>WNFU01019725.1_pt1 | contig 11075 bp, 12 predicted proteins | sample 5400121 | NCBI WGS metagenome assembly WNFU01 (sample SAMN13153360, study PRJNA577476) | soil metagenome | isolation source: 100 cm soil or saprolite under grassland replicate 1 | place: USA:California | collected 2016-06-15
CGCTGCATCTCTCCGTCGGATTCATTTTGGAGGAAGGTCTGGCGATGGAAGACTTCTGGCGCGTTGTGCAATCGATGCGCGAAGCAGCGGACGCAGCCGGCGTGAAGCTCGTGACCGGCGACACAAAAGTCGTTGATCGCGGCAAAGCCGACAAAATTTTCATCAGCACCTCCGGGATCGGCGTCATTCCGGAAGGTGTGAATATTCATCCCGGCCGCGCGCAGATAGGCGACAAGATTTTGCTGAGCGGAGCGATTGCGGTGCATGGCATCGCGATCATGTCAGTGCGCGAAGGTTTGGAATTCGAAACCGAGATCGCCAGCGACACCGCACCGCTGAGTGGCCTGGTCGATGCCATGTTCGCCACGAAGATCGACATCCACGTTTTGCGCGACCCGACGCGCGGCGGAATCACAAGCGCACTTACTGAAATCGCGCAGTCGGCGAAAGTCGGGATGCTTCTCGACGAGGCGCGCATTCCGATCAACGAAGAAGTGAAGGGCGCGTGCGAAATTCTCGGCCTCGATCCGCTTTATGTTGCGAACGAAGGAAAGCTTCTCGCCATTGTCGCCGCGCAAGATGTCGATCTTGTGCTCAGCGCCATGAAATCGCATCCGCTTGGTCAACACGCCGCCGTCATCGGCGAAGTCACGAGCGATCATCCCGGTTTTGTCATGATGAAAACGCGCATCGGCGGCACGCGTGTCGTCGACATGCTTTCCGGTGAACAACTTCCGCGAATCTGTTGAAAGCTCCGCGATGGTTGGAGAGCGAAAGTCCACGATATGGATGACTTCATATTAAGCTTCAGCGCTGAGGGTCTCCTTTCTCGCCGATCGCGTGGCATCGAGGTGTGCCAAAAGCTAAATGTCGGCGGAACACGATCATGCCAGATGATTGTATCCCCTAATTGTATCCCCTAGACTCAAAAACCAGCAAATTGGAGCTAATACCGGCTAAAGCCGAATCGTCATAAGTCGCTGATTTGCAAGACAAAGTCAAAGATAGCTAATGCCGGCAAACCCCCGTTTTCTAATTACAAATCAGCTGCTCTACCAGCTGAGCTATGCCGGCATTTCCCTAGGAAAATACTCCCCGATGCACCTTCCGCGAGTCGCTTTCTATACGCCTTTTCTATACGGCTATCTTTAACGCTTCTAAAGGCTTCGTTTTTGATTCGCTCGGAGCGCACGCGCGGTTATTCGCATCGTTTTAGCGCTTCCGCAATCGGAGAGCGGCTCCGGCTTGGAGCCGTGACCGTGTTCGTTAGCGCAATGATCGACGGATCCTAGGCCAGATATGAGGGCGTCAGACGAAAAAGCTTGGCAGACAATCGAAAGATTACCGAGAGATGATGATCGACTTCATTCGCCGTTCGTGGCCGTCGCTATTCGAAACCGATGTGCGCAAGGTTAGCCCACACGAGTGCGAACTTTGGCTTAGTCGATATCAACAACGATATTCTCCGAGCGTCGTCAACAATAGCATCGGTACATTGCGGGCGATCTTCGATGAGGCGATTCGCGCGGGTGCACGCTTCAACAATCCCGCTGCGGGGCTTTCGCGGATGAAGATCCGGCAGAAACGACTGGAGCTTCCATCGCGCGAAGAATTCCTAAAATTTGTCGATGTAATTCGGAATGCAGGCGCAAGGCAATCGAAGGATTGTGCAAACCTTGTTTGCTTTCTCGCTTACAGCGGAGTCCGAATCGGCGAGGCAAAGCACATCACGTGGGCTGACATAAACTTCACGCGCCATCAATTGCATGTTCGCGGTGACCCACAAACTGCGACTAAAACGGCGAGACGCGCTTTGTGCCGATGATCCCAGAGCTTGAGCGGATGCTGACTCAATTACGAGCGGAGCGACCGAATGAGCCCGCGGCTGCAACCGTGATGCGCGTCTTCGAATGCCAAAACAGCATGACGCACGCGGCGGCGAAGATCGGAATAAAGCGAATCACTCATCACGATCTTCGACATCTTTTCGCGACCATTTGTATCGAAAGCGGTGTCGATATTCCTACTGTCTCGCGCTGGCTCGGGCACAAGGACGGAGGCGCGCTTTGCATGAAGACCTACGGTCATCTGCGGCAAGATCACAGCTTCGTGCAGGCGCAGCGAGTGAGCTTCGGCGTTGCGGCCTAACGAGGCCGCGTGAGTACTCGAGCGCTGGAATCGCGTAATTATATACTCGACAAACCCACGCTGAATCCCGATCCCGAGTGGCCAAAGCGGAAATCCTGGCTTACACACGCCACGCGATGAATGTCACATTACTTGAAGGACTGGTCGCGTTGGTGCCGGCGAGCTTGCTGTTTTCTGGTTCGGTAGTCTTGTTCCGCTCCGCCCAAACCCGACCCGTGAATCAACTGCCTCGCCACCACCATGAGCCTCAGGTAAGAGATCGAACGATGCATTCCTTTTATTCCGAACATTGCTTGGGTGACAGCCGAAATAGACGAAACTTAGTTTCGTCGAATTCTAGTTAGGCCGCTTCCCATGCACCTTGTCATGTTCGACATCGACGGCACGCTGACCGAGTCCATGAAGGTCGACGAAGAGTGCTTCGTTCGCTCATTCAAGGAGGTGTTTGGTTTCGCCGACATCGACACAGATTGGTCACATTATCCACGCACGACGGATTCTGGCATCTTTCACGATATTTTTACGTCGCGCATGGGTCGGTCACCGGCGGCACGGGAAGTTTTGCGATTTCGCCAGCATTTCATCCAATTGCTGGTTACCGCTTCAGCACAGTCTCCATTTGCACCGGTTGCAGGGGCTGACAGGTTGTTGTCCCAGCTCGCACGGAGGGGCTCGTATCGCGTGGCGCTTGCTACTGGAAGTTGGCGTGATTCCGCCCGCCTCAAGATGGCCAGTGCCGGGATGTGCTTTGACGACCATCCGGCGGCATCAGCGGATGACGCGCTCGACAGGGAGTCTATTATGAGGCTTTCCAAGCAGAGGGCAGCCGAACGCTACGGCGAGCCCTTTGCCTGCACCGTCTATGTTGGCGACGGAGTTTGGGACGCTCGTGCATGTCGCAGTGTTGGTATTCCATTCATTGGCATTGGCGCGGGGAGTCGAGCGACACAATTGTCCGCGGAGGGTGCTGTTTGTGTCTTCCCTGATTTCAGTGACGCGGATATGTTTTTATGGAGGGTGTATGAGGTTACAAACGCGGCCTAACATGCGCTGCAGCGACATAAGAATCGGCGGGGCCAGTTCTGGCATCAACCTTTGCCGCGATTATTCCGGCAAAATTGTCAGTGCATCCGCTTTGAAAAGTTACACCTACTCGGAGGCGACACAATCCGGCGGCGCAGATTCGGGCACGACAGCGCGCATCTCTCCAGAAGCGCAATTAGGCGATGCGGTCGTATGCTTCGGGAAATTACGAATTCACGCCCCTCGATGAAGGATCACGCAGCCGGCTCTCGCGCTGTTCTCCCTGCGATTTGCACCGCTTGCGCAATTCCGTCGCGATACGTCGGAAACTGTGGCACCCATCCTAGTTCTTGTTTGGCTTTTTCATTCGACACTTTCAACGTCGTATTGAACCAGGCCAACGCGACAAACGGCGCGGCTATGCGCAATACCCAATTGGGAATCGACACAGGCTTGGGCGCACCCATAGCTTCGGCAAGATACTCGATGAGTTTGGCAGCTGGCACTGCCTCGTCATCCGCAATGTTGTAGGTTTGCCCCGAGGTTTCGCCAGATACCGCCGCAACCACCGCGGACGCTGCGTCATGGATGTGTATCCATGGAACTCCACGGCTGCGCGGTTGTTTCGAAACAGGAAGCAGTCGTCGCCGCAGCCGACTCATCATGACGTCGATTCCTGCGCTCGGCCCGTAGAATCCCCCGAAACGCAGAACAATACCTTCGATCAACCCCGCTTCGCTAGCGTCTAGGATCTGCGCCTCTTCTGACAACAGAGCATCGATCGGTGGCCGGAGCCACGGTGCCGGGATTTCCCGTGCTGAGGGCATCTCTTCGGTCAGAGCGGTGTCTCCTAGATCACCAAACCCGTAAATAAACACCATTGATTCAGCGATGATACGGCTAGCGCCGGCAGAGATTGCTGCCGACAGCAGATTCTTGGTGCCCGATATCCTGAGCCGATTGGTGGCGTCAAGGTCCGATGCACGCAAAGGACCGCGCGACGGAATCGCCGTGAGTGCGTGTACGACCACATTGGGGTGAGCGGCACTGAGGGCGTCGCGAAGTGCCGCTGCGTTCAACGCATCTGCGATGATCACACGAGCGCCAAGAGTTCTAAGAGGGGTCGTTCTTCGAGTAGTCCGCGCTAGGCCGGTCACGTCGTGTCCCTCGTCAATTAATCGACCGACGACGGATAAGCCGAGTGCGCCAGTAGCGCCGGCGACGAAGATCCGCATAAGCCGAAACATAGGTCGCGCCCCTCCGATAACAAAGGTCCATTCGATCGGCGAAGCTAGTTCCACGCGCCTTTCACAAAATCTGCGTCCTTTCGGCTTTTTGCCCGTCACATATTAAGATGAAAACCATCGAACCTGATACCGTTCGTGAGCAGGTTCGCGTTCGCTACGGAGACATCGCTAAGAGTATTCGCGAATGTTGCGGCAGGATGGGTGCAATCCGCTGCGGAAGTGACAAAAACTACGATCAACAGCTCGGTTACTCGGCTGGCGAAGTACGGTCCGTACCCAAAAGTTCTAATCTGGGTTTGGGTTGCGGCAATCCCACCGCCATCGCCTTCATTCGGCCCGGAGAAACGGTTCTCGATCTTGGCTCTGGCGCGGGCTTCGATTGCTTTCTCGCAGCGCGACAGTTAGACGGTACTGGTCGCGTCATCGGTGTGGACATGACACCACCAATGGTCGCAAAGGCGCGCGACAACGCCCGCAAAGGCAATTATGCCACCGGGTGCTCAAAACAGGAGGCCGGCTTGCCATTGCGGACGTGGTGGCAACCAAACCGTTGCCCGAACGCATTCGCACACAAATCGATGCCATCGGAGGATGTGTCGGCGGGGCCGCTTTGGTCGATGATCTCAAAAACATGTTGAACAACGCAGGGTTCACCCGCATCGGAATTGTGCCGCGTGATGAAACGCGGTCGCTGATCAGCCACTGGAGAGGGGGCGAAGACGCTGCCGAATTTGTTACTAGCGCGTTCATCACGGCATACAAGGCGGGAACAGTATGAGCACAGCCCAATTCGATGGAAGCGTGACGGAGTTTGTCGCAAAGCTGCGCGGGTTCATCCGCGCTCGTGTGCCAGACGACGCCACGGCGGACGATTTAACTCAAGAAACGTTGTTGAAGGTCTATCGGTCGCGGGGATCGCTACGCGAAGATGACCGGTTGGAAGCGTGGCTATATCGCATCGCACGCCGCACTTTGATCGATTATTACCGCAAGCGCCGTCCTAACGAGCAACTGCCCCCCAGCCTAAAAAGCCAATCGGAGGACGAGTTGCGCACGATCCGTGAGGCGGTGCTTTTCTCGACGATCCGCTTCATGGGGGAATTGCAGGACGCTTACCGCGTACCGCTTCAGCTCTCCGAGTTGGAAGGAATGTCGATGGCCACCATCGCCCTTCGCCTTGGGCTGAGCCTCACCGCCGTGAAATCGCGTATTCGCCGCGGACGACAGATGCTCAAAAAGATGCTCCAGAATTGCTGTCGTTTCGAATTCGACCAACGCGGGAAGGTCATCGGTTGGGAACGTCGCAACCCGCGGTGCTGCGACTAAGCGCGCTGTCACTCGGCAGTATGTACCGCCGGTGTATAAAGAAGTGGACAAAGCGGCCAACCCGGCCCCATCGCCGTTTCATTCCATCTTGGTCGAGCGGGCAATTGGAGCAGTGTTCGGTTTCAGAAAATCGGCAGTGAAACTGATTCGTCAAAACTTATGGAACTGAGTGTCCGACCGCTTGCAACCGAGGATTTTAATGGCTTCATCAATTATTGGGTCGGACTTTCACAAGCGGAGATCGAACGCTTGGGAGTTGCAATCGATCGCCTGCCGTCAGCCGCTCAAATGCGTTCCGACCTCGAGGCGATGCTCGTTACGCCGGGTGATGGAGTGCGCACTTTTGTGCTTGCCTGGTGCATCAACGGCGAGGCGATCGGCCATTCATCACTCAAAGACATCGTGCCGGGTGACTCTGGCAGCATTCATTTGCACATGTGGCGCCCGGATTTGCGCCGCAAAGGGCACGGTCCCCATCTTTTTTGTCTGGCAGCAGTCGATTTTTACGAACGATTTCGGCTGAAACGCATCATTTGCGAACCTAAAGCTGATAACCAGCCGCCGAATCGGCTCCTGCAACGGATAGGATTTCCGCTCATTTCGACGCGCGTCGGGAGATCATCGGAACTGAGCAAGGTCTGCAACCTTAATCGTTACGACATCGTGCGCGAGATCGCTGAGGATTATTTGCTTACGCACCAGCAAGCAGGCGAGTTCAAACAGCCGTAGTCAGCTTGCCAATTAATTCCTTTGAAACACGAAGGGAGGTGAAACGAACAATGAAGAAACTTGTGCTTATCACAACAGCGTTGGCCTTGCTCGGAGGCGTCAGCACGGTGGGAGCAGTCAATCACGAGGCCAAATCGGCAAAAAATCAGTCCATCAAACCTGCGTCGACCCAAACAGGATGCTGCGGAGGTTGCTGCAAAAAAAGCATCCGCTGAGGAAACAACAAAACTCTGCATCCTTCGGATGATCAGAGCGTCTGCATGGGGCGGAATGCTCCCGGCGTTCCGCTCTATGCTGAAATCGAATTTGAAATGGCACACCATCCACCATTGCATCATCGCGCGGCATTCGGTCCCACTATGCGCCAACTGGCGCGAGTTGTTGATCGCTAACTAAAACTATCATCTTGTCGCGCCGCCGATTTTCCGCGCGAATTGTAGGCGCACCTCACACGAATCGCTTTGGAGCCTTACCGGCCACTATCTCAAAGGGGGGAAGCACGTCACGACTTTCGCGGCGAAGCAGCGCTCTTTGGAGTCATTGTCATCACGGCATTTCTTGCCTTGATTAGCAACGCACATGCGCTGACGGAATTTGTTCGCGCGATCGCCAACTACTAATCGGTAGAACTTTGCTCTGATCAGAATCTTAAGCCGAGCTCGACATCAGATTAGTTTTTTATGGAACCAATTCTTAGGATGTTCACATCTACAATGGTAGTTGCACTGATTTCCATTGCTGCAAGCGCGCAGACAACGGACCAAATCGCTGCTGAATCAAAGCGCGCCAACGAGTTCTTTGACAAATGCTGGGACGAAAATCAGTCGCGACACCCGCTTGACGAATCGTTTTACGGAATCAAAACGCATTATGATCAGTTAGAGGACTTGTCCGACGAAAAAGCCGCGGCAGACCACGCTGTTTGGCAAAGACAGCTTGCGACGTTGAAGCGCGACTTCAAACCGGAGCTGCTCGATTCACAAACGCAATTAAGTTACAAACTCTTCGAACGAGAGGCGCAGCGCGAAGCGGAGGAGTTTAAGTTTCGCTTCGATGTCTATCCGGTCACTCAGAGACACGGTGTGCACACGCAAATCCCGACGTTCCTGATTAACAATCATAAGATCGACAATCCCAAAGACGCGGACGCGTATATCGCGCGATTGAATGCGATCCCGAAACTATTTGATCAAGTCATAGTCAATTTGCGAGTGCGCGAAGACAAAGGGGTGATTGCTCCACGGTTTGTTTTTCCACTCGTCCTCGACGCCTGCCGCAAGGTAATCCAGGGAAAGCCGTTTGATTCCAGCACCGGCGACAGTCCGCTACTCAGTGATTTTAAGAAGAAAATTGGCGCACTCAAACAAGTCGATCCTGCCACCCGCAATCGATTGATCGAGAGTGCAACGAAGGCGCTGAACGAATCAGTCAAACCGGCTTACCAAAAACTAATTGCGTTTCTGGAGAACCAATCCAGGCGCGCGAATGACGACTCCGGTGTATGGAAATTTGCGGATGGCACTGAGTTCTACCGTGCCGTCTTGCACCGGTACACGACGACAAACTTAAGCGCCCGCGAGATTCACGAAATCGGTTTGAAGGAAGTCGCGCGCATCCAGGCCGAGATGGAGAAGATCAAAGACAAGGTCGGTTTCAAAGGCGACCTCCAGGGGTTTTTTAAATTCATGCGTGAGGATCGGCAATTCTATTTGCCGGACACTGACGAAGGCCGGGCGAAATATCTGGCGCGTGCGGTCGAGATTATCGATGAAATGAAAAAACATCTCGATGAATTGTTCACCACAAAACCAAAAGCAGACATTGTTGTGAAGGCGGTCGAAAAGTTTCGCGAGCAATCTGCCGGCCATGCATTTTATCAGCGGCCCGCCCCGGATGGCTCGCGGCCCGGGATGTTTTACGTGAATCTCCGCCAGATGCAGAGTAATCCAACTTACCAACTGGAAGCGCTGGCGTATCATGAAGGAATTCCAGGGCATCATATGCAGACTGCCATTGCTCAGGATCTGACCGGCATTCCCAAGTTCCGCAAATTTTCGAGTGCCTATACCGCTTACACCGAAGGCTGGGGCCTTTACAGTGAATTAACGCCAAAAGAAATCGGAATGTATCGCGATCCATATTCGGATTTTGGGCGGTTAGCACAAGAGCTTTGGCGAGCGGCACGGTTGGTGGTTGAAACCGGCCTGCATGAAAAGAAATGGACGCGCCAGCAGGCGATCGATTATCTGAAGCAAAATACGCCGAACTCCGAAGCAGATTGTATCGACTCGATCAATCGTTATCTCGTCACGCCCGGTCAGGCGACGGCCTATACGATCGGCATGAAGAAAATTCTTGAGTTGAGAGAAAAAGCGAAAAAGCGGCTTGGAGAGAAATTCGATATCCGGCAGTTTCACAACGCGGTGCTGGCAAATGGCGCGCTTCCGCTCGACGCGTTGGAAGACGTCGTCGAACGGTGGATCGAAGCAAAACAGAGTGGCGGATCGAGATAATGCGCGCTTTTTTTCACGGCGTTACAAGCTAAACGAATTCGATCAGCACTGGGACACTCATACATTGGGCCGGTGCACGCCGTGGCGCTGAGACCAGACGAAGCAGAAAGTCTGCGTCTTCTCGATCATTCCTCCGTCTGCGTGGGGTGGAGCGCTCCGGTGTTCCGCCCTGTATGCCGAAAGCGAATTTTCAATCTCATCGCATCGGTCGCCGCAAATTTATCGGCCTCGGAGCGGCGAGCCTCGGAGCGCTGGTTTTGCAGCCGGCTGCCGCGCGCGAGCTGGGCGATCCGCGTCGGTCGTATGGCGAGCGATCGCCCTTTGAAACTTCCGCCCGCACCTTTGGAGCATCAAGCACACCTGCCACCGGCTCGAGCCGCACGCCGCTGCAAGATCTCTATGGCACAATTACGCCGTCGTCATTGCATTTTGAGCGGCATCATTCTGGCGTTCCTAAGATCGATCCAAATACGCATGAATTATTGTTGGATGGTTTGGTTGAACGTCCGCTCGTGTTCACGCTTAAGGACCTGCGGCGCTTTCCATCCGTGTCACGTATTCACTTCATCGAGTGCGCTGGCAACAGCGGACGTGAGCATGAAGGCCGCCCCGGCCAAAACGTGCAACAGAGCTATGGCTTGTTCAGCAATAGCGAATGGAGCAGTGTACCATTGAAAACCGTCTTGGAAGAAGCCGGTGTCAAACCAAAGGCCAGCTGGATTGTCGCCGAAGGGGCGGACGCTTCGCGATTGTCGCGCAGCCTGCCGCTGGACAAGGCGCTCGACGACGTATTGCTAGCGTACGGTCAAAACGGCGAGGCGCTCCGCCCCGAGCAAGGCTATCCACTGCGGCTCATCGTTCCCGGTTGGGAAGGTAACGTGAACATTAAGTGGGTCGATCGGATCAAGGTGACGGATGGGCCATTCATGACGCGTGATGAGGCGGCGAGTTACACGGACCTCATGCCGGGTGGAAAAGCGCGTTGGTTTACCTTTGTCATGGAAGCAAAATCAGTCATTACACATCCCTCAGGTGAACAGGTCCTGGATGGGCACGGTTCCTATGAAATCTCCGGACTGGCGTGGTCCGGCCGCGGTCGCATAAAGCGCGTCGACATCTCGACGGACAACGGAAAAACATGGACGGACGCGCGCCTCGATGGGCCAGCACTCCCGAAAGCAGCCACGCGATTTTCGCTGGCGTGGAAGTGGGACGGCGGCGAAGCAGCATTGCAATCCCGCTGCACGGATGAAACTGGTTATGTGCAGCCGACGCGAGAGGAACTGATCGCCGTCCGCGGACTTCATCCGGGTCCTGACGGTTTTAATCACTTCAATGGTATTAAGACTTGGTTTGTCCACGAGGATGGAAGAGTAAGCCATGTCTAGGCGCAAAGTCTTCTTCACGCTTGGTGTGCTAGTGCTAGTTGGAACTGCCACGCACGCGCTACTAAGCGAACCAAAAGCGACTAGCTCAGCGGAGGGTCGCGAAACTGCTTCCAAGACCACGCACTACAATCTTGGACGCCAAGCGATGACTGGGGATTTTGCCAAACATGAGTATCTTGTTGGCCCGAAAGGTTCCGGCCTGCCGAAAGGTGATGGCACAGCAAAGGAAGGTCGCACCATTTATCTACAGAGCTGTGCTGCTTGTCATGGCCAGCACGGAGAGGGCACGAATGACTATCCACCGCTGGTTGGTGGCAAAGGCTCTCTCGCAAGCGACAAACCATTCCCAACGGTAGGAAGCTACTGGCCCTATGCGACAACTGTGTGGGACTACGTAAACCGGGCAATGCCCTACACCAGCCCCGGCACGCTGAAACCTGATGAGGTTTACGCGGTGACAGCATACCTGCTCGCGATAAATGGAATCGTGCCCGAATTCTTTGAGCTAAATCAGAAGACGTTGGCAGATGTGAAAATGCCGAACCGTGACGGTTTCGTGCCCGATCCTCGACCCGACGTGAAATAGGATCAGTCCTTGATTTTCCCTTTCCTAAAAGCACGATTTAGGAGCTGTGCTACGCGCGGTGCGCAGACGTCGACTACCGTGCAGCGTAGCGGCGCAGAGTTGGACCGCGTCGGTA
>WNFU01020842.1_pt1 | contig 11074 bp, 12 predicted proteins | sample 5400121 | NCBI WGS metagenome assembly WNFU01 (sample SAMN13153360, study PRJNA577476) | soil metagenome | isolation source: 100 cm soil or saprolite under grassland replicate 1 | place: USA:California | collected 2016-06-15
CAGGCCCTGGAGGGCCGCCAAATGGGCACCGCGACCCGCTGAGACAGGCGCCTCGTCGGCGCGGGTCATACCCCATGGGTGCAGGCGCAGCACTCGCGCGAGGAACCCGCTCGGCAGCTAAACCGATCTGGCGAACTGCAGCACTTCGGCGACGAGCTGCTCCCAGTGCGACGCACCGCGCGGGATCACCGTCTTGTGGTTGGGAAGGTGCGCTCCCACCGCAGCCGCTGTGGCTCCTTGAACGCCTGGCCGCGGTCGCCCCGCACGATCAGCGCGGGCAAGTAGGCCAGGCGGGAGAGTCCCCGCTCGACCTCCGAGAGCAGCTCGTGGGCCGTGAGGATCTCCCTGGCATCACCTGGACCGGGACTCGGGACGCGGGGGTTGGGTGGGGCCGTTTGTAGATGTCCTTCCCAGCCGCCTGACACGCGACGCGACAGACCCTGCGGTGAGACGCCTTCTATGCGGCGGCTCGGGCAGCCTCGATCGCCCGGGTGGTCAGCACCGGGATGGCAAGCAGTGCCATCAGGAGCAGGGCGATGCCTGTGATGAGGAAAGGGGCGCGCAGGCCGAGGGTGCGGCCGAGCACGCCGCCCTGGGCGGCGCCCCGCTACTTGCCGGGCTGCACAAGGTCCAGGTGGGCTGCCAGCACCAGCACGGTGGGCTGCCAGCACCAGCACGCCGCCGCCATGGGGTCCAGACTGGGGCGGGCACTCGTAGAGGCGACCTTCCCTTCCGCGCACCCTGGCCAGGGCGACCGGCCGCTCACCGGCGCAGGCCACGGCGAACGCCGTCAGCGCTTGGCGGTGGCGATGGCAAGGTGTGCGCCGAAATTCTGGTAAGCAACGATACGGCCTGATGGCACCGTGAACCCGCCCACCTCGAACAAGAACCCGTACCCCGACGTGCAGATGGAACCGGACGGCTGGTCGCAGAGGACCGGTGGCACCGTGTTGGGCGCCAGGGCCGGCAGCAGCATTGGGCAGGGCACCACCAAGCCGAAGCGGTCGGCGACCTGCCGGCACTGGCGGTGAAGCTGGCCGGAAGTGGGGACCAGGTACTCGCCGCCAAGGTCGAGCGCGTCGGCCGGCAGTGGCGCTGGGGTAGCCGGCAGCGGTCGCCTGCTCGGCCGTGTTGTAGCAGGCGACCGGGCGGGCGTTTGGCGGTGGTGGTGTCGGATGGCCGGGCGGATAGCTGCGGCCGTCGGCGGTGGCGAGCACCGTCGGCCCGCCATCTTTCCCCAAGCGCAACGGTCCAGGCATCCCCGGCTCCCTGTGCGACGCTCGGCCAGCATGCGACATCGGCATCGCGGGCCGCCAGGAGATTCGGATCACCTCGCCGACGCAGGTGCGTTCAAGCAGGGCACTTCGCGGTGTCCGCTGGGTGCTCACGCCCGTTGCGACGCCCAACATCGCCGCGCGCGTGACAGCCCATACCGGATCACCCTCGGTGAGCACACCTACCAAGTCGACTACCTCATCGCAGGAACGCGCCAGTGAATCGCGGTCGAACTGGACGGGTTCGAGTTCCACGGCAACCGCACGGCGTTCACCTACGACCGGTACGGGAAAGGACCTTGTCAGCACCACGCCTATCCAGCCACGACTACGACGACCTGTGGGCCCACGAGCCCACCACGAGCAACAAGAGAAGCAGTTGCGGCTGGACTGACCAGTGAGCGGGGCACCGCACGCTCGCTGCGGCGCCGCTGTCCGCTTCCTGGGATAGCCTACGGCTGTGAACGCCGATGGCGGCGGTGCCTGCCGATGAGTGAGTTCAGCGAGAGCTACCACCTCGAGGCCGAAGCCCAGCAAGACGGCGTCGGCCTGCTCCAACGGGCGCACCTTGAGGGCTTTGTCTTGCCGCCCAAACGCGGCTGGGTGACCCTGATCCCCCGGTCGGAGTTCGGCCAGCCGCCCGATGCGCTGGTCGAGGCCAACCAGGGCTGCCTGCTGCACTACCTGCTGGACCAGGACGCTGGCTGGATGTGTGCGGTCTACTCCGGCCCGTTGCTTGCCTCGTACTACGAGTGCCGCTGGCTGGATTGGAGCGACCCGGAGGACCGGATCAAGGTCGACGCCAGCGGTGTGGACGTCGAAGTGGTCTGGGCGCTCGCCCAGCGCCATGGCCATGACCCACAGCTGTTGGAGCTGGAACGAATCCTGCACCCTCGTGTCGAGCGGCGGACCGACGAGGAAACGGGTGCGCACTACGATGGCTTCGTCGACTGGCCATGGCGATCTGATGTGGCATATGCCCTCGCCCAACTCCTCGCCCTCCCTCACTATGAGTGGCTCCGGTGGAGGGATGACCTCCGCGATGCGGGGGAATGGATCGAGCAGGGCGCGGTCAAGGTCGGGAGCTGACCACGCCGGTTCCCTTCTTGCGGGCATGCTCGACCGTCCAGGAAGTGTGGCTGGGCCCTGGTCGTCGGGGAGCACCTGGAGGACATGTCCTTGGACGGTTACCTCGGCGGGCCGACCGGCCGCACCCGAGAAGGACCGTCCTGCCCATCCGCGGGCGTCCCCGCTGTTGTCTACCCGTGGCGGGACGCCAAGCGCCGCCGGGCTGGCCGTGTGCAGGCTCGGGGCCGCGAGCGGGGGCACGCCCTGGTCAGCCGAGCACGGTTCGTCTGTCTATGCTGCTCCTGCTGGCGTCCTCACTGTGACGGAACGCAGGTGGGGGAGGTGCTGGCCAGCAGACGGATGGTTCACGGGGTGGCTGGGAACCAGTTCACCCAGAAGCGAGACCAGAAGCTTTGTTTGCGCGCGCCGAACTCCTCGTAGGGTGATAGGGCGGGACCGCGTGGGCGGCGCGCACGGTCTTCTGCCACCTGGTTGATACCCACGGCCGAGGCGAACACCAGGAAGCCGTTGAGCGCCCCGATCGGCGTTGGGCACAAATAGCGCCGCCGCGGTCGCTCCCTGCAGGGATTCCAGGCTCTCCTTGGTGAACAACGAGTCGATCTCGCTCACGACGCTCCTTTCTTGGTTCAGGGGTGCAGGGTGCACGGCAGGTTGGTGGCGATGGTGTTGATGCTCTGGATGAAGGAGACAGCCGCTGTGCACCCCGGCACGGCGCGAGCGCCGGCCACCACGATCCCAATCACGCTGCCGGCGGCGGTGACTCCGGCACCGGAGTCGCCATGGTCGGCGAAGGTGCCGCGGTGAGGATCGAACACCCCGAAGCAGTCGCTCCAGAAGCCGCGCGGCCCACCGATCCAAGGACTGAAGCTGTTGACCTCGCCGGTCGTGCTGCGAGAGACGCCAGCACCACGGGTCTTGGTGGCGGGGTCCTTTGGCTTGGCTGTCCCTGGCCCTCCCAGCCCGAGCGTGGACGGCTTGGTGCCGCTGACAGTAACGATGGCGACGTCGAGGTCACCTATCGCGGCACCAGTCGGGGTTCCGGGTGGTGGCCGGAAGGATCCCGGCAGCGAGCGCTCCAACACGGTGGCGGAATGTGGGGCGCCGGTCGTGTCCGTCACGGTGATCTGTGTACCTCTGGCTCCAGTGACATGTCCGGCCGTGATGAAGCCGTCCTGGCCTCGCTACGACACCGGGGGTCCGAGCGTCCCGTCCGCTCCGGCGCGACCAGATCCATGGGTCGTCTTGTCTCCGGGCTCAGCGCCAAAGGGAACGGGGGCGGTCAGCGAGTGCAGGATCACGCCGGTCGGTAGGTCCAGGTCCAGAGCAGCCCGGAGGCGGGGTGCTGCCCACTCGGCCCTATCGATCTCCACCCAGGGCATCCCGCGATCGAGTCGTCGGAGGTCTCGCACAAGCCAAGCCGGGTCCAGAAACATCGCCGGAATCGACGACGGATCCGGGCTCACGTTCAGCGCGCTCACGCCGTAGACGCCCCAATGACCCTCAGCCATGTGGAGCGCGCACAACAGCTCCTCGTCGTCGAGCGAAGGATCGTCATCCGGGCCGGGCGCATGCTCGAGCCGGTCGCGCACGCGGCGCGCAAGATCTGCCAGATGTTTGGCGTCCTCCGGTTGCGACATGAAGTCATCCAGCGACATGTCTATTCCTGCCTCTCCGCGGACCAGAACCAATGAAGCGACTGGCTATTCGTCAGTCCGCCTCGCCGGCTACGACACGCCTATTGGTAAGCGCAATGATTCCGCTGTCCAGTGCTCGTTGGGTGGCGAAGCAGGAAGCGACAGCGCGCACTGGCTCCTGATCGGACAGGCTACGGCTCAGGTATTGCAGCTGTGGTGCCGCTGCAATCAGTTCCTTCATTTCCCCTCGGAGCGCCCGCTGAAGTGGCCTGCACGATGTCATCGCGAACTCCTTCAGGGGGGACGAACGCCACCCGGGGCTCAGCCTTGAACAATTTCATTTCAGCTTCTCCTTCTGCAATATGATCGTCATTCAGGATTTCAAGGTAGGTGATTGCCCTATCCGCCTCCTACGATCGACTCGCGCAGCATAAGATGCTGCGGACGACCCGGCTCGGACGTCTGCAGACGTCGATCACCGGGCCGTCAGAAGGCGCCTTGCCGGGACAACCTGTTCACCCGGCGAGGTGGCACGCCGGTTCAGGCGCGTCGCGGCGTGATCGTGCGAGCGTCGATCGAGGTGGCCGCCCGGCCGGCCCCGTTGGCCGTGTGCGTCACCGTCACGTCGAGGGCGTGGTCGGCGACGATGTCGAGAACGCCGAGCACGAGCGGACCACCGGTCGGACCGACGGCCTCCTGCAGGGTGCAGCAGTCCTCGAGCGTCGCCTCGCCCGGCCTCAGCTCGATCCTCGCGAAGGGCCGTGCACGCACCTTCTCTGGCTCGCGTCCGACGGGATCGCCCTGTAGCACCAGCGGCGCGAAGTACTTCACGATCCTCACCGGGCAGCTGGTGGGGTTGTAGATCGTGACCGCGGTGGCGTAGCGGCCGTCGACCACCGTCTGGCATTCGTCACGCCCGTGGTCGTCGTGCCCGTCGTCGTTGCGCCCCTTCTCGGTGCCGCAGATCATCTCGACAGAGTGGTGCCAGCGGCAGGCGGGCACGGTGATCCTGACCTGCTTGGTCGCCGTGACGACGCCGTCGGCCACGACGTCGAGGCTGCCCGTGAAGACCTCGTCTTCCTCGGCGCATTTCCGCACTCCCGTCCAGATGACCTCGAACGGCAGCGTGTGCTCGACGTCTCCAGGCAGAGAGTCGTAGCTGGACGGGGTGATCGAAGTGACGAACGGCGCGATCGCTCCCGTGGGCCGCAGCTCCAGGTGGCCGATGGTGTGCACGGCCGAGGAGATGAGTGAGACGAGGGTGGCGATCATCGTGGCCGCGTTCACCCCGCTGGTGTGGGAGCCACCCGGGGTGGCCGCCGTGATCCGGGTGGCCTGGCCCGTGCTGCCCCCGACCGTACAGCCACCGTAGTTTCGGGAATCGAACGTCGGGTCGCCGTCTAGAGCGCCGGCGACTCCGGTGTCGGTGCTGATGGCAACGACGGTGATCCCGGCGGCCACCAGAGCATCGGTGGCGGTGGTCTCGGTGATGTCGGCGACCCCCGAGATGGCGGCGCAGACTGAATCGTGTCCCGGTGCGTCGCCGAACCAGACGAGGATCCGCTTGCTGTCCGGTCGCCAGCCGATCGCCGGGTCCGTGGCGATCTGCTGGAGGGCGAACAGCTGCCCCTCGGGCGTGTCGTCCCCGCCGCTCGCGGACCAGGCGTTCACCGCGAGCGTGACGTCCGCGCTGCCGAGGGTGGGGGACAGCTGGTGCTGGAAGGCGTACGGGCTGGATGCGGGTATCGGGAAGTCCTTGTAGTTGCCGGCGCCCCAGGCAACGTCGAACCCCGCGAACGCGGGGTCGGAGACGACCGCGCCAATGCCCGCCTGGACCGCGCCGATGATCGACGACATGCTTCCGGTGGTGTCGGCCAGCAGATAGACATCGGCCTTCGGCGGGACCCCCGACACCGGCACATGGACGGTGACCGTCTCGTGCTCTGCGACACACTCCGGCAGGGTCCACTCGTTCGCCGGAGGGTCGATCGTGACCGGCGCTGCCGGGGTTTCGACGGGCCGCTCTGGCACATGCATCTGGGGCGCGAAGAGGTCGCGGCCGGCGAGTGCCTCGAACCGTCGTGGTGGGTACACCGCCCCGCTGGCGTCGACCACCAGGGACGCGGTCCGGTTCGGCTGTCCCCGGACGGCCGCGTGGGCCAGCCGAACTTCCTCACCGGACGGCAGCCGCGCAGGCACCTCGGCGACGATGTCGATGTCGGTGGTTCCGAGCATCTCTGCGAGTGCCGCCCGCACCGCATCTCCCTGGTCGCCCGTTGTCGAGCTCATGAATCCCCCTCTGGATCGGCTTCACCAACCAATGAGAGGCGTGTCGGCGGCGTCTGATACGCACCCGCTCAGACATACGGGCAGTCACTGGAGGCGAACCCCAGTCTGACGAGACCAATTATCCCGTTGATTTGTTCAGAGCTGACTTTTGACTTGTTACCGCCGCTCGTGGTCCTGTGAAAGGGGTCTACGCAGTAGTACGGAAATCTGGCGGTTCGCCTTCTTGGCCAGGGGTTTCATCGCCCCCACGCGGCTCGAGCTTATCGTCTGCGTTTGCTCGATATGGCGCTGGGTAGATGGCAGCGACGAGAGACACCCGTAACGCGACAAGGCGGCCGGCTCCTTCAAGAAGGTCACCGGTCTGGGCGGCCACGGTCCGCGTGATGTGATGGCCCGCCGCCAAATGCTCTAACGACCAGGCCCCCTCACGGTCAGCTCCCTTTCGCCGCCACCCAGGTCGCTCTGGCTCCGGTGCTCGACCGCGTGGGAGTCAGTTCGAGCACCGGAGCCCCGAGCCTGGTGAACGGCCAATTGTTCCTCATTTGCCAACTGACGTGATGCGCATGCGTCCACGCATTGTCGACAAAGGTTCTTCGCGTGATTCCTGCCAGCGATTTCGGCGTCACGCCGTCCTGGTTCGTCGTGCTGCCAGACGACGGCGCGGCCGGTGACGTCGCCGCTGCATCACGTCGCCGCGCGACGCGGCAACTGAACCACGCGTCGGGGCGACCGTGGCTTCTTGGGTGCTGGGCCGAGGGCACCATGACCAGCGGGCGGGCGGGGGAGACAGCGATCGCGGTGATCGGGCAGCACGCGGTCACCGCCGATCAACTCGTCAGCGCCGCAGAGCGGATCCGAGCGATCACCGACCTCGAGCAGCTCGCGGCGTCCTTGGTCGGCAGCTCCCACCTGGTCGCCTCGGTGGCGGGACGAGTACGGATGCAGGGGACCGTCACCGGCATCCGACGAGTGTTTCACGGCACCGTCAATGGGACCAGCGTCGCGGCGAACCGGGCCGACGTGCTGGCCGGTCTGCTGCACGCCGGGCTCGACGAACAGCGCCTGGCGCTCCAACTGCTCGAGCCCCACATCCTTTACCCGCTGGCCGGTGAGCCGGTCTGGCAGGCAGTGGAACTCCTACCGACCGACCACTACCTGGTGCTCGACCGTGACGGGCGGCACCGGTCGATCCGCTGGTGGAGGCCTCCCGAGCCGGCGGTGCCGATGGCCAAGGGTGCAGCGGCGCTGCGGGAGGCGCTATCGGCCGCGGTCGCCGCTCGCATCCAAGGGCACGAGCTGGTCAGCTCTGATCTGGGAGGGCTCGACTCGACCGCGATCTGCTCTCTGGCCGCCCGCCAGAAGGCCAAGGTCGTCGCCTACACCGCGGCGAGCCCCGATCCCCTCGCCGATGACGTGGCGTGGGCCGGTCGCACGGTCGCCGGCCTTGGCAACGTTGAGCACCACATCATTCCAGAGAATGAGATGCCGCTGGTGTACCACGGCCTCCTCACCATGGATGACCAGTTGGACGAGCCGTGCAACGCAACTGTGGACCGCGATCGGTGGTTGACCATCGCCGGACGAGCCGCCGCCCGCGGTTCGAAGCTGCACCTGACCGGCTTCGGCGGAGATGAGCTGTTGTACGGGTCACTGGCCCACCTGCACTCGATGCTGCGGACCAGCCCCAGGGTGGCCCTGCGGCACCTGCGTGGCTTCGCCGCGAAGTACCGCTGGCCACGAAGGCAGATGCTGCGGCAGCTCTCGGACCACAGCTCTTACCGTGACTGGCTCACTCGCGTTGCCGACACCGTCACCGAGCCGCTGCCATCGCCACAGGCTCTACGCCAACACACTGATCACCTCATGGCTGGGGCCCTACAAGGGCTATGGCAAGGTCCTCGGCAAGTACTGGCTGCCGTACCAGGATCCCACCGTGGTCACCCCGCCCTTCCCCGAATACGTGTCAGGGCACAGCACCTTCAGCGCCGCCGGCGAGACCGTCATGGTCGCCTTCTTCGGGACCAACGACTTCGGCGCCAAGGTGACCATCAAGGCCGGCAGCTCGAAGTTCGAGCCGAGCGACGCCACCCACGTTGGCACCCCGGCCAAGGACGTCGTCCTCTCCTGGAAGACACTGACCGACGCGTCCGACGAGGCTGGCTGGTCGCGCCGCTGGGGCGGCATCCACTTCGAGAGCGGCGACCAGCAGGGCCGCGCCCTCGGCAGGCTCGCCGGCTACGACGTCTGGACCAAGGCGCAGGACTACTTCAACGGGACCGCCACCGCCACCACCTGACCCGCTCCTGACCTTGGGGACCAGAGAGATCGAGCAGTCCAAGCGCCGATGTGGTCGGTGCCGGTTGTGGTGCTCCCGCGTTGCTGCCGATTGCTGTCGACAGCAACGGGCAGGACCGTGAGCAGGGCGTTTCGGAACTCAGCGGGCAGGCGGGTAGGATCAGCCACCTTGCGCACCCGGTTCGCCTTGCTCGCCTTGCTCGCCTTGCTCGGCGGCCAGTGGTGGTGAACTTCTTTGAGTCGTGGTGCCCGATCTGCCGGGAAGAGCAGCCCGACCTGTCGCAGGTCGCCAGGGAGTTTTCCGCCCGGGTCGGCTTCGTGGGTGTCTCGAACCACGACACCGTGGCCGCTGACCGCGCCTACCAGCGCCGCTTCGATGTTCCCTACCCGCTGGGCAACGACGCGTCCGGGCGCACCTGGGCCCACTGGCGGGTGCTGTACCAGCCGGTCACGGTGCTGGTCGACACCCGGGGCCGTATCGCCGAGCGCTTCGACGGCGGCAGCACGGCCGGGACCCTCCGCGCCGCCTTGGCCTACCTGGTCGGTGAGTGACCGGCGGGCGTGGTCGCATCGACCGTGACCGCGGTCGGCGGCGGGCGGACGGGTCTGCCGGCTCGCCGGCGCCGGCGGGGCTGGCGGAGGAGGTCGCCTCCGAACAGAACGAGACGGGACCGCCGGATGGCCCGATTTGCTTTTTCCCGCGTAGTTGTGCGTGACTTGCGCACTGCGGTCTGGCCTCGGCCGGGCAGTGCTGGCTTGGGTGGGCCGGGCGTGGCGTGGGGGGAGTCGTTATGGCCGACGACGCCGGTAGCAGCCGGGAAGAACAGCAGCGCGAGCTGGCGGAGATCCGCCGCTCGTTCGAGGAGATTGGCATCAAGGTCGGCTCGTTCGAGCCCGCCCAACCCAACGGCAGCAGCGCTGGCCAACCGACGCTACCCGCACCGGCCACGCCGGTCCAGCCGCCGCCGGCCAGGGGCCGACCGACCTGGGTGCCGGCCCTGGTGGTGGTGGCCTGCCTGCTGCTCGGCGGCGGGCTCGGCTACCTCCTGCACCACCCCACGGCCGACACCATCTCGCCGACAGTCACCTCGATCGTCACCCGGCCGGCACCCGATCCGCAGACCAGGACCGTGGTCCCGCCGGCCTGCCTGCAGACCGCCCAGCGGGGCGACGAGCTGATCGCCCTGTTCACCCGCAACGTCCGTGACCGCCGCTTGGACTCGGCCCTGAAGGCCTACACGCTGGCCAGCCAGGCCTGCCGCAAGGAGGCATCGCCTTGATGCACGTCCTGTCGCCGCTTCGCGTCCTGCCCGCTCTGCTCGGACTGCTGGTCCTGGCGTTTGTGCCGGCGGCCTGGGCCGCCGAGACGCTCGTGCTGACCTGCCACGTCTGCACCCAGGTGGTGGCGACCGGCAAGGGGCTGCCCGCCAACGCCACGGTGCAGGTCACCTTGACCGATGTGCGCACCGGCCAGGAACTTCGGTCGCTGTCGGTCCAGACCGACGCTCAGGGCGCGTTCGTCAAGACGATCCCGGTGGACCTGTTCAAGCACCCGTCGGTCGAGTCGAGCGTGTTGACGAGCAACGGCTCGGTGCTGGTCCTCGCGGCGCACAACACCTTCAACGCCCCCTGCAAGGACGGCAAGATGATGCCGATGGACCACATGGGCATGGAGGACCAGCTGGCCTTCACCGGCGCGCACACGCCGCAGTTCCTGGGGCTGGGGTTCGGACTGCTGGCGGCGGGGGCCGCCCTGCTGGTGGCTGCCAGGCGCCGGCCCGCCCGGGCCTAGGCCCGCCGGCCGTCTGGTCCGTGCGACCGACGAACCCTACCGAGTGCCGCGAACCCTCCCGCCGGCCCGATCCTGCAGAACGGCTGGAGTGTACGAGGCACAAGCTGGCGATGACCCTGCTGGTGGTCAGGGCCTAAGTGACGTCCACCCCGCCACCCCGGACGACTCGCCCCGCCGCCTGGTGATCCTGGCCGGCTGGGGCATGCCCGACGCCGAGCTGCTGCGTGCGCTCCAGCCGCTCCTGGAACCCAAGGAGATCGCTGTGGTGAGATGGGGCAGTGACTGTGGGCCGGGCGGTGCGAGCAGGTGGGCGTGAGGTGGGTTTGTCATCGCGCATCCGCCACCTCCTGGGCTATGGGCAGCGCCTGGTCGGCTTCCAGCGCGGCGATGATTTGGTCGAGGTTGCCAAGGACCTGCTGGTTGATCTCTGCCGGTGCCCAGGAGGTTCTTGCCGTCCTTGATCGACTGTTCGATGACCAGCGGGAGGCGTACCTGGCCACGATCTGCTCGCCGGTGCTGGTCAGGTCGGTGGTGGCCGGGGCCAGGGTGTAGGGTCGGGCCTGGCTGGTGCCGCGGACCAGGACCACGCGGATGGGGGTGCGGTGCAGGCTGCCCACCACAGGCAGGTGACCACCGCCATGTCCACGTCCTCGGTCAGCCGGTAGCGGGTCACCCGGGTGCGGGTCCAGGTGGTGGTGGCG
>WNFU01009368.1_pt1 | contig 11073 bp, 10 predicted proteins | sample 5400121 | NCBI WGS metagenome assembly WNFU01 (sample SAMN13153360, study PRJNA577476) | soil metagenome | isolation source: 100 cm soil or saprolite under grassland replicate 1 | place: USA:California | collected 2016-06-15
TTATGAACTCGCCCCCGTAGGGGAACGGGGGCCTGACCGTCGCGGTCATCGTCTTGCCGGTCAGGATCATCATGTTCCCGACCTGCTCGAAGAGCGACTTGGCGGGAAGGAATGCCCTGTCGGCGACGGTTCTGACCATTGCTACCGCCTCACGCGGTGCCGGATAACGGACATCCCGACGAGACCTTTACCCGCCACCAGCCCATCAGCGCGCCGACCGGCCCGTAGCGCGGTGTCACGTGCCACGTCTTGCACCCCGGCTCGCCGAGGTCCTCGTTCGAGACCCATTGCCACTTGTGCTGCTCGGGCTCCCGCGTCATCGACTCGACTCGCTGCCGGGCGCGGCCTTGACGGCGCCCCCGGCGCGCCTGCTTGTCGCGCACCGCGGCGAGCTGCTCGAGCAGCCGGTTGCGCGTCGCCTCGAGCTCCTCGACGTCGGCGACGCGCGGCTTGGCCTGGAGCAGTGGATGGCCGGGATCGCCGCGTCGCAGGTCCCTCGCGTAGCCGGAGAGCTCGTGCTCGAGCCTCTCGATCTGGCGCCGCAGCTCGCGGCGCACGGCGGGCTCGTCGCCGCTGCGATCGATGTCCGGCAGGGTGGGGGAGACCGCCCCGCCGGCTTCATCGATCTCGGGTGCGTCCGGCGCGGCTCCGGCGGCCGCGTACAGCGCCGTGGCCAGCTCGCGCGGGTCGATCCCGGCCTCGCGAGCCTCGGCGACGGCCTGGGCGGCGAACTGCTCCACCTGGGGGGCGTGCGCCGCCTGCTCGGCGACGAACGTGCCGAGGCCGTGCCGCGAGACGACGAGGCCCTCGCGCTCGAGTCGCCGGTAGACCGAGCGCGCCGTGTTGACGTTCACGCCCGCCAGCGCGGCGAGCTCACGGACGCTCGGCAGCCGCTCGCCGGGCCCGAGCCGGCCGGCGCCGACCAAGGCGCGCAGCCGCCACGAGAGCTGCAGTCCCGGGGAGAGGTCGCTGTCGCGATCCACGCTCAGGTCGACGAGCTGTGTGCCCAACTGTGTGCCTGACTGTGCCATTGGCGCACACAGTAGCACGCGGACGGGGCATAGTCAACTGGCAAAGCTCGGCCCGTTGCTAGCCTCGACCGCCATGGAGATTCCCCGCGAGATGCTCGACGAGATCGCCGCCCATGCGCACGACGAGGCGCCGAACGAGTGCTGCGGGATGATCGGCGCGCGAAACGGGCGCGTGGTCAGCCTCTACCGGGCGCGAAACTCCGAGGCCAGCCCGCTGCGCTACGTGGTCCATCCCCAGGATCAGTTCCGGATCATGGAGCAGATGGACGAGCGCGGCGAGGAGCTCGCGGCGATCTACCACTCGCACACCAAGAGCAGCGCGCGGCCCTCCCAGACGGACATCAACCTCGCTGAGGGATGGCCCGATCCGATCTATCTGATCTGCTCGATCGCCGATCCGGACTCACCCGACGTGCGCGCGTTCGCGATTCGCGACGGAGCCGTCGAGGAGGTCGCGCTCGATGTCTCCTAGCCGGCTCGGGCCGGGCGCCCGATGAGCACTGCCGGGCCGCTCATCTGCCCGAAGTGCGCCAAGCACTACCCGCTCGACAGGCGCTTCTGCCCCGACTGCGAGATGCCACTCGTTTACGCCGGGCGCGCCGAGCAGGCGCCGGTCACAGAGGCGCAGGAGCGCGCTCGCAAGATCAAGCCCCAGTACACGGAGGGCGAGCTCGTGCGGGTGGCGGGGGGCCGCAACCAGGCGGAGGCGGAGCTGATCCAGAACATGCTGCTCGAGGAGGGGATCCCGAGCATCCTGCGCCGGACGCGGGGCTTCGACGTGCCCGACTTCCTCGCCGCCGGGCCCCGCGACGTGCTCGTCCCGGAGGCGGCCGGCCAGGCGGCGCACGAGCTGCTGCGCGACGCGGAGATGCTCCCCACCGTGCAGCCCGACGGGATACCCGGGATCGGGTCGCCGGCGCGGCTGTTCGCCGGGATCCTCGCCGGCGTCGGGGTCGTCCTGCTCATCCTGTGGCTGATCTACGAGGCGACCGCCTGACGCGGCGCGGCCGCGTAGACCCCGAGCGCGCGACCTCCTCGCGCAGGTGCCGTCGCCACAGCCGCTCGATCTCGGGGAGCGGCTCGTCGAATGCCAGTTCGAGATTGCCCCGGGCACCGTCCTTGCGCAGCCGCGAGACGAGCAGGTCGGTGGCGTCCGAGCCGGCGCGCCGCTCGAGCAGGTCGAAGACCGTGCCGCCGAGGATGATCGCGTCGCGGGCAGAGGGCGGAAAGGACGGTGGGCCTCCCTCGCGCATCCTGCGGATGACCGCGGCCCGGAAGTGAGGCACCTGGCCGGCGTAGTACTGCGCCGCGCCCTCGATCAGCCACGCCCAGCGCAGGTAGCGCGCGAAGCGACGCGGCCCCCACGGCGGCGGGAGCTGCCGGTTGTTGGCGGCGAGGACGAGCTGGACGTAGAGCCGCTCCGCCGTCCCGCGCAGCGCGCGCTGCGAGTCCTCGCCCGCCGCCCGCCGGTCCATGTACTGGTCGTTGAGCACGTGCAGCTCGCTCGCCATCGCCCAGCCGGCCAGGTAGCGGCGCCCCGCCGGCGCCGCGGCCCAGCGCGCTGCCGGCAGAAAGGGGTGCGCCGCCGCCAGCCAGGCGGCCGCGGGGTGGACGACGAGGGTGACCTCGCCCGGCGCCTCCTCGAAGCGCTCCTCGAGTCGCAGCCGCAGGTCCTCGAGGTCGTCGAGCGTCCGTTGCGCGCACTCGGCGTCGTCGATCTCGTGCCGCGCCGCGAAGCTCAGCGAGTGGGTCTCCACCCAGGACACGGCCTCAGCTTACGCGCCGCCCCGCCCGCCATTTCCCCGATGGGCGCGAAGCCGCGCCTAGCGGTGGCTGAAGATCTCGACCACCTGCTGGAAGGTGGGTCGGTTGATCCAGGGGATGAACGGCTGCTCGATCAGTCCCACGGGCCTGAACCGGATCGCGTCGTAGCACCACTGGTTGTTTCCCTCGGTGCAGTCCTCGACCGGTGGGTAGAGCTCCGACTGGGGCGTCTCGAGCGCCTGCGCGAGCGAGCCGAGGATCGCGTCTCGGCACGCTCGCAGCTTGCCGCCACCGCAATAGATTCGTGAGTAGCGGCCCTTGACCTTGCCCTTCTTGTGCTTGGCGCCGCCACCTCTGTGTGGCTTGGCCTTGCCGCCGCCGTGCCCGTGGTGACCCTTGTGCTTGTGCTTCGCCTTGGCGAGCAGGGTGCGAAGGTCCTTCGACATGTAGCCCCACCATCCGCCCTGGAATGCCGAGCCCAGGTGGTCGGCGCGATTGCCGTCGTCGATCGGAATCACGTCCTCGATCGCCTCGAACAGCCCGTTGCCCAGGGTCGGCTGGAACTCGGCGGTGACGAGCGGCCGCCACCAGGCGTCCATGAGCGAGACCGCCTCAGCGTCGTCGTAGACGCCGTCGCCGTTCGCGTCACGGCGGTGCGCCCCGGAGCTCACCCACGCGGTCAGCACGTCGATCGCGTGGCGCAGCTGCGGATCCCTCACCGCGCCGCCCTTGCGGATCACCTTGAAGACGAGCGGCAGCACGGCGTCGCCGCGCAGGTCGACCGTGCCGGCGTCCTCCATCGCACTGATCAGCTCAGCGGGGGTCATCGTGTTGGAGCCCGCTATTCCCGCCTGGATGCGGTCGTCGAGCGGCTTCACGCGGTAGACGGGGCCGAACGCGTACTGGCCGTCGGCGGCGCTGTACTTCTTGGCCTGCTTGTTGTTCCAGCTCGTCAGGTACTGCTGGTCGATCACCTGCGGGTGCTCGGAGCACGGCGTCTTGTCGGTCTCGTTGAGGTCGGGATCGAAGCCCTGCCATTCGTGGTCGCCCATCGTCGGGAAGTTGGGGTCGACCTTCGGCGCCCGGACCGGATTCTTGCCCGAGTTGAAGTAGGCGATGTGCTGGTTGTCGATGTAGAACCAGTTGAACGTGTAGTCGATCCGGCACGCCGCCTGCATGAAGCTCTGGGGCGAGTTGATCTTGTCTGGGTCGTTGAAGTCGGCGAAGCCGAGCGCCGAGTCGACCTCGTGGAAGTACGTGTCGCGCAGGCTCGTGTAGGCGTAGGGCTTGCCCCCGATCATCGTCCGGTGCGTGACGATCCCGAGCTTCGAGCGCAGCGCGCGCAGCGTCTCGCAGCCGGCCGCGGTGTCGTCGGCGAACGTCGGCTCCCAGCAGTTCTCGCGCTCCAGCACCTCGAATGGCAGGCACTGGCCCCGGAACACGTAGCTCTGCGAGTGAAGCGACGGCGCCGAGCCGTCGGGCTCGCAGAGCGGGACCGCAAACGTGTCGGTCATGTCCTGTCCCGCCGAGGTCGCGCTCCACGCGTAGTCGGGACCGTGACCGAGCTGGACGTAGAGGTTGGTGCCCGGGAACGCCGCGCCGCGCGCCGACAGCGCCGGGCCCTCATCGGTCGCCGGCGCGTGGACGTCCTGCTCCATCAGGATCTCGGGGCTGAAGTAGGAGACCTGGGGACCGAACACGGCGATCGGGTGGCCCGACGCCGACTCCGGACCGGACACCATCAGGGCGTTCGACCCCGCGGTCATGCTCCCGAAACCCCCTAGCAGGCTCTCGAGCGGACCCGTGCTCTTGGCGGCGGGGACGAAGCCGCTCTGCGAGACGACCAGCGGCTCCTCCTGGGTCGTCCCCGGGTCGGGCAGGGCGAGGCCCTTCGTCTTCTTCGCCTTCTTGGGCCCGATCGCGTACGGGAACGCACCCGAGTGGACCGTGGTCTCGGCCTCGGGATCGTTCTGGCTGCGGAAGTCGGCCCACACGCGCTTGCCCTGCTTGTTTCCGAACTGCTTCTTCGCCGCCTCGAGCACCAGCGCCGAGTCGACCTCGCCGCCACCCCCCTTGCCGAAGATCCCCGCGACCAGCGACGCAGTCGCGATCACGTCGGTGACCTTCCATGGGTCGGGCCCGAGTGGCTGGCCGAGCGCCGGGTACTCGACCGGCATGTCCCCGAGGGTCGCCTTGATCTCGGCGATGTACTGGTTGATGCCGTCGACGTAGGCGTTGACGTCACGCTGGAGCTGCGCGCCGTCCGCCCCGTAGATGTCGTCGCCGAGGTCGTACTGCTGCTGGAGCTCGGACTCGTTGTACGGCGTCGACTCCCACACGTCGCGATCCATCTCGACGTTGGAGCCGCCCGCGAACGACGAGAGCTCGGCCCTTCCGGCGTGGCGCAGCACGTCCATGAAGAAGAGTCGATCCTCCGCCGAGGCGTAGCCGGCGCCGAACATCGCGCCGGGCCGTGTCGATCCTGTGATGTGCGGCACACCGAACCGGTCGCGCTCGATGACCACCTGCTCGCAGGCGTCCGACGGTGGCGCCGTCGGCAGGATGCACAGCGGGGTATAGGTCCGCTCCACCTCACCCGGCGGGACCCCGAAGCTGGCGTCCTTGTAGAAGCTGTCGATCTGGGATTCCGAGATCCCCCCGGCCTGGTAGACGAGGTCGCTGTACATGTGGAGCTGGTCGTCGTAGAACTGCGGCTGGTTGCCACCGCCGAGGAAGTTCGCCGCCTCGGCCCCGTTGACGTTCTGGCCCTCGCCGGGCGGCAGGATGTTTCGGAAGCCGCCCGCGTCGCCCTCCTGGTAGCCGATCGGCGACGGGGCGCTTGCCGCCGGAGCCGCGAAGACGGCCAGCCCGGCGATCGCCACCACGGCGGTCGCGAGTGCGGTTTGTCGTCTACCCATCGGGAATCCCCAAGCGTCGTCCCCGAATCCCCTTGCTGGCGTTCCAGCCTAACCTCGAGCGGCCGCGGCGTGCAACCGGTAACCGGCTGAGCAATACTCCGGGGCAGGGACGCCGCACTCACGCCAGGTTGCGCTCACGGAGGAGGAACTCATGGCCAGCAGGCTTCGCTTGGTCCCGCGCCGGCGACGATTCGGGGTCGTCCTCGCGACCGCAGCGATCGCCGCATCCTCGGTCGCCGCAGCTCCCTCGGCGAGCGCCGCGACTCAGATCGGCGAGAGACGTTTGCGATGAGCTTCAACTTTTGTGGTGCCGACACACTGCTTCAGTCCGGCTCGCCGGGAGGCCAGTATGCGGCGCCGTTTGCCGGCGTGCTCACCTCCTGGAGCTTCACGGCCGGCCCCACCCCACCGCAGCGCAAGCTCAAGGTCGCCCGTCCCGCCGGCGGAAACAGCTTCACGATCGTGGGTGAAAGCGAACTGAAGGCTCCGACCCCGAACGCGCTCAACAGCTATCCGGTCCGAATCGCGGTGCACCCCGGCGACGTGATCGGGTTCTTCCAGTCCACAGCTGGCTCATGTGGCGCCCGCGGCAGCGGCCCTGACTACAGCTTTCACTACGTCTCCGGAGGCGATCCAGCGCCGGGCACTACGACCGTATTCGCGGGGCCAAACTCCAACACTCAGTGGGACATCGCGGCAATCCTCGAGCCCGACTGCGACTCGGACGACTTCGGCGATGAGACGCAGGATGCCGACATTTCGAGTTGTCAGCCCCAGCCCAAGGCCGAACGCACCCTTATTCTCGACGCCGAGAAGTCGAAGGTAAAGAAGGGGAAGAAGGTGACGCTCGCGGGCCAGCTCGACGCGCTCGGAAACGAGGCGGCCTGCGAGGCCGGCCAGACCGTGGAGCTACAGCGCAAGAAGCCCAGCCAGACCGTCTTTGCGACGGTGCAGCAACTTCAGACCACCGCCACGGGCAACTTCTCGGCCAAGGCGAAGATCAAGAAGACCTACGAGTACCAGGCCGTGGTGGCCGAGAGCGCCGAGTGTCAACCCGGGGTCTCGAATACCGAGAAGGTCAAGGTCCAGAAGAAGAAGTAGAGGGACCGGCGCCAGGAGCGGGGCGGGGGATGGGCAGGCCGCACTAAGCGGTCTCGGTGGCCCGTCCCCGCTCGTAGTCGAGCTCGCTGCGCACGCCGCGCGCCCATAGCGCGTCGTGGGCGGCCTCCAGGTCTGCTGCTCCGACCGCAGCGCGAGCCAGCGGCAGCGTCCGCTCGATCGCGACGCGGAGTTCGAAGAAGAAGGTCAGCGCCCCGACCGGCCCCAGGCGGACGTGCCTACGGCCCTCGCGGATCGCCACCTCGCCCGTCTCGCCCCGGGCGCACCGCACCGCCTGAAGGCTCGCCTCGGTCGGCACCTTCCGCGCGGCCGCGGCGAGCTCGTCGGCGGTGCTCGGAGGCAGCCCCCAGGCGCCCAGCCACGCGCCGGTCGCGGCGAGCTCGCTGACCCGGCCAAGCACCTCCTCGGCTGTCAGCTCGCCGTCGCACCCCGGCCCGAAGATTGCCCCCAGCGCCTCGACGCGATCGGCGGCGAGCTCCCCGGCGGCGAGCATCACGGCATCGCACAGCGGGCTCGCGAGCCCGGGCTCGTCGCCGCGCGCCAGAGCATCGCCTCCGACGTCCACGTAGACAACGAGGTCGCAGCCAAGCTCGCGCGCCGCCGCCACGATGCCCTCGGCCGCGGTCACCGGTCCCTCGCTGACGTCGATCAGCACCGTCGGGCGTCCGAGGTGCCCCGCCATCCGCGCCTCAGAGAACGCGATGCCGTCGACCGTCGCGGTGTCCGCATCGGCGAGCAGTGCGCCGGCGCCGAGCGGGCGCCCGCCTCGCACCTGCTCGAGGGGCCGCGGCCCCGGGTAGGGGTCGACGACGAAGCGCTCCCACGCCACCCCGCCGAGCTCGAACGGCGTGCCCAGCGACTCGCAGAGCCTCCCGATCGCGAGCGCGCCGACGACGTCGCCGCCGCCGCCGATCCCGAGCACGAGCACGCGCTCGGCGCGGGCGATTAGCTCAAGGGCCGAAGCCGCGCTCAGGCCGGGACCGGCTCGGCCTGCTCGGCGATCTCGCGGATCGCGGCGCCGGCGCGGACGAACTCCTCGTCCGCCATCACCGGCGTGCCCTCGAAGGGCAGGTCACGGTCGATCTCGACCCACGAGTGGCAGCCGTGGTACTCGTCGCGCACCCGCACCGTGACGGGGCGCGGTATGCGGTGCACCCGCAGCAGCAGGACGTGAAGCGGATGGCGCGGCTTCCAGCGCAGGCGCTTGATCGCGTAGTCGGGCGTCCAGACGTGAAACGGCGACAGCCCCTCGACGACGCGCGGGTCACTGGTCTCGTAGTGGCCCGCGACCTCGGCCCAGGCGCGGATTCGCACCCGATCGGGCTGGGCGATGCCGCCGTCCTGGATCAGGGCCCGCGGCGGCGGCTCCTCGTCGGGCCACACGCCCTCCTCGAGGGCGCGCCGCAGCTCGGGATGGTGCGACTCACGCACGAGGTCGTTGCGCTGGTGGTCGAAGGTGGGATAGAGGAAGAACTGCTCGTGGTCGAGCTCGAAGTGCCTGTCGTCCTCCCTGATCCCGCCCTTGCGCAGCGTGACAAGCTGCTCGCCCTCGGCGAGAGCGCGCACCGTCACAGCCCACTCTTTCAAGGCAATAGGCATTTACAAGTGAATACGAAGTCTCTGGAAAGTTGAACGTCGGGCTGGGGCGACACCGCTGCCCCGAGGGGGCGTCCAAGCCGGTTGAGGAGCCCGATTGTAGTGGAGTCTTCGCAAAACGCAAGCTTGTGATTTACGTTGCGACGCGGGCGCGCGCGAGGAAGTCGAGCAATATCTCGTTGACCATGCCGGGCCGCTCGAGCATGCACCAGTGCGCTGCGCCAGGCACGGTCGCGGCCTCGCCGCGGGGCGCCGCCGCCGCGATCGCCTCGGCGAAGCTCGGCGGGGTCACCGCGTCGGCGGCGCCGGCGAACGCGAGCACTGGGCACGCGATCCGGTCGAGATCGCGCATCGCGCCCGCGGCCGTCGCGAGTGCGCATTCGGCGTAGGACTCGGGGTCGTTTGAGGCGATCAGCTCGAGCATCAGGCCGTGGAGTGCGGGGCTCTCGGCGCGGCAGCGCTCCGTGAGCCCGGTGGCCGTGACCGCTTCGGCGATCTCATCCATGCGCCCCGCGCGCGCCAGGTCGGCGCGCTGCTCGAACACGGGTCCAGCCTCGGGTGCCCATTCGAGCGCCCCGCCGCACAGCGCCAGTGCCCAGGCGCGCTTCCCGAGCCGCGCGGCCGCCTGCTCGGCGACCATGCAGCCCACCGAGTGTCCGACCAGGGCCGCGCGCTCGATCCCGAGCGCGTCGAGCACGGCGACCGCGTCCTCGGCCCAGCGCTCGACCGAGTAGGGGCCCGGCGGCTTCGAGCTTCGGCCCGCGCCGCGCTGGTCGTAGGCGATCGCGCGGTAGCCGTGCTCGCGACACGCCGCGAGCTGCGCCCACCAGCCATACGCCGAGCCGCCCAGCCCGTGGATGAACACCACCGCCGGCCCCGCGCCGCCGGTGTCCTCGTAGGCGAGCGTCAGCTCTGCGATATCGAGCCGGCTCGACACGCGGCCAGCCTAGATGACTGATTCCACCTAGTCGTCGGCCATGGGCTGGGCGTCGCCGGCGGGGCCCCAGCCACCGCCTCCCGGCGTCTCGATCCGCAGCCGATCGCCGGCCCGGAGGTCGCCCTCCGTCTTGGAACCAAGCGGCTCGCCGTTGAGCAGATTGCGACCCCGCGCGCCGTCCTCGCCGCCGTCGCGGCCACGCGGCGCGTGGCGGCGGCGCTCGGTGATCAGCGTGAAGCGCATCGGCTCCAGCGCCTCGATCTCGCGCACGATCCCATCGCCGCCGTGGTGGGCGCCCGCGCCGCCGCTGCCGGCGCGGATCGCGAGCTCGCGAACGCGCAGCGGAAACTCCGGCTCGAGCGCCTCGATCGGCGTGTTGAGCGTGTTCGACATCGCGACGTGCACCGCGCTCGGCCCGTCGGCGTCGGGGCACGCGCCCTGGCCGCCGCCGAGCGTCTCGTAGTAGGTGAATCGCTCGCCGGCCAGCGTCAGGTTGTTCATCGTTCCCTGTCCCTGGGCCGGCGCCGGGGTCGCCTGGCCGAGGGCGCTGATCACGAGATCGGCGATCCGGCTCGAGGTCTCGACGTTGCCGGCCGCCACCGCGGCGGGCGGCCGGGCGTTCACGACGCAGCCCTCGGGCGCGATCACCTCGACGGGGCGGTGCGCTCCCGCCGAGGGCGGGGCGTCGGGGTCGGTCAGCACGCGGACCGCGAAGAACGACGCCGACAGCGTCACCGGCAGCGGGCAGTTGAGGTTTCCCTCGACCTGGGGGTCGCTGCCGGTGAAGTCCAGGGTGAGCCGCTCGCCCCTCAGCGTCGCCTTCACCCGCAGCGTTACGTCGCGCTGCTCGCCCCCGGCGTCGTCCTCGAGCACGTCGGAGGCCTCGTAATCGCCGTCGGGGAGCTCCGCGAGCCGCGCCCGGGTGCGGCGCTCCGCGTAGTCGAGGATCGCCTCCATGCCGCCGCGCAGCAGGCCCTCGCCGTGACGGTCGGCCAGCTCGAGCAGGCGCCGCTCGCCGACCAGGTTCGCGGCGCGCTGGGCGCGCAGATCGGCGAGCCGCTGGCGGGGGTCTCGCATCTGCTGGGCGAGCTTCTCCAGCTCGTCGGCGTCGACCCGGGTCGGGGGAATGACGACGCCCTCCTGCTCGAGGCGCACCGACCGCGCCGGCATCCCGGCCGGCGTCTCGCCCCCGACGTCGGCGTGATGGGCGCGGCTCGCCGCGAAGCCGAGCAGCTCGGCGCCGGCGAACACGGGCGAGACCAACGTGATGTCGGGGAGGTGGGTGCCGCCCTCGAAGGGGTCGTTGAGGATCCACAGGTCGCCCTCGTGCTGGGCGTCGCCGAGCACCGCCCGGACCGCCTCGGGCATCGAGCCGAGGTGGACGGGGATGTGCTCGGCCTGCATGACCAGCTCCCCGGCGGCGTCGAACAGCGCCGTGGAGCAGTCGCGCCGCTCCTTGATGTTTGCCGAGTGCGCCGAGCGCACGAGCACCGCTCCCATCTCCTCGCAGGCGGCGCGCAGCGCGCCGACGAGGACCTGCAGCGTCACCGGATCGAGCTGCCCGGCGGCGCTCATAGGAGAACCTCCCCTCGCTGTTTGCGGGATTGAGAGGGAAAGGCCGACCGAAGGGAGGCCGTCCTCTGATACCCGACAGCGCAAAGAGAAGCCGACCGCCGTCGGGAGAGCGCCAGGCTCGCTAGCCCCGTAG
>WNFU01011550.1_pt1 | contig 11072 bp, 8 predicted proteins | sample 5400121 | NCBI WGS metagenome assembly WNFU01 (sample SAMN13153360, study PRJNA577476) | soil metagenome | isolation source: 100 cm soil or saprolite under grassland replicate 1 | place: USA:California | collected 2016-06-15
CTGATCACGATTTGCGTCAGGGTAGGCCTTGGCGAGTTGATCGCTGACGACCTGCAACCGGGAGTTTGCATCGGTGAGATTGGTTCCGTGCTTCAATCGTCCGACCAAAAACAAACCGTGTCTGCTCCGCTCCATAAGCGATGCTCCCGCCTCGCTCGCAGCCACCAATGGAAACGAAAGCGGAAGGTAAAGATCAGGAACGAACATCGGCATGGTTCCCGTGAACCCTTCGGAAGTCATTCCGACGATGGTGAAGGGCCGACCGTTGATCTTAAGACTGCGACCGATGAGTTCCGGGTCGCTGCCATGTTGTCGCCACCAGCGATGGCTCACGATAACAACTGGAGCCGCTTGCTTTTCCTCTTCCGGGAAAAAGGCTCGTCCACGGGTAAGATTCGCACCGAACACCGAGAAATAGTTTGCGCTAACATTCAGCGCGAAGATGCGGCGTGTGAAGTCGCCTTCAGTTACCCCAACTTGATTGGGCTGCATCGCGAGAATGCCATCGAACAAATCCTTATTCGCACGCAGGTCCACAAAGTTTGGGTAAGAGAAAGCGCGATAGTCGTCGTCAGACTTCGAGGAGTCTCGTGAGTACAGGCTGACCAGTTGTCCAGGATCGCGACCCGACACGGGTTTCAGAACCAGGGTGTTAATCAGCGTGAAAACTGCCGTATTTGCTCCGATGCCGAGGGCGAGCGTGAGCACGGCCACGGTAGTGAATCCGGGATTCTTGCGCAACATCCGCGCACCATAGCGAACATCCTGGCCCAAGTTTTCAATCCAACTGACGCCGCGCTGCTCGCGACACGTTTCTTTGATCGATTCGACCCAACCGAACTGTCTCAACGCGGCATAGCGCGCCTCTTCCGGCTTCATGCCAGCCTCAATATTCTCCTGCGTCTGCATCTCGATGTGCGAACGCAACTCGTCGTCCATCCGCGCATCGAGCTTTTCCTACTGAAACAGCGCGCGGAATCGAAGTCGAAGTTTGTGAAGCCAGTTCATGGCCAAAACGATTTAAGTTGTTTTGAGGACCGTATTGATGGCCGCTGAAAGCCGTTCCCAATTTGATCGCTCTTCGACGAGTTGCTTACGTCCTGTCGGGGTGAGTTTGTAAAATTTCGCCTTCCGATTGTTATCTGAAAAGCCCCACTCCGAAGCGATCCAGCCCTGGTCTTCCAGCCGATACAAAGCCGGATACAATGAGCCCTGCTCGACTTGAAGGACTTCTCTGGACATTTGCCGGATCAGCACTGAAATGCCGAACCCGTGCATCGAGCCAAGTTGAAGGGCCTTCAGAATGAGCATGTCCAGCGTGCCTTGCAAGAGGTCAGTTTTTTCTTTTGACATAAGCGTTTCCTAGATGATCGACAGGACCGATACTTACTCCTCTCCTGTAGAGTGTCAAGGAGGAGATTGCTGGGAAATTCAAAATTGTGAATTTCCATCTTCATCACTCTGCGGTTTTTAACGTTTCGCGAGAGGCTTTCGCGCTCTGCTGAAGGTGTTTGAGGAACTCAGCGGTTGCACGCGTGTGCTCACGTCCTTTTCTCCAAATAACCACAATGGTTCGGGTCGGAGTTGGCTTCTCCAATGAGCGATAGACCAACGGCGTTCTCCCACTGATCCTGGCCATTTGCGGTACCAGCGACATTCCCAGACCAGCCATGACCAGGGCTTGAATCGTCTCAATCTGGGAACTGCGGAGCATGATCTGCAATCGCAAGTCATTCTTCGTACAGAAACTCAAAAACGGGTGCTTCGACGGAACGGAAAGCAACAACTCCTCTTTGAAGAGCACTTCCTGTTCGCAGCCTTCCTCCGGGATTGGCAGACTCAACAGGGCCAAATCGAGTTCGCAAGCATCTACCAGCTTAAGAAGATTGGCCGTCATGTCTTCATGGATGACGACTTCCAGGCTCGGACATGCTTCCGTGAACTGAGTGATTACGCGCGGTAGGAAACCCGCTTGCGCGTATCGAGCGAACACCATGAAGTAAGCGCGCTATCGCGTGGTGGAACCGGCGTGCCTCGCGCCCTAATGTACCGGCTCGCGTCCGCCGTCAAGGTAGTTCGCCCCTTCCCCCTCTCGACTCCACCTTGACTGCGCCCGCTTCGCCAAAAAGGGGAGCGCTTAGGAGGCACGCTCGGTATCTGCATGTCTTGTTCCGAAAGAGATGAAGGGATTGCCAGCGATTCAGGACAAAGCTCTCCGCCGCGGTGATCTAGGTTTTCCCATGAAAAGAGATCGCGAAGAGCTCCGCGAGTTGAAAGCTCGCAAGGCGGCGTCACGCGGAGCGTCGCCCTCGCATCGCGTCATTGGAGAAAAGCTACTTGGGCTTCACGTAATAGCGGGCACTTTGGTTGAACTCAGCCTGAAAGTTCTCAGGGTCGTCCACCCGTTTTCCATGCACGATCATGTGCCTTCGGTTCAGCTCATTCCAGTAGTCGTCGCGATAAATCCGCGGATGCGGCAACAATTCAGTGAGTGAGTTTCGCAGCCCGATAAAGAGCCAAGCGTCGGCAACATCCTCCAGTCCTGGCTCTCTACTCGGGGCGTCCTTCTCGGCAAGTTTAGCCTTGGACATTTGCGGCCACCGCAAACCAGGATGCAACGAACCAAGCCACGTGCCCTTGATGAGCGCAAGCGTTCCCGGTTTCCATGAGGCCACTCTGGCCTCGAGTTCGTCGTTGCGTTCCGAGTAAAAACCCGAATGCGGAATGATAACGAACATCGAGTGTGGTCTCAGTCGCTCGATGTGTCCCGTCGTGTTGTTGGTAGTCACGCCGCGCACAAGGTGCGCACCCCCAGTGATCAGAAGCGCCTTGCGTCCTTTGGCGAGGACCTCCTTCTCCATGACCCCGGCAAAGTGGGAATCGCGTCGAAACATCGCGCGCCCCCATTCTAATTTGAGCTTCGAGTCCGGTGTGGTGGACCAGTCGAGAGGAGGGTCGCCGAGGAGCACCCGCAGGCGTTTTTCGGCGGGAAGCTTCTTGTTGATGTCGCGAACCGTAACGAAAAATTGCTCGTAAACCGGGGAGTCCAGCGCGGTGAATTGTGTGGTGTTCCGCCAAATCTGTCGAACCTCTGACAGTGGCACATCCTGTCCGGCGATGTAGTGGTCACAGACGTCTTGATAGAGCGCATTTCCAAACTCGACGCCGACGTCGTTGAGCTTGTTGGGAAACTCAGGAGTTTGCACCAGCGAGGTGACAAAATCCCAAAATTCTTCGCAACCATGCAGGTCGCCCAGCGCGACGATCGGGTAGCGGTCGAACGCGTTGAGAATGACTGGAACGGCATTCGTTGGCTTGAGTTCAGCGCCTTGCGCCGTCACGCGCACGGTCGCTGACCAGAAGGTCAGAACAGCGACCACTGCGGCAACTCCAGCAGAACCGCCCCGTCCGATTTTGCTTACCGTCTGGTTTCCATAGTTCATATTCATTGATGTCCTTTCGACAGTTAAACGCATTGGGGAGATGCTTCGTTCGGCAAACGGGTAATCCCAGCGCCAGCGTGAGCACGGCCACGGCCCGTCCTCCGTAGCAGTACTGCCGAAGGTGGCTCGGTTTTCTGGAGCAGCACTGCGGGAACTGGACCCGGTCTGGGCGGCGGCACTGCGGAGGGTGGACGGTGAAGCCGGGGTTCTTCAGCAATTGGCGAAAGGCGAATTTCAAATCGTTCATAAAAAGTTAAATGAGTTACATGGTTAAATGGGTTAAATGAGGTCTCGATTTTCGCGTCATGGAGGGTTTGTCGCTTATGTAACGATGTAACCTATTTAACTTATTTAACTTCTTTGCCCCATCATTCATAACGCAGCGCCTCCATCGGATCGACTTTCAACGCGCGTCGCGCGGGCAGCCAGCAAGCCAGCAGCGCAACCAACGTCAAAAGCAGCGTCACTCCGGTAAATGTAGCGGGGTCCGTCGGCTTGATTTCGTAGAGCAGCGTTGTCATGACGCGCGTCAAGGCGAACGATCCGACGACTCCGATTACCAATCCGATTGACGCCAACCTCATTCCGTGGCCGACAATTAACTGGAGCACGTCCTGCGTCTGTGCGCCGAGCGCCATGCGGATGCCAACTTCGTGCGTTCGCTGTGCCACGGCGAACGCCATTACGCCATAGATGCCGACTGCGCCCAGCAGCAAAGCCAGACCCGCAAAGAGTCCGATCAGAATCAAGTTGAAGCGCGGCTGCCAAACCGCGTTGGCAATGACTTGCTCCAGAGTCGTGACGCTCGACACGGGCGAACTTTGATTCAAGCTCCAAACCGTGCTTTGCACGGCACCGACCAGGCTAAGTGGGTCCGCTGCTGTGTGGATAACCAGCGTCATCATGGAGTAGTGACCCGCCGCGTCGGTCAGGTAAGGCGATTGCGAGAACGGAATGTAAAGCTCGTCGTCCGCTTCACTCGTCCAACTCATCTGTTTCACATTTTTGACGACACCCACGATGGTCAGCCATTTCGGATTGCTGCGCGGGTCGTCGAGCGTGACGCGTTTGCCGACGGGGTCTTCGCCGGGCCAATGCTTGCGGGCAAGGTTTTCATTAATGATGATCGCGCCGGGGCTATCAGACTTGTCTTGCTCGGTGAAGTCGCGTCCACGCACAAACGAGATGCCCATCGTCCGGAAATATTCTGGACGACAGACGCGATAGACCGGAGCGATGCCTTCACCGGGCTTGGGGTTGGGCCGGCCTTCGACACTGAGGCCACGGTTCCATGAATCACCCGCCAAGGGAAGGTGATTGATGGCGCTTGCCGAAGTAACGCCCGGGAGTGCGCCGATCTTGTCAAACAATTGCCGGTAGAACGCCTCCCGTTTCTCGCCAACCAGTTCCGGCTGGCCGTGCAGCGAGACGACCATTGAAAGCACGTGGCGTGCATTAAATCCGGGATCGACCGCCGCCAACCGCGTGAAACTGCGCAGCATCAGTCCGGCGCCAATCAGCGTGATCACCGCGAGCGCGATCTCGGCCACGACCAGCGCGCCACGAAGGCGGTGCCTTGTTCGACCAGCCGTCGCGCCACGTCCGCCCTCTTTCAGCGTTGCCTGTTGATCTGAACGGGCGGCCTGCAACGCCGGGGCAAGGCCGAACACCAAGCCCGTCCCCAAAGCGACACTCAGTGTGAACAAAAACGTTGTGGAATCCATCGTGATCTCAGCCACGCGTGGCATCCGGACGCGAAATGACGAAGAATCACCCGCAAGCAATTCTTTGATCCACTCGACGCTCAAGTAACCGAGCAGCAAACCTAACGCGCCAGCAACGGCTGACAGGACGACGCTCTCGGTGAGCAACTGGCGGATTGTTCGCCAACGACTCGCACCGAGGGCGGCTCGAATCGCCATCTCCTTTTGGCGAGCCGCGGCGCGGACCAGCAAAAGGTTTGCAACGTTCGCACAAGCGATCAGAAGGACAAAGATCACTGCACCGATAAGCACGCGCAACGCTGGCCGGATGTTGCCGACGACTTTTTCCAACAGCGGATCGACTTGAACCGTGCGCCCGGTGTTCGTGGCAGGAAAAGCCTGTTCTAGCCGTTTGCAGATCGCGTTCATCTCGGCCTGCGCTTGAGCGAGAGTGACGCCTGCTTTGAGTCGGGCAAAAATCCGGAGCGAATTTCCTCCGCGCTGCATTGCGCGTGTGGAGAGATCGAGCGGCGCGGCCAGTTCTGCCTTCGTTGCCCAGAATGGCGTAAAGCGAAACTGCGGCGGCATGACGCCGATGATCGTGTACGACTCGCCGCTCAACGTGATTGACCGTCCGACAATGTTCGGGTCTCCGCCAAATCGCCGCTGCCAGAGTGGATAGCCAAGCACGAGCACGCGGTCGTTGCCGGGCTTGAAATCATCCGCCTGGAACGTGCGGCCCACGAGCGGCTGAACACCGAGAACCTTAAACATTTCTTCCCCAAACCGGATGCCAAAGACCGCTTCGGGTCGGTCATCTCCAGTCAACGTCCCTCCCCAAGCCTCCGCCGCAGCCATGGTCTCGAAGCTTTTTCCCTGAGCGCGCCAGTCCAGAAAATCCGCTGGTGCAACGGGACTCCGTCCGTTGTACAAAATCGTGACGAGGCGTTCTGGTTCTTGGTAAGCCAAGGGCTTCAACAACACGCCATTGACGACGCTGAAGATCGCGGTATTGGCCCCGATGCCGAGCGCGAGCGTGAGCACGGCCACGGCGGTGAAGCCGGGGTTCTTCAACAGTTGGCGGAAGGCGAATTTGAGATCATTCATAACGAAGCGCCACCATCGGATCAACTCTTGCGGCACGGCGGGCAGGGACAAAACTTGCCGCAGCTGCTACGGCAATGAGGAGGAGCGCGACAACGGCGAACGTCACCGGATCGGTCGGCGTCACGCCGAACAGCAGGCTCGACAAGGCCTCGGTGACCCAGAGGGCGCCTAAGAGCCCGCTCGCGACCCCGAGAGCAGCGAGCACCAGCCCCTCCGCAATTACCATACGGAGGACGTCGGCCGCCCGCGCTCCGAGCGCCATCCGGACACCTATCTCCTGTGTGCGCTGGGACACGGAATAATGCAAGAGACCATAAACCCCGATGGCAGCAAGTACGAGGGCAAGCGCGGCGAAGAGACTCAGCAGCAAGGTATGATAACGGCGCTGCGAGCTTAACTCTCCGATCTGTTGCTCGAGGGTCGTTACGGAATACACTGGTACAGTCTTGTCAACGGCGTAGATCTCGTTGCGCACGGCTGTGGCAAGTGCGACTGGGTCAGGTGTCGTGCGCACAATGAGGTCCATGTTGACCCAGGGCCTTTGCAGGAAAGGCCGGAAGTAGAGGGCGATAGGCTGGCGCTCCAGTCCCTGCCGCCGCACGTCCGCGACTATGCCCACAACCGCCAGCCAGGGAGTCGCGGACTGGGCACCACCCGCTTTGAATCTTTTTCCAATCGGATCTTCCCCGGGCCAGAAATGACGCGCCATGGTTTCATTGATGATCGCGACTGGAAGAGAACCGCGGCGATCCTGATCTGTAAAGAATCGGCCGCGCAGTAGGCGTACTCCCATGGCTCGGAAAAAGGCGCTGCTGATGCTGTCGTCGCTCAGCCCGATGGGAGCCACCGGCGGACGTCCTTCGACCGTGACGTTAAGGTCCGGATTACGACGCTGGAGCACGTCCTCGGCCAGCCCTGTCGCCTCGACTCCTGGGAGCGAGCCGACACGCTCGAGCACCTGCTGGTAGTAGTTGACAATCTCGTCGCCTTCTTTCGAGCTGTGGAGCGCAATCCGCAGCGAAAGGACGTGATCAGGCCGGAACCCGGGGTCGACAGCCTGCACGCGGAGGAAGCTCCGGAGCAGCAAACCCGCGCCGCAAAGCAGAATGACGGCCAGTGCGAACTCCGCCACCACGAGCCCGCCGCGCATCCGACGTGAGCCCGCCACGCCGGTCGCGCCCCGCATCCCGCCCTTCAAGGAACTCTGAAGTTCGCTGCTAGAGATCGTCAACGCCGGCAAGAGTCCGAACAGGACGCTCGCCAGCAGGGAGACACCTACTGTGAACATAAACACCGCACCATCTGTCCTGATCTCTTCCAGACGGGGGATGCTCGCCGGACGAAGAGAAAGTAGCGCCTGGATGGCCGCATGGGCGAGCGCTAATCCCAGAGCGCCCCCGGCGAGAGACAGGAGCGCACTTTCGGTCATCAATTGCTGGACGAGACGCGCCCGGCCGGCGCCCAGGGCCGCACGGACTGCGATCTCCCGTTCTCGCGCTGCAGCACGGGCCAGAAGAAGGTTGGCCAGATTCGCACATGCAATCAGAAGCACGACGACGACCGCGCCAAACAACACCGCGAGCGCAAGCCGCGTGCTTCGTCCCGTTACCTGAACGAGGAGCGGAACCACGTTCACGCCAAAGCCTGCGAAGTCCGGGTCAGTCGTCGGGTACTGTGCAGCCAGCCTGCGGCCGATCGCGTTCATCTCCGCCTGAGCCTGCGCAATGGTAATGTTCGGCCCCAGGCGGCCAACGACCCGTCCAAAGTCGTTGTACCTGTTCGCTTCAATTGATCGCCAGCGCGGGAAAGCAGTCAGTGGCTGCCACACGTCCGTCTCTGGGTCGGGAAAGCGGAAATTCACAGGCATGACGCCGACGACGCGATACGGCCTGCCGTCCAGCACGACTGTGCTTCCGATTGCGTCAGGCGATGCTCCGAAGCGGCGCCGCCACAAGCCCTGGCTTATCAGGAGCACTGGATCGCCCCGCTCGAACTCATCGGGCAAGAAATCTCGTCCGAGCGCCGGAGCCACTCCCAGCAGCCGGAACAGATTTGCGGAGACCAGGGAGCCGTCGATCCGCTGCGATTCGTCGGTCCCGAAGAGCGTGAAAAAAAGCCTGCGGCTGCATAGTGCCATGTCTTCGAAGGATCGGCTCTGGCCGCGCCAGTCGAGGAAGTTCGGATAGGACACACCTTCTTCGCGGATGTTGTGCCTGGAGTCGTCGGTCCAGAGCATCGCAAGCCGGTCCGGATCTTGATACAAGAGCGGCCGGAACAGCACTCCACGAACCACGCTGAAGATCGCAGTATTCGCCCCGATGCCCAGCGCCAGCGTGAGCACGGCCACGACGGTGAAGCCAGGGTTCTTCAGAAGTTGGCGGAAGGCGAATTTCAAATCGTTCATAAAACAGTTAATGAAGTTTGAATCAGTGAAGTTTGAGTTGAGCGCGTGCCTCTCAAAACTCACTAACTCTCTGGTCGGTTCGACCCCACAATCGTGTAATCGCGCCCATTGACCGCGCCGATGGTCAGCGTTCGCCCCAGAACATTCGAGTTGCCGCCGAACCGGCGCTGCCACAACTCATGACTTAACACGGCCACGTGGTTGCCTTGAGGTTTGTCTTCCTCTGGCAGAAACGTGCGACCCGCGAGCGGTGCCGCGCGCAACACGGTGAAGAGGCTCGACTCTACGTAAGCGCATCGAGTCTTCTCCACTCCGTCCACGGTGACGAGATTCAACCGCTGAACGTCCGTCCAGAAGGCGAGACTTTCGAACACCCGAGTTTGCTGCTTCCAATCGGCGAGGTTTGGGGGAGACACGTATTCGCGTTCGATGCCGCGCGCTGGATTGCGCTCCCAAAGTGTCATTAGACGTTCCGGCTCCCGAAAAGGCAGCGGCTTAAGCAGGACACCATTAACGACGCTGAAGATGGCCGTGTTCGCCCCGATGCCGAGCGCGAGCGTGAGCACGGCCACGGCGGTGAAGCCGGGGTTCTTCAGCAACTGGCGGAAGGCGAATTTGAGGTCGTTCATAGTTTGTTGTCAGTAATCCGAAGTCCGTAGTCCCGTGGTCCGTGGTCCTGTGGTCTGGTGTTCATTCATACCGCAGCGCCTCCATCGGATCGACGTTCGCCGCGCGTCGCGCTGGCAGCCATAAGGCAACGCCCAGCGCGACGGCCATGGCCGAAAGAACCATCAGATAAACCACCGCCCCAGGCGGTCCTGTAATCCTCGCCGCCAGATGCGCCAGGGGCCGGCTGATCGCCCAGCCAAGAAAGACACCTGCTATCATGCCCAACGCGAGACGTTGCACGCCATGTTTGAAAACGAGCCGGAGGACATCGCCACGGGTCGCTCCGACGGCCATGCGCAAGCCGAACTCTCGCGTGCGCCGCTGCACGCCGAATGCCGTCACGCCGTAAACACCGATCGCGGCCAGAAGCAACGCGCTGACGCCGAACGCGAGCGATAGACTCCCCAGAAGCCGCCAGACGTTTAACTCTTCATCCACGCGAGCGGCCAGTGTTTGCGCGGCGTTCACTGGCACGTCGGGGGACAGGGCATGCACGACTTCCCGCAGCGGACGAATAAAGGCCAGCGGATCCTGCCTCGCGGTGAGAAAAAGGACGAAACGAGTCGAGGAACTCCAAGGACAACTCCCAACAGCAGGACCAATACGACACCCGCCTCGCTATCTCGCAACGTATCAATGAGCGGAACAATCTGCACTTGGCGCCGGGCGTTGGCCGCATTCTCGGACGCGTCGGCGGCCTGCCGAGCCAGCACCTCAAACTCGGCGCGTGCGGTTGTGAGCGTGGCATCGGCACGGAGCCGGCCCATAACATTGATCGTATCGCGCGCTCCCGGCCGAAAGCGCTCGTTCCACCAGACAGCCGCATGGTCCGGAAACGCAAAACCCATCGGCATCACGCCGACGATCGTCGCCGGCTGGCCGTCCAAGCGGACGCCGCGTCCCACAATTTGAGGATCCGCTCCAAACTCGTTCTGCCACAGGTGATGGCTCAGAAGCAGCACCGTGGGCGCTCCGGGCTGCTCATCATCGCGCGTAAATCCGCGTCCCAGCACAGGCTGAACGCGCAGGACGGTTAGCGTCGCGCTATCGAGTATGGCTCCGTGGTAAGTGCGAGCATCAAGACCGTCACCGCCGATCGTGAGCGGCATGCGAACTCGATGGGCGGCAATGGTCTCGAAGCTCTGCTGTTGATCGCGCCACAGCAAAAAATCCTTCACCGGCACCGCGGACCTGCCGCCGCGGTCGTCCACGTGCCTCACCGACATGACGCGATCGGAGCGCTCGAACGGCAGGCCTTTCAACAACACACCACTGATGATGCTGAACTGAACCGTCACGAGCCCAATGCCGAGCGCGAGCGTAAGCACGGCCACGGCGGTGAAGCCGGGCTTCTTCAGCAGTTGGCGGATGGCGAATTTGAGATCATTCATGGCGGGATAGGGTCTTGGGTCTCGCGTTTGGGTTCACGGGTCATGTGTCGCGTTTTTCGTGTTTAAGGTCATTCCGTTCGCAGCGCCTCCATTGGATCGACCTTCGCCGCGCGACGAGCGGGCAGCCAGGATGCGAACAGCGCCACGACCAAAAGCACTGCTGAAACGCCGACGAATGTGAGCGGATCGCTCGGTTTGATTTCGTAGAGCAGTTTTGTGAGCAGGTGCGTAAGGCTGAAGGCGCCCACCACGCCGAGGACAAGACCGATCATGACAAGCTTCATTCCCTGACTCAGGACGAGTTGGAGCACATCGCGGCGTTGCGCGCCGAGCGCCATGCGGATGCCGAATTCGC
>WNFU01036974.1_pt1 | contig 11063 bp, 12 predicted proteins | sample 5400121 | NCBI WGS metagenome assembly WNFU01 (sample SAMN13153360, study PRJNA577476) | soil metagenome | isolation source: 100 cm soil or saprolite under grassland replicate 1 | place: USA:California | collected 2016-06-15
TGTCTCGGCTGGGCGATCTTCGAGCTGATCGTGATCGCGACCGCGGCGGGCCTGCTCACCGACAAGCTCTTCGGCTTCGGGGCGATCTGGGTCTGGAAGCTCATCTTCGGCGGGATCGCGACGCTGCTCGCGCTGCTGGGGCCGATCGGCTTCGTTCGCCGCTTCGTGCGCAAGTTCGCGATCTGGGCGGTCGCCGCGTCGATCGTCTACCTCGCATGGTGGATCGTGGACGGGGCGAATATCGGCCGGCTCTGGTCGCACGGCGGCGTCCACCACGGCTCGTTCTGGCTCGCCGTCGACACCGTCGTCGCGGTGACGGTCTCCTGGGCGCCGCTCGTCGCCGACTACACGCGCTTCTCGCGCGACCGCCGGAGCGGGTTCTTCGGCGTCGGGATCGGCTACCTGCTGCCGACGCTGTTCCAGTTCGGGTTCGGCTCGATCCTCGTCCTCTCGCGCGGCGTCGATCCGGCGCACCCGGAGCTGATCCTGACGGCGATCGCGGGCGGCGGCGCCGCGGCGGCGCTCGCGCTCCTCGCGCTGACGGTCGACGAGACGGACGAGGCGTTCGCAAACGTCTACTCGGCCGCTGTCTCCGTCCAGAACCTCTTCCCGCGCGTCTCCCAGCGAGTCCTCATCGTCTGCGTCTCGATCGCCGCGACGGCGGGCGCGCTGGCGATCGACATGCGCAGCTACCAGCGGTTCCTCCTCCTCCTCGGCGCGGTCTTCGTGCCGCTCCTCGGCGTTCTCGTCGCTCACTGGCTGCTCGCGGGAGCGCACTACACGCCGCGCGACATCTTCGAGGGGCCGGTCGTCCGTCCCGGCTCGATCGCCGCCTGGGCCGCGGGCTTCTTCCTCTACGAATGGCTCTACCAGCCGGCCGATCTCGGCTTCTGGACCCGGCTGCTCCACCACCTGCCGACGCCCTCGTACCAGATCGGCGCGTCGCTGCCGAGCTTCCTGGTCGCGTTCCTGCTGACCGGCGCGGCCGCGAAGTTAGGCTCGGCGTATGCCCTCGCTCGCGGTCGTCGGGAACCTCTCGCGCGACCTCGTTGACGGGGGCCCGCCGCGGGTCGGCGGGGCTCCGTTTCACGCGGCCCGGGCGCTGCGGGTGCTCGGCAGACGTGCCCTGGTGGTGGCGAAGTGCGCCGAGGCCGACCGCCGGGAGCTGCTGTTGCCGCTGATCGCACTCGGTGTGCCGGTGCTCTGGCGCGGCGGTTCCTCCACGGCGACCTTCTCCTTCCGCTACGAGGGCGACCGGCGCGCGATGACCGTCGACGAGCTCGGCGACCCGTGGAGCCCGGCCGAGGTGCGCGAGCTCGGCCGCGCGCGCTGGGTGCACGTGGGCGCGCTCGCCCACTCCGACTTCCCGGCCGAGACGCTCGCCGAGCTGGCGCGCGGCCGGCGGGTGTCGCTCGACGGGCAGGGGCTCGTGCGGCCGGCGCGGACGGGGCCGCTCGAGCTCGACGCCGACTACGACCCGGAGGTTCTGCGACACGTCTCCGTCCTGAAGCTGGCCGAGGAGGAGGCGCGGGTCGTGGTCGGCGAGCCGACGGAGGAGTCGCTCCGCTCGCTCGGCGTCCCCGAGGTGGTCGTCACGCTAGGGCCGCGCGGCTCGCTCGTGCTCGCGGAGGGCCGGCTCGAGCAGGTGGTGGCGGCGCCGGTCGGGGGCCGGATCGACCCGACTGGCGCCGGCGACGCCTTCGCCGCGGCGTATCTCGCCTCGCGCCAAGGCGGGCATGCGCCAGCGGCGGCGGCGAGACGTGCGAACGCCCTCGTGGCGGCCTTGCTCGAAGGACGACTGCGGTGAGGGCGCTCGTCCAGACGGCCGACGGGGTGTTCGAGGTCGACCTGGAGGAGGAGCAGGTGATCGGGCTCGACGCGGAAGCGCGTCTGGAATCGCATGGGCCCGAGGTGGGGCTACCGCGGGTGATTGCGACGGCGTCGTCCAGCTCGACGGTCGTCGCGGTCGTCGACCGCCGCCCGCCGCTCGCCGTCTCGCACGACGCCGGGCTCACGTGGCGCGAGGCCGGCGGCGGCCTCCCGGCAGGCCGAGCCGTGGCGATCGCGGAGGACAACCCCGACCTCGTCCTCTACGCCGCCCGCAACCGCCTCTACCTCTCGACCGATGGCGGCCGGTTCTGGCGAGCCCTGGTTCTCGAGCTCCCCGCGATCGAAGCGGTCGCTGTTGCAGTCGACACCTAGGGACTAGGCTCCTTGAAGACAACGATGACCTGTCCGACGTGTGGCACCGAAAACGAGGCGGGGCGGAAGTTCTGCGGCGAGTGCGGAAGCGCTCTCGCAGCTCCGTGTCCGGCGTGCGCGGCACCGAACGCGCCCGGGACGAAGTTCTGCGGCGAGTGCGTCGGCTTCACGGCCGCGTCGGAGAGCCGAGACGCCGAGGAGACGCGCGAGCTGTTGACGCGCTACTTCGAGTTGGCGCAGACGACGATCGAGCGGTATGGCGGCACGGTCGAGAAGTTCATCGGCGACGCCGTCATGGCGCTCTGGGGCGCTCCGGTCGCACAGGAGGACGATGCGGAGCGCGCCGTGCGCGCGGCTCTCGACCTCGTGGCTGCCGTCCCCCAGCTCGACGCGGCGCTGAAGGCCCGGGCGGGCGTGCTGAGCGGCGAGGCGGCCGTGACGCTCGGCGCTCAGGGGCAGGGCATGGTGGCCGGCGACCTCGTCAACACGGCCTCGCGGATCCAGTCGGCCGCGGAGCCTGGCTTCGTGCTGGTCGGCGAGGCGACGAAACGCGCTTCCGAGGCCGCAGTTGCGTTCGACGATGCCGGTGTCCACGAGCTCAAGGGCAGAGCAGACGCCGTCCACCTCTGGCGCGCGCTGCGTGTCGTCGCCGGTGCGCGAGGCTCGCTGAGGTCGACGGGGCTCGAGTCGCCCTTCGTCGGCCGGGACCGCGAGTTGCGGCTCGTCAAGGAGCTCTTCCACGCCTCGGCCGAGGAGGGCCGCGCCCAGCTCGCGCTCGTCTCGGGCATCGCCGGGATCGGTAAATCACGGCTCGCCTGGGAGTTCGAGAAGTACGTTGACGGGCTCGCCGCGGACGTCTTCTGGCACCGGGGCCGGTGCCTCTCGTACGGAGACGGGATCGCCTACTGGGCGCTGGCCGAGATGGTGCGCATGCGTTGCGGAATCGCCGAGGACGAGGACGTCGACCCGGCGCGCGAGAAGCTGCGGCTCGCGCTCGACGAGTACATCACGAACGCCGACGAGCGCCGCTGGGTCGAGCCCCGGCTCGCGCACCTGCTGGGAATCGAGGAGGGGATGCCGGGTGATGAGGAGAACCTGTTCTCGGCCTGGCGAATCCTGTTCGAGCGGCTGGCGGAGCAGCGTCCGACGATCCTCGTCTTCGAAGATCTTCAGTGGGCGGACACCGGGCTGCTCGACTTTCTGGAGTACCTGCTCGAATGGTCGCGCAGCCATCCGCTCTTCGTGCTTGCCCTGGCTCGGCCGGAATTCGCCGAGAAGCGCTCCGCGTGGGCCGGCAAGCGCAGCTTCACGCAGCTCTATCTCGAGCCGCTGACCCCGGCGGCGATGGACGAGCTGCTGACGGGGCTCGTGCCGGGGCTACTCGACGACCTGCGCCGGCGAATGGAGCCGCTGCTCGCCTCGCTGCTCCGGAAGGAAGTCCTCTCCGTCCAGGCCGACCCGCGCTCGCCCGAGCGTGGCCAGTACTCCTTCCTCCAAGACATCGTCAAGCGCGTCGCCTACGAGACGCTGGCGCTTCGCGAGCGGAAGGCGAAGCACCTCGCGGCCGCCCGGTTCCTGCTCACGCTCGGGGGCGACGAGGACGAGTTCGTCGAGGTCGTCGCCGCCCATTACATCGACGCGCTGGAGGCGGCGCCCGAAGCTCCGGACGCCGAGGAGATCCGAACGCAGGCGCGAGAGATGCTCATCCGTGCGGCCGAGCGGGCAGCCTCGCTGGCGGCGGACTCGGAGGCGCAGCGGTCGTTCGAGCGCGCGGCCGAGCTCGAAGACGACCACCTCGCGCGCGCAGAGCTCTACGAACGGGCCGGCGGCATGGCCCGCATCGGCGCACGTGGAGACGACGCGAAGCGGTGCTTCGAGCTGGCGATCGCGCTCTTTACAGACGCCGACGCGACGCACCCGGCGGCGCGCGTCGAGGCCAGGCTGGCGGAGGTGATGTGGGATCTCGGCCGGCTCGAGGAGGGCGTCGAGCGGATGAACACGGCGTTCGAGCTCCTCGCGCGTGAGGAGCCGGACGCCGACCTGGCCGCTCTCGCCGCTCAGCTCGGACGGTTCATGCACTTCGCCGGACACCGGGACGTGCCGATGCAGCGGCTCGAGGTCGCGCTCGAGGTAGCCGAGAACCTCATGCTCCCGGAGATCCTCGCACAGGCGCTGACGACCAAGGCGGTCGTGTTGACCAGCTTGCACGGGCGCTGGAACGAGGGCCTTGCCCTCCTGCGCTTCGCGCTGGAGACGGCGCTCGAGCACGACAAGCCATCAGCCGCACTGCGGGCCTCGTACAACCTTGCCGACCAGCTCGCTCAGGTCGACCGCTACGGCGAGGCGGCGAACACGGTGCGCGACGGACTCGCCCAGGCACGCCGGGTCGGCAACCGTTACTGGGAGCTCGCGTTTCTCGGCCAGCTCTACCCATTCTTGGCGCTTGGCGAATGGGACGAGGCGCTCGCCATGATCGACCTGCTGCCGGTCGAGGATTGGGAGCAGGTACGGCAGGCGTTCTCGGGCATCACGTCGGTCTACACCGCCATCGGCAGCAACCGTGGACGGCTCGAGGACGTTGCGCAGAGTCTGGACCGGTTTGGGGCGATGGCGACCTCGGCCGACGTCCAGGAACGGTCGGCGTATCAGGCCGGTCTGGCCCGGCTCTTCCTCGCGCAGGAACGGCCGCTCGAGGCGCTCGACGCCGCCGAGCGCGCGTTCCAGGCGCGCGGGCAATTCGGCTTCGGGGCAGAGAGCGTCAAGGAGGCCTTCGTCACAGCCTGCGAAGCCGCGTTGGCACTCGGAGACCGGGACAAGCTCACCGAGCTAATCGCAGTCGTCGACGCGCTTGCGCCCGGCCGCGCGACGCACTTCATGCGCGCAACCGGCTTGCGCTTCCGTGCGCACCTCGCCGGCGACGAAGAGGCCGAAACGGCTGACCGGCTGTTCCGCGGCTCCCTCGCGCTCTTCCAGGAGCTCGCAATGCCCTTCTCCCTCGCGGTCGTGCAGGTCGAGTACGCCGAATGGCTGGCCGAGCAAGCTCGTGCCGACGAGGCTACGCCGCTGCTGGCCGAGGCTCGTGAGACCTTCGAGCGGCTCGAGGCGGCGGCCTGGCTGGAACGGACCGAGGCGGGAGAGCTGGGGCCTCGAGCCGAAGTCCCTGCCTAGGGGAGCCGGAACTCCCCGCGGGCGACGATGACCGCGCTGCCGCCGACCTCGACGCGGTCGATCTGCTCTGTCGAGCCCTCGGCTATCGCGTAAAGCGTCGACGGGCGGCCGATCTCGGCGCCTTGTGAGATCTCGATCTCCTCGCCGAACCCGGTCCGGCCGTGGCGGGCGAGGTGCACTGCCAGCGGCCCGGCGGCCGAGCCCGTCGCCGGGTCCTCGGGCACGCCGCCGCCCGGCGCGAACATTCGCGTCTTCCAGCGCTTCCCCGAGCCGGCGAAGCAGTTCGTTCCCATCAGGCCCCGCAGGCGCGAGAGCGCACCGAGGTCGGGCTGCAACGCCGAAACCTCGGCCCCGGATGCGAGAGCGACGTAGACGTGGTGAATCCCGTTGTCGTAGGCCTCGACCGGCAGCTCCGAGCGCTCGATTCCGAGAGCGGCCAGCAGCGCCGCTTCGTCTGCGTACGGCTCCCACGTCGGGACCGGCTGCTCCATCCGGCCGAACACGACCCGGTCCTGCTCCCGCTCGAGCGCCACCGGTACCACGCCGGCGCCGGTCTCGAGCCGGATCTCAGGAAGCTGGAGCGGCGCCGCGAGCACGAACGCCGTCCCGAGAATCGGATGCCCCGCGAACGGGAGCTCGGCGGCCGGCGTGAAGATCCGGATCCGCGCGTGCCCGCCCTCCTCCGGCTTGAAGACGAAGACCGTCTCGCTGTAGTTCAGCTCGCGCGCGAGCGGCTGGAGCATCTCGTCCGGAATCTCGCGCGCGTCCGTGAAGACGGCGAGCTGGTTCCCGGTCAGCGGCGTGTCGGTGAAGACGTCGACGACGACGTAGCGAAACGTCCGCACGGGGCGAGCGTACCTTGGCGCCGGGTTGCCCCGGCGCTTGCGGCGGCGGTGACGACGTGCGACTACCGCTCGGCGCAAGCTTCGACCCCCGGCCAACTATCCTCAGGGCCGTGCAGCTCTACCTGGTGCGCCATGCGAAGGCCGCCTCGGGCGACCCCGACGAGCTCAGGCGGCTGACGCCGGAAGGTCGCGCCGCGGCACGCAAGCTCGGGCGGCGGCTCGCCTCCGAGGGCGTGCGACCCGATGCCGTGCTGACGAGCCCGCTCCTGCGCGCACGAGAGACCGCCGCCGAGCTGGCGAAGCCGGCCGGCCTCGAGCCGGAGCCGGATGAGCGCCTGGCTCCCGGCGCGAGCGCCGAAGACGTCAGGGCCGCGGCCGGTGAGCGCGGGGGCCGGACCGTCGTCGTGGTCGGCCACCAGCCGGACTGCGGCCGGATCGCCGCAGCCCTGACCGGCGGCCCGGAACCGGCGTTCCCGCCCGCCGGGATGCTGGCGATCGACCTCCCGGAATGACGGCGATCGCCGTCCGTGAGCTGCGCAAGTCGTACGGCGCGGTCGAGGCGCTGCGCGGGATCGACTTCGAGGTCGACCGCGGAGAGGTCTTCGGCCTGCTCGGCCCGAACGGCGCAGGCAAGACGACGACCGTCGAGATCCTCGAGGGCTACCGCAGGCGGGACGGCGGCTCGGTCGAGGTGCTGGGAACCGACCCAGCGGCCGCCGGCGGAGACTGGCGCGAGCGGATCGGCGTCGTGCTCCAGTCCTCCGCGATGTACGAGACGCTGACCGTCGCCGAGATGCTCACGCTCTTCGCCGGCTACTACCGGCAGCCGCGGCCGGTGGACGAGGTGGTGGAGCTCGTCGGGCTCCGCGAGAAGCGGGACGATCGGGTGCGGCGGCTCTCCGGCGGCCAGCGACGGCGGCTCGACCTGGGGCTCGCGCTCGTCGGCGATCCGGAACGCACTACCTCGACGAGGCGGAGCAGCTCGCCGACCGGGTCGCCGTCCTCCGCCGGGGACTGATCGTCGCCGCCGGCACCCCCGCCGAGCTGACGAGCACGAGGCCGGCAACCGAGATCCGCTACCGCGAGAACGGCCGCGAGGTGGTGCTCGAAACCGCCGAGCCGACTCGCATCCTGAACGAGCTGACCGGCCGAGCGCTCGCCGAGAACCGCGAGCTCGAGGGCCTCGTCGTCCGGAGGCCGAGCCTCGAGGAGGTCTACCTCACGCTCACCGGCGAGGAGACCGAGTGAGGCTCTTCGTCCACGAGCTCAAGGGCGAGCTCGTCCTCTACACCCGCAGCCGTGAGCTCGCCTTCTTCACCTTCCTGCTCCCGATGATCTTCTTCGTCCTGCTCGGCTCGACCTACGGACACGACAAGGTCGAAGGTGTGCGCGGGTCGAACTTCCTCGAGGCCGGGATGATCGGCTACGGCGCGATCTCGATCGCATTCGCGGGCCTCGCGATCGTTCTCGTGCTGCGGCGGGAGGCGGGGATCCTGAAGCGTCTGCGGGCGACGCCGCTGCCCGCGCCCGCCTATGTCGCAGCCCTGCTCTGCGCCTTCCTCGCCGCGTTTGCCGTCGAGGTCGTCTGCCTGATCGCCATCGGCCGCGCCCTCTTCGGCGTGCCCGTGCCGGACCGGATCTTCTCGCTCGTGCTGGTGCTCCTGCTCGGGGCTACGTCCTTCTGCGGCCTCGGCATCGGGATAACCGCGCTGATCAAGAGCGCCGAGGGAGCCTCGGCGGTGGTGAACGCGATCTACCTGCCGATGGCCTTCATCTCGGGCTCGTTCTTCTCGCGGCACTCGTTCCCCGCGTTCCTGCGCGCGATCGCGGACGTGCTGCCGCTCACCTACTTCATCAAGCTCGTCCGCGGGGTGATGCTGCACGGGCAGGAGATCTGGTCGCAGCCCTGGTCGGTCGCCGCCCTAGCCGCCTGGGGAGCGGTCGGCGTAGTCGCAGCGGTGCGCGGATTCGGCTGGGAACCGCACGAAGGTTAGGTCCTGGCACGAGGGGTTATACGATTCGCAAATGCCGGACGAGCCGCAGCTTGCCTTCTGCGTGCGGGAAGCCGAGCCGCCGGGGGTCGTGGTACTCGTGAACTTCGGGGTCTTCGCCGGGCGTGGGGCGACCCCGGCCGAGATCGACGAGCTCGCGAAGGCGCTCCTGCCCAAGGTGGGCGAGGTCTCGATCGTGGCCGAGGAGCGCCACGAGATCGGGGAGCAGGCCGAGGCGTCGCTGAACCAAGTGCGGATCGAGGTCTCGCCGGAGCACCTCCCGGACGAAGAGCACGAGCTCGACCGGCTCGCCGGCCGCCTGCTCGAGGCGGCGGAGACATGGGCGCGGGCCCGCATCGCCGAGCGCCACGCCGAGGTCTCGGAGCTCTAGCCCGGGCGGCCTATTCGCCTTCGCCGAGGCGTTCGACGTCGCCGGGCGTCTCGCCCGCGATCCGCCCGGCTCGTTCGTCAGCGGCGAGGCCTTCGACGTCGGTGGACGGGAGACGACGCTCCTCCGAGGGCTCCTCGGACAAGTCCTCGGCGCGCTCGAGCGCGGCGGCGTCCTCGCGCCGGCGAAGCTTGTCGAACCATGCACGAATGCCCATACCGCGATCCTACTCCTCGAACGATCGAGGAGGGAAGTGACGGATGGCAATCGAACGATCGAAGAGACGGGTGGCCGAGAGAAGAATCAAGGCGGTCGCCCACGGGCTGCTCGACGCTTCGACGCTCTGCGCGATCGCGACGGTCTCGCCGCCGGGCCGCGCCCACGTGAGCACGGCGTACTTCGCCTGGTCGCCGGACCTGCACCTCGTGTGGCTCTCGGAGCCGGGCGCGACCCACTCACGCAACCTGCGAGGGAACTCATCGGCCGCGATCGCCGTCTACGACTCGAGCCAGTCGTGGGGGAAGCCGGACCGTGGCATCCAGGTCTTCGGCTCGGTGCGCGCGGGCGAGGCCGATGCCGAGGAGACCTACGTCGGCCGCTTCCGCGACTACCGGAGCTCGAACTTCCCGGCCTACCGCCTCTACGAGCTCGTGCCGCGCCGGCTGAAGCTCTTCGACGAGCGGGAGCTCGGCGCCGCCACGTTCGTGACGGCGCGCGTGGCCGCCGGCGGCCGCCTCGCGTGGGAGCGGACTGAGATCTACCGGTCGAGCTAGTAACAGTCTGTTACTTGAACGGTTTGCGCGGGTGACGGCGGCTCGGCTCTTGGCCTACGCCCGGACGGGGCGACGGCGCGGCGTTCGGCCGGCGCGGGCGGCGGTGAGAGCGAAGCGGACGAGCGCGCGCGGCATCTTCTCCGCGCGCGTGACCGTCTCCTCGAGCGCGGTCGCGAGCCAGTCGAGGTCGTCCTCGGTGACGACCAGCGGCGGCAGCGCCCGGACGACGTTCAACCCGTGGCCGGCGACCTGGGTCAGGATGCGGTGGTCGCGGAAGAGCGGCACGACCACGAGCTGCGAGAAGAGGCCTGGCTGGATCCGCTCGAGCAGCTTCCAGGTGCGCGAGCCGCCCGGCGGCTCCTCGAACTCGATCGCCCACATCAGGCCGAGCCCGCGCACGTCCCGGACGACCGCGCGCTCCGTGAGCGGCCGCGTGCGCTCGAGCAGCAGCTCGCCCAGGCGGGCGCTGCGCTCGACCAGGCCCTGGTCGTGGAGCTCCCGCAGCGTCGCGAGGCCAGCCACCATCGCCAGGTCGTTCGGCGCGAAGGTCGAGCCGTGGCTGACCGCGTTCGGGAGCGAGTCGAAGACTCCGTCGTAGACGCCGGCCGACATCAGCAGCGCACCGACAGGCACATAGCCGCCCGAGAGTGACTTCGCCACCGTGATCAGATCCGGCTCGAGGCCCCAGTGCTCGAGCGCGAGCATCCGCCCGGTGCGCCCGAAGCCGGTCTGCACCTCGTCCACGCAGAACAGCGTCCCGTACCGGCGGCAGAGCTCCTGCGCGCCCCCCAGGTAGCCGGGCGGCGGGACGTTGACGCCCTTGCCCTGCACCGGCTCGACGATGAAGAGCGCGACGTCCTCCCGGGCGAGCTCGCGCTTCAGAGCCTCGAGGTCGTCCCAGGGCACGCGCTCGAAGCCGGGCAGGAGCGGCCCGAAACGCGCCGTGAACTCGGCGCTCGCGTTCGCCGAGAGCGAGCCGAGCGTGAGGCCGTGGAAGCCGTGCTCGGCGGAGAGGACGCGCGCCCGGCCGGTCGCGGCGCGGCCGAGCTTGAGGGCCGCCTCGACCGACTCGGTGCCGGAGCTGGTGAAGAGGACACGCTCGACGCTGGCCGGGGCGAGCCGAAGCAGCTCCTCCGCCAGGAGCGCCGGCAGCGAATCGACGCCGAGCTGCACCGACCCGGGCCGCTCGAGCTCGAGCGCCTCCACCAGCGCCTCGCGGACGCGCGGGTTGTTGCGCCCGACGTTGAACATCCCGAAGCCGCCGAGGACGTCGAGGTAGCGGCTGCCGTCCGCGTCCCAGAGGTAGGCGCCCTCCGCGCGCGCCCAGCGCCGGTCGAAGCCGATCGTCCGAAGCAGGCGCACGAACTGGGGGTTGATCGTCCGCGCGTGGAGGTCGAGCGCCTCCGCGCCGCGCTCCTCGATCAGGTCCGCGAGCCAGCCCACGCCGGGATTATCGCCAGGCGCCGATCAGCGCGCCGCCCGCGACGATCAGGGCCGCTCCGAGGACGAGCCTGCGCCCGACCAGCTCGCTCCGGCGCAGGAGCAGGCCCGAGAAGAGGACGCCCCAGAGCGACTCGGTCGCGACGAGCGGCGCGACCACGGTCACGCGGCCGCGGTAGTAGGCCTCGAAGAGCGCCGAGTACGAGACGCCGAACAGGAGCCCCGACGGAAGGAAGACACGCACCGCGCGGCCGTA
>WNFU01016279.1_pt1 | contig 11062 bp, 11 predicted proteins | sample 5400121 | NCBI WGS metagenome assembly WNFU01 (sample SAMN13153360, study PRJNA577476) | soil metagenome | isolation source: 100 cm soil or saprolite under grassland replicate 1 | place: USA:California | collected 2016-06-15
ACGGCGGTGGTGCGATCCACATCTGCGTCTGGGTGCCGTACGAGCAGGCCGAGGCGCGCATCGCTGCGGCGCTGGCCGCGGGCGGCCGGATGGTGCGCGACGAGTTCGCGCCCTCCTGGTGGACGCTGGCCGACGCCGCAGGGAACGAGGCCGACGTCGCCACCATCAAGGGCCGCGACTGAGCGCGGAGGTGGCTCGATAGCGCGTTCACGGCCGAGGTCTGGCATCGACGCGTGGGCGCTCCTCGCGGCGGGCACGTTCCTCGCGCTCATCTTCGTCGCGCTCTTCGGCGAGCGGCTGGCTCCGCACGAGCCCATCTACTTCGTCGTCGAGCACGAGCGGGATCCGCGGCCGTACGACCCCGGCATCGTGTTCCCCTTCGGTTCCGACGTCCTCGGTCGCGACCTGCTCAGCCTCGTCCTCAGCGGCGCGCGAGCGACGCTCGCGATCGTCCTCCTGGCGGGTCTGGCGCGCGTGGCCGCTGGCGTGCTCATCGCGGCCATCGGCAGCTGGTGGCGGCCGACGCGGATCCTCGCCGAGTCGCTTGCGGAGCTCGTCTCGGCGGTGCCGGCGACGCTCGTCGCCCTCGTGGTCGTGAAGATCTTCGTCAAAGCCGATGCGAGCGTCTTCGTCTTCATCGGCGCGCTGCTCCTGATGGGCTGGGCCGGACCGTATCGGGTCATCCGGGCCGAGACGGACCGGCTTCGTCACTCGGCCTTCATCAACGGGGCGCACGCCATCGGCGCGGGGCGCTGGCGCATCTTCTGGCGGCACCAGCTACCGCATCTCGTGCCGGTCATCGCGGGGAACCTGTCGCAGCAGGTCGTCGCGTCGCTGGTGCTCGTCGCCGAGCTCGGCGTTCTCAGCGCGTTCGTGGGCGCGACGCGCGACATCAACATCGAGGAGTCCCTCAGCTTCGTGCGCCCCGGACCCCTCAACGCGGCACTGGTCGCGGACCCGCCCGAATGGGGCGGCCTGCTCGCCAGCTCGCGGACCGTCGAAGCGCTCTGGGTGACGCGGTGGCTGATCCTCCTTCCCGGCGCCGCATTCGCGCTGACGGCTATCGCCATCGCGGCGATCGGTTTCGCGCTGGCACGGCGATATGCCAGGCGCGATCTGCTCGATGACCTCCGCGGGCCCGGCGCTCTCTCCCTGGTCACTGCCGTGCTCGCGCTATCGGTCATATCGGGTCTCTTGCCGGAGCGGTATGCGCCTGCGCGCGCGTGGGCGGCGGCAGCGCGTGCGGAATACGGCGCGGGGATGGATGTCGAGCGCGCATTCAGCGAGGCGGGCCTCCGACCGATCGCGCAGAGCTACGCGGTGGAGCGTCGCACAGCGACCATCGCCCAGACCGGCTCGGCCTCCGTCCGCGCCGGGTCGCTGACGCTCACCGAGCCCTGGCCCCGCAAGCTGCTCGACGTACCTGACAGGGAGCGACTCGTCCGGTCGTTCGTGACGAGCGGCACAGGTGGAGGAACGGTCGAAGCCCCGCTGGTGTTCGCCGGACGTGGGATCAGCGCTGCGGACTACGCGCCGCAGCCCCGAGTGATCGGTGTGCCTCAGCCGGCCGACTTCGCGGCCCTCATCCGCGACTACGAGTACGCGGACGACTACGCCGGCGTCGATGTCCGCGGGAAGATCGTCCTGCTCGTCCGGTTCATCGGGATAAGGGGTATCACCCCGAATCGGTCGCTGAATGGCTACGCGAGGGGCCCATCTCCGCAAGACAGCATCGCGAACGCGGTCAAGCGGGGCGCTGCGGCGGTGATCTTCGTCGATCCGGCGCTCACGCTCTACAACGACCTACCTGCCACCGTCCTCTACGGCCTGGGGGAGATCCAGGGCGGCATGAACCCCTATCTGCGTGCCGAACGTGACGACCCGCCGAAGCAGGCTGGTGGTGTCCCGGTGGTCGTGCTGAGCGACGTCGAAGGGACGAGGTTGGCGGGACGCTTCGGCATCGACCTCACGCGCTTCTACCAGTTCGATGAACGGGCCGCCGCGACGTACAAAGCGTCCCCCTCCAAGGACCTCGGGGCCATCGCGCGCGTCGCGGTCCCGCTGCAGGAGCAGGTCGCGTCGGTCAGGAGCTATGTCGCGGAGGTCGGCGGTGTGGCGGAGGACGCCGCCCGGATCCTCGTCTGGAGCGTCCGGTCGCCCGAGGCCGCACATCCGTCGGCCGAGGTGGTCGCGAGCCTCAGCCGATCGCTCGGTGGACGGCATGTCCCATTCGTCTTCGTGGATTTCGATCCATCGGTGGACCCCTCCGCGAACGCGAGGAGCGTCGGAGATCTCCTGAAGCATCGACGGATCGCGCTCGTGATCGTCCTCGACAAGCTCGACGGCGATGCCCTGCGTTTCACGACCACGCACGGTGACCTCATCCCGGCCTTGGACCTCTATGCCGAACGGGCCGGCGCGCCGTACCTGCCGACGCGCAGGACCGCCCGCCCTGGCGAGCTCTCCGGCTCCGCTCCGTTCCTCGAGATGAAGACGGTCCTCGTCACGGGAAGCGGCGGCGAGGGCGATCCGCGGCCGGACGCCGCCGCGGTGATCGGCTATCTCGCCGGACGCGCGGCGCTCGGCGCCGAGGAGGTGCCGAGATGAGCGTGCAGCTGATCGCTCGCGTGCCGGTCACCGTCGGCATCGTGTGGGCGATCCTCACCGCGCTCGTGCCGCTGGCGATGGGCTACTACGCGCCGTACGCGGTCCGCGCCGGTATCCGGTGCGTCCGGACCGCCGTCCCGTTCCGGCTCGACCCGCCGTTCCCGGCGGACATGTGCCAGGGACTCGCCGACCTGTACCGGCTCACGTACCCCGGCTTGATGGTCGATTCGATGTTCCGGAGCCTTGCGCTGCTCGTCGGCGCGGCGGCCCTCGCCCTCGTCCTCGGGACCCTCCTCGGCGTCACTGCCGCGCTCCTGCGACGCCGCGCGTGGGCGAGCGCCGGGATCGTCGCGATCACGACGCTGCTGAGCGCCGTCCCCGCGTTCTTCGTCGCGTACTTCCTGCAGATCGTGGTCGTCCTCATCGTCGGTGCCATGCCCGAGGGCAGCAGGTTCTTGCCCGTCTTCGGCTTCGGATACGACGGCCATCTCGTCCTGCCGCTGCTGTCCGTGTCCCTGGCGGCGATCGCGTTCACCGCGCAGCTCACCGCGACACGCATGCGGGACGTGCTCGATTCGGACTTCATCACCGCGGCCAATGCGAAGGGTCTGCGGACGAGCTGGATCCTGGGCGTCCACGTGATGCCGCACGTCCGCCCGGTGCTGCTCGAGGCGCTCGGCAGCGGCCTGCGCGTGTCGGTCGCCAGCCTTCCGATCATCGAGTTCCTGTTCAACTGGCGTGGGATCGGTCAGCTCGCGCTCGAGGCGGTGGGAGTTCATGATGCCGCGACGGTGATCTTCAGCGCGGTCGTCCTGACGGCCCTGTTCACTACGCTGTCGGCGATCGCGGACCTCTCGCGGCCCCGAGCGATCTACGAGGGGGCGTAGCGCCGGGCCGGCCTGAGCGGGTGGCGGGAGTCGAACCCGCGTATCAACCTTGGAAGGGTTGTGCCCGGCCGCTAGGCCACACCCGCGGGGGACCCCCACATTATCGCTAAGGCTCGGCCCCTGCCCGTCTTGCGAGCGAGGTGGCACGACCGATGCATCCGACGCCCGCGTGCTCACGCCATTCGCGAAGGCATTCGAGTCGAACGAACCGGGCGAGCCGAACGTGCCCGAGGTCGTGCCCATCGATGAGCTGACCGGCGAGCGGATCGACGATGAGCTGACCGGCGAGCGGATCGAGGCGGCGGAAGCCGAGATCGAGGCGGAGGAACAGTGGCCCCGGACCGTCTGATCCACTGGATCTGCACCGCGTCATTTCATCGGCGCACCAGCGAGCTCGGACTGACGCACCACGACGGTCAGTGGGCGATGTGCCCCGAGCTGATCGGCGATGGGCACGAGTGGCTCGACATCGGCGGCGTCGAGGTGAGCGACGCGGTCGCGCGCTGGCAAGAGGCCGCGACCTTATCGGGACCGCAGAGCACCGCCGCCGCCTGAGCTACGACGCGCGCGTCCGCTCCACCACCACGGGACGCGCGTCGCCGCCGTACTCCTCGGGGAAGTACGCCTTCGCCTGCATCGAGAACAGCTCGGCGTAGCGGCCGCCGAGCGCCATGAGCTCCGCGTGCGTCCCCTGCTCCACGATCTCGCCCTCGTGCATCACGTAGATGCGGTCGGCCGAGCGCACGCTCGAGAACCGATGCGAGATGAGCAGCACCGCCCGGCCCACGAAGAGCTGGCGCATCCGGTCGAAGAGGTCGTGCTCGGCGCGCGCGTCGAGGGCCGCGGTCGGCTCGTCGAGGATGACGAGCGGCGCGTCACGGAAGAACGCGCGCGCGAGCGCGATGCGCTGCCACTGCCCGATCGAGATGTCCTTCCCGCCGACGAAGACGGGGCCAAGGACGGTGTCGTACCCGTTCTCCCACTCGCTGACGAACCGGTGGGCGCCGGAGCGCTCCGCCGCGTCGACGATCGCGTCGATGTCATCGATGCGCTCGACGCGGCCGAGGCCGATGTTCTCCTTCGCGGTGAGCATGAAGCGCGCGAAGTCCTGGAACAGGACCGCGACGCGCCGGTGAAGATCGTCGGGATCCATCGTCGCGACGTCGACGCCGTCCCAGCGCACGCTGCCGCGCTCGGGCCGGTACAGACCCGAGAGCACCTTCGCGAGCGTCGTCTTCCCCGATCCGTTCTCGCCGACGAGCGCGACGACCTCGCCCGCGCCGATCTCGAGCGACACGTCGCGGAGCGCGGGGCGCTGCGGCTCGCGCCGCCGCATCATCACGCGCGCCCCGCCGCCGATCGCGGGCGGGCCACCAGCGGATGGCATCCGCACCGGTCCGCCGTAGCCGATCTCCATCGCGATAGGCCCCGACAGCATCGGCGTCGGCGTCTCGTCGGCGGACGGCGTCGGGAGCGAGCTCGGATAGCTGAACTCCACGTGCTCGACCGTGATCCGGTCGAACCGCTCGGGCGCGGCCGCGGTCCCGCGCTGGAGGCGCAGCGCCGCGAGCACGCCGAGGAAGATCTCAGCGTCGAAGAGGAAGAGGCTCGATTCGTAGAGCTGCGTCGCCGACCCGACGAGACCGCCGAGCCCGCCGCGCAGCTGCCCCGCGGCGGCGGCCGCGGCCCCGGCCTCGGGCAGCCCGAGGCGCCCGGTGACCGTGAGGTACCCGAGCAGCCCGTAGCCGACGGCCTGGAGGAGCGACGACCCGAGGCTCCCGAGGAACGAGAGCCGCGCGCGGTCGCGCAGGTGCTGGAGCAGGCGCGCGAGGCGCTCGTCGGAGAGCAGCTCGTACAGCGCGCGCAGGTATTTGGTCAGGCCGAAGACGCGGACCTCCTTCGCCTGGTCGCGCCCCGTGAACAGGCTCATGACGTAGCCGCGCTTGCGGTCGTTGGGCGTCATCTCCCACGTGAACTGATGGACGCGCCGGCTGATCGCCATGCTCGTGATCCACGTCGGGACGAAGCCGATGACGATGACGATGAGGAGCAGCGGCTCGAGGAGGAACAGCGCGACGGCGACGCCGAGGATCGTCGCGAGGTTCCGGACGAGGCCGATCGTGCTGAACGTGACCTGGAAGAGGCGCCCCATGGCCTGCTGCGCGCGCGTCAGCCGGTCCTGGAACTCGGGAGTGTCGAACTGCGCCATGTCGACCTGCGAGGCGACGTCGACGACCCGAAGCCCCGCGCGCCGCTGGATCTGCTCCATGAGCACCTGCTGCTGTTGCTGCTGGTAGAGCGAGACGAACTGGCTCGTCGTCTCGACGACCACCATGAGCGCGAGCTGCGTCACGAGCGGGCTGGGGTCGCGCGCGACCCGTGGGTCGAGGACGGCGGCGATGAGGTTCCGCGTGATGAGGAGCTGGATCCCGGTCGCGATGCCGAGGACGACCTGCAGCGCGAACGCTTCGCTCGCGCGCCGGCGGTCAGCCTCGAAGACCATGAGGAAGGCCGTGCGCATGAGCCGCGGCAGGTTGCGCAGGCCGCCGTGCTCCTTCGGCGGCTCGTTCCCGCGGCCTCCACCCCATCCGAAGCCGAACCGCATCATCACGTCGAGAAGCGTACGCTGCGCACCCGTGCCGCAGCTCCATCCCGGCGACCCTGCGCCCGCGTTCCGCGCGAAGGATCAGCACGGCAACGACGTCGACTCCGCGACGCTGCGCGGCACGCGCACCGTCCTCTACTTCTTCCCGAAGGCCGATACCGCCGGCTGAACGACGGAGGCTCGTCAGTTCGACGAGCGCCTATCGGAGTTCGAGAGGCAGAAGGTGCGGATCGTCGGGATGTCGCGGGACGACCCGCATGCGCTCGATGACTTCTGCCACAAGTACGACCTGCACCTCACCTTCCTCAGCGACCCCGACCATCGGACGCACGAGGCATACGGCGCGTGGGGTGACCGTCCGGGACGCGGCGAGGGCGTGATCCGCTCGACGGTGCTGATCGCGCCGGACGGCACGGTGGAGCGCGCGTGGTACGGCGTGTCGGCGGACGGGCACGCCGCCGAGGTGCTCGGAGCGCTCTAGCGCCCTGCGACGACCTCGGCCGGCTCGGGGATCGGCGCCTCGGTGATCGCGACGGGCAGCGCGATCGAGAACGTGCTCCCGCGACCCGGGCCCGGGCTCGTCGCCCAGATGCGGCCCTGGTGCGCCTGCACGATCTCGCGGCTCACGGCGAGGCCGATGCCTTCGCCCGGCACGGCGCGGCGCTGGCCCGACCCGCGGTAGTACCGCTCGAAGATCAGCGCGAGCTCGTCCGCCGGGATCCCCGACCCGCGGTCGGTGACGGCGACGACGATCTCTCCGCCGTCGCGGCCGACCTCGACGTCGATCGGGCGCCCGGCCGGAGAGAACTTCGCCGCGTTCCGGAGCAGGTTGTCGAGGACCTGGCCGAGCCGGCCGCGGTCGCCGCGGACGATGTGCGGGCCGTCGTCGCGCACGTTGACGCGCACCTCGACGTCCGACACGATCCGGATCCGGTGCGCGGCCTCGCGCGACTCTCGGGTGAGGTCGACCTCCTCGGTCGCGAACGGCTTGGCGCCGGGGAGCGCCAGGAGATCGCTGATCAGGCGCTCGAGCTGCTCCACCTGCCGCTGGACGGCCTGCAGGTTGCGCGACATGAGCTGGCCGTAGGCCGACACCGACGTGAGCGGCGTCCGCAGCTCGTGCACGGCGGAGGCGACGGCGTCGTCCCGCTCGCGCAGCTCGTCGCGCAGGTGCTCGTTCAGCGAGCGAAGGCCGGCGACGGTGCGGCTGAGCTCGTCGCGCTCCTCGACGGCGCGGCGGCGCTCGTCGTGGGCCGCGATCAGGGCGAGAGCGTGCTTCTGCAGGGCGCTGCGCTCGGCCCGCGCGTACGCGAGCTTGATGAGCTCGAGCGCCAGCGCGCCGATGGCCAGGACGACCTGGACCACGAAGAGCCCGTAGACGGTCGGCGCGAGCTCGGTGGCGGTCGGGCCGCTCGGGACGATGACGACGAGCAGGCTCAGGATGAGCGCGAGCACGACGATGCGAGCGCGCCGGGCAGCGCGCTCCAGCTCCCCCGCCCTCAGTAGCCGGTCCAGCACGACACCTTTCTAACGCGCCAGGGAAGGCGTTCGGTATCCCCGGAACGTGTATCCCACGTCAATATCGGCCCGAACGGATGGCCGACAGCCCTCCGGGCGGGCTACTCCTCGGAGGGCGCCACGGCGGCCACCAGCGCGAGGTCCTGGGCGCGCACCGAGCGTGGCTCGAACTTCCGGACGCTGGCAGCCATCCGCGTGAGCGCTTCGGCGAGCGGCATGGGCGGCTTCGTCTCCCCGCGCTTCAGCGGGATCCAGCGGACGGGGTTGCAGCGGGCGACGACGAGCTGGCGCAGATACGGGCTCTTGAACCCCATCTCCTGCAGGGCCTTCACGTGCTGCGCCACGCGGTCGTCGATGTCCATGATCCGCTGCGCCCACTGCTCGCGCTGACGGAGCGCCTTCGGCAGCGTCGCGTCGAGGAAGCGGTCGACGCGCCGGAGCATGGACGTGTACGACGAGCCGCTGAACCGGCCGCGCGTCTCGTACGCGACGCCGAGGGTGAGGAAGTACGGCTCCTCGAAGCTCGCCGCGTTGTCCTGCTCCGTGGCGCGCGGGTGCTCCTTCGCGAGGGCGCGCGCCATGCGGATGACCTCGATGCTCTTGTCGCGCAGGTTGTGCGCCTTCTCCGTGTTCAGCGCGAGGATCCGGTAGGCGATCGCCTCGTCGGTCACGATGAGCGCCGTCACGGATCGGAGCCCGAGCTGCTTCGCTGCCGCGAGGCGGTGCCGTCCGTTCGGCGACCAGAACGAACTAGGCGGGGGGCGCTGCCCCCCGCCATCCCCCCGCTTGGTCTCAGCGGGTACGGCGATGACCGGGTCGAGGAAGAGACCCGCGGCGCCGATCGCCCCGACGAGCCGCTGCGCGTGCGTACGCGAGAGGTCGCGCTGGAACGGCGTCGGCTCGACCGCCTTCAGCGGGAGGCTCGCGAGGACGAGCGGAGAGGATGCGTACGGATCCTTGAACGCGGCGAGGACCGCGCCATCCGCGCGCCGCACCCGCTCCGCGAGGTCGGCGACGGCGCGGTCGGCGGGATCGAGCGCGCTCTCTCCGGGCTCTGGCCCGCGCGGCTCGGCCGGACCTCGCCGCCGCGTGGTCTTGCGCGTCGTCTTGCGCTTCGGTGCGGCGGTCTTCTTCGCCGGCATCGGCGAGAGTGTGCCACCGCGAGCGGATCGACCTGTCACACTGCGAGACGGTGAGCGCGGTGAAGGAGCCCGGAGCCGAGAAGCACATCCCCATCAGGGAGGCCGCGGCGCCGGAGCCGGAGCCGTTCTCGTGGCGGGCGATCCTCGAGATCATCCAGGCGCTCGCCCTCGCGGTGATCATCTCGGTCTTCCTCAACCTTTTCGTGGTCCAGGTCACCGAGGTCCGTCAACGGAGCATGGAGCCGACGCTCTTCCAGTCGGACCGCGTGCTCGTGAGCAAGGTCGACTACCGCCTCGACCACCCGCGCGCGGGTGACATCGTCGTGTTCAACCCGACGACCGACGCGAGCATCCCGTTCGTGAAGCGCATCGTCGCGGTCGCCGGCGACCGCGTGGAGCTGCGCGACGGACAGCTCTTCGTGAACGACGCGCCCGCGAAGTACGCCGAGGCGCGAGGCGTGACGGCCGCGCAATCGCCGCAGGTGAAGTACCCATTCACGGTCCCACCGGACAACTTCTTCGCGCTCGGCGACAACCGCGAAGCGTCGTCCGATTCGCGCTCCTTCGGCGCGCAGCCGTACGAGCGGATCATCGGCAAGGTGATCCTGCGGTTCTGGCCGTTCGACCGCCTCCGCTTCTTCGAGTGGTGACGATGGCGGACGTCTTCCACCGGCCGCGCGACTGGGCGATCCTGCCGGACCGGAGGGTCTTCGAGGTGACGTGGGACGATGGGAAGGTGACCGAGTACGGCTGGGAAGAGATGCGGCGGGCGTGCCCGTGCGCATACTGCGCGGGGGAAGGCAGCTATCGCGGCTCGGTCGACCAGACCACGACGTTCAGCGAGACGCAGACCACGATGAAGGAGGTCCACCCCGTGGGGCGCTACGGCCTGACACCCGTCTGGGGCGACGGCCACGAAACCGGCATCTACACCTTCAAGATGCTGCGCCGCGCAGCGGGGCTCGAATGAAGCTGTTCAGCAAGAAGACCGACCTGCCCGAGGAGGTCCAGAAGCGCGTCCCGCCGTGCCAGTACCTCACCGAGAAGTGGCCGGTCCTGCATTACGGCCCGATCCCGCCGTTCGATCCGAAGCGCTGGGACTTCCGCGTGTGGGGCGAGGTGGAGAACGAGATCCGTCTCACGTGGGAGGAGTTCCAGAAGCTCGACCAGACGATGGTGCAGGCCGACATGCACTGCGTGACCACGTGGTCGAAGCTCGACCAGAAGTGGGAAGGGATCCCCTTCAAGCGGATCGTCGGGCTCGCGAAGCCGAAGCCGTCGGCGAAGTTCGTGATCTCGCACTGCGAGTACGGCTTCACGGCGAACGTGCCGATCGCGGCGACGCAGGACGACGATGTCCTCATCGCGCTCCGCGCGAACGGCGCGCCGCTCACGCCCGAGCACGGCTCCCCCGCCCGCCTCGTCATCCCGAAGCTGTACGCGTGGAAGAGCGCGAAGTGGCTGCGCGGGATCGAGTTCCGTACAAATGATTCGCCGGGCTTTTGGGAAACAAATGGTTACCACAACACTGGTGATCCTTGGCGGGAGCAGCGCTACTGGGGCGATTAGTTTTGGGAGCGGAACGCCGGCCTACCGATAGGTAGTTCTTCGCGACTGCTCGTCGGCTCTCCGTCCGCACCGACGTTTGAGTCCCAGGCGCCTCCGGTCAGCGCCGATCGCCAGCGATCGATGAGAATCTGCTGCACGCGATCCTTCCGCATGAAGCGCGCGATCGCCCGATCGCTTCCTCTCATCAGAACGTTGGTCGCCGCCACCGCATCTGCGAAGCCTGCGTAGCCACATGAGCCACACACGAACCGCTCGACGCTGCGGTTGTTCCGGGACGGATAACCACAGCGCGGACAGGTCAGGCTCGTCCAGGCCGCGTTGACGACGTTGAGCCGCACACCGTGCAGCTGGGCCTTGTATTCGAGTGATCTGTGAAGATGCCCCTTCAGCCAGCGATGAAGACGCATGCGCATCGCTCGCGAGAACTTGGTACCCGTGAAGTGAAGACCTTCGACATGCAGCACAGCGATCTCGGGATGCACTCGGAACAGTTCGTTCAGAGCTCGCCCGACCTGCTGGGTCAAGCGTGCGCGGTCGCGGCGGGCGGCTCGCCTTGCTTTCTGACTAGCGAGGTTTCGTCGGCGCATGCGCCGAGCCTTCGCCGGCGCCGAATTCCTGATCGACCGTTCGAATGCGATCAGCCGCTGTCGGTCCTTCTGCCGGAACGTCGCTGCTTCGACGATCTCGCCGATCAACTTGTCGGCCCCGACGCCGTGGCTCTCAGCGGTTTCCGG
>WNFU01010407.1_pt1 | contig 11061 bp, 8 predicted proteins | sample 5400121 | NCBI WGS metagenome assembly WNFU01 (sample SAMN13153360, study PRJNA577476) | soil metagenome | isolation source: 100 cm soil or saprolite under grassland replicate 1 | place: USA:California | collected 2016-06-15
TCCGGAGGTTCGGCGAGGGCCAACCCGGCTCGGCTACCCACCTGCCCGGCCGCTCGTCGTAGTAAGGGCGCGGGGGAACCGCGTCCTGCATCCACACGCGGAGCATCGGCTCGTCCATGATCCCGGTGTCGCGGCCCTTGAGCCAGTGATCCCACCAGCGCAGGCATTCCTGGAGGAAACCGATCGCGGGCCCGGGGACCGCCTGCTCGGGGTACAGGTGGGCCCACGGGCCAATCAGGCCCTTGCGGGGCCCGGGCAGCCCCGCGAGCAGTCGGAGGACGGCGTTGCGGTAGGCATCGGCCCACCCGCCGACGGCGTAAACGGGGCACGCGATGCTTGCGTAGTCCTCGCAGATCGAGCCGTGCTCCCAGTAAGGGTCGCGGCGCTGGTGCGAGAGCCACGCCTCGATGAAGGGCGGCGCCCGTTCCATCCGGTCGAGCCACTGCTCGCGCCAGCGCTCGCCGGCGACCGCGGGATCGGGAGGGCGCGCGTTCAGGACGAGCATCGACGCTGCCCACGGAAGCATGAAGTCGGCGAGGACGCAGCCGCCCATGTAATGGACGTCGTCCGCGTAGCGGTCGTCGGTCGAGCAGAGCGTGACGATCGCCTTTAGCTCGGGCGGGTGCCGCGCGGCCACCTGCAGGGCGTTGAAGCCGCCCCAGGAGAGGCCGATCATGCCCGCATCGCCCGTGCACCACGGCTGGGCTGCAAGCCAGGCGAGGACCTCGAGCGCGTCGTCCTGCTCCTGCACGAGGTACTCGTCCTCGAGGCTCCCGTCCGACGCGCCGCTGCCGCGCATGTCCACCCGGACGGAGGCGTAGCCGTGCCCGGCGAAGTAGGGATGATGGACGGAGTCTCGCAGGGCGGTCGCGTCGTCCTTGCGATAGGGCAGGTACTCGAGGAGCACCTGGACGGGATTCTCGTCCGAGTCCTGCGGCCGCCAAACGCGCGCAGAGAGGCGGCACCCATCCCCGAGCGGAATCCAGGTGTCCTCGGCCTCCCGGAGCGGCCGGGGGAAGTCGGTCTTGATCCGCACCTACGCCTGGCCCGAGGGCTCGGCGGCGGTCGCTCCGCCCGGCCCCCGGCCGAGGCGTCGCCAGCGGCCGCCGCGGGCCCGCAGGGCCTCCGTCACCCCGGAGAGGCGCGGATCGATCAGGTCCCGCAGCGTCTCTCCGAGGAGGGTGAAGCCGAGTGTCGCGAACATGAGTGCCCCGCCGGCGGAGATGATCCCCCACGACGACTGGCGCACATTGTCGAAGCCGTCGTTCAGGATCAGTCCCCAGGACGGCGTCGGCGGCTGCACGCCGACGCCCAGGAACGAAAGTCCGGCCTCGGTCGCGATCGCGCTCGGCACATCCATCGCGAGCAAGATGAAGAGGGGCGCGAGGATGTTCGGGAGGAGATGGACGCCGACGATGCGCACCGGGCCGGCGCCGAGGGAGCGCTCCGCATCGATGTAGACGTTTTGCTTGGTCGCGAGGACGAGCGCGCGCGTCACCCGTCCGTAGCCGGGGGCGTACGTGACCGCGATGACGATGATGACGTTCCGAAGCGAGGGCCCAAGCAGGGCCAGGAGCGTGAGGGCGAGTATGACGGCCGGGAAGGACTGGATCGTGTCCATGACGACCAAGAGAGCGTTGTCGGCCCAGCCGCCCAGGTACCCTGCGACCACGCCGAGGAGGAGGCCGATCGTCAGCGCGGCGAAGACGGCCGGCAGAGCGACGCTGAGCTCGACGCGCGCGCCATGGACGACGCGCGAGAAGAGGTCCCGGCCTAGGTCGTCCGTTCCGAGGACGTGCGCCTGCGAGGGTCCTTCGAGGAGGTTGGGGATGTCCTGCTTCGCGGCCGGGTAGGGGGCGAGAATCGGAGCGAAGAGCGCGAAGCAGACGAGGACGACGACGACGGCGAGGCCGAAGGCGCCGGCGGGACGCCGGACGATCCGGAAGAGCAGCGAGTCGCGGCCGAAAAGGCGGACGCGCGCGACGGGTGCGGTCGGAGCGACGGACATCAGACTGGTGCCGATCCCTCCTCGACGCGGATCCGCGGATCGAGGAAGCGGTAGGAAAGGTCGGCCAGGAGGTTTGCGGCCACGAATAGAAGCGCGATGACGAGAGCCGTGCCGCGCACGATCGGGTAGTTGCGCGTCGCGATCGCCGCGAAGACGAGCTGGCCGAGCCCGTTCCGCGCGAAGATGACCTCCACGAAGATAGCGCCTCCGAGGAGCGTCCCGAGGCCGACGCCGAGGACGGCAACCGTCGGCACGAGCGCGTTCTTGAGCGCGTACTTGTAGAAGATGAGCCGTTCGCGGATGCCGAAGGCGTACGCGGTGCGCACGTAGTTCGCGCTGAGGACCTCGAGCATGCTTGTGCGGACGAGCCGCGCGAAGTAGCCGATCCACCCGAGCCCGAGCGCGACCGCGGGGAGGACAAGGTGGCGAGCGTAGTCGAGCGGGTCGGAAAAGCTCCCGGTCCCGACCGCGGGGAGTACCGGCCAGCGGAGGGCGAAGAGGAGAAGCAAGAACAGTCCGGCGACGTAGGGCGGCATCGTTATGAAGGAGACGGACACGAATGCGGTCACGCGGTCGAGGAGCGAGTTGGGCCGCGTCGCCGCCAGCACGCCGAGCGGGACCCCTAGGACGACCGCGAGCCCGAGGCCGGCGACCGCGAGGACGACCGTGTGCGGCAGCGCCGCCGCGATCAGCTTCGTCACCGGCACCCCGGTGACGAAGTCCTCGCCGAGGTTTCCGTGCAGCACGCCCCAAACGAAGTCGGCGATCTGCCGGTAGACGGGATCGTCCAGGCCCATCTGCTGCCGCACGGCGGCTGACAGGGCGGGGCTGGCGCGCGGGCCGAGGATGATCTGCACCGGATCGCCGGGGATCACGTGGACGAGCCCAGCGAGCATGACGATGATGAGCAGCCCGACGAGCGCGCTCATGATGACCCGCTTGACGAGGTAGACGAGCACGCCTGGGCTCGCTGGCCCCCCGCTCCAGGCTACGCCGAGGGCCGGAAGGCGAAGCCGTAGTACACGCTGCCGTCGGGCCGGATCGACGGGGTGATGCCCTTCTTCGTCGCGAGGTAGAGCGTCGGCCACGCGACCCAGACGGCCGGAACGTCCTCGTCCATGAGCTGTTGCATGCGCACGTAGATGTCCTGCCGCTGGGCCTCGTCGACGGTGCGCGCGCCCTGCTTGTCGAGGCTCGAGTACTCCTCGTTGCACCAGGACATGTAGTTCCAGACGTTCACCTGTCCACACGTGAACCAGACGGTCACCCACGACGGGTCCGGGTTCGTCGTGAAGCCCGAGTAGAAGAGCTGCTTCTTCTGGTCCGCCGCCTTCGTGGCCTGGTCGAACTGCGCGCTCTCCTCCACCTGCACCTTGATTTTGAGTCCAATCTCCTGGAGGTTCTGTTGGGCGATCTCGGCGATCTTGTCGGCGCCCGGCTCGGCGTTCGAGACCGAGAAGACAAGCTCGCGGCCGGCCGCATTCGCCTGCTGGACGTACTGCTTCGCCTTGTCGACGTCACGCTCGTACTTCGGCGCCTGTTCCCAGTAGCCGACCGGCATGCCGGGCGCAATCTCCGCTGTCGCCTGCGTGTACAGGCCGTTGAAGGCCGCCTCGATCATGGACGGGACGTCGACGCCGTAGCGAATCGCCAAGCGGATGTTCTTGTCCTGCAGGAGCGGGTGCGTAACGTTCATGCCGATCCAGTTGTAGTTCAGCGACGTGCGCTTATCGACCGTGAACTGGTCGTTGCCTTGAAAGCGCTCGACGGCGTTGGTCGGCAGGACGGCGAAGTCGAGCTGTCCGCTCTCGAGCGCGATCGACGTCGGGTTGTCCTCGCCGATGACAATGAAGTCGATCTCATCCCACACAGCCGGCTGCGCGTAGTCGGAGTTCGCCTCGCCGTACTCCGCGAACTTCTTCAGCACGACCTTCTGGGTCGGCGACCACGACACGAACTCGTAGGGCCCGGTGCCAACGGGGTTCGTGGCGAACTTCTTGGCACCCAGCTCCTCGACAGCCTTCTTCGACACGATCGAGCCTGACTGGACGGGCACCGTCGTCGTCATGAGCGGCGCGAACGGCTCCTTCAGCACGACGACGCCGTCGTATTTCCCCTTGACTTGGACGCGGTCGAGGGTCGCCCAGTCGCCCGCGTACGGCGACTCGAGCTTGGGCTTCGTCAGGCCGGCGATCCGCTCGAACGAATACTTGACGTCCTCGGCCGTAACCTCGCCGTAGCCCTTGTGGAAGGGGATTCCCTGCTTGAGCTTAAATTGCCACTGCAGACCGTCGCTCGAGCCTTCCCAGCTCTCCGCGAGCGTATTGGCCGTCTCGAAGGACCCGGGCTTGTACGCGACGAGCTGCTCGAAGATGTTCGTCGCGACGTTCGTGTCGGCATGGCCAGGTTGGATCGCCGGGTCGACGTTCTCGATGTCCTCGTCGAGATGGAGCCGCAAGGTGCCGCCGGTCGCAGCGGCAGTCCCGGTGGCTCCGCGCGGCTCCTCTCCACCGCCACAGGCCGCGAGGATGGCGGTCGCCGCCGGAAGCGAGAGACCGAGACCGGCCGCACGCTGGAAGAACTGTCGACGGTCGATGCGCCGTTCAGCCAGGTCTGCGACCAGCGACTCGATTTGCGGGTCCGACGGGCTCATGGCTCTCCTCCTCGCGTCGCGAACCGAAGGTATCTCGCATCGACGCCCCGTCGTCAAGGGACTGCGGTCGCGACGGGCTCGGCCGCGCCGGCGCGGACGCGGCGCCAGTGGTGGCAGGCGGCGAGATGCTCGGGCTCGATCTCCTCCAGCTCGGGCTCGACCGTGCGTGAGAGGTCGTCGGCGTAGGGGCACCGCGTGTGGAAGCGGCAGGCGGGCGGGGGAGTGCGGGGGCTCGGGATCTCACCCGGAAGCAGGAGCCTCTCTTCGGTACGGCGCCGACGCGGGTCCGGCTCCGCGAGCGCCGAGAGGAGCGCCTGCGTGTACGGGTGCACCGGTGCGTCCAGCACGCGCTCTGTCGGCCCAACCTCGGCGATACGGCCGAGGTACATGACGGCGATGCGGTCGGCCAGGTACTCGAGGATGGAGAGGTTGTGCGTGATGACGAGGTAGGTGAGGCCGAGCCGCTCGCGGAGGTCGTTCATGAGGTTGAGAATCGCCGCAGCCGCGGAGACGTCGAGCCCCGACGTCGGCTCGTCCGCGACGAGAAAGTCGGGTCGCGTGGCAAGCGCACGGGCGATGCCGACTCGCCGCGCCTGGCCTCCGGAGAGCTCATGGGGGTACTTGGTGGCGAGCTCGTCCGAGAGCCCGACCATCTCGAGAAGGTCGGCCGGCGCGTAGCGCTCCGCCTCCTGAACGCGGTTGATGCGGTACGGCTCGGTCAGCAGGTACGAGACGCGAAGCCGCGGCGAGAGGCTCGCGTGCGGGTCCTGGAAGACCATCTGCAGGCGCCGGCGAAGGCGGCGGAGCTCCGCGCCGCGAGCGGTCGAGATCTCGCGCCCGTCGAAGCCGACCGACCCCGCCGTCGCGCGCGTCAGCCGAACGATCGTCCGCCCGAGCGTCGTCTTGCCCGAGCCCGACTCGCCGACAAGCCCGAGCGCCTCGCCGCGCCGGATGTCGAGGTCGACGCCGTCCACCGCCCGGACGGGGGGTAGGGCTGCGCGCCGGAGCAGGCGTTCGAAGAGACCGCGCCGGTCCGCGAAGTACGTGCGCAGCGCCCGGACCTCGACGAGTGTGTCGGCGGACGCGCTCATGCGCGGGCGTTCGCGCCGATGCGGGAGAAGCCGGCCGGGAGCTCATAGCCGGAGGAGGGGTCGTAGATGTTGCAGCGCACCCGACGGCCGTCGTACTCGACGTAGCGGGGCTCGCGTTCCCTGTTCACGGGCTGCGCGTACGGGCAGCGGTCGACGTACTTGCACCCCTGGGGCAGTCTCGAGAGGCTCGGGACGCGGCCGGGGATGGTTTCGAGACGCTGCCCCCGGCGCGCGCGCGACGGCACCGCGGCGAGGAGCGCCTGCGTGTACGGGTGCAGCGGCCGCGCGTAGAGCGAGAACACGTCGCCCTCCTCCACCGTCCGGCCCGCGTACATGACGACGACGTGGTCGCAGACCTGCGCGACGACGCCCAGGTCGTGGGAGACGAAGAGGATCGCCGTGCCGCGCTCGTCGCGTAGCCGGCGGAGCAGGGCGAGGATCTGCGCCTCGAGCGTGACGTCGAGCGCCGAGGTCGCCTCGTCCGCGATCATGAGCGCCGGCTCGAGCAGGAGCGCCATCGCGATCATGATCCGCTGGCGCATCCCACCCGAGAACTGGTGCGGGAAGTCGTTCAGGCGCGAGGCAGCGTCGGGAATGCCGACCTGCTCGAGGATCCCCACGGCGCGACGCCGAAGCTCGCGGCGCTCGCCGCGGCGGTGCGCGCGCTGAACGTCGATGAGCTGCGTCCCGATAGTGAACGTTGGGTTCAGGCTCGTCAGCGGATCTTGGAAGATCATCGCGATCCCTGACCCGCGCAGCCGGCGGCGCTCCTCCTCTCGCAGCGCCAGCAGGTCGCGGCCCTCGTAGACGATCCGGCCGCTCCGGATCTCGCCGTTCGGCGGGAGGAGGCCCATGAGCGCGAGCGCGAGCGTCGACTTGCCGCAGCCTGACTCGCCCACGATGCCCACGATCTCGCCCGGCCGGACGGCGATTGAGACGTCGTGCAAGGCCTCTAGGGGCCGCCGCCTCGTGTAATAGGCGACGCTGAGCCCGTCCACCTCGAGCACCGGCTTCCCGGGAGCGGGTCGCGCGTCCATTGCGGCCCCTATCCTCTCAAACTCGACTTGTGGCGCCGGCCGCATGTCCTGGTCGCGGCTGTATAACACCGCGGATGCGAGTAAGGACGACTTTCCCGCGGCAGACGCGGCTCATCGAGCATACGTGGATCCCGCTGAACGCCGGTTGCCGCCTCGCGGCGCGGATTTGGCTGCCGGAGGACGCAGAGGATGATCCCGTTCCCGCCATCCTCGAGTACATCCCCTACCGCAAGGGCGACGCGACGGCAACGCGCGACGCCCTCATCCACCCATACTTCGCCGGGCACGGCTACGCCTCCGTTCGGGTCGACATCCGTGGCAGCGGAGACTCGGACGGGATCCTCGAGGACGAGTACTTGCCGCAGGAACTCGAGGACGGCGTCAACGTGATCGCCTGGCTCGCCGAGCAGTCCTGGTGTACGGGCGTCGTCGGCATGATCGGCAAGTCCTGGGGCGGCTTCAACGGCCTCCAGGTCGCCGCTCTTAGACCCCCGGCGCTTCGGGCCGTCGTCTCGGTCTGCTCGACGGACGACCGCTACGCCGACGACGTGCACTACATGGGCGGATGCGTGCTTGCAAGCGACATGCTCGCCTGGGCGGCCACGATGCTCGCCTACAACGCGCGCCCGCCCGATCCCAAGATCGTCGGCGAGCGGTGGCGCGAGCAATGGCTCGAGCGGATGGAACAGACGCCGCCGTTCATCGAGTCATGGCTCTCGCATCAGCGGCGGGACGATTACTGGCGGCACGGCTCCGTCTGTGAGGACTATGACGCGATCCAGTGCCCCGTCTACATGGTTGGCGGCTGGGCGGACGGGTACTCGAACGCGATCCCCCGCTTCCTGGCCGGCTACCAAGGCCCGCGCCGGGGTCTCATCGGACCTTGGGCCCATTCGTACCCGCACGAGGGCCTCCCCGGGCCGCCGATCGGCTTTCTCCAGGAGTGCATACGTTGGTGGGACCACTGGCTCAAGGGCAAGGACACGGGCTTGATGAATGAGCCCATGCTGCGAGTCTGGATGCAGGAGTGGGAGCAACCGCCCGCCGGTTGCGGCGCCGAGCGCCCAGGGCGTTGGGTCGCCGAGCCGACCTGGCCCCCCGCCAAGCGGGAGCCGCTCGCCCTCTACCTCGACGGCACGGCGCTGGTGCGCGAGCCGGCCGCGGGCTGCGATCGGGTCCTCAGAGGCCCCCAGTCCACGGGCTCGTACTCCGGCGTCTGGTGCGGCTGGGGAAACCCGGAGGACGCCCCGCGAGATCAGCGGGCCGACGACGGCCTCTCGCTCTCATTCGTGTCCGAGCCCCTTGAAGAGCGCCTCGAGATCCTCGGGTTCCCCGAGGCGGTACTCACCCTCGCGTCCGACCGGCCGCTCGCGAACGTCGCCGTGCGCCTCTGCGACGTCGCGCCGAACGGCTCGTCGCTCCTCGTCTCGCGCGGGTTCCTCAACCTCGCGCACCGCGAGAGCCATGAGCACCCGGCGCGCCTCCAACCCGGGCGCCATTACGAGGTGCGGGTGCGCTTGGACGCGATCGCCTACGCGTTCCCGGCCGACCACCGGATCGGCCTCTCGGTCTCTTCCGCGTACTGGCCGTTCCTGTGGCCCGCACCGGCGCCCGTGACCCTCACGTTGGCGACCGGCGCGAGCCGGCTCGAGCTACCCGTCCGCGTGCCGCAGCCTGAGGACGAGGCACTCGCTCCTTTCAGCGAGCCGGAGGTTCCGCCCCCGCTCAAGGTCGTGGCGCGGGCGCCGGAATCCGGGCGCATCGAGATCCGCCGGGACGTCGCTACGGCGCGCCAGGACCTCATCTGGGACAACGTGTTCTTTGCCGGAACCCGCTTCCCCGACGGGCTCGTCTATGACGAGCGCTCGACGAATGGCTACTCGATCGTCGACGACGACCCATTGACGGCCACGGTCACGGCCGAATGGCATGTCGAGGTCGGCCGCGACGGCTGGCAGACGAGCGTCGAGACGCGGAGCGTGATGACCGCAGACGCGGAGAGCTTCCTTGTCACGAACATGCTCGAGGGGTACGAGGATGACCACCGCGTCTTCTCGAAGACGTGGTCGAAGACAATCCCGCGCGACCACGTTTGAGCCGCGCGCGGGCGTATGATCAGTCATGTTCGCCGGCAACGCGCGCGACGAAAGCCGCCGGCATCGGATGCATGATCGACTGCGACGTCCACCAGAACCTGACCTCGATCAACGACCTCCTCGACTATCTCCCGGAGGCTTACCGCGAGCATGTTCTTCACGGTGGCTACGCGGGCATCGACTTCCCGTCCTATCCGTGGACGCACCCCGAGGGCTTCTGGCGGCGAGACGCGTTCCCGGAGGACGGCCGCCCTCCGGGCTCGGACTACGACCTCCTGCGCCGACAGTTGCTCGACGAGTACAGCATCGACTACGCGATCCTCACCGGCGAGGACATCCTCACCGCGTCGGCGTTCTCGAGTCCGCAGTTCGCGTCCGCGGTCTGCCGAGCCTACAACGACTGGCTCCTCGACACGTGGGCGGCGCGCGACCCGCGCCTGAAGGCGTCGATCGCCGTCGCGACGCAGGACCCGCCGGCGGCCGCCACCGAGATCCGGCGGCTCGCCGACCGCCCCGAGGTGGTCCAGGTGCTCCTCCCGACCGGGGCGCGTGCCGGCTATGGACACCCGCAGTTCGACCCGATTTGGGAGGCGGCGAACGAGACAGGGGTCGTCGTCGGCATCCATGTCGGCGCGGACGGCTGCGGGACGCTGGGCCAGCCGACCGCGACCGGGTGGCCGATCTACTACATCGAGTACCACACGCTCTTCTCGACGGCGATGATGTCCCACCTCGTGAGCCTCGTCTGCCACGGGACGTTCGAGAAGTACCGCGGTCTGCGCGTCGTGCTCATCGAAGGCGGCGTCTGTTGGTTGCCGGGCCTCCTCTGGCGACTGGATGCGAACTACAAGGCGCTACGCATGGAGGTGCCGTGGCTCACGCGGCTTCCGAGCGAGTACGTCCGTGACCACGTCCGGCTGACCACCCAGCCGCTGGAGCGCCCCGACACAATCGGCGATCTCCGCGCCGTCCTCGAGACGATCGGCCCCGAGATGCTGCTCTTCGCGACCGACTATCCGCACTGGGACTTCGACAATCCGCTCTTCTTGCCGGTCCGCGACGAGTGGAAGGAGTCGATTTTCGACGGCAACGCGCGCCGCTGGTACGGGCTCCCCGCGAAGGTCGCCGCCGCCGCCGGTTGAGCCGCGGCCGCGTCTCCGTCCCCGTCGGCCGGGTCGACGAGCTTCCGCCCGGTGGGCGACGCCTCGTCCAGGTCGAGGGTGCGGAGGTGGGCATCTTCAACCTCGGCGATCGCTTCGTCGCCTACCGCAATCACTGCCCCCACCAAGGCGCCCCTGTCTGTCTCGGGCGCGTCGGCGGAACGACGCTCTCGTCCACTCCGGGCGACTATGTGTACGGCCGGCACGGGCGCGTCCTCGTCTGCCCTTGGCACGGCTGGGAGTTCGCGACCTCGAGACAGGGCGCACGCTCTTCGGCGGGCTCTCGCGTCTCGCTCCCGTCGGCGTGCGCGTCGAAGACGACATGCTCATCCTCGAGCTTCCGCGCGCGGACGCCGAGCTACCGTAGATCCTGGCACTAGCCCGGCGACTTGAACGGTCCTCGGGGAGAGCCAGGGCTAGCCGCTCGATGCGCGCCACACGGGGCCAACTCCATGGACTCGGCGGCTGGCGCGTCCCCGTACGACGAGGGTGGGACCGCCGATCTTGCGCAGGTCGAGGCACTGCCCGGGTAGAAACAAAGTCCTGCGAAGGGGGCTAGAGCCGACGCCCGGACTCGAACCCGGGACCCCTTCATTACGAGTTAAGCGCGTCGGCCAGGCGGATTCCGCGATTTCCCTGCAAAAGTGAAGGACGCGCCGGAACGGCTAGTCCGTAGAAGTCCACAGAAGTCCACAGCGCTCCAGCGATGTGTTCCAACGGTGTTCCAATCGATCGACCTCCGCGTCGGCAGACGGCGTTGCGTTCTGCCCATACACGCCTAGCACCGTGGCACCGGCCGGAACGCCGGTTGCCAGGAACCGTGGGTGCGTTTCCCGAATCCGCGCGCCGGTTACCTGGAAACCATGAACTCGAAATCGTCGCTCGGCTCCAGAAGCTCGCTCCTCTCGATCGGAAGCGACGGGTCGATTCTCTCGGTTGGCTCCGTGGGGTCGATCCTTTCCGTCGGCTCGATCGGATCAGCCGGCTCCGTCCTTTCCATCGGCTCGGCGGGCTCA
>WNFU01009383.1_pt1 | contig 11058 bp, 8 predicted proteins | sample 5400121 | NCBI WGS metagenome assembly WNFU01 (sample SAMN13153360, study PRJNA577476) | soil metagenome | isolation source: 100 cm soil or saprolite under grassland replicate 1 | place: USA:California | collected 2016-06-15
TAGATATTGCTATCGAAAGTACGGGAGTTTTCACCAAAACCGAAGACCTAAAGAAACATATCGAAGCGGGGGCGAAATACGTGATTCTATCCGCTCCGGTAAAAGGAGATGAGATTGGCACAGTCGTCCACGGCGTCAACAAACCTGGCGAACCGGCTCAAATCATTTCTTGTGCAAGCTGTACAACCAATGCCATCACACCACCCATAGAGATCATGAACCGTCGCATTGGAGTGAAAAAAGCTTTGATGACGACGGTTCATGCCTACACATCTTCGCAAGAGCTTGTCGATTCGCCAAGCAAGAAATTTCGGAGAGGCCGGGCAGCCGCAGCTAATTTCGTTCCCACCTCGACCGGCGCCGCGCTTGCCACCACGAAAGCCTTGCCTGAACTGGAGGGGAAATTCGATGGGGTATCCATTCGTGGCCCGGTTACTGTCGGTTCGATCGCGGACATCGTCTTTCTTGCCGCGCGACCAACTTCTGTTGAGGAAGTTAACCAGATTTTTTGGGAAGAAGCGCAGAGCGACCGTTATGTTGGAATCCTGGGAGTCAGCGATGAACCTCTGGTCTCCTCTGACATTATCAAAGATTCCCGCGCCGCGATCATCGATCTGGGACTCACCCAGGTCATTGATGGCGATCTGGTGAAGATTATGAGTTGGTATGATAACGAATGGGGATATAGCAGCCAGTTGGTCAGAGAGGCAGCCAGGATTGCACGCGAAGTAGAGAATCTCCGGCAAGCTTGAAAGGATACAATCACGACTGGTAAGCCGGTAGACGCTCAAGAAGTCGAGATGGAACTGCCAGATTCACTTTATTTTCTTCAACAGATCTGATCCAGTGAGCTGGGACAAGCTTCCGCTCTTTGAACAGTAGACCCTCGGAGATTAGAAAATGGGTGGCCTTATTCGATTCAGCGTTGACAAATAAACGTTCAACATCGCCAACGTGCTCACCATCGGAGCTAATGACATCGGCTCCCTCTTTTAAAGGTATTGTATCTGCTGGGATATTCCGTGTCGTCTCGACCGGTGGCCAACCATAATATCCTGGTCCGAACGCCGGGTAGCCGATATACCCAGAAGGTGGGTACCAATAATAAGCCGGTGCATACCGGTAAGTGGAAGGACCGGTTGAGCTGATATCTTTCTCGGTGACCTCGACAAAGTGTGTTTCCTCAAAAGGTGGCAATTGATCGGGATCGTCGATCTTTTGATTCAATTCAACTCGCTCTTCCGTTGCGGTACTGACCATCGCAATGGGCACAACTTTATCCTCCGGTAAGAGCCAACCTTTCTGGACAACGATATGAGTGACTTCATTTGTGGCTGGGTCCAGGACAAAACGGTTGATCTTGCCCACCTCCTCCCCGCTGAGGGTAAAGACACTGGTTCCTTCTTTTAGTTCCATTTCTAAACTCCTATCTTCCTATATAGGTCAACTGCCCATCATTTCGGATCGCACCTGCAGCCAGCGCAGGATATCTCTCCGCCGGAGCATTCCGATTAGCTTGCCGTTTTGCACCACCGGGATTTGGCGCATTTCCTTGTTCGCCAACTTTTGGAAGGCGTCCATCGCATCTTCACGCGGTGTCACCACGTCCAAATCTTTTTCTGGCACCATAACTTGTCGAACAGTTGTTGTGTCCCAGGCGGAGCGTTCGACACCACGCAGGTTTTCGACATAAACCACCCCCAACAGACGGTCGCTCTCTACCACTGGGAATGCCCGGTCATCTCCCTGCATTACATGATCGTATACTAGCGTACTGATTGGAAGATCGGGCGAAACTGCCGGCGCGGGTTCGCGCATCAGACGAGTGATTGGAACTCCCTCCAGCATATCCTCGACCACAACTTGCTGGTAACTTTGGGAAGCCGCGTTGACCAGGAACCATCCGATAAATGCAAACCAGATGCCATTCGTGATCCCGGTCCCCAAAATGGGAAGATTCGCTCCAAAGACCATCGCAATCCCCGCTAGAATCATGAGCCAGCCAATTCCTTGCCCGAGAGCGGTAGCCCAACGCGTTGCCCTGCGGAAGTTGTCCATCGTCGCCCATAGAATCGATCGAAGGATTCGTCCGCCATCCAGAGGAAACCCAGGGATCAGATTGAATAAGCCGATCAGAATATTGATTGGACCTAGCCAGAGCAGCATTGTGGATAGAGGATCCAGACCGCGCAACAATTGCATGAGGTTATTCAGTGCAGTAGCCATCTCAGGCACATTTTGTCTTCCAAGCCAGATGAAACCGGCACCAAGCAGGATGCTCGTTAATGGCCCAACAATCGCCATTAAGAATTCTGTCCCTGGTGAGGGAGGCTCACGTTCAATGTTTGAAACACCTCCAAAAAAGAATAGTGTGATCCTGCGCACGGGCAGACCGCGCGCCTTAGCCACCAGCGAGTGAGCCAACTCATGCAGGAGAATAGAGAAGAAAAACAACAGGGAAGCTGCAACACCTACAGCAATATTCAGACCCAGCCCCCAATCCGGGTGGAGAGACGGAAAAACGGCTCCAGCCAAATTCCAGGTGACGAGCAGAAAGATAAAGATCCAGCTCCAGTCGACATGGATGTTGATCCCGAAAATCCTTCCGATTTTAAAACCGCTACGCATTTTTACCTCCGAATTGTTTGAATGCAGATTTGGTATTCAATCAAAAAATAATACGACAGACACAAGTTATGCCTGCCGTCACTGATTTTGATGTTTTCTCTCGATTCCTCGGTTGGAGGACTTTGTACTATTGACAATAGTACGTCAGATGTCCTAGAAGAATGGGCCTTTTATTTTTGGTCTCCTGATGGTCGAACATTGGCTGACAAATGTATCTAACCACTCAAGAAAGATCTGGCGGACAGGTACTACTGTATCTTCAAATTTACAACTACCGCTTGTCTCACGCATAACATGCGTAAGTAAACTTTTTGAATGGATTTGCAGGCTGAAATTCAAATTTCAAGTTTAGATACGCCAGAGGCGTGCGGCACTCTGTAAATTATAGGCATATTTATGCAACTCTCAATGGGGAAAAGCTCCAGGATGAGGGATGGAAAACCCTGCCTCCCGCTCACTCAGGACTGCTACGCTCGTCCACGGGACTGCGACGCGTGTAGTGTTTCTGCTCTGTTTTGTTGAACGCCTGGACTTTCTCTGCCAATTCCCTAAGCCTGGCCTGAATTGCGAAATTGACCGTATTCTCGGGGTACTTACCTTCTGTATTGCGTTCACCGGCTTCGACCTCTGTCAGCAACTCAATTCCTTCGTCAATGGTGGAAACAGGATAAATGTGGAATTTCCCTTTCCTGACAGTTTCAACGACCTCTTCGCGCAGCATCAGATGCTTAACGTTGCTATCCGGGATAATGACTCCCTGTTTCCCGGTGAGACCTTTTGATTTGCAGACCACGAAGAACCCTAACCCTTCGATTTTCTCATTCACCCCTCCAATCGCCTGAACTTGTCCGCGCTGGTTTAGTACTGCTTACACATTGAAAATGTTTGAGGTATTGGACAAAACAAAAGTCCAATTGATCTCAAAGTTTGAACTGATTGAACGTATTTTCCGTATTAGATACCTTGCCCCCGTAGTGGCGCCAAGGCGCCATAACAGACTTCGAATCTTGGGCAGGCAATTTTTTTATGCCTATATATGGATAATATGTTACCTTATCTTACAACAATTAATCCGTGAAGTTGATCCAAGTATTTTTCGACGTTTATCTTACGCCAAAACATAATAGAGTTTTTTTCAAATAGTACGAGCCCATTGTTTCTCTGCTCTACAATTTACTTTCCCTTGTATGAAAAGAATCAGACAGTTCAAGAGTCAAAGCTGCCGACCAAGAGAAGTCCTCGGATCCACAACCGGAGCCATCGCGTGCATCATAGTATTCTCGAAAACCAGAAGCTTCAATAAGCCCAAGGGTATCCTTCCGGATGACATCAGCCAGATCTTCATAACCATAACGACGCAAGCCTTCTACTATGAACCAGTTCATGATAATCCACACTGGCCCGCGCCAGTAGCGGCGCGGCTCCCAAGCTGGTTCAGACTTGGCTGTGGCAGTGACCCAATGGCGGACATCGCCATCCGGCGCGTACTCATCTGGATTAAGCAGGTGTTCTGCGACCAAGCGCTGCGATTGCTCTGCTGAGGACAGCCCGGCGAACAAAGGCAGGAAGGTTGAGGCAGTATTGACCTGGATCTTCTTACCTGATCGCAAGTCATAGTCGTAATAAAGGCCAATGTTTTCATCCCAGAAGCGAGCGTTGAAACTCAATTGCATACGGTTTAGCCAACTATCAATCTCATTGGTTGGCTGGCCAAGGCTGATCGCCAATGCACGCAAATCTTCATCGGCGCGGAAGAGAATGGCGTTGAAAAGAATATCCTGAACCAGGAATGGCGAATGCATCAACAACTCGTCCGGTGCATAGCGCAGCTTGCGAAAGACATCGATTAGATAAATAAACCGTTCATACTCGGATCGATTCGGGCGTTCAATTGCCGGCACATATTTTGTATCCCCTCGTTGAAACTCTGGAAGGGCTTCGGGCTGTATCGCATCCAGGAGATGTAGCCAGCGCGGTGAATCGTCTGTCCCAGATTCCCAGGGATGGATGATGCAGGCCAACGCGCTTCCATCTGCATCGCGGGCAGTGTGCAGCCAGCGGTGCCAACGCAGCAGGGACGGGTAGACTTCCCCGATAAAATCGGGAATGGTCAGGTGGGTATGGATTTGCCTAACCACTGTGGCGAGTAGTGGAGGCTGTGTGATGCCCGTCGTCGGGACAGGCGGAGCGCTGGGACTGTTTTCGATTTGCCAGAACCGGGGATCAGGGAAGTAGTCGGATGGCGTGGAATGATAGACAACGGAAGGCAGCATACCATCCTGCCACTGCCCGCTCAGGAGCGCGCGGATTTCCATTTGTGCACGCGGCAGGTCAAAGTGAGAGAGCCCGAGCGCGATCAGGGCTGAATCCCAGTTCCATTGGTGAGGGTATTGGTGCGGCCCGGGTTTGGTGAAGACCCCGGTATCGTTGCCTCTTAACACGGAGATCGCACGATCAATCAACGAGGTTGTAGCCACGTTTACGCGGGATATAATACTTTGCCACTGTTATGGTCGACCCAGCGGATCTTGTCCGCTGGGAAGCGCAACCAGATATCTGCCCCTGGTGGGACGCGGAATGTAGGATGAGTGGCTACCTTAACCAAATCATCTCCGATCTTCACGGTGAGAAGATTCTGTGATCCCAAGGGCTCTACAACCAGCACCTCCACCTGCAGCGCATCTTTGGTAGGCTTGGAAAGCGTTTCCATATTTTCGGCTCGAATGCCCATGAGGATGGGTTCGCCCTCATAGGACTTCAGCAGTGGCTGCATCATATCTGTCGGGATCAGATTGAAGTCACCAACACGGACTTGTACATGGCCATTCTGGCGTTGAACTTGTCCTTGCATGAAATTCATCGGCGGATTGCCAATAAATCCACCCACAAAGCGGTTGGTAGGCAGATCGTAAACGGTATCTGGTTTGTCGTATTGCTGGATCTGCCCAGCCTTCATCACAGCGATGTGGTCTCCCATGCTCAGCGCTTCGATTTGGTCATGTGTCACATAGATCGTCGTCGCTTTGATCTCCTGCAGCAGCCGCTTGAGTTCCGCGCGCATCTCCAAACGCAGCAACGCATCCAGGTTGCTCAGCGGCTCATCCATGAGGAGCACTTCAGACTTCATGGCGATCGCCCGTGCAACGGCGACGCGCTGGCGTTGACCGCCACTCATCTTGCTGGGATAGCGATCCAGCATATCCTCAATATGAAGTAATGCGGAAGCTTCGCGTACTCTCTTGTCGATCTCGCGTTTGTCGAATTTATTCATCTTCAACCCGAAAGCAACATTATCGTAAACAGTCATGTGCGGGAAAATGGCATAGCTCTGGAAAACCATGGAGATCTTGCGCTCGCGTGGTGGCAGGTACGTGACATCATGTTCGCCAATACTGATGCGCCCCTCGTCAGCCATCCCCAAACCTGCAATCGCGCGTAACAATGTGGTCTTACCACAACCGCTTGGACCCAAGAGCACCACAAATTCCTGATCCTCAACGGTTAAGCTTACGTTATCTACTGCGACAAAACTGTCAAAGCGTTTGGTTACGTTTTCGATTCGAATGTCAGCCATGTTTACCTCTTATTTTGAAATCTGGCCCCACATGTTAAACAAGTAACGCCGGATGAAAAAGATAAAGATCAAGGCCGGTATCATCATAAAAAAGCCACCGGCAAACTGGTAAGGTTCGGAGGACTGATTGAGTGTGACTAGTACTTGGGCGGGCAGTGTGCGATTTTGGATCGTAAGGATAGTGGCAGCGAATACCTCGTTCCAGGACAAGACAAAAGTGAAAATGGCTGAAGCTGCGATACCTGGCATCACCAATGGCAAAACTACATATCGAAAGGCCTGGGCTGGTGAACAGCCAAAGACCATCGCGGCCTCTTCCAGCTCATAAGGGATACTAGAAAAGACACTACTAAGAACCAGAATTGTAGTTGGCAAGGCCAAGGCAGTATGCATTAATGCGAGGCTATATACGCTGTCGTAGATACCCGTTTGGAGGAAGACCACTGCCAATGGAATCGATAAGATAACAATCGGAAATGCCCGCACCGCCAGGATCGCCAGGCGAAAGACGTCCCTGCCACGAAACAGAAAACGAGAGAGGGCGTAACCAGCTGGCGCGGCGATCAGGATGGATAAGACCAAAGTGATCACAGCAACCACGATACTATTCCGCAGGCCAGGAAGAATTCCCTTTGAATTCAGAAAGAACTCCATGGTGGCAGTAGACAAAGGGATAAATGGCAGGATGCTCTTGGGATAGGCTCGCACTTCGTCAGGCGTTGTCAGCGCCATGGAAGTGATGAACAGAATCGGGACGAGCACCCAGAGCGAGATTAAGATGCCAATGAGATAGGTCAAAGCACGGCCAAGGCGTTGGCGTCGCAACATACGCCGGTGGATGGCTTTCACTTCTGGAGAAACCTGGACAACGGGCTTTTGAGCATCCAGTAGGGTAGTCATTCGGCTACCTCCTCTTGAGTCCGTACGGCGCGCAGATAAAACAGTGAAGTAATCATCGATAAGAGCAGGATAAAACTGGCATAGGCAGCAGCCACATTCACATTGCGCTGATCATAATACTGGCGGTAGGTTTCATTTGCCAGCACAGTCAATATATCTCCTCCACCTAGAACAATGACCACAGCGAAAACTTGGAACGCAAGGATCGTGCGCAAGATAAGTGCAACCTGCAAGCTTGGGCGTAATAGGGGGAGGATAATGAATCTGACTCGCTGCCAAAGATTGGCGCCGAATACCTCCGCAGCTTCCAGCACCTCACGCGAGATCGCCTGCATGCCAGCTACAACGATTACCATGACAAGCGCCGTTGCCCGCCACAATTCTGCCAGCCATATGGCAATAAGAATCCAGTAGCGTGTGTCGGCAGAAAGATAGATAAGCGGGGCATCGATCAAACCTAACCCCTGTAGGATCGAGTTGAGATAGCCAGATTGGGTAAAAATGGAATACCAGAGGATACCTACGGCGAGATCTGAGACGCCCAGGGCAATGGAAAAAATGTATAGAAAGAGGCCGCTGCCTTTCAAGTTCGCTTGGATGACCAGAGCCATGATGATCGCCAGCACAAACTGTACTGGGATGATCAGCACGATCAACAATAGCGTTGTTCTGAGTGCGGGCCAGAAGAAGCGATCATTGACCATTCTTTGGATGTATTTGGTCGTAAACTGGCTTGTATCTCCCTGCTCGATGCGCCCCTGCGTTCCATCGCCTTGGGCGCGTATGTAATGGGATGGTACCCATCCCTCGAGGGTTCCATCTTCGTATTTCCCGCGAATCAGAAACCACACCTCTAACGTGGCCTGATCCAATATTTCGACAGGCGTTCGGGCTTCCATTTGCCCCGCGACTTGGCTATCTTCATCTGCTTCAGCATAAATTCGCGTGAGTGGATCAGCACTACTCGACAGGATCGATCTGACAGAGCCAGTAACAGGCCGGCCGCTTTCATCTGATTCGCGCACACGGATACGCTGCTCGGGGGTCCAACCTTCTATGAGTTGTCCTTTGGTATCCTGGCCGCGAATCCGGAACCAAACTTCATTGAGCAGGTTACTCTGACCCAGTTCCTCTTGTGGAATTGTATTTCCCTGCCGATTCAGGATGCCAACCTGTATTCCGCGGGGTAATTGCCCAGCCAGGGTGCTAGTGCGGTCTGCCTCAGAATGCAATGTCAGCAGAGCCCCATCCTCCTTGACTGCCAGGATCAAGCCCTGCACCATTGGCCAACCAAAGAACAGAGTCAGATAGAAAAGTGATGGCAGGATCAATAAGTAGGGCGCCCAATTAATTTTTTTGCGACCCTTCGGTGCAGAAGCAGTAGTCATGTGAGCACCTCGCAATATTTTGGAAAGGTTTTGCCTGGTGCATGTAATAAGCACACACCAGGCAGAATGAGGAATAGACTTAGCTACTCAACCTGACACGGTCCATCACTGGGCGGATCAGGAGCCCAGCAGGGAGCTCCTGTTTCTTCCAGGAGTGTCTGCAAATTGGCTGCTTCTTCCTCCAGCACGGTGGTCACATCCTCGCCATCGATGACTACCCGGTTGAAAGCCGCCTTGAAAATGTCATTAATCTCGCCGCCGCGTGCACCCAGACCGACCGGTATCAGCGCAGGCAGAGCATCCGGGGCGTTAACTGTCGCGTCGACAGCCCCAGCTTCAAGCGCCACTCCCTCTGGCAGATCAGAGGTATCCACGCCACTAACCACAGGGAAGAATGCCAGTTCACTGAGAACACGCTTCTGGGTCTCTGGCTTTGTAAGGTAATCAATTAGGGCTTTGGCTGCGTCGGGATTTGGAGCATCATTGGGAATACCCAAGCCAGCAATGACCGGCATGTAACCGCGACCCGCAGGACCAGCCGGGGCCGGGAAGGCCACGAAATTTTCCGGCTGCTCGTTGAAGGCTTGTATTAGCCGGGCAACGTGATCGAATGCTACCCAGACTTCACCTGAGAGCAACGGCTCTTGCATGAATTCATAACTAATGGATTGAGGGTGAATGGTGGGCCACAAACTGTCGCGCGCCCACTCCAGCATATTGGCTGCTTCCTGGCTCTTGAACTTGGTGACCATACCGCCAGTATAAGAAGGCCACAGGAAGCCTTGCAGGAAGCGGTGGAAGAGTCCGGCGTGAGGGACACCGCATTTCGGCCCGCCGGTCTCGTCGAGCAGGGCCTGGCACCATTCGGCTAACTGGTCCCACGTCAGGGCGTTGACGTCTGCCCCTGCAGGCAGAAACTCAAGAGCCTGTTTATTGGCTGCCATGATATAGGTAGCCTGCATCCAGGGGACATAGTATAGATAGTCTTCGGTTCCCAACAAGCCAGTCTCCAGATAGGCCTGGTTGAATTCCCGGTCGGCAGACAGATCATCGACCACGTCGGTCATATTCATCATGGCATCCTTAATGGACGGATAGGTGCCGTGCAGGGCGCCGACTAGGTCTACTTGGCCTTGACCGGTCTGCGCTCCAGCCAGCACCAGATCGATCAGCGGACCTTCTTCTGAGCCAGTGTAATCATAGTTGCCACCATCTGCAAGAATAGCCCGGAATTTTGCGCCTTCTTCCACAATATTAAACTGGGTTGAGAAAAAGCTTACATCACCAGCCGGGGGGCCAAGAGTAGGTGTGATTGTCGCTTCGGCTGTCGCCGGGGGCTCAGTGGCAGGGGCCTCGGTAGCAGGCATTTCTGTCGCTGGCATCTCAGTAGCGGGTGCCTCCGTGGGGGCCGCAGTCGTTGGTACTTGAGTCGCTTGCGGTCCACAGGCTCCCAGAATAAAAGCTGCAACGATAAGAGTGGTGAAAAAGATACGGGGTCTCTTCATCTCATTCTTCTCCTTCTTTCCTTAGTCGAGTTGTTAATCATTGAATAGGCTATATGCAAAGCTGGATAAGAATCAGGATTTGAGTCTTGCACCTCCTTCCATCTTGCTCAGATGTTGATCATTTGAATAGCACTCATACTTGGCAAAGTATTCCAGAGATCGCTTCCATGTTATTACGAGACCTGCATCTGTGTATTGTGAGAATCATTGTTACTGATGCACCATTGGTATGCTTTGGTGTAAACAATCTAATTTCCCCATCCTTTTCGGTTTTATTATAGCGAGAAACAATATCGGAGTCAATTTATCCCCTGCAGAAGTTCAATTACAATTGAAAATAGATGATTTTCTACCGTAAATCTTCTGGGCGGGGACACACAGTATGTACTTGGCGCGTGTTGCCACAGAAAAGGATATGACAAATGAGTGAAGTCCTGGTGTTTACACAACCACGCAAGATTGATTTTAATATCGTCGAAGATCGTCCCTTGAATGCAAAGGAAGTTCGCGTCCGCACGTCGTATTCAGGGATCAGCGCTGGCACAGAAATGACGGCTTATCTGGGCAGCAACCCGTATCTGTCCAAACAATGGGATACAAAAAATCGGTTGTTTCGTTCTTCCGATTCACCCAGCCAACCCTATCCACTATCTGGTTGGGGATACGAGGAAGTAGGAGAAGTCATCGAAGTTAGCCCGGATGTAACCACCCTAAAAGTTGGTGATATCGTGTATGGCACATGGGGCCATCGCACGCAGCATATCCTGCAAGAAGATTATGCCAATCAGCGCATCAAACCGAATAGATTAGATCCCATCCTGGCGATCTACTCTCACCTTGGTCCAATTGCTTTGAATGGCATCTTAGACGCCAATATTCATGTGGGTGAGATAGTCGCTATCTTTGGTCTGGGAGTAGTAGGACAGCTCATTGCTCAGCTTGCCAAACTCTCTGGGGCGCGCGTGATGGGTGTGGACTTGATCGAAAAAAGGCTGGAATTGGCGAAGGATTTGGGCGCTATTGGATTTGGATTCAACCCCCGAGAGGGCTCTCCTGCCGAGAA
>WNFU01009384.1_pt1 | contig 11058 bp, 10 predicted proteins | sample 5400121 | NCBI WGS metagenome assembly WNFU01 (sample SAMN13153360, study PRJNA577476) | soil metagenome | isolation source: 100 cm soil or saprolite under grassland replicate 1 | place: USA:California | collected 2016-06-15
ACATAAGCGGTGTTGCCGTCGTGCGGAGAGGGTTCGATCAAATCGACCGTGCTCCACTCGGGCATTTTCGGTGTGACGTTCGACCAATGCTGGCCGTCGTCGGTGGTAACCTGAACGAGCCCATCATCTGTGCCTGCCCAGAGGGTTCCTTGTTTTACTGGCGATTCAGCCAGCGCAAACACCGTGTCGTAATATTCGACCGAAGTGATGTCGTTCGTCAGCGGGCCGCCACTTGGCTGCTGTTTCGATTTATCGTTGTGCGTGAGATCACCACTGATTTGTGTCCAGCTTTGTCCGTGATCCGTGGATTTGAAAACGCACTCGCCCGCTGTGTAGATCACATCAGGGTTATGCGGCGAAAGTATGAGCGGCGTGACCCATTGAAAACGATGGGCGAGATCGACGGCGCCATGGCCAGAGTTATCGATCGGAACCGGACTAACATCCTGCACTTCTTCTTTATTTTTATCGTAACGGTTGATGTAGCCTTCGTTGTTTGAATAGATGATGTGCCAATCCCGTGGATCGGGCACGACAAAGCCGCACTCGCCACCGCCTGCTTCGAACCAATTCTGCCGTCCAATGACGCCCGAGTCGGAGCGGCTAGCGATACCGACGTTGGAGTTGTCCTGTTGCGCGCCATAAATGTGGTAGGGGAACGCATTGTCCACAGCCACGTGATAAAACTGCGCAGTCGGCTGGTTGTTTTGCGTTGTCCAAGTTTTGCCGCCGTCGGCAGAGATGCTGGCGCCGCCATCATTCGCGTTTGCGATGCGATTTGGATTCGTCGGATCAATCCAGAGTCCGTGGTGATCGCCGTGACGCGCGGGCAAGAGAGTGAAATTTTTTCCACCATCGACCGATCTAAAGAGTCCGGTGTTTACAAGGTAAACTGTGTCGGCGGACTTCGGGTCAGCATAAACTTTGCTGAAATACCAGGCGCGCTGACGAAACCGGCCATCGTCATTCGCGCGCGTCCAATGTTGCCCGGCATCATCCGAGCGGTAGAGCCCGCCTTCCTTGGCTTCGATGATTGCATAGACGCGATTGGAATCGGCTCCAGAAACCGCGACGCCGATTTTGCCCAGGATTCCGCCAGGAAGACCATTGCCCTCGAGACGTTTCCACGTCACGCCGTTATCTTCCGAACGGTAAAGTCCGCTGCCCGGGCCGCCGCTGGAGAAAAACCATGGCTGCCGTCGCGCCTGCCAAAGCGACGCGAACACGATGTTCGGATTATGCGGATCGAAAACAATGTCGATCCCGCCAGTGTTTTCGTCTTTTGACAAAACTTTCGCCCACGTTTTTCCCCCATCGGTGGTACGAAAAATTCCGCGCTCCTGATTTGGACCGAACGCGTGACCCAAGGCCGCAACGAGAACCACATTCTCATTTCTTGGATCGACAATCAGCGCGCCGATCTGCCGCGTATCCTTGAGGCCAACGTTCTCCCACGTTTTTCCGCCGTCGATCGATTTGAAGACTCCGGTGCCGTAGGTGGTGTTGCCGCGAATCGCCGCTTCACCGGTGCCGGCGTAAATGACATTGTGATCCGATGGCGCGACCGCGATCGCGCCGATCGAGGAAATCGGTTGTTTATCGAAAAGTGGAATCCAATTCGCGCCGCCGTCGGTCGTTTTCCAGACTCCGCCCGCGACGGCTCCGAAGTAATACGTGTCCGGCTCGCCAACGACACCTTCGATTGCCAGTGCGCGCCCGCCGCGAAACGGACCAATTTGTCTCCAACGCATTCCATTGAACAACTTTTCATCGATCGCTCCAGGTGGCGTTGGGGTGGGGGATGGAGCGGATCGAAGAGACGCTGCGAGAACAAATACAGAAATAGCGAAAATGATTCTTATCAGTCTGAGAGAACCGTAATTGGGCGTAATCATCCGCCTAAAGTGGAAAGTTTGCGATTCAGTTCAACTGGAATCGCGCTAAACGCGGCGACGCTGCCAAAACGTCCTTCATTGCCCATGCCCGCGGAAACTTGACTGCTTTAAGCGGCCAAGTTTTGGAAGCCCGCGAATTTATGAGATGCCTGCGTGGCTTCTAGGCATTTATCGCAGCCATTGCAGGCGCGTGGGCTTCCAACGCGGTCCCGCCCGCTGAGCCGCCACCAAAGTGCCGCGCGGCGTAATAGGAGCCAATCACTAGTACTGCTGCAATCAGCTGCGCAACGAGTGTTTCAACTGTTGGGAACACCGCAAACCAGAGACCCATCCACGGTGGCATGTAATCTTTCAGAGAATGGATTTCGGTTGTGGAAATCCAATGTGCCAGCTGCATTTCCTGCGCTTGCTCGCCGACCATAACGAGCAACACAACTCCCAGGAGAATCCCGGTGGTGATCAACATTTTGCGGTACGGCAGCCGCTGTTGGAGAACGAAGGTCAGTACGGCCACCATTCCTGTCAGCACCATACCCAGCAGAGCGCCCTTTAGTACCACCCCACCACCCAACCTCAGATTATAGCTTTGCAAAAAAAGCACCACTTCAAAGCCTTCCCGATACAGGGATGTGAATCCCAGCAGGATCAATCCCCACCACAGACGTGACTGCGAGATCTCGGCGCCGCGCGCATTTTCGAGCAATGCTTTGCGCCGGCGATTATGGGCGCGAATCCATCCACCCCAATAAATCTTATGGAAAAACCAATTCATAATCACGAGCAGGACAATCACCGCAAGCAGCCCTGTTGCGGCCTGGAGGTCGAGCGCCGACATGTTGTCGCTAAGCGAGCCAACAATTCGCACCGCAACACACCACGTGATTAAGCTTGCTACAAACGCCAGGCCCGCGCCGAAAGCGACCGGCCGACGATGCACGCGCTTCGGGCCAGTCATACTGGCGGTGATGGCGGCCAACACGAGAATGCATTCCAATCCTTCTCGGAACACCAGAACGCCGATGTCGAGGAATGCGACGGTCGGGCTGGTATTGGGGCGGATCGGATCAGGCACGCCGTGTGCAGTGACTCCCTGCCAAACCAGCATTGCAATCACAAAAACCGCGGCTGCGACGACACCAATGCGCAGAGCAAGCTTCATTTCGGCTGAGAACTTATCACAGAGACAACCTAAGTGCTGCCGGTCAGTTGCATTTTTTTAGCGGCTGCTTGCTAATGCGAACGACACGCCGATTCGTCATTCCATAGCGTCGAGGATTACTGGCGTCGCGATTTGTCCGCGGCTCGGTTGTGATTTTGCGTCGATCGAGTAACTTCGGCGGTGCAACGTTTTCGGGCGTTTACGTTAATCGAGATTGCCCTGGCCATTTTCATACTGATGCTGCTGCTAGTGCTGGCGGTGCCCAGCTTGAGCGGCGTGATGGCAAGCAGGCGGCTCAAGCAATCCCTGGATCAGTTCAACAATCTTGTGCGCCAGGCGCAGGAGCGAAGTGTGACGGAGCGCCGGCCCTACCTGATCGTTTGGACGAAGGGTGGTGTAGTACTGCGTCCAGAAGTTTTTGTAGAAGATGAGGAAGCCAAACCGACGGCGCAATTTCGTCTCGGCAGGGGAATTGTGCTGAGACTATCCTTGCCGGCAGCATTGGCAGAAAAACATCCAGCGGAATGGATATTTTGGCCGTCGGGAAACTGCGAGCCGGCGACTGTTCAGTTCAGAGGCCCGGCCGGATTGTGGGCCGCAAGTTACTCGCCTCTGACGGCGCAGCCCGAGGTTACCCAGTATGCAGCAAGGTGAGCGACAGCGGAGTAATGGAGTAATGGAGAAGTGGAGTAATGGGATTTTCAACACCCCAGCACTCCAACACTCTAACACTCCAATGGTACCCGCGAGACGAACGCAGCTTCGCGCAAGACTGAGATCCGCCTTCGCCCTCTACGAGGTCCTTCTCGGCGTGGCGATCTTTGCCGTCGGCGTCATCGCGCTTGGACGCGCGGTTGAGAATTGTCTCAACGCGAGCACGATCAGCGCGGAGGAAAGCGCTGTGCGACAGATTTTATCCGATCGGATGGCGGAAATTCAAGCGGCGCCGGGCGTGCCGGACGCGGAAAAGGAATTCAAGATCAACAGCAACTACGGCATGATAAAGTTGATCCAGAAAAGTGCGCCTGCGAAGTTGACCGAACCAGACAACACGCTCCTAAGCGGAATCAATCTTGTCAGGTTAACTGCCCAGTGGCAGCACGCTGGCGTCCCGCAGTCGAAACAGATTCAGTTTTATGTTTATCGGTCCGGATAATGGCAGACTTCAAATTCGAAATCCCTGGCGCGCGTTCACATTGCTCGAAATCATGCTGGCGGTGGGGATATTGGGAATGATGTCGCTGGCGATTTTTCGTTTTGTGCAATCGAACATCACCGCGCTGCAGCTTTCGTCGGGTACCTCTGCTGCGGACGCGCAGTACGACGGGTTGCGTGATTTGCTCACTACGGAATGGCAAAGCTTGAGTCCGTTCCGAGCCAATATGACAGGAGAGCCCTTCAAGTTGGGCGATCGCGAGCGCGACGAAATCAAGTGGAGTTGTGGCGCGGGACTGGGACTGCTGACACGCTATGCGCCGGGCGACTTTACTGTTACGTTGCGGTTGCAACCGGAAAATGAAAAGGGCGACCGGCTGGATCTTGGTCTTTTGCGAAAGCCGCAAGAGGATTCTGACATTGGCGAAGGACACGAGACGTGGGTGCCCCTGATCAAGAACGTGACCAGCTTCGAAATCAGCTATTTCGACCCAAACGCGAATACTTGGCTGCCGCGATGGCCAGGCGGGCAGTTGCCCAGGCTTGTTAAGGTTAAAGTGGGGCGTAGCGATACAGCCGTGCCGTGGGAAGCAATTATTCCACTGCGACGAACACCGTACTAGCACCGTCGATCCTATGAACCGACCTTGTGCGAATTTGAAATCTGATGTGGGCGCGGCGCTGCTGTTATCACTTTGGGCGCTATTTTTGCTTAGCGCGATGGTGATCGCATGGGCACTCAGCATCAATTCGCGCCTCACGGTTTCCAGTAATGCGAACCGCGCTTTGGCCGCCGAAGCAATGGCATCTTCGGGGGCCGACGTTGCCTTAAGCCGGGAAATCTCGCCGAGCTCGCCAAACTTGCACAGGCAAATGGGCGCCGCGGAAGGTTACGACGTGCAGATGACCGGTGAATGCGGTCGTCTAAACTTGAACTTCCTTACCCAGGGAGAAGACCCGAACAAGCTTCGAATTCTTCGCCAATATCTCAACCTCAAAGGCATAGATTTAAACGACCTCGACGTCATGATGGATTCTCTGCTCGATTGGGTATCGCAGAACAGGGGCCTCCAGCACTTGAACGCCTGTCCGGAGACCGACGATTACCGTCCGCCGCACACTGGGCGGCTAGATTCTGTGGAGGAGCTGAAGAAAATCTGTGGCTGGGCCGAATTCACTTCGAAGCCCGGTTGGGACGACGATTTTACCGTTGTAGGCAGCTGTGGTGCCATTGATCTCGCCTGGGCATCACGCGACGTCTTGCGCGCCTTGCCAGGCTTGGGAGATGATGCGGTTGATCGTTTCCTCCAGTTACGGCGCGGGCCCGACGGAATCGATGGGACGGCTGATGATTTTCAATTCAGTACAGCTGCTGGAACATCTGTGCCGCCTGACGTGCAAGCTGCGTTAGGTTTGAATCCACAGCAATTTCAGCAGATTCAGGCGCTGGTTCAGTTTAAAGGCCCCGTCTTGCGCATCGTAAGCGTGGGAAGGTCAGGTGACGTCACCCGATCCGTGCAAATGGTAGTGCAGAAGCAGGCGGTACGAATCGGGGCAGCAGCTGCGATTGCAGTCGGTCGTCCTCAAGTATTCAGTTGGAAGGAGCTTTGATATCGAGCCCGGGATGCCATCTATTTTCATAATTCCGACTGCGCATGGCTGGAATTTTGTCCGGTCGGCTGAACAAAACGGTTCGTGGAATGTGCGCAAGCTGCAAACGCTGGAAGAAGCGGTGCCGTTGCTAGCTGCGACCGACGACTTTGTCCTTGGCTTGCCTATCTCGGCTGTGCTTGCCCAGCGAATTCGTCTGCCCAGCGTCGATCCGGCGGAGTTTCCCGAAATGATTCGCATCCAGATCGAGAAACTGCTGCCGTTCGCAGCGGATGAAGTGACAACCGATTTTGAACTAATCGAGCAAGAGGAGAACGAGAGCGTGGTTTCAGCTGTGGCGGTCCGAAACCAACAACTGAATGAGATGGCTTCGCCGCTATTGGAGCGTGGTTACATCCCACGGCAAATCACGGTGTATGCGGCGCAGCGCGCCAGCACCCATGCTCCCAGCGGTAATGCTGTTATTATTTACCCGGAAGGCGAGACGCTCGTTTACGCTGTGACAGAGAACGGCAAGCTGAGCCTTGCCCGGGTGTTTGAAGGCGGTAATGGCGAGCAGCTGCAACTTGAATTACCACAGTTGCGATTGAGTGCCGAGCTGCAAGGGATAGACGCCTCGTATCCTAATGTATTGCTGGACGAGACCTGTTACGAACTGCGCGATACGGTGCAGGGAATTCTCGCCAGCCCGACCGAGATAGTCGGCATCGAGCTGCCACCCGCGCCGGTTAAACTGAACCTTCTACCAGAAAGCTGGCGACGCCGCCGTTTGCAATTGATAAGGCAGGCAGAATGGCGAAAACGGCTCCTCTGGATAGGTGGCGCTTACGGCGCGCTTCTCTTTCTCTTGCTGGCGTACCTGGGCCTGCTGCGGTTTCAAATAGGGTGGCTTCAGCGGCGTATTGCGCACGACGCGCCTGGGACCGAGTTTGTGCGTGCGACAGAAGCAAAATGGAAAGCGCTCGCACCAGCGGTCGATGCACATTATTACCCCGTCGAAATCCTGGAGGATCTTTTCGAAAGCCTGCCGTCCGCCGACGTGCGCATTACGGCGTACAACCAATCGGCGAGGCAGATTTCAGTCGATGGCGAAGCGAATACGGCTGCTCTGGCTTACGAATTCATCGACAAGATAAAAAAGAATCTACAGTTGCGAGCCTTCCAATTTGATATGCCTGCGCCGCGTATTTTGTCGAACGACCATGCGCAGTTTCGAGTGGAGGGAAAACCAAAATGATGCCGGCGTGGTACCAGCGAATGAATCCGCGCGAGCGCTTGCTTTCATGGATAGTGGCCGGGACCGTGTTCGTGCTGCTGAATCTTTGGATTTTAAGCTGGATCCTCGGCGCACTCGGTGGCGCCCGCAGGGAGCTGGCAGCACGCAGAGCGACGTTGACCGAGCAAGCTCTGTACGTGAAGGAACGCGACACCTGGATGAAACGCGATGAATGGATCCGGCAACATCAACCCGTCCTCAAGAATCCTGCCGAAGCTTCCGCCTTGCTTGATCAATTGAGGGAAGTGGCCGGCAAATACAACATTCTGGTCGAGAATCCCGCGATTGGATCTGGAGAGACCACGCCGTATCATCAGACGGTTTTTGCCTCCATTGAAACTAAAAGCCCGTGGCCGCCGTTGGTACATTTCCTTTACGACGTGCAACGACCGGATGCTTTTGTCGTGTTCGAAAACGTTAATCTGGCCATTGATGGCAGCGATCCCACAATGATGCGCGGCAAATTCAAAATCGCCCGGTGGTTTGCGCCGACGCAACAAAAGAAGTAATAATATGCCACCACGCTTATGAAATATTCCCCTGCGCTAGTATTCATTCTCAGTCTGCTCGGAGCAGTCTACATTCAGGCCGAGGAAGTTCTGCCGCCACAGTTTAACTTCGATCGCTACTCAAAGATGGTCGAGCATTCGCCGTTCGCAATTGCCACGGCGGTGGCGCCGCCTGCGGCTACGCCCGATTTCGCAAAAGACCTTTACATCGCAAACGCCGCGCGTTCGCCCGAAGGCGATCTGGTGACGCTCGCTTCCACTTCGGACCACAACTTCAAGAAATACCTTACGACCAGGGAGCCAGTGGACGGGTACAGCATCGCCAACATCGAATGGTCGGACAAGGTAGGTGCGACCAAGGTGACAATTAGCAAGGACGAAAATTTTGCGACCCTCACGTTTAATCAGGCGCTCTTGTCGCAGTCTGCGCCGAACGCAGGTGGTGCATCCCGATCGTTCGCGCCGCCCATGCCTGCACTGCCAGGCTCTAACCCTGCCAGCGTTCCTAACCCAGTCTCATCGAAATTACCTAATGGGATACCCGCGGAAGTGCAACAGTTGATCCCCTCTCGAGAGGCCACCCGGCCCCATGCGCGTGGCTTGATTCAGCGGAGCCCCAGAGGGTCATCGAAGATGCCTTCTCAGGCAGGAGCCGCCAAAAACTAGATTACAAGGGTTGCCAGGCAGCGGCTAGCCGCCACCCCAATCGTCGTCAGCTGTGTCGGCTTGCCGGTCAGGCCCTGCCGAAAATAAATCGTAGCCGCCTGGGTTCTTCAGACCAGGATTGCGATAAATATAACCGTTGCTCCAGGGATCTGTTGGCAGTTCCTTGAACAACTGATACCAGCGAGCAGGTCTCGGGTCGTTCTGCGGTTGGGTTACCAGCGCCTGCAGACCCTGTTCGGTTGTTGGATAAAAACCGTTCATGCTTTCGTAGAGTTGCAACTGCGTCTTGATCGCCTGAACGTCGGCTTGAACGCGCATGGTTTTGGCAATGGCCGTCGTATTGCCGAGTTTTGAAATCGCTACTCCAAGTATGATCACGATGATGCTCACCACGAGCATGATCTCCAGTAGAGTGAAGCCCTGCTGTTTTCTTTTTGTTCTCATCTGAAATATAGGAGTGTCCCTGCGTCCTGTGCGCGACTACACTACTCCGGCCCTCGAGAATTGCTAGTGGCCGGTACGCAGAAGATAATCCGACTTATCCCAAATATACTTTAATTGAATCTGCGTCGCGCGGATCGCGGAAGATCCGGTGTCGGTTCCATTAGCGACAACCAGATCATTGGCGCCCACTTTCAAGACTGTGGCCGGCACAATTTTCTGGGCGCGCAGCCAGCCGGTGTAGTTGAAATGCATTTCAGTGGTAAGCGGTGCCACTTCGCCGCGGTAACCCGGGTCAGCCAGGTCCGGCAGACTCAGCGAAACTGGCCCGATATCCTGACCGTTGAGATAAACTTCCGGTGGAGAATCAACGCGGGGGTTGGCGATTTCGAAGGTCAACAGGGCCGTCAGCGGTTGCGCTTCAATTGGGAATTGGAACACGGCACTTTCCTGGGTCTGTCCATCAATCCGGATCGGATCAGGCGCAAGAGTTGCCGTGACGGTTCCAAAGTTCTCAACGTCCTCCGGCGGCGCGTGCAGCGCGGGCACCGATGAGAACGGCTCCGGAATTACATCGCGATGTTCCGCGTTTACCGGATGCACCACCTCACTGCTTGTCATCCAGTCGAGATACGCTCCACGTATCGTTTTTCCATCGCCGGGGACCTCGATATCGATAGCGGAGGCGCCGGTCATCGGAATGACGACAGAATCTGAACTGGGCAAATTCATGCCGACACCAAGAGTGCCCGAGCGCAAAACGTGCGTGCCAGATTCATCCCACGCGATCAATTCAGGCTGCTGATTCGGTTTATCGTCGAAGAACAACCGGAAAAAGAGAACTCGATAGTCGGGGCCGGGTTGCGTCACGCGAATGCGAAATATGCTCTTGGACATCCCACCGCCTTCGGTCGTCTCGCCCGGTAGAAGAGCGAGTGCTTCCACCCATGCCGGCGCGTTTTGCGTTTTCGAATTACGCGGCGCGGTTTGGCGCAGGTCAAGCCAGGCGCTTTCTGGGAGTGGTTGCGCAATCATGTCAGTCGGAGAGGGCAGGGCCTCGCTTAAAGCTTCCTGCGCGCATACGCGGGAAACCGCAGCGAAGAAGATCGCAAGAGCAACGCGAACTAGCATTCGGTTCGCGAGATTATTCGTAGACAGCCGTTTTGCAAGCTCTCAGTTTCAATGCGGTCTGATTTGCAAACTGTGTGTCATCTCAAATACCGCCGACAATATACTGAAAACAACCAGACCCACCAGAACGGCGATTATCACGATGATCACCGGTGGAATGAGTTGCGAGATTATGCCGACGCTCCTATCAAGTTCGCGCTCATAAACGTCGGCGATGGCTTGCGTGGTCTCGGCGAAATGGCCGGTTTGTTCTCCGACTGACATCATGTCGGTAAACAAATCGGGAAACAGTTTTTGCGCTTGCAAAGCGGCCGAGAGTGTCGCGCCATCGATGACTGCCCTCCGTACCTCGCCAAGCTTAAGTTCGAGAAAACGGTTGCCGGCGATTTCAGTTACCAGGTCAAGCGAGCGAAGAAGTGGAACGCCATTTTCCATTAGGGTTCCCAATGTACGCGCGAACTGCGCGTAGTAACGGTGGCGAATGACCCGGCCGTATCCAGGAATCAGCAGCCGGAAACGATCCCATGCGATGCGTCCTTCCTCAGCGCGGACAAAGGCGCGGAAACCAATAATTGCGCCAATCACTGCGAGGGCACCGACCCACCAATAGCCCGTGATCGCGTGATGAATTTGCAGCAGAATCCGCGTAGGCAATGGAAGCACGCCCCCAGTTTGCGCCATAAACCCGCTCAACTGCGGCACCATGAACGTAATAAAAATTGTGACGAGCACTGCGCCGGCCAACGCGAGAAATGCCGGATAAATCAACGCCTGTTGCACGCGATCTCGCAGTTCTTTTGCCTGCGCCAAATGCTTCACCAGCCGCAGCAGAATTTGTGGCATCGCCCCGCTCGCTTCGCCCGCAGCCACCAGATTTACATAGAGTGGCGGAAAAATTCGCGGCAGCAAGCTGAGCGCCTGCGAAAAACTGCGGCCATCGATCAGCGCCTGATGCAGCGTGTGTGTCATCTGCTGAACGCGCGGCTGCTTCAAACGTTTTTCCAAAATCGATAACGCTTCGTCGAGCGTCATCCCCGCTTGCAACAAATGGGCAAGCTGCTCGGTGAAAATGAGCAGCTGGCCGTGCGGAATTTTCAGATTTTGCGTGGGAGCCTCCGGCAGCGCCCCACTTGAACGAACTACTTTTGGCTCCGCGCCCACCATTTCGATCCGGATGGGAACGCAGTGTTGCAATTCAATTTGCCGGATGGCAAC
>WNFU01033515.1_pt1 | contig 11056 bp, 11 predicted proteins | sample 5400121 | NCBI WGS metagenome assembly WNFU01 (sample SAMN13153360, study PRJNA577476) | soil metagenome | isolation source: 100 cm soil or saprolite under grassland replicate 1 | place: USA:California | collected 2016-06-15
TGGCGAGTCAAGCGACTCGACCGAGGCGCATACGAGGCTACGATCAACGGGTGACACCCGCGATCCGCGGAGTCGGCTCGGGTGAGATTGCCAGAGACAAACACGAAGGATTCCATCCATGGACGGTCTGATTCTCATTGCCGGCCTGCTGGGGTCGTTGCTCCTTTTTGACGTTCTGGCTGCCCTCTTCGGGCTGGACAGTCGTGAGTCGATCCACGACGACCATGTCCGCGGCTCGGCGAGGGACGCCTGGATCTGACAAACCCAGAACGGCGAAGAAGCAGGACGGCCTCCGCCGCTCCCGTGCCGACGTACGTCGCGCTGCTCCGGGGCATCAACCTGGGGCCGCGCAACAAGATCGCGATGGCGGAGCTCCGCGACTTGTTGGTCTCGCTCGGGCTCGAGAACGTTCGAACGCACATCCTGAGCGGGAACGCGATCTTCACGAGCCGTCGCCGCAGCGCCTCGCGCCTGGAAGAGCTGATCGAGCGCGGGATCGAGAAACGATTCGGGTTCGACATCCAGGTTCTCGTACGGACGGTGGACGAGCTCGCGAGCGTCGTCGACGGCAACCCGCTGCCAAAAGCGGCGCCGGACGGCTCGCGCCTGTTCGTCCTGTTCCTGGATCGGCAGCCCGACCGGGACCGCCTCGCCGCGATCGACCCGGCCGACTTCCGGCCCGAGGAGTTCCGAGTCGGCGATCGGGTCATCTACGCCTGGTTCCGGTTCGGGCTCCAGGGTTCCAGGCTGTCGGGTGCGCTGACGGACAAGCGGCTGGCCGTCGCCATGACCAACCGCAACTGGAACACGGTCACGAAGCTCCTCGAGCTCGCCCGGGAGACGCAGGCCAGGACCGCGGATTAGGCTCCTCGGCCACCCACGTCACGCCCGGCGGCCTTCGTAGGGGCTGATTGCGGGTCACGCAACACGATCGGGACGTACGTGCATGATCGCTCCCCGATTCTGTCCAAACTGGAGCGCCAGGTCGCACGATCGCCCGGAAATGGTGCGTGACCAGCATCGCGCTATTCGGCCGGCACGGCGGTCGGCCGAAGGTTGCGCCAGCCCGCGGCTCGAGTTGGAAGAAGGCACGCCCGGTAGCCGTGGATAGCACCGCGAGATAGCCGACAGCCAGCGCGCCCACCAGCAGGACCGTTCTCATCCAGGCGGGCATGCGCACGCGCCCCTCGACGTCCGCGGCGACCGGGACGATCACGAGCGCGCCGATGCCCATGAAGCACGTCACCGTCGTCAGCATCGTACGGGCGAAGTCCGGGCTTCCTCCGTTGAGCAGGGCCGTCGCATAGACGGGCAGCGCAACGGCGACCACGCCCAGAGACAGTGGGATCGAGAACCGCAGGGTCTGGCCGAGCAGGCCCGACCGTGACGGACCGGGCTTGACCCAGACGGCCAGGACGAGTCCGACGGTGATCAACGCCAGGATCGAGTTCTGGCGTGGCGTGAACGGGAACGGCAGCTGCAGCAGCGAGGCGCCGACGACGATCAATAGCACGTAGAAGGTCCGGGCCAGAAGGACGGTCAGCGTCGCCGTCATCGCCGCGACGATGCGCTGGCCGTCGCGGATCGCCTCCGGAAGAATCGAGAAGTCGTCGCGAACGAGCACGAGATCGGCCACACCGCGTGTGGCGGGGCTGCCGCTCTGCATCGCGATGCCCACGTCGGCCGTGCGCACGGGCAGGATGTCGTTGACGCCGTCGCCGGTCATCGCGACGTATCGGCCGCGAGCCTTGAGCACCGTCACCAGCCGTGCCTTGAGGTGCGGGTCGACGCGACCGAAGATCGTCGTCCGCGTCGCGGCCTCGCCCAGTGCCTCGTCGTCGAGGTGCGACAGGTCCAGGCCCGAGGCCGTCTCGCCCGTCCCCGCAAGCCCCAGGCGACGGCCGATCGCCGCGACCGTGTGGGGATCGTCGCCGGAAACGATCTTGACGTCGATGCCGCGTTCTCGGAGGCCGTCGATCGTGGCCTGCGCCTCCGGCCGCAACTCCTCGGTGAAGGTCAGGAGGGCGAGCGGCTCCAGCGGTCCCGGGATCGCCGGATCGTCCCCGCCGATGGAGGCGGCGGGTTCGCCGCGCGCGAACGCGAGGACGCGCTGCCCGGCCGAGGCAAGCTCGATCGTGCGAGCGATCACGGCATCGCCCTGGCCATTCATCGACCGCGCCAGGACGGCCGGCGCGCCCAGGACGTACGTCCCGCCGATGGCGGGGTGGTCATCGTCGCCACGCTCGAAGCGGACTGCGGACCAGCGCAGGGCGGACGAGAAGGCGACCTCCTCGGCGACGACGAGCGACGGGCCGGGAAAGGCCGCCCGGAGCGCGACCGTCGTGTTGTTCGGAGCGGCGGTGCTCGCGGCGACGGCGGCAAGCAGTCGGCCGATCGTGTCGGCGTCGGAACCAGCAACGAGCGCCTCGACGGTCCCGAACTCGATTCGCTGGGTCGTCAGGGTGCCGGTCTTGTCGCTACAGAAGGTGTCGATCCGGCTCATCGCCTCGATCGAGCTCTGCCGCTGGGCGAGCGCCCCGAGTCGTGAGATGCGGACCGCGGCCGCGGTGTAGGTCACGGTCAGCATCAGGGCGAGGCCCTGTGGCACGAGCGTGACGAGCACGGCGGCAGCGAAGACCGTTTCGTGGGCTGCGTCAACGGGTGCCAACAGGAACGACAGCACCACCGCGATGCCGGTCAGGACGATGAGGATCCCGACGGCCACGAACGCCCGCGCGATGTCGGTCTGCAGTGGCGTGCGGACATCGCGATGGCCCTTTGCCTGGGCGAGGATCCGGTTGGCGAACGTGTCCGCGCCCACCGCCTCAACCTCATAGCGGGCCGTCCCGCTGAGGACCGCACTGCCGGACAGGATAGAATCGCCCTCACCCTTGTCGATCGCCCGCGCCTCGCCGGTGAGTGCCGATTCGTCGATCGACGCGGTACCAGCCCCCACGATCCGGCCATCGAGCTGGATCTCGTCACCGCGGTTTGCAACAACGACATCCCCGAGCACGACCTCGGCGGGCGCGATGGATTGCTCGTCGCCGTCACGTATGACGACCGCCGGCGCTTCGCTGAGGAGCGCGACGCGATCGAGCTGGCGCTTCGCCCGCGAGCCCTGGACCACGCCGATGGCGATATTGCCGAACACCGGCACGCCGGTCATCAGGGCCTCGGTGACGGCACCGAAGCTCACGAGCGCCGCCGACACCAGCAGGAGCGGACCGTTGATGAACGGATAGCTGTTGTCGCGGACGATCTCGAGGTAGCTTCGGCTGGTCGGGCTCCGGTAGTCGTTCCCCTGGCCGGCAAGGCGGCGGGCAGTGGCTTCCGCGCCGGTGAGACCCAGGCGCGCGTCCGATGCAGGATGCCTGACCACCGCGGTCATCCTGAGAGCCCCTCGATCGCCGGCACGGTCGTCATGTGTCGATCATCACGCCCAGCGCACCGTCCTCCTACAGGGTTAGCCCCGAACGCCTAACGCGACCCGGGCATCTCTCACGTTGCGGCGACCGCGTCGGACCTCGCGGGCTCCGTGGCGGATGGCTTGCGAACGAGATCGGGACCCCAGATCGCAACCACGATGACAGCGAGCGTCACCTGAACGGCAGCAAGGATCCACCACATCATGGCGGCGTTGGTCGTTGCGACCATCCCGAGACCGGAGATGAGCACGACGTCGAACCACGCGTGGAACAGGATCGCGATGAACACGCTCGACCGGGTATGGAGAAAGATCCAGGTCGTCAGGATCGAGAGCGGAACGACTGCCAGCATGAACGGGACTGGGACTCGGAGCTCGGGGGTTGAGAGCACGACCGGCAGGTGCCACACCGCCCAGATTACGCCGAGGATCAGGCTCGCCGTCAGGGCCGAACGGCCGACCAGGAGCCGCGGTAGCGCCAGGCCGCGCCAGCCGATCTCTTCGGCCACCGGGGCGCCGACCGGCAGGAGCATGAAGATCGCGAAGTAGATGACCACGCTGGCGACCGACGGCTGCTTCGTCCAGTCGAGCGGGGCGCCGCCAAAGAGCGAGAGGAGGGCGAGCGTTGCCCCCACGATCAGGACCGGCAGGACGAAGACGACCGCATACCAGATCGGCGGAACGCGCCAACGCAACATGCGGTGCCCGAGGTCCTTGAGGCCAGCCCGTCCATCGGTCAGGGCGATGACGGTGAGGGCGGCGATCAGGACGCCGCTGATGAAGCTCGCGTCCGGGGCGAGGATCGGGGTGCCCTTGAGAGCTGCACCCAGGCCCCAACACAGTGCAAAGGTGAGGACGAAGAAGCTGACCAGCTGACTGCGCCTGACCAGCGAACGAACCGTACTCATCGGACTCCCCTTCGTGTGGTGGGCCGCCGGACGGTCGCCCGACGCTGTCTGCAAGCATCCGCCGGGTCTTCCCAGCTGCCATCCGGGCAGACTGCCGATTTCGGATCAGGGCTATCCCTGTCGCGTCGACGGACTTTCGGTGCTGAAACTCCTTACTCCAGCCGCATACTCAGGGTCTGCCCGGATGCGGCCAGACGGCGGGGTGGCAATGTGGCCCAGGTGAGTCAGGGATCGATCCGAGTCGCGATCGGCGTCGTCGGCCTCGTATGGGGCCTGGCCGTCGAAGCCCTGTACTACCGAGCGGGCACCCCGGCCGACGAAGTCCTTCTCGACCTGGCAATTGGCTGGACGTACCTGTATGGCGGGCTGGCGCTGTGGGCGAGTCGGCCCGCCAATCGGATCGGCCGGTTGATGACCCTTGTGGGACTCGCCTGGTTCATCGGCAACCTGACCGTTTCGGATGTTCGCGGTCTGCATGAACTGGGAATCCTGTTTTCGGGGCTTGCGGGCGCCGTCCTCATCGCGCTCATCCTTGCCTACCCGACCGGCCGGCTGGAGACGCGGCTCGACCGAGTGACTGTCGGCATCGTCACGACCGGCTGGTTCGCAACCGGCGCCGCCCAGCTTGTCGCGGCATGGCAGGGCGCCGATCTGGGGCTCGGCCCGCTGGCCGTCAACGGCACGGTGGCCGTCTTCGCCGGGGTCGTCATCATCCGGCGCTGGGTGAGCGCGCCGCCCCGCAGGCGTCCCGAGCTGCTTCCCATTCTCATCGCCGGTTCCATCCAGATCGCCGTCCTCGTCATCTTCGTCGCCGTCCAGGTCGTCGCTCCACCGGAAGATGTGGCGGCGTTGCTTCTCGCGACGAAGAACCTTGCCCCGGCTGCGATTCCTCTCGCGCTCCTGGTCGGGATCTATCGGCAGAGTGAACTGCGACATCGAGCGCTTCTGGGTGCAATGCCGGACCTGATGATCCGGCTGACGACTGACGGGCATTATCTCGACATGGAGGCAAAGGATTCGGCACTCCTGCACGGGTCGCCGGATCGGACGGTCGACGGTCGCATCTCCGACATCCTGCCGGCGGATGCCGCCCAGGCAGTTCTCTCGGCGGCGTCCCACGCGATCGACAGTGGACAGCTCCAGACCGTGGATGTCACCCTCGACTCGCCGATCGGGCGGCGCGACTTCGAGACCAGGATCACCCCGAGCGGGGCGGATGAGGTGACCGCCATCGTCCGCGACTTCACCGACCAGAGAGCCGCCGAGGCCGAGCTCCGCCGATCCCGGACCCGGATCGCGCCCAGCAGCGCCTCGTCTCCCTGTCATTGGCGCTCCGGCTGGCCCGGTCCAAACTGAGCGGGGAGGTCAGCCCCGCGGCCGCGGCCGGCCTGGATGACGCCGCTAATGAGCTGAAGACCGCGATCATCGAGCTGCGAGAGCTCGCCCGTGGGATCCACCCCGCGATCCTCACCGAGGCCGGCCTGGGCCCGGCGATCGATTCGCTTGCCCATCGGTCGACGGTGTCGGCCGCCGTTCTGTCCCTGCCCGATCGACGGCTCTCGCCGGCCGTCGAGGCGACCGCCTACTTCGTGGTGTCCGAGGCGCTGGCGAACGTGGCCAAGTACTCGTCCGCGACGAATGCAACCGTTGCGGCCGAATGTCCGGCCGATTCGCTGCGCGTCGAGGTCACGGATGACGGCGTCGGCGGGGCAGATCCAGCCGGCGGAAGCGGCTTGCGCGGTCTCGCTGATCGAGTCGCGGCACTCGGCGGCAGCCTCTCGATCATCAGTCCGACGGGCGGCGGCACCCGCGTCATCGCCGAGATCCCGCTGGGCTAGTCAGCCGCGGATGTGGGCCAGCACGGCGAGCACCCGACGATGGTCGTCCGCCGCCGGTAGCAGCTCGAGCTTCGAGAAGATGCTGGCGATATGCGCCTCGACGGTCTTGGGAGCCAGGAAGAGCCTGTCGCAGATCGCCTGGTTGGAACGCCCCTCGGCCATCAGCGCGAGGACCTCGCGCTCGCGTTCGGTCAGGTCGTCGACTGGCAGCCTCGCCCGCCCGCGCGTCACTAGCTGACCGACGACCTCCGGATCGATGACCGAGCCGCCCCTTGCGATGCGCCTGACGGCCTCGGCGAAGTCCTCGAGATCGTTCACGCGGTCCTTGAGAAGGTAGCCGACTCCGCCTGCTCCGTCGGCTACCAGGCGCAGGGCAAAGGACGTCTCGACGTACTGGGACAGGACGAGGATTCCAACCGATGTCCCGTACTCCGCCCGAATCGCTTCGGCGGCCTTGAGGCCCTCGTCCGTATGGGTCGGCGGCATGCGGATATCGACGATCGCGACATCCGGTCGCTGCTCGCGGATCGCCGCCAGCAGCTCGGTGGCATCGGTCGCCTGGGCGACGACGTCGAAGCCCGCTTCCTCGAGCATCCTGGCGATCCCCTCGCGAAGCAGGAGGGAGTCGTCGGCCAGGACCACGCGGAGCGTCAAGAACCGTCCATCAGAGCACGGATGGCCGCGCCGGAGAGCTCGTCCTTCGGGATGAAGCCCAGGACGCGGCTGCTTGCCAGGCGGGGGCCGTATTCGCTCGCTTCGCGAGTGGACGTCAGCACTACGAACGGGGGCGTCCCATCCGCTGCCAGGGCCCGGGCGACCTCGAAGCCCTCCACGTCGGGCAGCCCGATGTCGAGCAGCACCACGTCCGGACGAAGCAGGCGCGCCGCCGCGAGTCCAGACGTGCCGTCCGCGGACTCCCCCACCACGTCCAACCCGTCGGCCTCCAGCAGCGCACGCGCCAGGAGTCGAAAGCCGGCGTGATCGTCGACGATGAGGATCGTCTTCATCGAACCGGCACTGCGCTCATTCAGCCATGATCGTATTCATCGAGCCATCGTGTCACGGACTCGCCGGGCCGCCTACAGGGCTACCCCGGAGAGGATGACGGCTGACCGGGCTCGGCGCCTCCGGGCTGACCCTGCCCCGGGTATCGGGTCAACCCCGATGCCTCGGGCGCCGACGGAACGCAGGCTTGGCGGGCAAAGCCGCTTGAGGACGGGAACAACCCATGACGAATGCCATCTCGATGGTCGGCCTGACGAAGCACTATGAGCACGTCGAGGCCCTGACGGACCTCACACTGGACGTGCCGGCGGGCACGGTCTTCGGGTTCCTCGGCCCGAACGGCGCCGGCAAGACGACGGCCCTCAAGGTGCTTGCCGGGCTGGCCAGTCCCACTTCCGGGCGCGCGATCGTCAACGGCGTGCCGGTATCGGCCGGGGGTCGGCACCGCCGCCAGCTCGGCTACCTCGCCCAGGAGCCGCGCTTCTACGGCTGGATGACCGGCCGCGAGACGCTCCGCTACGTCGCCAGCTTCCGCGGTCTCGACGGCGATCGGGACCAGCGGATCGCCGACCTGCTCGGGCGGGTTGGCCTCGCCGACGCGGGCGATCGGCGAACCTCGACCTACTCCGGTGGCATGCGCCAGCGGCTGGGCATCGCCCAGGCATTGGTCGGACGACCGGCGGTCATCCTCCTCGACGAACCGGTCTCGTCCCTCGACCCGATCGGCCGGAAGGACGTCCTCGAGCTGATGGAGGAGCTCCGCGGCGAGACGACCGTCTTCTACTCGACGCACATCCTCGACGACGTTCAGCGGGTCAGTGATCACGTCGCGATCCTCGACCACGGTCGGCTCGTCAAGGCCGCTCCGACCCACGCTCTCCTGGGATCGTTCACCCGGAACACCCTTCGGGTGATTCTCGGGGGCGCGCTGCCCGACACGGACGTCTCCCTTCGTGGTCTGCCGGGCGTGACCGGCGTCGCCGTGTCGTCGCGTGACCCGGTGTCGACGACTTACGACGTCAGCACGGCTGAGGGCGCGTCGGCAGACGTCCAGCGCGCGGTCACGATGTTCGCCGTCGAGGCCGGCATGACCCTCATCAGCAACGCCGAGGAGACGCTCGACCTCGAGACCGTCTTCCTGCGGCTGATCGACCCGAAGGAGGTGGCGGCATGACCGCCGAGACGCTCATCATCGACTCGACCGCGCGCAGCCGTGGCGGCGTCCTCCTCGGATTCAGGACGGTCTTCCGTAAGGAGCTGACCGAGTGGCTGCGGGGACGGGCGGGGTTCATCGTCAGTGCCGTGGCGATCGCCAGCGCGATCTTCACGACCCTCATCCCGTTCGTGGTCAAGGCCACCGGCCAGGCGGCCGTGGGCGTCACGATCACCAACGACCCCACGGCAAATGTTCTCGTCGGATGGAGGGGTTCCCAGACCTTCGCCGTGATCGTCGTGCTCGCAACGATGTCATTGCTCTCCGCTGAGCGAGACCGGGGGACGCTCGCGTGGAGCCTGTCGAACCCCGTGTCCCCGTCGAGCTTCATCGCGGCCAAGTTCTGCGCGGCGGTGCTCGTGGTTGGCACGGCCACGGTCATCATTCCCCTGACCATCTCGGTCCTGGTGGCGACGGTCGCCTACGGCTCGATTCCCAACCTCGGAACGGTCGCGCTGTTTGCCGGCCTGTTCCTCACCCTGCCGATCTTCTACATCGCGCTGACGATCGCCCTCGGCACCGTCGTCAAGTCGACCGCCGGTGTGGCGGGCATCGCGTTCCTGGTCATCTTCCTGCCGTCGATCTTCGGTGCTCTGCTTCCGATCGTGAACGAGGCGTCGCCGACGTCGATCGGGATGTGGGCATGGGGAACCGCGACGGGCGAGGCCGCCTCGATGCTGACGCTGGCGGGTTGGGCGGTGTCGGTCGCCATCCTCATGGCTGGGGCCAAGCTCGTGTTCGACCGGCAGGAGTTCTAGAACCAGAGGCCATTGTTCCAACCTCGACAGTCCAGCCGGCCGGGCGCCTCGGCGCTCGTCCGGTTCCAGGTTCCGACGTTCAGGAGGCCCGAAGATGACCGTTCCCGGCACGAGCGCCCTCAGGCCCGACCAGGAGGCCAGGCTGGGCATCCCGGCCTCGCCGGTCGACGCGGCCGTCTCGGACCAACTGTCGCTCGCGAGGCTGCTGGCGCTGTTCCTGGTGCCGGGCGCACTGGTGACCCTGGCGTTCGTGGCCCTGGCGCCGGTCGTCGAGGCGCTCGGCTTCCCGCCCATCGTCGCCCTGTTGGTCGCGATCGTGGGCATCCTCGTCCCCTTCGAGCTCGGCGTGGTGCTGTGGGCAGGTCGCGGCACCGGCTCGATGCTCGGCGCCATCAGCTATCGGCGGCCGATGCGGCTCCGGACCTGGCTGTGGCTCGTCCCCACTCTCATCCTGGCGGCCTTCGTGGGCTTCGGCCTTGGTTCGTGACTCCGATTTCCATGGAACGCGTCGGCGAGTACTCGAGCGCTGCCTGGATCGCGACTCTGGTGGCGTTCTTCGCGATCAACGGCTTCCTGGGGCCGATCGTGGAGGAGCTCTATTTCCGCGGCTATCTCTTGCCGCGCATGGAGCGCTTCGGTCGGTGGGCGCCGCTCGTCAACGTGAGCCTCTTCTCGCTGTACCACTTCTGGTCACCGTGGCAACTGGCCGCCCGGATCCTCGGCATCGGCCCCACGGTCTATGCCGTCCGCTGGAAACGAAACATCTACCTCGGGATGGTCGTCCACTGCAGCCTGAACTCGATCGCGGTGCTGCTCGTGGCCGCGATGGTTGCCGGACGCGTCTGATCCCGTCGGGGCCGACCGCCAGGTCAGGCCCGTCTAAACCAAGGAGGCGCAATCCCATGTCAAGTCCGTTCACGGCCCGGCAGGCAGGCCTGGCCAGCCTCGGGGCGGCCGGGCTCATCCTGGTCAGCCAGATCTCGCAGCTTCTCCTTCCGATGACGATGCCCGAGTCGTTCTGGATCGCGAGCCAAACAGTTCGCATGGGCCTGGCATTGGTCGCGATGTTCGCCCTGCTCCTCGCCCTCACCGGTCTCTATTCGCGGGAGGCGCCAGCCGCCGGCAGGCTGGGCCTCTTCGGTTACCTGGCCGCCATGCTGGGGACCCTGCTCGTCGCAGGCGACTGGTGGTACGAGGCGTTCATCGGTCCGGTCCTGCGCCAGCAGGCTCCCGAAGTGCTTAGTACGGCAATCAGTGGCTCGATCCTCGTCGGTGCTGTTCTGACAGCCGGGATCTTCGCGGCGGGCTCCGCCGAGCGGCGCTCCTCCTGACCGTCGGGGGGTTCACCGGAATCCTCACGCTCATCTCCCCGTTCCAGATCCCATTGGCGATCGCGATCGGGTGGCTCGGCCTGTGGCAGGTCCGCTCCGACAGTCGTGAGCGTCAGCCGGCCGACTCGCGGGTGGCCGCCATCGCCTGACGTCATCGGCTGACCCGACGCAACCAGGCAGGACGGTGCCAGGCGCCATTCACCACGGTCGCACACATCACAGGAGGCTCCAGCATGACTGCTTCCAGCGACGCGCTGCGTCCTGAAATCGGAACCACGGCACCATCGACTGGCCTGTCCGCCAACCGTCAGGTCATCGTCGCCGTCCTCTTCTTCGCCCTCAGCCTTGGGCTGGCAGTCGTCGCCCTGGCTGTGGGCACAGCAGCGGCCATGATGCCGTTCGTCCTCGCCGTGGGCCCCACGTTCATCGCCTTCGCACTCGCCTGGGCGGAGGGCGGGGGTGCCGTCAGGCGACTCGTTCACTCGCTGACGATTCGGCCCGCGCGCTCGATCTGGTATCTCATCCTCGTCATCCCGGTGGGGTGGGCCGTCGCCACGGTCGTGATCGCGGTCGCTC
>WNFU01009389.1_pt1 | contig 11054 bp, 11 predicted proteins | sample 5400121 | NCBI WGS metagenome assembly WNFU01 (sample SAMN13153360, study PRJNA577476) | soil metagenome | isolation source: 100 cm soil or saprolite under grassland replicate 1 | place: USA:California | collected 2016-06-15
CGCGTCGCGCACGGGATGGATGTTGCTCACCTGATCGGAGTAAACAGTCGTGATCGGGACTGGTTCGATCCGGTAGCGTTTGCGGCTGGCGATAATGAGCACTTCTGTGTCGTAATCGAATCGGTCTCCCCCGCCAAGCAGCTCAGGAATCAATTGTTGGTGCAACATGCGAAAACCGCACTGCGTGTCTGGAATTCTTTGTCCGCAAAGGTGGCTAATCCGCCTGCTCATATAACGATTCACGACGCGGCGGATGAATGGCATTGCGCTCGCATTATCCATGCGATTGCCGACGAAAAGCATGGGCTGTGTCGCGGAGGCTGCCGCTGACAAAAACCGCTCGATCTCCTCGGGAAGATGCTGCCCGTCGGAATCAAGAAGGATCAGCCATGTGACTTCTCGAGCCAGGCAGTGCCGTAATCCGGTCTTGATGGCTTCGCCTTTGCCCCGATTTTGATTGTGAACAATAACCTCGGCGCCGGCGTCGCGCGCGCGCTGCGCGGTGCCATCGTTTGACCCGTCATCAATCACAAGCACGTGATCGAGTTGCTGTCCGGTTCGACGAACGATGTCCCCAATATGTTTTTCGTCGTGATACGCCGGAATCACTGCAACGGTTTGAGAACGAATCTGAGCAAGCCGTTCCTGGGCCGCGTCCGTCATCGGCGCACTACTGGGTGAAAATCCGCCGCGTGGTACGAGCTGCGAACCAGCGGACCTGAAGCGACGTAGAGAAAACCCTTTCTGCGCGCCATATCGCCGTAATAATTGAACTGCTCGGGCGTGATGTATTCAACGACGGGCAAGTGTTTCGGACTTGGGCGGAGATACTGGCCCATGGTCAGCACTTCGCAGCCGACCTCGCGCAAATCGTCCATCGTCTGAAAAAGTTCAGTCTCCTTTTCGCCGAGGCCCAGCATCACGCCGCTCTTGGTCACGATACCGGGTGCTAGGGCCTTCGCCTGGCGCAAAACTCGCAAGGACGTCCCATACTTTGCGCGTGAGCGCACCAGCGGCGTGAGGCGTTCCACCGTTTCCATGTTGTGATTATAAATGTCAGGGCTGGCGTCGAGCACGATTTGGATGCACCAATCCTCCGCGTGAAAATCGGGAACCAGTACTTCGACAACGATTGAAGGATCCATTTCCCGAATCGTGGTAATTGTGCGAGCAAAATGATTGGCGCCGCCGTCTTTGAGATCATCGCGCGCGACGGCAGTAATCACGACATGTTTTAACTTCATCCGGCGCACCGCTTCGGCCACACGCTGCGGTTCGTCTTCCTCAATCGCGAAAGGCTTGGCTGTTATGACCGCACAAAATCCGCACGCACGCGTGCAACGATCGCCTGCGATCATGAAAGTGGCCGTGCCCTGGCTCCAGCATTCCCAGCGATTTGGGCATTGGGCGCTCTCGCAAACCGTGTGCAAATGCAAATCGGAAATGAGCGCCTTAGTCGAAAAGAAAACTGGATTCGACGGCAGCCGCACTTTGATCCAGGGCGGCTTATGCGCCTGGTGCAACGCCGGATCAATTTTCGCGCAAGACATCCAACAAAGTTACAACGTTAAAAAAGTTACAAAAGTTAAATCGAGCGACGCGACCGCGCTCAATGTTGCTGCAACTGTGTCATCCCGAACGGAGTGAGGGACCTCACATCCGCAGCGCAAGGTACACGAACGTTCGCGTAACCCTGTTCGACGCTGTGAGGTCCCTCGCCGTCTTCGCGACTCGGGATGACCACGCGCTACAGTTTCGTGCGCCCCGAGAGCGCAGCTGAAAGCGTTAGTTCGTCAGCCGATTCGAGGCCGCCGCCAGCTGGAATGCCACGGGCAATCCGCGTGAGCGTGACCGGTTTGCTCTTCAAAAGATCGACAATGTAGTTTGTAGTGGATTCGCCTTCCACATCGGCAGGCAGCGCGAAAATGATTTCAGAAATTTTTTCGTGCTCGACCCGTTCCAATAGTTCTTTGATACGCAAATCTTCAGGGCCGACGTGATCGAGCGGCGAAATTTTGCCTCCGAGAGAATGGTAGCGACCACGGAAGGCACCGGTCTTCTCCAGAGGAAGAATGTCAGTTGGTTGTTCCACGACGCAGAGTAACTCCATTAAGCGCGAGGAGTCCGCGCATATTTCGCAGATTTCACCGGCAGCAAAGAATCCGCACAGACTGCAGGGCCGAATCGACTGGCGCGCGTCTGTAACAGCCCGCGCAATTTGCTCCGGTTGATCACTCCGCACCCGCACCATCCAGAGCGCAATCCGCTCCGCGGAACGAGGGCCGACTCCAGGCATTTGTCGCAGTTGCGCAATTAAATTCCGGATTGCCACCGGATATTCCGTTCTTCTCAAAGTGCGCTGAGGTTCGCCACGGCAAATCCGTCCTATGGCAGATTTATTCCAGGGGCGATTCCGTTAACTGAAGAACAAGCGGCTCCAGCCTCCGCAAATAAAATTGTAATGGCGGATCCTCTTCCTCGTCGGAGCCCTGCGCCTTCTGAAATTCGTTGTAGGCTTCCGCCCAGCGCTTCTCTCGATAAAGAACCACGCCGCTCCAGAAAGAGTCCCGGCGCGCGATGTGTTCCGGTTTGGCATCGGCAGTAAGCCAAAGCGGCTCGTAGATTTCAAGCCGATCATGCGAATTCAGCCCGCTCACAAAATCAATCGGGCGCGCGACAACCATGTCACTCACCCGATCAAACGTAGGCGTGTCCATCAGGGCGTTTGATCCGTAGAAATGATTGAGGGCGCAGAATCTGCGCGCCAGTTCAATGGGTTCACCCCTCGCCAGCAGCAGAGGGCGATGGCTGTCCTTCAGCGCACCGGCAATTATCGCACCAGAGCTAACCCCGGCGCAGATGTCCGAATTGGCAAAAATGTCTTCGCTATCCGTCGGGCGCTCGCGAAAATTTTTCATCATATCCAGGAGAACGCGGACTGCTTTCTGGGCGTGCTCAGTATCCGGAACTGGAAATCCAAAGAAGCCGACCACGCCTTCCCCGTCAGCGGCCTGGAGGTAAGCGCCTTCGTTCGTGAGATGCTCAGCGGTCTCGCGAATAAACTTTGCGGTCGCTTTAGCCAAGGCCCCGGGCTCAGAATCTTCCGCGAATGCAAGTTTGTTGCCGATATCGCAGACTACGACGCTTACTTCGTATGTTTTCGGCTGAGGATCAAACGGAGTTCTCCCGTCATTAAGGCGGCGAAATTCTTTGTTCGACAGGCGATCGCCAAAGAACGTTCGCACCAGATGCGAGCGGTCCCTCCGCAAAAAAGCCGACCAGCCTTCCGCAATGGCCAGTGCGAATGCCAGTGCAAGAACGGACGGAATCGGCTGGAAAAATATCCGGTAAAGCGAGCAGACCCAGGACAGGCCAAATAGCTCCACGAAAAACAAACCAAGCAACAGACGGCTTCGCCATCGTGGAACGTTGCTCAGACTGAGCCAGGAGACACCAAGAGCAATCAGCAGGACAAAAACGTATTGCCATTTTTCACCGACGATTCGCGTCGCGGCCGCATAGTCGGAGACAAGCTGAGCAGCGACCGCCTCAAAACCTGCCATGGTCTTGCTGGCGTGCAGCGCGCCGACGCCGAGAGCCACGGCGACTCCGATTATGAGCGTTGTGATCAGCAATCGCTTCATCGACAATCAAGCTTTTTGTGCGATTGCAGCCGGGTAATAGGATTGCACCACGAGTTCGCTCAGGAACTTGTCTGGACCGTCGATTGCACCGGTATTGAGAACAAATTTCGTTTGGCCCGTGTTCTTTTTGATCAGGTTCAATCCGAATTGGTAATCCTTAAATAAATGAAAGCAGAGATCACTCATGTTCATCCGCTCAGCTTGCGCTCGCTCGACCAGGCGCCGAATTGCCGCTTCATCAAAAACAATTTCCAATCCGTGCTCGTTGCTGAATTTCTCGGCGAATTGACGGGCACCGGCTTCGAGCATTTGCTTCTCCAGTTTGTGTCCCTCAACCTTTAAGCGATCAAGCACGTGCTGCGGCTCGCGCACCAGCGCCGCGGTCACGCGCAACTGGCTCAGGCCCGATCCAGCCAGATAATATTTGTAGTCGCGGAACAGCTTCTCAAACACCGTGAGTAATCCACGCGCGCCGGTTTTTTCTTTTGCGGCGGCCTCGGCCAGCAGTCGCAGCGCTTCGTCCTCGAAACTGATCTCGATCCCATAAGCGCGAAACGCTCGCTCGTATTGCCGGAGCAAACTGCCCTCGGAATACTTCATGATGTTGAAAAGATCGTCTGCGTCGAGGTCCTCACAAACCACTCGCACAGGCAACCGGCCGATGAATTCCGGCTCGAACCCGTACTCAATAAAATCCTGAGTGGTTACGTGCTGGAAGAGCTCATTGTCCATCACCTGAACCGGCTCGGCCCGAAATCCTATCTGTGCCTGCCGAACGCGTCGCGCCACCTGTTCTTTCAACTTCTCAAACGCACCGCTCACCACGAAGAGAATGTGCCGCGTGTTGATCGTCTCGCGTTTTGCCTTGCCGCGCCTTTGAAATTCGAATGCAGCCTGTAATTGCGCCTGAAGATCGTTCATGCTGCGGACGGGCACTTCCGTTTCCTCCATCAATTTCAAGAGTGTGGTCTGCACTCCGCGCCCGCTCACGTCCCGCCCAATCAAATTTCCGGCTGCAGCGATCTTATCGATCTCATCGATGTAAATGATTCCGAATTGCGCCAGGTTCACGTCGCCGTCGGCTTTGTGGACCAGCTCGCGCACTAAATCTTCCACATCACCGCCGACATAGCCAGTCTCGCTGAACTTCGTCGCGTCCGCCTTTACAAACGGCACCTGGATCAGGTCGGCGATGTGTTTGATCAAATACGTTTTGCCGACCCCGGTCGGCCCGACCAAGATCACATTTTGCTTGATGTATTCGATCTCCTGCGCCCGCCTGGCGTCTTCTTTCTCAAGCCGGCGCAGGTAATTAGCGTGGTTGTAATGGTCGCAAACGGCAATCGCGAGGACCTTCTTCGCTTCATCTTGCTTGATCACGAAGCGATCAAGATGCGCTTTGATGTCGCGAGGCAGGAGATTGAACTCGAATTCATCATGGTCGGCTTTCTCAGGTTTTTCATCCTCTTCTGCTGTCGCCGGCTCCGGCTCGGCAAAGGTCGCAACAGAAACCCGATCGCCGAAGTTCTGTTTCATGAACTCCGTGATCTTGGCCTTTAGCTCTTCCGGTGATGGAAACGGTGGTGGTGACGGGTCTTGTGCCATGTGCAGAAAAGATCGTGCGAAAGAGGCTCCCTGGCAACGTTCGTCTAAAATCTGACTCTCAGGCGCGAGATTTGTTCATCCCCGCTCTGCTTCCTATTCTGGCTCTTACTCTTGCTCATGCTCTTGCTCTGATCTACTTCGGAAACATTGAAAGATTCGAAGCCGATCGAGTTTATCGTCACAGAAAATGACGCGAAGCTGCGCCTTGATCAGTTTCTGGCGAAGCGACTTCCGGAATATTCCCGGTCACGCATTCAGCAATTGATCCGCAGCGGATTCGTCCGGCTCAACGAGGAAACCACCCGGCCGCGGCACATTGTCCGGCGCGGTGACAAAATTGATCTGATTGAGCCGCCGGTGGAGAAGATCGATGTGCGGCCGGAGCCGATTCCACTCGAGATACTCTTCGAAGACGATGACATCATCGTTATCAATAAACCCGCCGGCCTTACCGTTCATCCGGGCGCAGGTCAACGCGAACACACTTTGGTCAACGCGTTGCTCAGCCACTGCACGACGCTGTCCGGGATCGGCGGAAAGGAACGGCCCGGCATTGTTCACCGTCTCGACAAGGAAACAAGCGGCTGTCTCGTGGTGGCCAAAAATGACATGGCGCATCGGGAATTGTCCAAACAGTTCGCCACGCGCACAGTGGAAAAGATTTACCTCGCACTTGTCGCCGGAAAACTGCGCAAGGCGGCTGGGGCAATCGAAGAGAAAATCGGACGACATCCGGTCCATCGCCAACGGATGCGGGTGACTTCCCTCCGCGGCCGGACAGCAAAAACCGAGTATCGCGTCATTCGCTCGAGCGACCAGGCAAGTTTAATTGAGTGCCGGCTGCACAGCGGACGCACTCATCAAATTCGCGTGCACCTTCATCATCTCGGTCATGCGGTTCTTGGCGACAAAGTTTATGCGCCGCGCTTTGCGAAAAATTTCCCTCGCCAAATGTTGCACGCATGGAAGCTGGGCTTCCGTCATCCCCGCAGCGGCGAATGGAGAAATTTTGAAGCGCCATTGCCGGATGATTTCGCGACCGCTATAAAACTGACAATCGAATCTCAACAGGTATGAAACAGCGAAAACTTGGGCGGGGCGGACCGCTTGTCTCCGCCATCGGCCTTGGTTGCATGGGAATGTCAGATTTTTATGGCGGACGCGACGATCAGGAATCAACCGCCACAATCCATCGCGCGGTGGAGCTCGGCATCACGTTTTTCGATACGGCCGATATGTACGGGCCGCACACGAATGAACAGTTAGTCGGGCGGGCACTCCGAGGCCATCGTGAGCAGGTTATTATTGCAACGAAATTTGGGATCGTGCGCGACCCGGAAAGGCCGGATTACCGCGGTATCAGCGGCAAACCAGATTACGTCCGCAAAGCCTGTGATGAAAGTCTGCGCAGGCTCGGTGTGGACGTGATCGATCTCTACTATCAGCATCGGGTCGATCCAGAAACGCCGATTGAAGAAACAGTCGGCGAGATGGCAGATCTGGTACGCAAGGGCAAGGTGCGCTTTCTCGGGCTCTCGGAGGCAGGCGCCGAGACGATTCGGCGTGCGCACGCCGTTCATCCAATCACGGCCTTGCAATCAGAATACTCGCTGTGGACGCGCGATCCCGAGAAGGAAGTTCTCGGTGTATGCCGTGAGCTTGGCATCGGCTTCGTACCCTACAGCCCGCTCGGTCGCGGCTTTTTGACCGGTCAAATCAAAAAGCGTGAGAATTTGCCGGAACATGATTACCGGCACACGACACCACGATTCCAGGGCGAAAATTTCCAGCGAAACCTTGATCTGGTTAAGCGCGTCGAAGAAATCGCGCGCGAGAAGAAATGCACGGTGGCTCAACTGGCACTGGCTTGGGCGCTCTCGCAAGGCGACGACATCGTGCCGATTCCCGGCACAAAACGACGAAAATACCTCCAGGAAAACATCGGCGCGCTCGATGTGACCCTCAACAGCGAAGACTTCGCGCGCATCGACGAGGTCGCCCCGCATGAAGCCGTCGCCGGCGCGCGCTATCCCGATTGGGCGATGGGCATGGTGGATCGCTGAACGGCAAAGCCCGAAGCGAAACGCGCAAAGCCGATTCCTTCGCCGTTAGCGCTTAACTCTTTGTTGCTCGCTTCGGCACCATTGCGCTGGCAAGCATCGTCTGGACAATTTCGCCGCGCTGGTTGGTAGTCACATTACGCAGGCGACTAATCCCGAAGCCAGGCCGAGAACGCGACGGCCGCAGATCGACAATCTCCGTTTCTACAGTGAGCACGTCCCCCGGTCGCACCACATTGGGCCAGCGCAGCTCATCCACGCCGAGACCGATCGCGCCTTCGGCGAAATTCAAAGTTTGCACAAACAACCGCATGGTCATCGCCGCGGTGTGCCAACCGCTCGCAACCAAACCTTTGAAAATTGTTCGCTCAGCTTTTTTGCGGCTGAGATGAAACATCTGCGGGTCAAACTTGTGGGCGAACTCGATGAGCTGTTTCTCCGTCACGCCAAGCGGCTCAGATTTGAAGCGATCGCCCACTTTCAAGTCGTCGAAGTAATGCTCTTTCATTGTGGCGAAGGTGAAACCACATTCATGCGTCATCGCTCTGAATTGAGCAATCCGTAAAATTCGGCGCGCTATGGAAAGCCGGTCTGTTTCCAGCAGTTTCGCCAGGGCGGATTCGTGATTACTTGGTTCTATCGATCATGAAACCACGAGCGAAACGGCACGCACGGGTCGCGCCCGCGAAATTTACTCTCTGGCAGCAGACGGCGCTCATTGCGGCAATCATCGTCGCCGTTGCGATGGTTTACCTGCCGGTCCTACGCGGGGATTTTGTGTGGGACGATTTTCTGCTGATAACCGGCAACCCGTTGCTGCAAAACTTTTCAGGCCTGCAGGAAATCTGGTCAGGCGGCAGAACGGCAGATTATTTCCCGCTTACCAACACGATATTTTGGATCGAGCATCACCTTTTCGGCGCGAACGCGACCGGCTATCACGCCGTTAATATCCTTCTGCAAATTGCAAACGCGTTGCTCGTCTGGCGATTATTAACGCGCCTGAACATTCCCGGCGCGTGGCTGGCTGGCCTCATCTTCGGGATCCATCCGGTTCATGTGGCATCAGTGGCGTGGATTTCCGAATTGAAAAATCTACTCGCGATGTTCTTCGCGCTGTTGTCGGTCCTCTGTTTTCTTGAGCTCGACGACCAGCGGCTGCGTAACTCGGCGACCGCCTATGCTGCGTCTCTGGTTTTCTTCGCCTTAGCGTTGCTCTCAAAAACGCAAGTCGTGTTTTTGCCTTTCGTTCTGCTGTTGTGCGCCTGGTGGCGGAACAAAAAATCGGCCGAGGCCAAAACCAACCACGACCTCCGGCGCGACGTCATTCGATCCTGGCCATTTTTCGCGCTCGCGATTGTCTTGGGCCTGGTCACGATGTGGTTTCAAAACCGCGGCATCGGTGAAGAGGAGATTGTTATCGGGTCGCTTCCTCGCCGCTTCGTGAACGCGGCAATGGCAATATGGTGGTACGCTGGGCATCTCTTCGCCCCTGTCCGATTGATGGCGATTTACCCAAACTGGCGATTCGATTCTCCCCGCGTTTTGGAATGGCTGCCTTTGATTGCCCTTATAGGCATCCTGACTGGCCTCTGGCATTGGCGGGACCGTGGGACACGCGGCGCTTTTTTTGCGGTTGCCTGTTTCGTGGTCGCACTCCTCCCATCGCTGGGTCTTGTTCAAATGGCATATGTGCGCAGCGGCACGCTCGTCGCCAATCATCTCCAGTATTTTGCGGACGTTCCTTTGCTCGCGCTTTTCTGCGCGGGCGTCGCATACGCGTGGAACCACCGACAACGCATGACTAAAATTGCTACCGCAACCATTGTCACGTTGCTAGTTGGCGCAATGGGCACATACGCTTTCGCCCGTGTGCAAGTTTATCGCAATGAAGAGACACTTTGGCAGGACAATCTCTCCAAAAACCCTGACGCGTGGCAGGCTCACATCATGATGGCGCAACGGCGCTTCAAGCAGGAACGGTACGCCGAGGCCGCTTATCATGCCGGTCGCGCGGCAGAATTGAAGCCGGAACTGGCCGATATCCATAACGAGCTTGGCCTGGCTTATTGCCGGTTGGAGCGATTTGAGGAAGGAATCGCCGAGTATCGCACGGCGTTGCAGTTGAAAGAGGCGAAGCCATCCACCGCCAGGAACGCCGGAGTCGCAAAAATCCGGGCCAATCTTGCAAACGCGTTGGCGATCACCGCAAACCGTTTGAGCGAATCAGCTCCCACAGTTCCAGCGGAAGCAATGCGCCGTTATGAAGAAGCGATTCGGCAATATGAGGAAGCGCTCGAGCTCGACCCGCAGCAGCCCGCGATCCATCGCAATCTCGGCATGCTTCTGGCCCAACTTGGCCGCTACGACGAAGCGATAGCCCATCTGCGGGCAACGTTGCAGATGGTGCCTAACGAACCGCTAGCCCGCGAAACGCTCGACGCAATCGAAGCCAGCCATCGCTAAACGATCCCTTTTCTGGGTTTACCTCCCCTCCGCTGCCACGGACCGCACATCCAGATGCCGAGCTCAATACGAAATGTCTGTGCCTCGAGACAAGGGACACTGCCCAAACAGGGAAACTTTTCCTCGGGCTAGAAACAATGAACTGGAAAGAGCTTCACTTATTCGGTCGAGATTACGTTGAACACAGCTTCAAAACTCTCGTCGATCGGAGGATTCGCGAACAGCGTCGAGAGGAGCGGCGACTTGCCGAGCAGCGTACCACAAAGCATCGACTCCAGGCGAGAAACTCATGCATTGCTGATGCACGTACTTATCGCGTCGCTCGACGCCTGCCCCTGCTCGCCACAGCACAATTCGACTGAAAACATTAATCCGCGTGGAGCGACTCAATTGTCGAGTGGTAGACCGATTCCTCTTCATTTCGTCGACAAGTGCGCGAGTGCCGATTCCAATTCACCACAGTCCACCACAGTCAGCCTTTCATCCGCATGTACAACAAAAAGCTTTTCGTCGCGATGTGCGTCAGCAATCCAGATCGTTCGTCCCTGAGAATCGACGCCTGAGACGCAGCCCCAACTCCAACCGGCTTTGCTAAGGAACGCTGACCGTCGCACGGTCCACTTTGGGATAAAAAGCCGCGGCGGCCAACGTCGTGCGCTCGGGACACAGCTCAGGGCAAGATTTGCCTCAAGAACGCAAATGAACGTTAGGCGACCGCTCATTGTCAAAAAAGGAGGGAGTTTTTATGAGAGTGTCGAACTCAATCGCCGAACTCCGGCAATAGATTCACGACGATCTCCGGATCCAACATCCCGAATGGATCGCGCCAAATGGCGATTGCCCCGAATGTGACTTCTACGAAGCACGCTTAATGGAAGAGCTCGATACCTTGACGCCAAGGGGATCCGACGGTCCATCGCCGCGATTCACCGCCGTTGAACAGGGAGTAAACTGAATCGACGCCGCCACGGGGTGAAGCGTGACGGCTGATTGTGAAATGCTGCTGTTTTTGTTGTCGCGGCGTGGCTTTAGGGATTGTTGACCACTTGCGGGGCGGGTCTGCTCGCTTCAAGGCGAATCGCCGCTTCCAGTTCAACAAACAACGTCAGCTTTTCATCGGCACGCGAACACGCGGGCGAGTTCAAAGAGCCGTAGATTTTTGGTAACACGGACCCTGCCGTCAAAGTGAGAACCGTTAAGCGCATCCGCAGGCGACCCGCTGGCCGATTTAGGAAGTACAACGAGATGAGAAAGTTCTCGGTCAGGTTGGTAAACGGTC
>WNFU01016045.1_pt1 | contig 11053 bp, 11 predicted proteins | sample 5400121 | NCBI WGS metagenome assembly WNFU01 (sample SAMN13153360, study PRJNA577476) | soil metagenome | isolation source: 100 cm soil or saprolite under grassland replicate 1 | place: USA:California | collected 2016-06-15
AGCGTCGCGATCTCCGCGCGTACCGGAGAAGGGGTCAACAAGCTGGTGCAGGCGTTGGAAGATGCGCTCAGCTCGTGGCGGTTGCGCTCGCGTTTTCGTATTCCATCGAAAGAATCTGCATTGATTGCCGAGATCCATCGGGTCGGTCACGTGCTGGAGCTACGCTACGAAGAGAGCGACGCTGTGATCGTCGCCCACGTTCCACCGCACTTGGAACAGAAGCTGGCTGACTACGCAGTGCGGGACTGACCAACTAGATCGCGAACGCGGGATTCGAGGCTGGCTGCGATCTGCGACCAGCCCGTCCGATCGTTGGCAGTTGATGGAAACTGGAGCGGATCTCCAATGGCCAACTTGATCGCGACAGGTCGCGGAAAATTCCCCTCTGGCGGGAGAGCTTCAAAAGTTCCAACAAGCCCGCAGGGCACGGCCGGCACGTTGGTTTCTGCGACCAGCATCCCCAGCCCGTGCTTGAAAGGCATCATCGAGCCAGTGCGGCTGCGCCCACCTTCCGGGAAGATGATGAAGATCGCTTTTTCTTCCTGCAACTTTCGGCGCAGATCGGCGATCGCGTGCGGGCCACAATTCTTCCGCCACATTGGCAGGGCGTTGAGCATGATTGCCGAAAACGTGCTCATCATTTTCGTTTGGAAGAAGACGTCGCCCGCGGCGATCGGGAAGGCGCGTTCGCGATGGCGGGGAGTCAGTGCTGCTCCAAGAGCCAGTGCGTCGAGGTGACTGCAATGATTCGCTGCGAGCACAAACGGCCCGTGCGCTGGCAGCTTCTCGCGGCCGACGATGGTCAGTCGATGTGCGATCGCGAAGTAACTTCGTAATAGCGAAAAACAAGCCTGATGAGTGAGACTTTCGAGAAGTCCGCTTTCGCGCCGTACGCTGCGGAAGCGCTCGCTCGGAGTCAGGCCTGTGTCGTGGGCTGGTTGGAGGTCCCAAGGTTCCATGGCATTTCTCAACCAGTAAAAATTTGCTGCTGCTGACCGACAGCGAAGCCGACAAAGTAATTGACATAATGGAACACGGCAGGAGCGACGAGAATCAGGCTATCGAACCGGTCGAGAATGCCTCCGTGTCCGGGAATGAGTTTTGCCGTGTCCTTCAGGCCGAGGTCACGTTTGATTGAAGAAAGCATCAGATCGCCGAATTGCCCTACTATGCTGACAATGATGCCGAGTCCCAGCAGGCGCACCGGCGTGTCGAGCGTCGTGCCGAACCAGACAAAATGCGCGCCGAGGGCAAAGAGCGGCGTCGTTAGCACGATCGCTCCGAGCGCGCCTCCTACTGTTTTGTTCGGGCTCGTGTTGGGAACAAATTTTCGGTGGCCAAATAAATGGCCACAGACGTAGGCAAAGATGTCATTGAGCTCGACGGCAAAGATGATCAGCAAAAGGATCGGGCGGTAGTTCCAATCGTTCGCCATGTTGCCAAGATTGCCGAGCGCGCTTCCGAAAAGAGCGAACCCGAGCACACCCAGGCCGACGCGCTGGATATAACCCTTGGGTTGATCGGGGATCAATCCGCCGATGGCGATCAGCGCGACTGTTAGCGGAAACAACGCAACAAAGAGTCGATACCAATTATCCAGGATCGAGAACGTCAGTAAGAGAATGCCGATAACAACGATGAGACTGATGGTTCGTTCCCGAAACAAGCCGGTGATGCGGGCATATTCGCGATAGCAAAGAAAACTTAGCGTCGCCACGGCCAGAATCGTCCAAAAAGCGCCTGCCAGAATGGGAATCAGGATGAACAGCGCCAGCCAAATCCAGGACCGATAACGATCCCAGAGTTCCTTTCTCTTATCGCTGTCACTATTGGCTACCCTGGTCACGACAAGAATCAGCACTGGTGCCAACAGGAACAACGTGAGAGCAGTCAGCGTGAGAACAACAGTCACGCGATCGTCAAAGGCGTGACGAAATCCAAAGAGGCGTTCGCGCGTAATTTCGCTCATTTTATTGAGTCCCGCCCAAAAGGGTGACACGATGTAGCTAGTCTCGTCAGCATAAAGCCGGCAAATTTGGAGTGCGCGGACACGTCCGCGCTTTTAAAAGCGGCGACATGTCGCCGCACTCCAAACAACAGCGCGCGTGCCTTTCGTCACTCATTTATGTGAAGCTGAACAAAGCGTGCGATTCGTGCCACGCGGCGAATAACCGTGATAACACAGCCTACGACGATCACGACAAGCCCCAAAGTCATCAGGCCGATCGGCGAATCGTTGAACGTGATGATCTGCCAGGACCGTGGCGTAATCGCTGCGTAAACACAGACGAGCGTGATGACGAGCATACGGTGTTGTTTCGCCATTGGTCCACAGAACTCGTTAGGCGCGCCGGCGATTTTTCCTGCTGCGCGAACGTAAGCGGTGAAGATGGCTAGAATGGTTGCGATGTAACCAAGCGTAACGTTTCCGCCCCATGCGAAGCCAGCTCCGATGAAAACGGCCGCGTCCGAGATGCGATCGGGTACCTCGTTGTAGAGTTCGCCGGTTTTCGACGTGCGACTGGACGCGATGGCAACCATTCCATCGAGCATATTCGCAGTCAGGCGCAGTTGCGCGCCAAGGGCGGCGATGAGCCACAAGATTCGGGAATCAGCAATTGAAGTCACGCCGAGGGCGATGCCCGCGACAATGCATGCACACATACCTGCAATCGAAATTGCGTTCGGCGAAACATTTCGTGAAGCGAGCCAGGCCGTCGTTGCCTGCGCCCATTTTCGATTACGCGTGGCGATCGGGCGGCGGTCAATGTGTTCAGTGGCTGGTTCGTCCATCGTTGAATTGAAATCCATAGCAGGCCTCGAGAATAATACCCAGATGAAAGCTTGGGAACGCCACGTGCGCTTATTTAGCGGGATGGTAGCCCGTCATCCCGAGCGGAGCGAGGGACCTCACAATCGAAGTTTTGAATACACAAATTTCCTTGCGTGATCGATCATCGGTTGTGAGAGGTCCTTCTCCCGCGACTGCGGGATCAGGATGACACTGCGAAGAATGCTGATAGTGCTAAGAACATGACTGAGCGCGAGCGGGTGAAACAATTAATTGAGATCTGGCCGAAGGTTTACCCGGATGCGCATACCGAGTTGGATTTTCGAAATCCGCTCCAACTCCTCGTGGCGACAATTCTGTCGGCGCAATGCACTGATAGACGCGTCAACATGGTGACGCCCGTCTTGTTCAAAAAATATCGCACGGCGAGAGATTATGCGGATGCGCCGCAAGCTGAGTTCGAAAAGGCAATCAAATCGACAGGTTTCTTTCGCAGCAAGACGAAAAGCATTCGCGGTGCGATGCGCGTGATTGCAGAGGAACACGGCGGAAAAGTCCCAGATACAATGGAGGAGCTGAATGCGTTGCCAGGTGTTGGCCGCAAGACCGCCAATGTTGTGTTAGGCAACGCATTTCACAAAGACGAAGGGATCGTAGTGGACACCCACGTGATCCGGCTGTCACAGAGACTGGGTCTGACGAAACATAAGGATGCGGAGAAGATCGAACGCGACTTGATGAAGCTTGTTCCGCGTGAGTATTGGACAGACTGGAGTCACTGGCTCATCTGGCACGGCCGCCGCCGCTGTTATGCGCGCAAGCCGGATTGCAGCCGCTGCGAGGTTTTTCGGCTTTGCCCAAGCGGCAAAGTTTTCCTGCGCACCGGCCAGGCGCAGAAAACTGAGGGGAATTAACAGGTTTGTTTTGCTGCACTGTCTACATACCTCAGATTTTACATCGTTTTTGCTCGACTCAGCGCGGACGATTTTTCTAGAGTTCTGCACACCGGGAGCTCAGATGGGTAGCACAATTAAGCGGATGCGATTCTCCACAGTTAGCGTGCTGCTGCTTTGCGCGATGACGATGCAAGCGCATGCAGCTACCATCACAGTTACCAACACAAACGAGAGCGGACCCGGCTCACTGCGTCAGGCGCTCGCCGTGGCGCATGATGGTGATAGAATTACCTTTGCAGTTAGTGGCGCCATCACGCTGACCAGCGGTGGACTGGGGGTCACCAAAAACGTCACGATTTCAGGTCCTGGCGCCAACCAGCTCTCAATTAATGGCAACCAAGCATCATTTGTGTTCGCGGTCGCTTTCCGGAGAACAGCTACGATTTCCGGCCTGAGCATTACGAACGGTAGAGTTGGGATTTGGAATCAGCAGGGCACGTTAACGGTCAGTAATTGCGTCTTAAGCGGCAACTCATTCTCCGGGCTCTACAACAATGCCGACCAAGGTCCTAGCAGCGGGGCTTCCATGACGGTCGCCAACAGCATCATCAGCAACAACTCCGGAACAGGCGCCGCCAATGTTTTCCCGTTCCAATTCGACGCCAGCGGTGGCGGTTGCGCCTGCATGACAATCACTGACAGCGTTGTCAGCAACAACGCCGACGGGATCGACAATGAGGGTTACTCTGTTACCGGGCCAGCCAGCCTGACGGTCGTCAATAGTAATGTCAGCGACAACGACGGCGGCGGTATTAGTACCTTCGCCACCGAAGGAATTGCGACCGCGACGATCGTCAGCACCACGGTGAGCGATAATTTGGCGGGCGGTGTTTCCACTGTCGCGGGGGGATTGTTTGGCTCTGGGCAAGTGACAATTACCAATAGCACCATCAGCGGCAATTCGTCCGGAGACATTGGCGGCGGCATCCATGCCGGTGGTTTTAGCGGTCTCAGCGTTGTGAACAGCACCATTAGTGGCAATTCAGCTGGAACGAGCGGGGGCGGCATCTATGCCAGTGCCAGTGGTCAGGTCAGCATTGTGAACAGCACCATTAGCGGCAATTCATCTGGAACGAGCGGGGGCGGTATCTACAACTTGAGGTCGTCGCTGCACCTTGCCAATACCACGATCAGCGGCAACTCGGCAGGTTCTGGCGGGGGCATTTATAACGACGGGGGGCAATTTGGTGGTGGCATCGTTGAGATCTCCAACACAATCCTGAATGCCGGCGCATCGGGCGAAAACATCTTCAACAGCGGCAGCACCGTCACCTCGAATGGATACAATCTTAGCAGCGATGATGGCGGCGGTTATTTGAATGGCCCAGGCGATCAGATCAATACCGATCCGTTGCTTGGTCCTTTGCAGGACAACGGCGGCCCAACGCTTACACATGCGCCGTTGCCTGGTAGCCCTGCGATCGACGCTGGCGATCCGAATTTTACGCCGCCGCCGTTCCACGACCAGCGCGGCCGTTGCTACTATCGCGTATTCGGTCGTAGCCGTCGCATCGACATCGGTTCAGTCGAGACACAGCCCGAGCGACCGTGTCCGGCTCCCAGACCGCGGCCAACGCCGCCCTAAGCAAACAACCGTTCGTTTCAACGAGACTTAGCCGATTCGGTTTTGTGGGAACGTGTCCCGTTGTGTTCTGCTTTTTTTCGTAGCCGTTGAAATTGCTCTTCGAGTTTCTTTAATTCCTCGTCGGAGAGATCTTCCAGATCGACAAGTTTATTTCGTGCGCCTTTAAGCGCGCGGATCATCTCGTCCAATTTGAGATGCACTGCTTTCGCGTCCCGATTCTGCGTGTTCTGAATCAAAAATACCATGAGAAAGGTGATGATTGTCGTGGCGGTGTTTATGATCAGTTGCCAAGTGTCGGAGAAATGAAACGTCGGGCCGGTGAGGATCCAAACGAGGATGACGAACACCGCCCCGCCAAAGGCCCAGGCGCTGCCAAGCATGACGGCAGAATGGCGCGCGAAAATTCGGAACGCATCACTGACAACGCAAAAGAAATCGCGTTCTCGCTCGTTTTTCTTAACTTTCTCGTCCGTTTTGTTCACAGGACTCCTTTAACTTTCGCGCCCGAGTTCCCGATTGCGCGCACGAAACGTGCCGGTCGGTTTCTGTCTTTTACATGGCAGGATTGATTTTCCCAGTGAGTTAGGGAAAACTAGCTCCCGAATTCATGCAGCAGGGTCCCGCATTGTCAGGTCTGCAAACTGTCCCGCCTGCGCCGGTGAGCGCGCCCAGGCCGAAGTTGTGGATACTCGATTCATGGCGTGATCTCATTCTGTATGTTGGCACGCCGCTGTTGTTGCTGCCGGCCTTTGCATTAGCTCAGGCGCGCTGGAGTCCCCAGGATATTTATCTGTTCGTCGCGGCGTTTGGCGCAATGGGACATCACCTCCCCGGTATGATCCGCGCCTATGGCGATCGCGCTTTGTTCGAACGCTTCAAATGGCGATTCATTCTCGCGCCGCTGTTTCTTCTCGCGATCTGCGTGGCCTTTTTTTGGTGGGACCTGAAAGGAATCTTACTGGTCGTTTTCTTCTGGGGCGTCTGGCACGGCCTGATGCAAACCTATGGGTTCTGCCGCATCTACGATGCGAAAACAGGAACATTCGATGCTCTCACACGCCGGCTCGATTTTACGATGTGCGTTATCTGGTTCGCGACGGCGGTAGCGCTTTCACCATACCGGCTGAGCGATACGCTCGACACGTACTATATGTGTGGCGGGGCGTTTATTCCGCCATCAATAATTCATCACGGCCAACAGCTGATTCTTTTGGTGGCCATCGTCGTTTCGGTCCTTTTTATCCTGCACTTCGGACGGATGTGGATCATAGGGCACCGGCCCAACCCTGTGAAATTGGCTCTGCTTGTTACGAGCATCGCATTTTGGTGGTACTGCAATAATCTTGTCGCGAATATTATCGTAGGCATTGCGCTGTTCGAAGTTTTCCACGACGTGCAGTACCTCTCGCTGGTCTGGATCTACAATCGCAATCGCGTCGAGAAAGACAGCAACATCGGCGGATTCATGCGCTTCGTGTTCCGACGGAGCGGCTCGCTTATCGGACTTTATGTCGGCTTGGTTTTCGCCTACGGCTCAGTCGCTTATTTCAATGCGCACCTAGGAATAGAGAATATTAAACGCATCCTTACAGGGGTGGTCACGGCATCCACGTTGCTGCATTTTTATTACGATGGATTTATCTGGAAAGTTCGGGAGCGCTCCACGCGCCAATCGCTTGGGTTAAGTGGCGGCACGGCTGATGTATCGCTGGGCGGCATTCTCCCAGGCTGGGCCTGGCACGGCTTAAAATGGGCGACGATATTTGTACTTCCGTTAGGCGCGCTCTGGTTTTGGCAGACAAATCTTAATGTGCCGGAAATCCAACGGCGGGCATGGCTTGTCGCGGACGTGCCAGCCGGTGCGAAACAGCACTTTGATTACGGCGTCGCCCTGCAAAAAGAGAACCGTTGGGAAGAAGCGGAACAACAATATAAAATCGCCCTCCGTTTCCATCCTGCCGATGCGAAGTCGCATATGAACCTTGCTGTCGCTTTGATGGCACAAGCCAAATTTGATGAGGCCGCGCCTCACATGGAAGAGGCGTTGCGTCTTCAACCAAACGAAGGTGAGTTCCATTTGAGTTACGCCAATTTGCTCCAGCGACTCGGACGCGGAGACGAAGCCGGATCTCACTATGAAGCAGCCGCGCGAGGCCAAAATGCATTATACCGCGGCGCTTGGTGCGGATCCCAAGTTGGCAGTCGCTCACAATAGTTTAGGCAGGCTTTACCTGACTCAGGGTCAAATCTCTCAGGCCATTGTCCAATTCGGTGAAGCATTGCGCCTCAATCCCGATTACAAAGAGGCCAAAGAGAATCTGCGCATCGCCAAAGCAAGCGACGTTGAGCTTCTTCGGCAAACGCACAATTGATTTTTGGTTGGCCGCGCTCTTCACCTCAACCTGGATGACGCGTGGAACGGCCCGTTGGGTCTTCCTGTAATTGACGCGCGCGCCTGGGGACCGCAGCTTCGCTTCTCAGCGCCGCCACGTGTGGTCGCCGAGTTTTATCGCGAGCACGAGGCCAATCTCGCGGCACCATTTTTGCTCTATGGATCGGGCGACTTTCACTATTTGACTGCGCTGCGACTGCGTCGCATTGCTGGACCGATTATTCTCGTTTCATTTGATAATCATCCGGACTGGGATGTGCGTCCTCCGAAGTGGGGATGCGGCGGTTGGGTCAATCGCGCATTGGAGCTATCAAACGTCAAAAGAGTGAGTGTCTGGGGTTGCGGAAACTTTGAATGCTGGTGGCCCCACCAAATCTTCGGCAACCGTCGCGCCGAACGTGCCGGCGTTCTGGACGTTCACCCCTGGGCGGATGAGCACCCCTCGAAAGATCGACACCGCCGCGGCGCGATCTTGCGGGACAACTGGCGCGAACACTTTGACCAATTTTTGGAGACAGCCGGCGGAGAAAACGTTTACGTCACGATCGATCTTGACTGTGTTGATGCTAACGAGGCAGTGACGAATTGGGAGGCTGGACGCTTCACGATTGCAGACCTCGAATGGGCGCTCGGAAAATTGCGCGGCTCCTCTCAGATTATCGGAGGCGATATTTGTGGCGCCTATTCCCCGCCAAATTACGCGCGTTTCAAACAGCGTTTCGCCGCGGAATTCGATCATCCAAAGCTCGCGTTACCCAATCCAGACGAAATTCGAAGAATTAATTTCGCTGCGCTTGAAAAGCTTTGGCCGTTGCTGGGAGGCGCGTGAATTTTTCAGCGCCCTGACATTCTGTTGCTAGCTGAGCGAAACCAGCACGATCCCGATGCTGATCAACAACGCGCCTATCGCCAGGCGCATGTTCAGCTTTTCCTTCAAGACGACCGCTGCCATCAGCGTGATAAAGATCACGCTTAAACCTTGGAATGGGTAGAGATAACTCAGATCGAAGCGCTGCAGCAATCCGAGCGTGAGGAAAAACGAAATCGTCATCAAAATAATGCCGCTAGTAACCTTCGAGACAAACCGGACGTTCCGAAAACCGGTCGTTTTCGTAGCCTCCATCGCTCGCTTCAGGATGAGCTGAGCCGCGACGAAGCTTAACAGAGAAACAACAATGAAAAAAAAGGCGAGAAAACTCATATGAGACCGTTGAAATACTGGAATGGGCCGCGCGTAGAGTCAGAAGGGGCGGATGGCAAGGAGCGAGTGAGGCGCATCCCCGCAGCGGGCTGCAACGAACGAGCGACGCGGCCAGACGCCCCTTCTGGCTCGCGCCCGGAGGGTTGCGTCGCTTTTGGTGCTGGCCGGCGTTGCTCGCTTGGCCGAGATCGCTGCGGATATCGGTGCTGCGCTCGCGCCTTGGCCAGCGCCAAAAATCGACAGCAACGCGTTCCATTCCAGTATTTCAACGGTCTCATAAGCGTTCCTCGATTTGTGCAATTGGTTTTGCGACCAGCGCTAATCCGATAACGACCAGCGCAATCCCGCACCAGCGCAGCGTTGAAATCAATTCGCCTAGAAAAATCCAACAGCCAAGCGGAACGAGGATATCGACCACACGCGACAGAGGAAACGCGATGGTGATCGGAATATATCTCAGCACATAAAGCCAACTGATGAAGCTGGCGATGATGAGAAGAATCGCCCACCACACCAGCGGCGAAGCCAAACCGTTGATACCGGTCCAAGACCATGCGCTATCAGTGTTTGCCACCTCTGTTGCACCGCGCTTCAGAAGAAATTCGGACCCGAGCACGCACGCGACGCTGAGAGCAAGTTGCAGCCACGGGTTCGCGAAACCGGAAGGTCGATTTTGCATTTGTTTTTTTAACCGGGGATGATCTCGTCGCAACCGATTTTGCGTAGCGATAGGCTCTGTAGCCACCGGCCTACGGCCGGTCTTTCCCGGAAGCAGTTGCATTCATCGGAAGACAGCCCACAGGGCCGTGGCTACAGAAGCAAGCAACGTGCGGCTAGGCGTCTCAGAGCTGATCGGCGTTAGGAAACCGCTGCAAAACAGGATCGTGACGCGTCGGGCCGAGATATTTGATGATACGGCGGAAAATTGGATTGAGCAGCGGACTTGTGTGCATCACGTACAGATCCAGCGGCACAAGCTCGCAATCCAAATGCAGCTTCGGCTCGTAGTTGAGGGGGTTGCTGTAGTAATACTTCAAACCCTGATCCAGCGCCCAGGAGATGATGTCGCGCAACGTGTAAAAATAAAGATGCAGATCGAGCGCGACGCTGTAGTCCAGTCCAATGCATTCGTCGTAAATTTTGTCGTCGCAGACGAGGCAAAAACTGAATGCGATGACCTTGCCTAGCTGGCGCCAGATGAAAAAGCGCGCGTGTTCCGGCATCCGCTGTGCGATTGCGCGAAAATAGTCCTTCGTCAGTGTCTCGAATTTTAATGGCGAACGCTCGTGGACAGCGAGATATAAGGGGTAGATCTCATCAACAAGAGTCCCGATGTCGCTGATGACCTCCAGCTCGATCTTTGGCGCGCCCTCGGCTTTGCGGAACTTTCGCCGCAGATCTTTTCGGGTCGCCTTGCTGAGCGTGCGAAAATATTCGTCCCAGTTGGTGTAATGGAGCGGAAGCCGCGTCATCGGCATGCTGGGAATTCGTGCATAGCCATTCACGGGGAACGCTTCGAGCTCTGAGCGATAGGTCGCGGGAAAATCTTTTAGAACGACCAGGGAAGCTTTGTTGTGCCTTGCATAAGTCAAAAGGCTCGCCTGCAGCGTGTTTGCTACCCATGGTTCGTCTTTCGCGTCGCACGCGCCCAAGTCTCCGGTACCAGCAGCGCAGCCAACCATCAATACGCGCATCGTCAGAAAGCGCGGGAAAATTTTGCGAACGCGATCAACCATTGAACTAATTTTACCTGGCACGCCTTCGACAAGATTTTGCCGAACAAAGAACACGGGCTGGATTGCCCGCGCATTGCCAGAATCATCCTCGATCAGCAGATAATGGTGTTCGAAACCGCTCTCCAAAGTTTCTTCGACGATCTCGTAGTAACGATGGTCTTTGCACTTGTTATCAAACGCCCGTTTCCACGCGCCGGATGTCTGCAGCTCAGCCAGCGTTAGCACTTTTGCTGCGCCTTGCGGAAACAGAATCGCGTCGCCGGGCGGCATCGGGAAGGCAAGCAGTTGGATAAAGAAGAGCTGCGGCCGGGATCTAGGCTTCTGATCGCTCGGTTGTTTCCTTCTTTGTTACGCTTTCCACTTTAAGCGCGCCGCTGCGGATATGGAGATCG
>WNFU01009391.1_pt1 | contig 11052 bp, 14 predicted proteins | sample 5400121 | NCBI WGS metagenome assembly WNFU01 (sample SAMN13153360, study PRJNA577476) | soil metagenome | isolation source: 100 cm soil or saprolite under grassland replicate 1 | place: USA:California | collected 2016-06-15
AGCGGGCCAGGCTGGACGCCCTCACCCGGGCGGCAGCTGCCTACGGCGGCACGCTGTTGGAGGGCGCCGGCTACGACTGGGCCGAGGCGGCGCGCGAGGAGCTTCGCCGCCAGGCCGCCGACGTGGCCGGGCGGCTGGGTGAGCTGCGCGAGCAGGCCGGCGATCTGGACGGGGCGATCGCCGCGCTGGAGGACGGCGCCCGCTGGGACACCTACAACGAGGAGCTGCACCAGCGCATCATGCGCCTGCAGGCCCGGCTGGGCCGGCTGGATGCGGTGCGGCGCACCTACACCCGCCTCCAGGAACGACTCGCCGACCTCGGCGCCGATCCCGACGAGGCCACCGAACGGCTGCTACAGGAACTACGTCGCAGCAATACTCGTCGCTGAGCGCGTTCGGCCGCCGGCTCCACAGCCGGCGACAGCCTTGCCGGGGCCGGCAACGGCGACTACGGCGACATGCAATGCGGCAACAGGGCGCCCAGGGGCGCTCCTTCGGTCCCCAGGCTGAGACGGTCCAGGCCGGTGCGGAGCGGCGCCCGTGGGCCGCCCCTGGACGCCGTGACGCGCAATCGTGCAGGGCCGATCGATCCTGCCTACACGATGCCGCAGCCGTCCAGTGGCGGCGGGAACCGCTGCGCGGACGGTAGGCGCCCGTGCTGGCGCGGTGACCGCCGTCACTACCGGCTCGTGCTATCTCGCAAGCCATGCGACTGGCATCACGCTCTGCCTGCAAGCGTCGCCACAGGCTTTCGGCCACATTCCGGCCCAGCTCGTCCCAAACGAGCAAATGCCCAGGTCAGCCTCGTAATTCGCCCTTGAGGTGCTCGCGGCAGTCGAGGTAGGTCCTTGGATGCCGGAACCACCCGCACCGAAGGGAGCCGCACATGACCACCGGCACCACCAGCGCCAAGGCCACCAGCGTCGAGGCGGTCCTCGACGCCCTGCGCCAGCACCCCGACGCGACCGCCGCCGAGCTCGCCGAGTGCGCCAGCATCGGCCGCTCCACCGCCACCCGGACCCTCGCCAACCTCGAGACCCAGGGTCAGGTCACCAGGCAGCGCGGCAAGGCCGAGGCAGGCGGCCGGACAGCCCCCGACCGCTGGGCGCTGGTCCCCGACGCCCCCGACCCCGCTGCGACAGAGCAGCAGCCAGTGACCGAGGAGCCGGCAGCCGAGCCGACCGATACGAGCGCGACTGCCGGCCAGGACGAGAACCATGCTGGCCAAGACGCCCCACCCGGCAGCGCCGCGACCGACACCGCCAACGCGGAGGCCGAGGCGACCACGACGGAGGCCGCCGAGCCCGCCAGCAAGGAGGGAAGCAGCCCGCGGCTGCAGCCCGGGGCGCTGCGCGCCCTCGTCCACGCCTGGCTGGCCGAGCGGCCCGGTCAGGAGTTCACCCCGACCAGGATCGGCAAGGAGCTGGGCCGCAGCGCCGGCGCGGTCGGCAACGCGCTGGCCACCATGACCGACGCCGGCGAGGTCACCCAGACCAGCGCCAAGCCCCGCAAGTACATGCTCGCATCCAAGCCCAGCGAGGCCGCCGAGGCCCAGCCCGACGGCACCGCCGAGCCCGAGACCGCCAAGGCGAGCTGACCTTGGCGGCAGCATCCGTTTCCATCCGAGCGGGCGCTTCCCGGGGTGATCCCGCCCCCGGAAGCCTTGCAGCAGGAAACCGAGGTTCCCGACATGCCTATCCCCAAGACGCCCGGGTTCATCGTTCAGCTTCACGACGGCACGCTGCTCTTGGACGACTACAGCACCGTGATCATGTTCGCGTCCCGCGAGGACGCGCTGGTCGCTATGCAAGACGCCTACCAGCAGTTCGACACCATCCCCGACGGCGTTCGCGTCCGGCCGCTGGTCCGCTGGCGCAAGCCCCGCCGCCGACCGGCCCGGCCGGCACCCGGGGATGCATCGTGACCGACACCATCGACACCACCGAAACCGGCGACTCGACCGAGACCGGCAACCCGTCCGCCACACGACCTGGCCTGTCCTAAGTACGGAAGCCCGGTACAGAGAACCGGCAAGAGCACGCGTCCCGGCCCAGCGGTGGCGCCGAGCCAGACCGCCACGGCGGACTCACCCTGACGCAGCATCCGTATCCATCCGAGCAGGCGCCTCCGGGGGCGCGGGCACGCCCCCGGAAGCCTTGCATCAGGAAGCAGAGGTTCCCGATGCGCCACGAGTCTATCGACCTCGCCGACCGGGCCAGGATCCACGCCGACGGCGCCGGGCGGCGGCATGAGTGAGCGGACCCTGCTGGAAGCCGCGCTGGCACGCCTGGACGACGCCGCGCTGGCGGTCACGCGCAGTGCGGCCACTGACGCGGAGCAGCATCAGATCCTCGGCTGCCTGGTCGGCGCGTACAGCCTGCTCGGCGCGCTCAGCAGGGTCGACCCGGCCGCGGTCGACGAGCTGCTCCAGCGTGCGATCCGGCTCCGCGCGCGGGTCAGCCAGCCCAAGTCCGGATCTGGGGAGACGGTGGGGTCGGATGAGGACACCGGACCGCCACGCCGTCCCCGCACTTGATGCCATGGCCGTGGAGTCCGACGCCCGGCACGGCCGCTGGGTGACGGAGGGCGCAGCTGATTCAGCCACCCGCCCAAGTCAGGCCTCTTGCGCGTTCTCCTCGTCCTCGACTGCTCGGAATTGATCCTCGAACTGCCGAACCGCCTTGGCTTGGCGGTGTGGCCGCAGCTTGGCCCACAGCAGCCCGCGACCTGGACGATGTCCGCGCCGCCTTGGACTACCTGCTCGGCGTGGAGCGGCGCCGCGGAGCCGCCATGTGCCCCAGCCGCAGCCAGAAAGGCGTCGTGGTGTGCGACCGCAGCCCGCTGTCGTGCATCGCCTTCCAGCACGCGACCGGCCGCCTCGACGTCCCAGGCGACGCGCAGCTGGCCGTCGAGCTGTTCGCCACCGCCGCCGAGCGCGGCGAGATCATCGAGCCCGACGCCTACCTCTACCTTCACGTCGACCGCGCCACGGCGCTGGCCCGCCAGGCCGTCCGCGGACCGGTGCTGGCGTGCCTGATGGACTCTGGCGTGCTCGCCGCGACGCAGGCGTTCCGCGAGCGGTTCCTTGACACCATCCCGTCCGGTCGCCGGCTGGTCCTCGACGGTGCCCAGCCCCGCCTGGCCCTGATCGAGCAGGCCGCCCGGTTCATACAGACGCAGCAAACCCTCGGCCCGCGCCCGCCAGGCGCGTGGCGGGCAGCACTGGCCTGGCTCGAGCCCCAGGGCGAAGCTGCAAGGGCGGGCCGGCCATGACATGGCTCCCGCCGGCGCCGGAGAAGCAGCACCAACCGCACGGGTCCCTACGACCAGGCGTGGGGGAGCAGCCGGTGCGGGTGCCCCTGCGCCCGCTCAGCGACTTCTACGGCTACGACCGCGGCACCCCGATCGACCGGCACTACCTCGAAGGGTTCCTCCACGCCCACGCCGACCCGGTCGCCGGCACCGTCCTAGAGGTCAAGGACGACATCTACCCCCGCCGCTTCGGCGCCGACCGCGTCCGCCACAGCACCGTGGTCGACATCGACCCCACCAACCAAGGGGCGACGCGCATCGCCGACCTCGGCCAGCCCGACAGCCTGCCCGCCGACGCGTTCGACTGCAGCATCTGCACCCAGACCCTGCAGTTCCTCCCCGCCCCGGACGCCGCGCTCGCCAACTGCCATGCCGCCCTGGCGCCCGGCGGCACGCTCCTGCTGACGGTTCCCTGCCTGAGCCGCATCAGCGTCGGCCTGCCCGCCGGCGACTACTGGCGCTACACTCCCGCCGGCCTGCGAGCCCTGCTCGGCCAGCACTGGCGCGGCCCGGTTAGCGTCCAGGGCTTCGGGAACCTGCGCGCCTGCGTCGGCTTGCTGCTCGGCGAGGCCGCCGAGGAGCTTCCCGCCGCCACCCTCGCGGTTGTCGACCCGGCGTTCCCCTTGGTGCCTGCGCCGCCGCCCGCCGACCGCGGGCGCGACGCCCATGACCGGCGCTGCGCTCCGGCGGCAGCCGCCTGCCGGCCCGGTGGTGTTTGACTGCGACGGCGTCCTGCTGGACACCGAGGCCGCCTGGACCCGCGCCTACACCATCCTGTTCGGCCGCCACCGCACACCGCTTGGCGCCCGGCAACGTCAGGCGCTGCTGGGCTGCTCGCTGGATGCCGTCGGCCGGCTGCTCGAGGGGTTCCTCGACCAGCCCGGCCCGGCCGAGGTGCTCGCCGCCAAAGCGCTCCGGCTGGCCCGAGCCGAGCTGCGCCATGGTGCCGCGCCCCTGCCCGGTGCCGCCGACCTCGTCGGCGACCTGCGGGGACGCCGGCCGCTGGGGGTCGCCTCCAACGCCGCACGCGACCACCTGCTCGGGCTGCTCACGGGCGCCGGGCTTGCCGACGCGTTCGACGCCATCGTCGGCGGTGACCAGGTCGCGCGGCCCAAGCCCGCCCCGGACCTGTATCTGCACGCCTGCCGGCAACTCCACGCCGACCCCGCAGCCACCATCGCCATCGAAGACTCCCCAGCCGGCGCCCGGTCGGCCTGCACGGCGGGCCTGTATGTCATCGCCATTGCCAGAGCGCCCCAGGCGACCCTCGACGCCGACCTGCTCGCCGACTCCCTGGCCACAACGAGCATCCGAACGGCCCTGCGCCTGCCGCCCACTGCGCCGTAGGCAGCGACACCCTGTGGCCGGTGGGCTCCCCACCGTTGGCCGCCGACGGCCGTCAGCCGGCCGCTGGGCCGCCGACATCCCACCATGGCCCCGGACACTACGGCCACCGGTGAACGGCGCCCGTGGGGCCACCAGGGCGCCCCGACGGCCGACGTGCGCGCCGTGTCGGCGGTCGCACGAAGACGGCCGGGTTTGGCCGCGGCGGGCCCAGCGGCGCCTTGGTTGACCTCGGCCTTGAGGTGTGCGCAACGGACGAGGTAAAAACTGTGTGGCTTCGGATCTGCGCAGGTCAAAGGAGGTGCACGGTGCCCACCGGCAGCCCCGCCGGGCCCCCCGGACGCCGCCGGCTCGGCTCGGGCGAGCTGCGCGCCATGGTGCTCGCCCACCTCACCGAGCACCTCGGCCGGTCCTTCACCCCGGGCGAGATCGCCCGCGCGCTGGGCGGCCGGTCCACCGGCGCGATCGGCAACGCGCTTGAAACGCTGGTCGAGCACGGCCGGGTCACCTGCACCCACACCCGCCCGCGCCGCTTCGCCGCCACCGCGGGCCTTCCCGCAGGTGCCACCAGCAGCCCACCCGCCCCGGTGCCTGCACCCAGGGCGGCGCGCCCGTCCACCGCTGCGCCTGGGCCGGTGGTGCGGCCCAACGGGCAGCGCTACCACCCCCGCGCGCTGGCCGACCACGCCGACGTCGCGGCGCTGCGGGCGCTGCGCGACGCGGGCATGCCCACACTGCTCTACGGCCTGCCCGGCACTGGCAAGACCGCCCTGGTGGAGGCGGCCTTCCCCGACCTGGTCACCGTCGCCGGCGACGGCGACACCGCGGTGGCCGACTTCGTCGGTTATCTTGAGTCGAGCGGAAGCGCGGCTCGTTGACCAGCAGCGTTGCGTTGCGGACGGCGTGCTCGACGCGGTGTGAGAAGGCTGCGCGAAGGGCTGATCCAGCAGTGCAAGAGTTATCGAATCGATGCCAGCTTCTCGCACTGGGGTGGTCCAGCTTGGATGTACGTGCGTGTATGGCAACGGTGAGCCGGGAGATCTCGGCTGGCTCGGCGTCGCTAGGGCTTCGGTCGCTCCTTGGCGATGATCTCGACGCACAGGTCGACGCATTCGTTGCAGATGTAGACGCCGGGGCCGGCGATCAGCTTGTTCACCTGCCGCTGGTGCTTGCCGCAAAACGAGCACGTCAGGGGGGAGGTGAACTTCCTCGCGCTGGCAGCGCGCCTCCTGAACCGCATCCCTTTCTCCTTCCTGCTGAGGGCTCAGCCTGACAGCTGCCGCCGGTCGCGTCGCTGTGGTTGCTGGAAGGTGATGACGAGCACGACGTCGAGGGCGGCGGCCGCCCGGTCGAGGGTGTCCAGGCTTGGGGCGACGCGGCCGGCTTCCAGGCGGGCGATGGCCGGCTGGGTGCTGCCCATGCGCCGGGCCAGCTCGGCTTGGCTAAGGTGCTGCGCCTCACGCAGCGCTCGGAGCTGCTCGCCAAGCTCGAACGCCCGCCGGGTCCGCTCGTAGCCGGCCCTGGCCGCCGGCGCGGCCAGCCTGTCCTGCCGGAGTTCGTCCCAGCGGTTACGGCGACTCATCCCAGCTCCTTTCGGTCCTGCTCGCTCTGGGTCTGCGGCCGGGTTCGGCGGCGCATCGTGGTCGCGGCCCGTTCGAGCTCGTGGTGGGCGCCACGCCAGCGCCGCCAGACCGTGAGCAGCACGATCGTGCCGTCATCCTCGGCGCAGTAGTAGGTGACCCGGTGCACTCGCCGGTGGCCGGGATCTCCAGCCGGCGAAGCCGTCCGGACAGGCAGTGGCTGTGCGGTGCTTCGAGCTGGCCCCGGCGCTGGCGGAGCAGGTCGAGGTAGAAGGCGACCTGGCCGAAGTCGTCCTCCCCAAGGCCGGTCAGCCAGGCGCGGACCTCGGGGGTGAGCACTAGCGAACCCCATTCCATACCACATATGGTATATACCTTCACGGTATGGCAAGGGGTCTTCCCCTTTGGGAGGCGCCGGGCTGATAGGCAACCGCCGGCAGCCGCTCGTCCCCGCCAGGCGGCGCGGCAGCCGATCAAGGTCGGCCCGGGTGAAGCGCCAGGCGAACGGGGACGCGGTCTGCTCACAGCGGTGCTGGAAGACGAGCAGGCGGGCCTCGACCTCGGCAAGGTCAGTACGTCGTGGGGGGTCAGAACCTCCATCCTCTGCGCCAAGGAAGCCAACAGCGACCCTGAGTCAACCGGGGTTGACTTCCATCGTTGGTCAATGTAAGTTGACCGATATGAGCGAGGTGCGGACCGACGAGGTGACGAAGTTGGCTGCGGCAACCAGTAGCCACGATCCCGAGGTTGGCCTGGCTGCCGTGGCGGCCTTGCGCGGCCTAGTGGAGGTGCTGGAGGCCCTGCAGGTCGACAACGCCCGCGCCAAGGGCTGGACCTGGCAGGCGATCGCCGGGCGGCTCGGGGTCAGCAAGCAGGCCGTGCACAAGAAGTACGCGGGCGGCCGGCTGTTCGGGTCGCGGAGGTAGCCCGAGATGTTTGAGCGGTTCACACCCGCCGCCCACGAGGTGGTCGAGCTGGCCAACCAGGAGGCCGACCGCCTGCAGCACAACTATCTTGGTCCTGAGCATGTCCTGGTCGGCATCCTGCGGCAGGGCGGCAGCCGGGCGGCGCGGGTGCTGCGAGCGCACGGCCTGGACCTGGAGGCCGCCCGGGCTGAAGTGGGTCGGCTGGTCGACCAGGGGATCTTGCCGCGGCCTGAGCGCAGCGACACCGAGCTGCTGGCCAGTCTTGGGATCGACCTGGCGGCGGTGCGGCACCGCGCCGAGGAGACGTTCGGGTGTGAGGCGGTGGGCGAGGCGACCTGGCGGGTGACCCGCCGGCCGTGGTGGCGGGGTGGCGCGGTGGGCTGGACGCCGCTGTGCGGAAAGCCCCTGGCCGCCAAGCGGGCGTTGCACCTGGCAAGCGTGGAGGCGGATGCGCTCGGCCAGCATGACATCGGCCCTGAGCATGTGCTGCTCGGGGTGCTGCGCGACGCTGCGGATCTGAGCGGCGATCCCCGGCCGAGCCGGCGTGCCAAGCGGACACGGGCCTATCTGGGTCTGCCCCAAGAGGGGCCGACCCCGGTCAAGCTGGTGGTCGAGGCGCGCGGGCTGACCCTCGAGCAGCTGCGGGAGGCGGTCCTGGCCGAGCTGCACGCCTCGACCAACCCCCCGAGGGGTTGATGACCGGTCGTGGTCGATGCTGCGGCGTCTCCGCTGGTGGCGTGTCCCGAGGTGAGCTTGCCGTCCATGCGCGTTTCGGCTCGGGTCCGGGGTCGGCGCAGGCGGTCTGCGGGCTTGCGTCGTCTGGCGCAATGCCGTGCTGGCCAAGCCGCTCCCGCAGGCGCTCGACCTCGGTTTCCAGCACCCGGATGGCGGCGACCGCCTCAGCAAGCAGCCATCTTGTCGCCGCTGATCGACACGAGTTCGTCCCGTTGCGGTGGGGCGGGCTTGCGCTGGACCTCGGCCAGCAGCCGCATGATCTCCCTCCGGACCTGTTCGGGGTCGGCGCCGAGCTGGGTCAGGACCTGGACGGCTTTGTAGGTGAGTTCGGACAGCGTCTGTCGATCAGCGGTGACAGCAGCGGTTTCTGACGGTTGGTGATGTCGCCGAATTTCGACAGCGCTCGGGAGCTGCTGTGGGAGTATCCGCCCGACTGGCCCAGACCTGCGAGCAGCACGTCGCAGGCTGACGACCACCACGGCATCACGGGCTCGGGATTGCCGAACCGGTCGGGCTTGGCGGTGGACGCCGCGGCACAGAGCGCAGGTGGACGATGGACGATGCTGGTGGAGGGCTGCGTGGGCTCCGGGCCGCGCCGACGGCCGAGCTGGCGGAGGTGCTGGGTCGCCGCTACGGCATCGACGCCGGTCAATCCGCCGATCTTGGCGGCTCCTCCAACCTCAACCTGCTCGTCGCCGACGGCCCTGCCCGCTACGTCGTGCGGGTCTACCGGCCGTACGTGACGGCGGGCCGGCTTGGCGACATCCAGCTCGTCCGCGGTGTGCTGGATCGCGCAGGGGTGCCGTGCGCCAAGCTGGTGCCTGCTCGGGATGGCCAGCCGTGGGTGCGCGTCGGCGGCCGGCTGGTCGAGGTGGAGCGGTTCGTGGACCACGACGCCGCGATGGACGCCTGGAGCCGCCTTGAGCGCGGGCTGCCGCTGCTGGGTCGGATCCACTCGCTGCTGGCGCCCATCCAGGGCTCCGCCGAGGGCCGCAGACCGCGGTTCGCCAACCACCTGGACCCCGCCCAGGTGCGACGCTCGACCGCGCAGGCCACCGCGCGGATCCGCGCCTGGCGGCCTGAGCCCACCCCGGCCGAGGAGCGCCTGGCGAGGCTGTCCGAGCAGCTGGCGGACCTGGTGGCCGCCGGCGAGGCCAGCCAGGCCGGGCTCCTGCCGCGGCAATTGGTCCACGGGGACTTCTGGGACAACAACGTGGGCTTCCGCCACGATCGCGTCGTGCTGGTGGGCGACTTCGACTTCATGGGCGCGCGGGCCCGCATCGACGACCTGGCCCTCACCCTGTATTTCGCCGACGCCACCCTTGGCCCTGACGATAGCCTTGACGACCGCGGCGGCGGGGATCGGATCGCGCGGCTGCGGCGCCTGGTCGACGCCTACGACAGCGGGCTCGACCATCGGCTCACCACCGCGGAGCGGGCCGCCGTGCCGTGGGCGATGGCGCGCCAGCCGCTGTGGGCGGTCGGCGGCTGGCTTGTCTGCCTGGACGATGAGCAGGCCGCCCGCAACCTGGCCGCTGGCCTGTCGGCCGAGGCCGAGGTGGAGCGCGCGCTTGGCGTCGTCCACGAGATCGACCGTTGGCAGCAAGCCTTCGTCTGACGACCGCGCCGACCCGCCGCCGCGCTCCCACCAGCCTGGGCCGGATGCGCCGACCCCGATCACGAGACCCGACCGACAGCACCGAAGACGACCATTAACTTGAGTTCCGCAGTCGGTGGGCACACGCGTCTTGGCGAGGGCTTGACCTGCGGGAACGGGAACGGTCTCGTGTGCCCACATCACGTTGGTCCACGCCTGTGTGCGCCTGAGCCGGGGCGGTGCCAGCCTGTCCGACTCGTGTTCCGCTCGGCTGCGGGCTCGGGGTCGGCGCGAGCCCCGCTTACCAGGCAGGGGCCTGCGAGGATGCAGGTCCGCCGGCTCAGGCGCGCTCGGTGATCCCGGCCAGAAGCCACCGCAGGCCGGCCTGGAAGTCCTCGTCGGTCGGCTGGCGGCCAAGCAGCGCTGCCAGACGTGCGACGTTGGGGAACTCCTGCGGCGCGGCCGCCAGCGCGGCCTGTGACCGCGCGTGGCGCTGGTCCGGCTGCGGCTCGATGAGCCACGGCGCTTGGAGTGCGGCAGATCCGAACGAGTAGACCAGCAGCGCCCGCAGCGCCCGCACGGCCGGCTCGCCCTGGATGCCGCCGCGGGCGAGCAGCTGGAGGGTGACCTCGCCCAGGCGGATCGCGTTTCGTCCCCGCCGTGGACGGGACAAAAACAGCGGGATCAGCTCGGCGTGGTCCAGCAGCAGGCGTCGCGTCTGGCCCATCAGCGCGACCAGCCCCTCGGCCCAGTCGACGGCATGGGGATTGGGTGGCTCGACCTCGCCGATGACGTCATCGAGCACGGCATCAAGCAGGGCCGTCTTGTCGGCGAAGTGACTGTAGAGGGCGTTCGGCGCGACGCCGAGGTCGCCGGCCAGGCGACGCATCGTGACGGCGGCCAGGCCCTCCCGCTCGCAGAGCGACCGGGCGGCGGCGATCACCGCCCCCGGTCGCAGGCCCGCACGTTGTCCGGGGCCCCGGTGATCGCGCCCGTGGTCCATGGCGCAAATTGTACGTTGTCCACTAATATTGGACGACGTTCAGTTCCGGCGGCTGCGTGGGCTGCCGCATCAGGAGGCACCGTGACCACGATCGCGCTGTTTCACTCCGCGCTGGGCTTGCGCCCGGGCGTGCTGGAGTTCGCCGCGCGCCTGCGCGCGGCCGGCCACGCCGTCTACCCGATCGACTCCTTCGACGGCGAGACCTTCGACGACCTGGACCAGGGCACGGCAAAGCGCGATGCGCTCGGCATCCCTGAGCTGATCCGCCGCGCTCAGCAGGGCGTCGACGGCCTGCCCGCCGGCACCGTTTATGCCGGCTTCTCCATGGGCTGCGGGGTCGCCGAGTTCCTGGCCGCCACCCGTCCGGGGGCGCGCGGAGCACTGCTGATGAGCGGCGCGCTGGACCCACAGAGCTTTGGCGTCCAGCGCTGGCCGCAACAGGTGCCCGTCCAGGTCCACTACGCCGCCGACGACCCGCTGGTGGACCCCGCACCGGTTGAGGCGCTCGCGGACGCCGTCCGCGCCGCGGACGCATACTTCGAAGTCCACACCTAT
>WNFU01013281.1_pt1 | contig 11050 bp, 12 predicted proteins | sample 5400121 | NCBI WGS metagenome assembly WNFU01 (sample SAMN13153360, study PRJNA577476) | soil metagenome | isolation source: 100 cm soil or saprolite under grassland replicate 1 | place: USA:California | collected 2016-06-15
TTGCCGGCACTCGAAGCAGATCGTGCGCTCGACCTCGTAGGGAACGCCGTGGCGCTGGAGCACGACGATCCTCGTGACCGTCGTATGCCGATGAGTCTGCTTGGACATGACCCTTCTATCTCCTGAGACTAATCTCCGCACCGGAGGTTAGTGAGACCGAAGGGCAACAAACTCGTAAAGATTTTGCCGGCGGCCGCCCTGGTCCTTGTCATCGTGGTCGCGGCCGCGCTCGCCGGGCCCGATCCGTTGGCGCAGCCGCCGCTCGACGGCTGCACCCGTGACCGTGGCGCGATCTTCACGCATCTCGTTCCGAACTGGGCGTACGTGAACGACCGCGACTACGCGGCGAACGACCCGCTTCCGCCGCAGCAGTGGGCGCACGGCGTGGCGGAGTCGGCGTACGACACCGAGCGGTCGGCGCATCCCACGGGCGTCGACGATCCGTTCACGCACACGTCCTACGACTTCATCTTCAACCTGGACGTCCCCCTGGAGCAGGGGGCTCCTCGCCGGAAGCGCGGCCGAAGGAACGGGCAACTATGCGGGAAAGGACGAGGAGACGGCGCGGTTGCACGTCGAACGGGAGACCAAGACCTTCCCGTCGTGGGCGTGGCCGGATAGGGGCGACTACGTGGCCGCGCGGGGAAACTGGGTCTGGGACTGCGATCACGCCGGTCCAACCGGGGAGCGCACCGAGATCCATCCCTTCCACACGATCTTCGTGTGGCGCAATCCCGGCGGACAATCCCCGAACAGCCCCAATGGGGAGTCTGAGGGCGACATCTACCGAGATCCATCCCTTCCACACGATCTTCGTGTGGCGCAATCCCGGCGGACAATCCCCGAACAGCCCCAATGGGGAGTCTGAGGGCGACATCTTCGTCACGGGCGCGAGCACGCCCGCCGACCGGCAGGCGGAGTGCGCGCACAAGACGAAGGGCGATCGTGACGCGTTCAAGGCGTGCGTTGCCATCCCGGGTGCGCTGGTGGACATTCGAGACTATTACCCGTTCTTTCTCCAGGCGCCTCCGCGTCCGTCGAAGTCCGCGAAGCTTGTGTATCGCGTCGTCGACAAGGGAAGTGTGAATGCCCCTCGGCTGCATGTGAGGTTCGCGGGGCGGGTCGGCATCTTCATCTCCTTCACGATCACCAACTCGACCGTGGTTGCGAAGCAGGTCTTCCTCGGCTGGCGGCCGATGCCGGCGAAGAAGCTCCCCATCCATCTCCGCACCACCTTCCAGGAGCTCCGCGTCCGCCGGGCGATGGACCCCGGTTGCCCACTCGACAATCCGAAGTGCAAGGACCGGAACGAGACCACCCGGGTGGGGCAGTACAGCAAGGCCCCCGGTGAGTGGAACGTCTACAGCGACGTGGGCGGTGTCTGGAGCGAGTGGGCTCTGCTACGCCCGCATGACGGGCAACGGATCAGGACGCGCCGGAAGGTGGACTTCTACGTCGCGCCGGGCAAGCCGTGGAGGCTCTTCGTCCAGACGCGCGAGTGCGACTTCGGCTCGGTGGGCAATGCGTACTCGGCCAGCCAGATCGTGTGGCCGTGCCCGCGGGTGAACGAGATCGGCAATCCCATCGGTGACGACGAGCCGGGGATTCTCGTCGACCACTTCCGTTCGCCGACAACCGGGCTCGGCACCCATCACTCCAACTCGCGGCTCGACGGCTCCACCTGCCCGAAGTCGAACAAGCACGGCTGTTACGCGCTCACCTACTCTGTCCGACGGATATCGTCTCCCCACCGATAGCGAGGAAAGGCGGAGTGATGGCGCAGCGTCGGCGCGACAGCAAGGATCTCCTGGCGAGGCTGGCAGACGCGGGCGAGGATGCAATCCAGCGGCTCTCGGAAGTCCCTGGCGGGAAGAAGGTTCTCGACGCCGTGAGCGGGATCCGCGACCGGGTCGACGAGCTCCAGCACCGCGTCCGGAACCTCGGCGACCTGGAGAAGCGGGTCAAGGCGCTCGAGAAGAAGGTCGCCGAGCTGAGCAAGCCCAAGCCGCGCCGCCGGACGACGGCGCGCAAGACGACCGCGACGAAGAAGTAGCTGCCTCAGTCAGTGGCGCGGTGGAGCGATCGACGCGCTCGCTCGGACAAGGAGCCGCAGTTCTGACCGGTTCGGGAGCACTGAGTCACCGCACGGCCCCGCTTGCATCCAGACAATCAGCCTGCCCACCGGCCACCAGCGCCACACCCCTGAGTCGCCATAGATCGGGCTACCGTCACTACGAGCGACAAGCTTCCAGCCCGGCCTCTTCACCCTCTCGGCGGATTGCCGGGTCGCCCAGATGAAAAAGCTCGCTCCTCCGCCCTCGGCGATCCACGCAGTCGGCGTGCTTCCGGTGGGGCGGTACCTGGCCGCCTCGATGACGTTCCGAAGCCACTCTGCCAGTGGGGGCGAAACGTTGGCAGGCGGGTGTTGGGACGCGTAACCAGGCGGTAGCTGTTCGGAACACGGAAGGCTCGAGCGCGAGCTGCTGCAGCTCGCTGCCATGACCATGACCGACATGGCGCCTGCGAGAGCGAGTCTCGTGGTCATCCGACGTTCTTACGTAGCGAGGGTTGCAGAAGGTCCCTCTCCGAAGTTCAGGGAACGCGGACGCGCAGGGCCTCCTCGCCGTCGAGGACGACCGGCAACGCACGCTCGGCCTCGACGCTGACCGTCCGGCAGCGAACGCACTCGATCTTCGGATGGCTCAGGTGGCGGCCGCCGTAGATCTTCGGGAATGTCGTCAGGAAGTCGAGCTTCGTCACGTCGCCGAAGAGCACGCAGTCGAGGAGCCCGTCGTCGAGCCGGGCGTCGGGCGCGATGCGCATCCCGCCCGCCGCGTAGGGCCCGTTCATCGCGACGATCTCGAACATCGGCCCGCTCTTGCGCTCTCCGTCGATCTCCATCACCACGTCGGCGCTCTTCCAGCGGGCGAAGACCTTCACGGTCGAGACCAGGAAGGAGACGCGGCCGCCGAGCGCCTTGGAGGACGCGTTCGCATCCCGGGCGATCGCCCCGCTGATCCCGGAGCCGGCGAAGTTCGCGAACCAGGCCTCGTGACTCGCGCCGTCGCGCGTGAAACGGGCGCGGCCGGCGTCGACGATGCGAACCGTGCCCGAGACGGCGACCTTCACCGCGTCGTCGAAGCGCTTGGGAAGCGAGAGGCTGCGCGCGAAGTCACCGCCGGTGCCGCGCGGGAGGACCGCGAGCTCGACCTCGCCGGCGGCGGCGCCGAGGACGCCGTTCACGACTTCGTGCACGGTCCCGTCCCCGCCGACGACGACGAGTTGCGATGCGCCGCCCGCGACCGCTTCCGCGGCGAGCTCCGCCAGGTGACCGGGGCGCTCGGAGAGGAGCGCGTCGCCCGAGAGGCCGAGCGCCGCGGCCCGGCGGGCGAGCTCGGGCCAGCGACTCCCCGTGGCGCCGTTCGCCGACGCCGGGTTCACCAGGAAGACCGTGCTCACGTCAGGGCCGCCAGGGCGATCCTCGCCATCCGGTCGACCGCATCCTCGAGGCCCGTGTCCGAGATTCGAGTCCGCGTATCTCCGATCACCGTGTCGCTGACGGCGAGCAGGCAGCCGGCCTGGACCCCGCGCAGCGACGCGACCGTGAACAGCGTCGCAGCCTCCATCTCCACGGCCAGGAGCCCCCGCTTCGACCAGCGAAGGTGCTGCTCGGGATCGGGGTCGTAGAACGCGTCGGTGCTGACGACCGGCCCGACGTGCAGCGGCTCGCCCAGATCCTTGGCTGCGTGGACGACGCCGTGGAGGAGGTCCCAGTCTGCCGTGGGACTGTGCGGTTCTCCGCCGAGGTACCTGGCAGACGTGCCGTCTGCCGGAACCGCTGAGAGCGCCAGCACGAGGTCGCCGTGGCCAATGTCGGTGCGAAGGCCGCCGCAGGTTCCCACGCGGAGGAAGCGCCGGACGCCCAGCTCCACCAGCTCCTCGAGCACGATCGCCGTCGACGGGCCGCCCATGCCCGTGGCCTGGACGGAGACGGGCTTTCCGCCGAACTCGCCGGTGTAGCCGAGCAGTCCCCGCTCGGCGTTTCGCTGCACGACGTTCTCCAGATGAGTCTCGGCGATGTGCCGGGCCCGGTTCGGATCGCCCGGCAGCAGGCAGGCTTCCGCATAGTCGCCCGGCTCGGCTCGCACGTGAATGGGCACGGCGGAAGCCTAAAGTTAAGCCATGGGGGCGGTTACGACGCCTAGCCAGGCCCAGATCCTCGCCTTCTGCGCCGAGGATCCGGTCGAGCGCGTATTTCTGGAGGAGATGGCCCGGCGCCGGGCGACCCGCTTTGCCGCCGTCGAGCGAGGGGGCAAGCTGGCGGCGCTCGCCTACCTGGGAGCGAACGCCGTCCCCTCGGGCCAGGGCTGCGATGCGTTCGCCGATCTCGTCGCCGGCGATCCGCCGCGCATGTTGATCGGCGACGAAGGCGCCGTGACCGAGCTGTGGGATGGGGCGCAGGACCGGCTGCCGGTCCCGCGCGAGGACCGGCCCGGACAGCCCGTGTTCGCGATCGCTGATCGCCCGGGGCCGGCGTGCAGCGGCCTGCGTCCGGCCCGGAAGAGCGACCTCGAGCTGCTCCTTCCGGCGTGCGCGGTCGCGCACGAGGAAGAGTTGGGGACGAATCCCCTGGCCGGCGACGGCGAGGCATTCCGGCGTAGGACGCTCGCCCAGATCGAAGAAGGCCGCTCGTGGCTGTGGGCGGAGCGCGGCGCCATTCTCTTCAAGGCCGAGGCCTCCGCGTGGACGCCGAGCGCTGTGCAGCTGCAGCAGGTGTGGGTCGATCCCGACGCCAGAAACCAGGGTCACGGGCGGCGCGGTTTGAGCGATCTCTGCAGCCTGCTGCTCGACCGCGTGCAGACAGTCTGCCTCTTCGTCCGCCGTGAGAACGTGCCTGCGATCCGTCTCTACGAGGCGATCGGGATGCGCCGCGCCGGCACCTACAGGAGCGTGCTCTTTTGACCGATCTGCCGGACCGCGTGGAGGCGTTCGTGCGCCGCCACGACCTGATCCCCACCGGCGGAGAGGTCACGTGCCTCGTCTCCGGCGGCGCTGACTCCACCTGCCTGTGGCACGTCCTGCGCGCGCTCGGCTACCGGGTCGGCGCGCTGCACGTGAACTACGGGCTCCGCGGCGAGGAGTCGGAGGAGGACGCCCGCTTCTGCCGGGAAGTGCTCGGCGCGGAGGTCGTGGACGCAAGTAACACTGTGTTACAAGGAACGGAGGCGGAGTTGCGGGAGATCCGCTACTCGTTCGCCTGCGACCGGCTGCGGGCGACCGGTCACACCGCGTCGGACCAGGTCGAGACGATCCTTTACCGTTTGGTTGCGAGCGGGACGGCGACGGGGATCAAGCGGAAACGCGAGGACGGGGTGGTGCGCCCACTGCTCGAGATCCGCCGGGACGAGACCGAGGCCTACTGCCTCGCCGAAGGGCTCGCGTTCCGAACGGACACGTCCAATCCGGACACGAAGCGCGGCCTGATCCGTGACCAAATCCTCCCGCTTCTGCGCGAACTGCATCCCGGCGCCGATCGCAACCTCCTGCGGCTTGCGCTTCCCAAGATGATGCCCGCCGCGCTCGCCGAGCTACTCGAATCACGTGTCGGCTCGAAGCGCGTCGACCTCGGCGGAGGACGCACGGCCGTCCGTGAGTACGGGACCGTCTGGCTCGAGCGGTCTCCCGTCACGCTCGAAGGCGAGGTTCGTTGGGGCCCGTGGCGCATCTCCGCGGAGGAGGAGGGCCTTATAGTGCGCTCGTGGCGCCCCGGAGACCGGCTCGCGGGGCGCAAGAAGAAGATCCAGGACGTATTTGTGGACGCCAAGATCCCGAGATCAGAACGCGAGGCCTGGCCGCTCGTCGTCCGCGGTGACGAGGTGGTGGCGGTGCCCGGGATCGTCGACGCAACCGGCGTCACCGCCTGGCGGGAGGACGAGTGACCCAGCAGGTGACCGACCCCGCCGTGCAGGAGATCCTGATCGACGAGGAGGCTCTCAAGGCGCGTGTCGCCGAGCTCGGTGAGCAGATCTCCAGCGATTACGAAGGCCGCGACCTGCTACTCGTCGGCGTCCTCAAGGGCGCCGTCTTCTTCATGGCCGACCTGATGCGGGAGCTCGCCGTTCCCTGCGAGGTCGACTTCATGGCGATCTCGAGCTACGGGGCCGCGAGCGACTCCTCGGGAGTCGTCAGGATCCTGAAAGACCTCGACATCAACATCGAGGGCCGCAACGTTCTGATCCTGGAGGACATCATCGACTCCGGCCTGACGCTCTCCTACCTCGTCCGCAACCTCGGAGCTCGCAATCCGGCCACGCTGGAAGTGTGCGCCTTGCTCGTGAAGGAAGGCCGGATCGAGACCGACGTCGACGTCCGTTACGTGGGGTTCGAGATCCCGAACCGCTTCGTGGTCGGCTACGGCCTCGATTTCGCCGAGCGGTACCGGAATCTGCCCCACGTAGCCCTCCTGAACCAGGAAACGGTCGGCCCGCGGTAAATCGGCCTAGGAGCAGGGAATCAACCTTGCTACCCTGGCGTTAGGTATCCCATGAACCGGTTCTTCCGCAGCGCGCTCTTTCCCCTGATCGTGATCGTCCTGCTCGTCTACCTGGCGAGCCAGACGCTCATGCACGGGCAAAAGAAGCAGGAAAAGCTCACGTACTCCGGGCTCATCCAGCGGGTGAAGAAAGAGCCTCAGGCGATTCAGAAGGTCGAGTTCGACCCGAACAAGCAGAAGATCAGCTACGAGCTGACGGGCGACCGAAAGGGCTCGGTCCACTACCCGAGCGACCAGTCCCAGAACACGTTCCAGAACCTGCTCGAGAACAAGAACGTCGTCTTCGACTCGAAGGGGACGGGCGGCTCGGCCTGGTGGTCGATCCTCACCTCGCTGCTTCCGTTCGTGCTCCTGTTCGGCTTCTGGATTTTCCTCATGAACCAGGTCCAGGGCGGCGGCTCGAAGGTGATGAGCTTCGGGAAGAGCCGCGCCAAGCGGATGACGCCCGATTCGCCGAAGATCGGCTTCAAGGACGTCGCCGGCGTGGAGGAGGCGGTCGAGGAGCTGCAGGAGATCAAGGAGTTCCTCGAGAACCCGAAGAAGTTCCAGGCGCTCGGCGCGCGCATCCCGAAGGGCGTGCTCCTCTACGGCCCGCCCGGGACCGGTAAGACGCTGCTCGCGCGCGCGGTTGCCGGCGAGGCGGGAGTCCCGTTCTTCTCCATCTCCGGGTCGGATTTCGTCGAGATGTTCGTGGGCGTCGGCGCGAGCCGCGTGCGCGACCTCTTCGAGCAGGCGAAGCAGGCCGCTCCGTGCATCGTCTTCATGGACGAGATCGACGCGGTCGGCCGCCATCGCGGCGCCGGTCTCGGCGGCGGCCACGACGAGCGCGAGCAGACCCTGAACCAGCTCCTCGTCGAGATGGACGGGTTCGAGCTGAAGGACAACATCATCCTGATCGCGGCCACGAACCGGCCGGACATCCTCGACCCGGCTCTGCTGCGTCCGGGCCGTTTCGACAGGCAGATCGTCGTCGACCGGCCCGACCGGAACGGGCGCCGGAAGATCCTCGAGGTGCATGCCAAGGGCAAGCCGCTCGCGTCCGAGATCGACCTCGACACGCTTGCAGCGGGAACCCCGGGCTTTACGGGCGCCGACCTTGCGAACCTGGTCAACGAGGCCGCTCTCCTCGCCGCCAGGCGCGGCAAGAAGACGATCGAGCAGGAGGAGCTCGAGGAGGGGATCATGCGCGTGATCGCCGGCCCCGAGAAGAAGACGCGGCTCCTCTCCGAGCACGAGCGCAAGATCACCGCCTTCCACGAGCTCGGCCACGCGCTCGTCGGCCACTATCTCGACCAGGACGCAGAGGTGCACAAGATCTCGATCATCAGCCGCGGCCAGGCGCTCGGCTACACGATCTCGCTTCCGCGCGAGGACCGCTATCTGACGACCAAGTCGAACCTGATGGATCGTCTCGCGATGATGCTCGGGGGCCGCACCGCCGAGGAGCTCGTCTTCCACGAGATCACGACCGGCGCCGCCGACGACCTCGAGAAGGTGACGCAGACGGCAAAGCAGATGGTGATGCGCTACGGGATGAGCGAGAAGCTCGGCCCGCGCGTCCTCGGCCGCGCCCACGACATGCCGTTCCTCGGCCGCGAGATGGGCTCGGAGCCCGACTACTCCGAGGAGATGGCCCGTGAGATCGACGACGAGATCCGCCGCGTCATCGAAGAGGCCCACGATCGTGCGCGCGCTGTGCTCCAGGAGCACATGGACGCGCTCAACAAGCTCTCGGGGATCTTGATCGAGCGTGAGACGATCGACAAGGAGCAGTTCGAGCGTCTGCTCGCCGGAGAGCCCGAAGAGGACGTCTTCCGCGAGGAGCCGCCGCCGGAGCCGGCCCCGGAGCCGGGCAAGGAGAAGAAGCCGGTCCCGAAGCCGAAGCCGTTCCCGCTGCCGGGCGCGGCCATGAAGCCTCCGCCGCCCGAGCCAGAACCGTCCTAGCTAGTAACACTGTGTTACTAAGTTCGGGTTGACGGCGTCCTGCCGATCGGTCAGGATCGTGCGGTCAACAAGCGGCGAAGGGGGAATACATGGAAGGGCAAGCGATGCTCGGACGGATAATCGCTGCCGTCGGAGTCGTACTCGGCTTCATCGCGATCTGGGTGAAGTTTCTCCCGTTTCAGAAGTACTCGGACGACGGCACCATTCTGACGTGGCTTCTGATCCTGGGAATCCTGACGGCTTTGCTTCTCGTGGGCGCCTTCGCGACGGGCCGCCGGGATCTTGATATCGCGGTCGGTGCTGTGGGAGGAGCGATGTTCGGCTTCTACCTGTTCCTGCCCGTGCTGACGGCGTTCGACCATTGGAAGGACCTCGACACGGGTGCCTGGCTGGGCGTCTGTTCGGGCTTGACCGTCTTGGGCGCACTGATCGCGACCTGGAAGCCGATGGCGGCCGCCGCCTCGAAGCCTGCGCCGATGGGGATGCTGCTCGCCCTCGTCGGGCTCGTCCTCGTGTTCGTCGGCATCTGGCCGAAGGTTTCCAACGGGCAGGGCAGTTACTGGAACACCACCGGTCTCGGCCACTCGGGCGGGATCTTCCTGATCATCCTGGTCGTGCTCGGCGTGCTCGCGCTCGGTGCCGCATATGCGGGTATGGCCGTCGGCGACGTCCCGCTTCTGCTTGCCGCGGTGACGTTCGGCTTCACGATCACGCTCGTGGTCGGGAATGCCTTCAACAGCCTCGGCGATCTGAAGGTGGGCGCGTGGCTTGCGGCCGTCGGCGGAATCCTCGAGTTGGTAGGCGTCGCGGGGATGCGCAAGATGGCCATGGCCGGGGCTCCTGCCCCGATGACAACGCCTGCGCCGCCGCCTCCGGCCTAGCAGCACGAAAGAACCGGCAGAGGCCCCGGGCGAACACCCCGGGGCCTCGCCGTGCGTTTCTCTAGGCTGCTGCGGTCGCCGCGCCGGGAGCCGGCGCGCCCTTCGACGCCCAGAACTCGTTCAGAGCGGTCTGGATCTTCCAGATCCAGATGAACGAGCCCGCGTACGGGACGAGGACCCAGAACCCGGTGTAGCCGCTGACCGGATTCGGCTTGCCGTCCTCGGAGTACATGCGGCCGACGTAGGCCGGCAGCAGGAAGGTCGAGACGATGATGAGGGCGAGGAGCACGCCTCCCAGCCCGCCGACGCCCTGACCGCGGTGGCGCTTGACCTCGTCGAACGACTTGTAGATCCAGTAGATGCCGTAGATCCCGAGCGTGACGATGTACATCACGATTGCGAAGCCGGGCCCGCGCTGCTGTCCGATGGGCCGGCTCGACGATTCCATTGTGCTCATACAGTTCCTCCTCTTATTGAGTTGCCGGAGCCTGCGCGGCTTCCATGCCCGCGCCCTTGCTGTGCCAGTAGCGGTTGAGCGCGCCCTGGACCTTTACGAACCAGACGATGTTGCCGATGATCGGCAGGAGGGTCCAGAGGCCGGTCAGGCCGGTCACCGGCTTCTCCTGTCCGTCGTCCGCATAGAGGTTGCCGACCTCGGAGCCGGCGAGGAACGGAATGGCGATCGAGCCGCCGACGAACATCAGGATGATCGCGAGAGCGCCGCCGACCCCTTGTCCGTTCCGGTGGATCTTCAACTCTTCGAAAGTCTTGTACGACCAGTAGTAGGCGTAGACGAAGAACGTGATGATCGTCATCAGGATTCCGAAGCCGATGCCGCGCGGCTGTCCGAGCGGCCCGGTCGGCCGTTGCATGTTCATGAGGGGGGCCTCCTCTGTCGTGATTCGTGGGGAGGTTCATACCACAGTTAAGTGGCCGCTGAGTAACCTCCAAGCGTGGTCGCTCCGATCGACCAGAGGTTTCCGCGTCCCTCGGTCATGGGGGTCGTCAACGTCACCCCCGACAGCTTCTCGGATGGAGGCGTCAACTTCAGAGCGGAGGACGCGATCGCAGCGGCGCGGCGCATGCTGGAGGAAGGCGCCGCGATCGTGGACGTCGGCGGCGAGTCCACCCGGCCCGGCTCGGGAGGAGTCTCGCTGGACGAGGAGCTGCGTCGCGTGGTCCCCGTGCTGGAAGGGCTTGCCGGCGACGTGCCGGTCTCGATCGACACGGCCAAGGCCGAGGTGGCGCGTCAGGCGATTGGGCTCGGCGCGGAGCTGGTGAACGACGTGAACGCGCTGCGCGGCGACCCGGAGCTGGCCGGGGTCGTCGCCGAAGCCGGCTGCTACCTCTGCCTGATGCACATGCAGGGGGAGCCCCGGACGATGCAGCTCAACCCGACCTACGACGACGTCGTCTCGGACGTGAAGGCGTTCCTCGAGGAGCGGCTGGCCGTCGCGGTTGCAGCGGGCGTTCCGGAGGAACGGGTCTGCCTCGATCCCGGGATCGGCTTCGGCAAGACGGTCGAGCACAATTTCGAGATCGTCCGCCGCCTCGACGAGCTCGTCGCGATCGGCCGCCCGATCCTGATCGGCCTTTCGCGCAAGAGCTCGCTCGGGCGGATTCTCGGCGATTCCGAGGCGACGACGGGGCCCTTGTCCGCGAGTCTCGCCGC
>WNFU01027150.1_pt1 | contig 11049 bp, 13 predicted proteins | sample 5400121 | NCBI WGS metagenome assembly WNFU01 (sample SAMN13153360, study PRJNA577476) | soil metagenome | isolation source: 100 cm soil or saprolite under grassland replicate 1 | place: USA:California | collected 2016-06-15
CGATCGTCTCGACAGGAGTGAGGAATACCGCGAGCAGCAGGATCACTCCCAGGTCGAACGCAAGCCGGCGCACGTTGTCGGCGGGCCAGCGCCGCTGTGTCGCGAGGTAGGCCGCAACCATCACCGCGACGACGAGGAGCGTGGGCCAATGCAGATGCCATTCGTAGGGTGACACGTCAAGATCCTGCCACGGGCTAAACAAACCGCGACTCCAGGGGATCGAACCATCGGGATGCCGTCAGCGGACGAAACCCTGCTTGCGATCGAATTGCTCTACCGCGAGCGATTCGCCGAGTTCGTCGCGGTCGCGGCGGCCGTCGTCGGCGAGCGCGAAAGAGCCCGCGAGGCGGTTCAGGACGCGTTCGCCGCACTCGTTCGCAGTCGCCGAGACTTCCGCGGCGACGCGCCGCTCGAGGCCTGGGCCTGGCGCGCTGTCGTCAATGCGGCCCGGAAGGAACGGCGGACGTACGCCCGTGAGGCGCGGACGCGCGCGTCGGCGCCGGCCTCGAACGGCAGCGGGCCGGTAGATGAACCGGGTTCCGACCTGGGAGTGCTCGTCGCGGCGCTCGCGCTGAGCGGTCGCTTCGACCGTCTCCTGCACGGCAGCCCGGTCAAAGACCTCACGCCGCAGGAGCGCTAGATCCTCAGCGAGTTCGACCTCAAGGGCAGGGTCGAGCTGATCGCGACGCACGGATCGGCCCGGACCGTCGGGTCGTCCTCGTGGAGCGAGCACCGACCGGACGCCGGCTGTTCCTCGAGCTTCGCCGTGGTGTGATCTACCGGACGAATCTCGGCGGCCTCACGCAGGTGCTGTAGCGCTACCCTGTGCCGGTCGCGCGGGCGTAGCTCAATGGCAGAGCGTCGGGTTTCCACCCCGAATACACGAGTTCGATTCTCGTCGCCCGCTTGGAGTCGTCCGGTGCGTTGGCTACGTTTTCCAAAGTGAAAACGGAAGAACGACTTCTAGCGCGGCATCTTCGAAGAACGGAAGGCGCGTCGATCAAAGAGATCGCGAAACGCATTGGCGCTGCGCAATCATCAGTCAGCCGTTGGGTCCGGGATGTTGAGTTGACGGGGGAGCAACGCGAGGCGCTTCGGATCGCGGCGTACAACGGCCAGGTGAAGGGTCGAACGATCAATGCAGCGCTCCGTCGCGAGGTCCGGGTCATGGCGCAAGAGGAAGGTCGGGCCCTTGCGCTTAACGGGGATCCGCTCTATGTCGCCGGATGCATGCTGTATTGGGCCGAAGGCGCGAGGGCGCGGAATCAGATCTGCTTCACGAATTCAGACCCAGAGATGGTGCGGTTCTTCGTCGCGTTCCTTAGGAGATATTGCCATCTCCGAGACAGCGATATCCGTATTACCTGCAATCTCTTTGCCGATCACGTAGAGCGCCAGCATGAGATCGAGCATTTCTGGCTCGACATCGCTGCGCTTCCGAAGAGCTGTCTTTGCCGGTCGACGGTGAACGTCTACTCGAAGTACAGCAAGAAGAAGAGGCAGAAGAAGCTTCCGTACGGCACGTGCCGTGTCGTCGTTTCGCGGACTCGAATCGTCCAGAGCATCTACGGCGGGATCCAGGAGATCGCCGGTTTCGAGCGCGATGCTTGGTTGGAATAGACGGTCTGTGTCCGAACCCGAGAGCGACGAGCAGCGTCACAACCGTGAGCTGATCGAGCTCCTCAACGAGCTCCGCGTGGCTCTTCCCGGCGTGCAGGTCCTGTTCGCCTTCCTGCTGGCGGTGCCGTTCGCGAACGGCTTTCCGAAGCTCGGGAAGCTCGACCGGGACATCTTCTTCGTCGCTTTCATCGCAACCGCCCTCTCGACGGTGCTGCTGATCGCGCCGAGCGCCTACCACCGTCTGCGCTGGCGGCAGCACGACAAGGAACGGATGCTCGTCGTCTCGAACGCGCTGACGATCGCGGGTCTCTTCCTGCTTGCGGTGGCCATTACGTGCGCCGTGTTCGTGATCACCGACTTCCTCTTCCACCGCGCATGGGCGGCGACGTTCACCGCTATTGTCGCCGCGGCGTTTCTCGTGTTGTGGTACGGAGTCCCGCTGGGAGCGGCGCTCAGGGACCTTCAGAAATCTCGACGCGCTCCATGATCGCGTCCTCGCGCGGCTTGTCGCGGTCGTCGCTCGGCAGCGCGGAGATCTTGTCGGCGACGTCCATCCCCGTCGTCACGCGCCCGAAGACGGTGTGCTTGCCGTCGAGCCACGGGCACGCGTCGGCCGTGACGATGAAGAACTGGCTCCCGTTCGTATTCGGCCCGGCGTTCGCCATCGCGAGCGCGCCGCGGTCGACCTTGTGCTGGTTGAACTCGTCCTCGAACGAATAGCCTGGCCCGCCCGAGCCGGTGCCGGTCGGATCGCCGCCCTGGATCATGAAGTCCGGGATGACGCGGTGGAAGATGAGGCCGTCGTAGAACCCGTCGCGCGCGAGCTTGACGAAGTTGTCGACCGTCTTCGGAGCGTCGTCCGGATAGAGCTCGAGCTCGATCGTGCCGTGATTCGTGTGCAGGGTCGCGTTCACCGGAGTGTGTCCGCGAGCGGCTCGATGGCGGCGGCAGTCGGCTCGAGCTCACCCGACTCCAACCCCATGGCGATCTCGCGCGCGAGCTCGGCCGCCTCACCCTCTTGATCCGGGTCGAGGACGGTGTTCACGGCCGCGAGCACGGTCCCGCCCGAGTGCAGCTCGACGTCGACCGTTTCCATCTGCGCACGTGGGATATACGGATCCTCGGGCACGCCTACGTGGACGATCACCTCCCGGCCGTCCGGGAGGGTGGCCGTTTGCTCGACCGTGCGGCCACGAAGGCTCACGGCGCGGGAATCTACCGTGCCGAGAGCGGCGGAGCGACGGTTCGCAGACGGCAGCGCGAGCGAAGCCGTCCGGCGCTGGCGCGATGCTGCAAGCGTGCCGGCGGAGCGCGAGCGCCTGGTCCACTTCCGTCCGCGGACGGTCCTGGTTGTTCTGGGCATTCTCATCGCGACCGGACTCGTGCTCGAGGTGCTCTGGATCGCGCGGCACGTCCTCACATGGATCTTCATCGCGCTGTTCCTCGCGCTCGCCCTCAATCCCGCCGTGGATCGGCTCGAGCGCAGGATCAAGCGGCGCGGGCTTGCGACCGGGATCGTCTACCTGGCCACGCTCGCAGCGATCGTCGGGATCGGCTGGCTCTTCATCCCCACGCTGGTCGACCAGGTCAACGACTTCGCGCGCAAGGTTCCCGACTACCTCGACGACCTGACGAAGGGCCGCGGTCGGCTCGGCTTCCTGCAGGAGAAGTACCACCTCGTCGACAAGGCCCGCGACGCTGTGCGCGAGGGCGGCGCCGCGAAGCTCTTCGGCGTCTCCGGCACCGCTGTGGCGGTCGCCAAGGGTGTAGTCACCGCCGTCGTCGCGACGCTCACGATCGCGTTCATGACCTTCTTCATGTTGCTCGAAGGGCCGAAATGGATTGAGCGGCTCTACTCGCTCCTGCAGCCCGCGTCGCGGCGTCGCTGGCAGAAGGTCGGGCACGACATCTACCGCGTCGTTGGCGGCTACGTCACCGGGAACCTGCTGATCAGCCTGATCGCCGGGACGCTCACGACCGTCGTCCTTCGGATCACAGGCGTTCCGTTCGCCATCGCGCTCGGGTTGATCGTCGCGATCCTCGACCTGATCCCGCTGGCAGGGGCCACGATCGCAGCGATCATCGTCGGGACGGTCGCGTTCCTGCACTCGGTGCCCGCCGGGATTATCGTGGTCGCGTTCTTCATCGTCTACCAGCAGCTCGAGAATCACCTGATCCAGCCCGTCGTGTACGGGCGCACCGTGCAGCTCTCACCTCTGGCTGTGCTGATCTCGGTGCTGATCGGCGCGGAGCTCGCAGGCGTGCTCGGTGCGCTGGCGGCGATTCCGGTCGCCGGCACGCTCCAGGTGATCTTCCTCGACTGGCTCCGCCACCGGCGCGGGGAGGAACCCGCCGGCGCAACCTGACGCCGCCGCCCGTCCCCCATCTCGGGGTCATGTTCCGGGAGCGGAGGCCGATGTTCAGGGCGTGGGAGCTCGCACCGCTCGATACCTCGCGCTCGTAACCTGTGTGTTCGGCCTGTGCATCGTGGCATCTCCCGCTGGCGCGACGGCCGACCGGCCGGCCACGGCGATGGGTGCTCTCGAGCAGGGCGTCCTCGCGAACGTGAACGCGCTGCGGCGCGAGCACGGGCTGGCTCCGCTGCGGCTCTCCTCGGCTCTCGCCGCGGCTGCCCGTCAGCACTCGACCGAGATGGCGAGCCGCGGCTATTTCAGCCACAGCTCGGCGAACGGCTCTTCATTCGATCGCCGGATCGCCCGCTTCTACCCCATCGGCCACCGCCGCTACTGGTCCGTCGGCGAGAACCTACTCTGGTCATCCCCGGACGTCGATGCGGCCGGTGCGCTGAACATGTGGTTCAACAGCACGGAGCACCGCAAGATCATGCTCACCGCGCGGTGGCGCGAGATCGGGCTGGCGGCGGTGCACCTCAGCTCGGCGCCCGGTACGTATGGCGGGCGTGAAGTGACGATCGTGACCGCCGATTTCGGCGTCAGGCGCTAGTTAAAACCCCGGATACCCTTTCCGGCAGGCGCCTGTAGCTCAGTGGACAGAGCGGCGGCCTTCTAAGCCGCGGGTCGGAGGTTCGAATCCTCCCAGGCGCACTCTGCCGATCGCAGTCCGGCTCGGCTGTCGTCGAGCCATGATGACTTCGATCGGTTTTCATGTTCTGACGGAGAGCGTTCGTGAGCGAACGCCGGCAGAGCCGGCATTCGCGGCGAGTTCGTGTCAGAGGACATCGGCGAACATTTCGCGGTAGTGGCGATACCACTCGCTCTGAAACCGCTCGCCTGGGTCGTACTCGAGCTTCTTGCGCAGGAACTCCGCGAACTGCGGGTAGCACGTCTCCACCTGCTCGCGCGTGGCCCAGCGGTGATACGTCAGGTAGTAGCTGCCGCCGCGCTCGATGCCCCGATCGATCAGGCGCCGGAGCCCAGGCGAGGAACGTCTCCTCGTCGGGCTCGACGAGGCGGATCGTCCCGTAGATCACCTCCGTGCCGTGCGCGCGGAAATCGGATGCAACCGCCTCCATGAAGTCGACGAGGCGGTCGCGCGGTACGTAGATCTCCGTGATCATCTCGCTCGCGGGAGCCGCGGCTCCCAATCGCGCGTCGAGGTCGCGGTGGTAGCCGTCGGCGTAGTCGGCGAACTGATGGGCGTCCGAGAAATAGAGCTGTCCTGACGTCGCGAGGTAGTGCTCGGCGTACTTGTCGAAGGCTCGTTGCTTGTCCGTGTGGGCGAGGTAGAGGAGCCGCTGCCAGTCCTCGTGCGAGAGCGCCTTCTGGCCCTCGGGCGGCTCGCGGTCGCCTTCGACGGGCCGGTAGCACGAGAACACGCCACGCGTCAGGAAGTCGTCGCCCTCGGGGTTGATGGCGAACTGGAAGTCGCCGTAGAGAAAGCCGTCCCGGATTCGTTCGTCGAACATGGGCATCAACTGGTCGAGCAGGCGCACCTCCACGACGCGCTCCAGCGTGCGTCGGGCCACGAGCTGCAGCCGGATCGAGGTGATGCAGCCGAACAGGCCGTAACCGCCGATTGCGAGGCGGAAGAGCTCCGCGTTCTCGTCGCGGCTGCACCTGATCGCCTCACCGTCGGCGCCGACGAGCACGAACGACTCGACGTCGCTGACGATCGGCTTCAGCGTCAACCCGCGTCCGTGGACGTTCGCGGCCAGCGCCCCGCCGAGGGAGAGACGGTCGGCGCCCGTCTGCTTCTGCGCGATGCCCCAGCGCTGCGGTGTCGCGGCCTGGAGCGCGGCCAGCTGAGCAATCAGCTCGGGCCACTGGATTCCCGCGCCGATCTCGACGATGCCGCGCTCGGGGTCGAAGGACAGAACCTGGTCGAGCGGCCGCGTGTCGAGCAGCACGCCGCCCGCGCAGAACTGCTGACCACCCATCGCGTGGCGCCCGCCTGCGATCGCTACCGGCGTGCCGCGGGTCGCCGCGCGCGCGACGGCCTGCTGGACGTCGTCCTGCAACTCGACCGAGACGACCTCGTCGACGGCGGTCTCGTTCAGCTCCGAATGGATGTCGTTGACGGTCGTCATCACACGAGCCGGAACGTCCAGCGCTTGAAGAGCACGAACGCGATCGGCGTCACCGCCAGCAGCGCAATTGCCTGGCCGAGCCGCGCGTCGATCCCTGCTACGTCCACCAGCACGGCGAGGAGGCCGACCACCGCCCCGGCGACGAGCGCGCCGACGAGCATGTAGCGCAGATACGCATCCCAGAATCCCTCGTGCCCGAGGCGGAAGGTGAAGTAGCGGTTGCCGAGGTACATGAAGGCATTCGAGATGAAGTACGAGAGCACCGAGTTCGGCGCGTACGGCATCCCCAGCTCGTAGAGCCCGGCGAAGATCCCGAGATTGATGAGGTAGCCGCCGGCGCCGACGATCACGAACTTCACGGGTTGAGCCGCTCGCGTGGTCATGCTGCCGCCCTGCTCAGGTACTCATCGATGCTCCGCGCGAGCCGGCGTGCATCCCGATTCGCCTCGAAGAGGACGCCCCTCGTCGTCTCGTCGAAGCCTAGGAAGTAGAGCCCGGGGAAGGACGTCGGCCGGCCCGACTTGAACCGGGGGCGGCCGCGGTTGCCCACGGCGTCGTGGACATCCAGAAAGTCCGTCAGGCCCGTCGCGAATCCGGTCGCCGCGACCGCGACGTCGAAATCCTCCTCCTTGCCGTCGGCGTAGACGACGCCGCCGCGCGTGAAGCGCTCGACGTCGGGGCGGACGTGGATCTGGCCCGCCTTGAGCTGTTTCAGAAACCCGACGTCGATCACGGCGGGGCGGCGAGCCGTGAACGGTCCCCACTCCGCCTTACCGAGGCCGTACTTGCGCAGGTCACCCGTCCCGATGCGGCGGACGACCGCACCGGCGCGGTCGAGCAGTCGCGGGGCAGGCACCGGCGTGAGCGCGAGGCCGAGCAGCTGGACGGGGACGACGCCAAAGAGGTCGCGAGGCATGATCGGCGGCGGCGTCCGCACCGAGATCGCGACGAACGCTGCGCCCTGCTCGACGAGATCCGCGGCGATCTCGGCTCCGCTGTTGCCGATGCCGACGACAAGCGCTCGCGTGTCGGCGAACTCACGCCCGGAGTGGTACTCGCCCGAATGCACGATGCGGCCGCGGAACGCGTCCACTCCCGGCCACGGCGGCACGACGCGCTCGTTGTACGTCCCTGTCGCGACGATGACGACGCGGGCGCGCCACTCTGCTTTGTCTGTCTCGACGAGCCAACCGCCCCCGTCAGCGCGCACCTTGCGCACGCGCTCGCCGAGGCGAACGTCGAGACCGAACTGCTCCGCGTAGTCCTGCAGGTAACGGGCGAACAGATCCTTGTGCACGTAGCGCGGATAGTCCCTGGGCATCCCCCGGTGCGGAAGCCCTGAGAAGCGGCGCACCGTGTGAAGGTGAAGCCGCTCGTACCGGCCGGCCCAACGCCCTCCGATGCGCTCGTCCTGCTCGAGGACGACCGGCGCATGGCCGCGCCGCTTCAAGGCGCCCGCGCCGGAGAGGCCGGAGGGGCCCCCGCCGACGATCACGATCTCCGCGTTCTCAGTGGGAGGCATGAAAACTCCCGAACACGAAGAGGTATGCGGCGAGCACCCAGTGGAAGACGATCGGAATCGTCCCGCCGAACCAGCGCTGCTCGGGGCGGCGACTCATGCGCACGACGTAACGCACGAGCATCGCCGACGCATAGACGAGGGCGAACCAGAGCACGCCGCCGCCGAGAGTCGGCCGTGACTTCGTCCAGAAACCGGCGCCGCGTGCGAAGTCCGAGTCGATCCACGCCATCAACGCGAGGATTCCGAGCTGCACGGGTAGCAGCAGGCGGTACGGCGAAAGGTTCCATTGAGCCGTCGGCGGGAGCCAGCTCGGCCTGCGCAGTTGCACGAGCACCTGCCCGGCCACGCGAATCAGGAAGAACCCCGACAGGAGGCAGAGATACGCCGCGGCGTCACCGGTCTCGACGGGATCGGAACGCGTCGCCGTGAATGTCCCGACGGCGGCCACCGCGGCCGCGATGGTCGCGACGAGCGCGACCTTGGTGGGAAGCGGGGTGGAGGTCAGCGCGCGAGCAGCCATCTCAGGACGCCGCCCCGGCGAGGGTGCGGATTACGAATCGATCGAAGGCGCGCAGCTCGCGCAGCTGCTTCAGCGATACGCCGGGCCGCGTGTGGTCGAGGGCGGAGGTCACGGTCAGGCGCACGTTCGGCATCGAGCGTGCGAGCGTCTCCGCCTCGTCGAGCGGGAAATACGGATCGTTCGGCGGCACCGCGAGCTCGACGGGCGCTCTCACGTCCGCCGCGACGCTCAGCGGTGAGAGCCGCTCGATGACGGTCCGGAGAGCCGGGGAAAGGTCGCCGAAGATCTCCTCGAACCGTGTTGCATCGGTGTTCTCCAGCACGCGCATGATCGCCTGCGCCTCGGAGCTGAGCGGCGGGGCCTGCAAAGGAAGCCGCGCGAAGGGATCGTCGTCCTCCAGGATGTCGCCGACTTCGGCGAGTAGCCGCTCGCGCTCTTCACCGGCGGCAAGCGTCACGATCATCGACCGCGCCACGGCCCGCCGGAGGAGGTTCGTCACGGCGTATTCGCGGTAGCTGCCGCCGTTCTCGTAGCGGGCGGTCGTCGCAAGACAGATCATCTTGCGGAGGTCGGCGTAGGGAGTGATCGAGCTGACGAGGGAGATACGTCCATCGAGCTCGCTCCGCGCTGCCAGCAGCAGCGCGATGCTGGCGCCGGTCGAAGCGCCGATCAGCGCTACGCGTCCGCCGCGGACGTCGCGCATCGAGGTCGCTTCCTGGGCGATCGCGGCGGCTGCGTCGACCGTCCTGGTCGTCAGCTCGCCGACCCCGAGTCCCGGCAGGTCGGGCAGAACGACGAGATAGCCGGCGCGCGCCAGGCCTTCCGCCACCCGCTGAACGACGGGTTCCTTACGGCGGAGCGGGTGTGCACCCGTCACGAACATGATCGCCGGCCACGGCCCGCGCCCCTCCGGACGATAGATCGACACGGGCACTCCGTCGACGTTGATGCTGTCGACCTTTGGCTCGCGTGTGCACCCGCGTGTGAGCCGGCTCAGGATCGGCCTGTTCAGCACGAGGCTGAGCACGCCGAGCGTCCTCATCCGAATTCCGACAGTGCTGCGAAGGCTTCTACTCATCCGGACGAAGGTACTGCGGCGGCCGGGCGCTGTCATCCGGGCGGCCCCTGGTTTCTCCTTCGGGGCCCACCGGGTATCGGCCCGTGGAAGCCACGATCGAGGAGGGGCGATGGCCGACGAGCTGAAAGGCAGGAAGATTGCTTTCCTGGCGGCCGACATGTTCGAGGAGGTCGAGCTGGCCAAGCCATGGAAGGCGCTCGAGGAGGCCGGCGCGAAGCTCGAGCTGATCTCGCTGAAGGACGGCGAGATCCAGGGTTTCGACCACTACGACAACGCCGGTACCTACAAGGTCGACAAGACCGTCGAGGAGGTGAGCGCCTCGGACTACGACGCACTGGTGCTGCCGGGCGGGGTCGGCAATCCTGACAACTTGCGTCAGGACGAGAACGCCGTTCGGTTCGTGCGCGACTTCTTCGAGCAGGGCAAGCCCGTCGGCGCGATCTGCCACGCACCGTGGACGCTCGTCGAGGCGGGCGTCGTGCGTGGGCGCACGCTGACCTCCTTCCCGTCTCTCCAGACCGACATCCGTAACGCCGGCGGCAACTGGGTGGACGAGGAAGTGCACGTCGACAATGGTCTCGTGACGAGCCGCAGGCCGGACGACATTCCGGCGTTCAACAGGCGGAGGCGACGCCCTCTTAGGTCACGAAAGGCGCCGCTATCCTAGAGCAGGCACGGTGGCGGTAGCTCAGTTGGTAGAGCCCCTGGTTGTGGTCCAGGTGGTCGTGGGTTCGAGTCCCATCCGCCACCTCACCGAGGAAAGTCGCGGCTGAGCCGCAAGACTTTCATCGGTTTGGATGCTTCGGAGAGCCGTAGCGGCGAAGGCGGGCATTGCCCGCCCTCGCGGCGTTGTCTCTGACGAGGAACGAAAGCGCTGCGGTCACCCGGGGAGGCGCGACGCTCCCTCCGAGTGCCGGGCGCTACCCTCCCTCCCCAGGCCCCGTAGCTCAGCGGATAGAGCGACGGACTTCGAATCCGTGTGCGGAGGTTCGACTCCTCCCGGGGCCATCTCGAATTTAAGCGTCTCGGGAGCCGCCGGCAGCACCAGCTCCTGCTGTTTCGGCCATGACATCTCACCAGCTAGACCGTCGCGCAAAATACTCTTCGGCCGCGAAGCGCTGTTCTTCTTCGGCGCCGGCCCGCTTCTAGGCTGGCCGCAAGAAATCGACGACCTGGAGGCAGTTATGGCCACGAGCGAATCGCAGCAGACCCGAAACGGCGACTACGTCGACGCGGGCGGGCTGAACACCTACTACGAGGTCAACGGGGCGGGCGATCCCCTGCTGCTGCTCCACGGCGGGTTCTGCCCGGCGGAGACCTTCGACGGCCTGATCCCCGACCTCGCCGAGGCGTACCGGGTCTACCTCCCCGAGCGCCGCGGTCATGGCCGCACGCCCGACGCGGACGGGCCCATCACGTTCGAGATCATGGCGCAGGACACGATCGCGTTCATGGACGCGGTCGACATCTGCGACGCGCACCTGGTGGGCTACAGCGACGGAGCGGTCGTGGCGCTGCACGTCGCGCTGCAGCGCCCCGATCTCGTGCGCAAGCTGGTGCTTATCGGCGCCGCGCTCAACCACGACGGCCTGCCGGCGCAGGTGCGGGAGATGCTGACGGCGGGATTGACTCCCGAGATCCTGCCGCCGTTCCTGAGGCAGCTCTACGCGAACGTCTCTCCGGACGGCCCTGAGCATTTCGAGGTGGTGTTCGACAAGCTCACCGCGACCTGGCAGACGGAGCCGAACTTCGCGCTCTCCGAGCTGGAGCGCGTCTCCGCGCCCACCCTCTTCATGCTCGGC
>WNFU01009395.1_pt1 | contig 11048 bp, 12 predicted proteins | sample 5400121 | NCBI WGS metagenome assembly WNFU01 (sample SAMN13153360, study PRJNA577476) | soil metagenome | isolation source: 100 cm soil or saprolite under grassland replicate 1 | place: USA:California | collected 2016-06-15
TCTGGTCTGCGTTCACGAAGATCTCATGGAAGCGCCGCTCGCCGTGCCACCACGCGTCCTTCTTGAACCAGCCCAGAGCCTGCTTAGTCGTGCCACCGGCTGTGATCATTACGTCGTCCTGTAGCACCTCAAGCAGCCCGGGCAGCGAATCGGCGCAACGACGCGCAACGGTTAGCAGAACGTCGTTCTGTAGTGCGATCCACTCTGTGTAAGCGTCTGTGCCGGAACTGGTGGTCTCGACACCATCGGCAGCAAAGTCAGATCTGACAAGCTCGCTCATTCCTCACCTCAACATTCTGGTGCGTCGCGTTCTCGTTCTCGTTCGTGCAGCCGACTCAGGTCCACCGGGCACGACGAACTGACCTCCCAATTGGGCGGGCGCGGGCCGATCCTGGGCCGACGTGTCTCTTGTTTGTCCGGCTCATTTGCCGAACTGTTCGACGAACAGCCCGCGCAAGCGGTCGGTAATGTCGGCCGCGCTCAGCTCGTCCACCACAGCCCCGCCGCCCAACAGCTCGGAGATCGTGCCGCTCGGCCCGATCCGCAACGTGATGGTGTACGGCCGCCGCGGCGTGATGCCGTGGCTCTGCAACACCAGACGGCGCACCACCTTGGTCGCCGCGAAGTCGTCGAACCGGAACAGCACTATGCGGACGAACTCGCAGTCCTCCGTCTTCAGGGTCTTGATGATCGTGCCGAGGCCCCGGTACCACGGGCGCACGGCGGCGTCGACCACCCCGCCGGCCGGATACAGGTTCACCAGGTCGCCCGCGCTGATCAGGGCGGCGGCGCGCTCCAACGTCTTCGCGTTGATAACCGCCAACTCGGCGCTGGTCGGCAGGGTGTCGCCCTTGGCGATCCGCCAGTGCAAGTCGCGGTTGAAGATGCCCGCCCGGTCGCGGGCCAACGTCCTCGGGATCACCGGCAGGGTCAAGCCGTCGGCGTGCGTCCCGAGCGAGTTGAGGATCCGGAAGGTCCTGGAGAACGGCTTGCCGATGAAGTGCACGTCCTCGCGCCCGAGCGCGCCGAACAGCGCCAGCAGCGGCGCGAACTCGATGCCACCCCGGTGGTCGCCGACGAGCAGCGTGCCCTGGCCCGGGCTACGCCAGTCGGACATGTTGCCGTCTACCGCGATCCTGATCCGGGCTTGCTGGAACACCGTGGCGACGACGCCCGTGACTCCACCGGTCCGCTCAGCCAGTTCACGCACCTGTCTGAGGTATCCCGGCTCCCGACACAGCGGTTCGGATACCGTATAATGATCATGGAAATCTGACATGGCTCGATATCACCTTCTCTTCATCCCGGGACTCGGCGACCGCACCTGGCTGTACCGCCTGGCGTTGCCGTTGTGGCGACTGCTTGGTTACGAGCCGCATGTCTTTCGCTTCGGCTGGAGCGGCCGTGCCGACGACCTGGGCCAGAAGCAGGCCGCCCTCGTGCGCTATGTCGACGCCCTGCCGCCCGGCCCGCTCCACGTCATCGGCGCCAGCGCCGGTGGCACCGCTGCCGTCAACCTGCTGGCCGCCCGGCCCACCATCCACAGCGTCATCACGATCGCCTCGCCACTGAAGCCGAAGCGCACCCCGAACGAGCTGCTGACTGCCTCCATCGCCGAGGCCGACCAGTTCCTGGCCACCGCGCCAGACAACGCCAAGAACAAGGTCACCTCGGTCTACGGCTGGTACGACGAGCGCGTACCAGTCAGCAAGAGCCGGCGGCCGGGCATCCGGGGCCTCCAGTTGCCTGCCATCGGGCACGGCCTCACGATCTTCGTGGCGGTTACCGTGTTCGCCGGGGCGCTGCAGACATACCAGGAGCGGTAGGGCGGGACCGCGAGCAGTTCGTGTGTCTCGCGGTTCCGCGGGCCCCCAGCGCATCGTGTTGAACCCGCTCTGGCCGTCTCGCGCGGCCAGCTCCAGGACACCGGCATCTTCGTAGGCGAAGGCGAGTTCTCGACTCGGTCTCGCCTCGATGGCCTTACCTGTCGCCTGCCGGCGTCGCATTACGACTTTGCTCAATTGCCCCTCTCTCCTTCTGTCCGATATCGAGCACGCCTCATTTTGCTCATATCCAGTCCGGCGCCGTCATCTGGAAGGCAAGTGGAGGCCAAGCGGAGGATTGGTGGAGGCCAAGCGGACAAAAGCCGAGGCAATAGCTAGTGGTCACGTCTAGTGGCCATTGTATTTTTAGGCCATCAGTGATTACATAAGGCCGTCTCTATCCCTTTCGCGGTTCCCGTGTGCGCCGAAATCCGGCGTACACGACGAGCCGCGGAGGTCGGCATGTTTCCAGAAGATGGACTGCGTCAGGAGTTCTGGTTCTTCGTCCGTGGACGGGCAGTCGACCCTCGGATCGGGGAAGACTCGCCACATCGCACAGCTACACTCGATACGCTCGAAGAACGACGCGACGTCTTGCAGTACTTCCTCGCCGACGAGGATGAGCGGGTGGAACGATACGTTCCTGGCTGGCCCGTAGCCTATGACACCCTCCAGGAGGCACTCCTGGCCTTCCTCATCTATGAGGTATCGAACAAAAGTTACGTAGACTTCCCGTACGACTATGCCACCTGGCTACGCACCATCGTGCTCATCGTGGCAAACGCTCAACGCGATCCGAGCCTACTCACGGTGAGCATTCCGGTGGACAGCGAGGGCAACCCCGAGTCGCCGGACGAGATGCGCCGAGGTATGCCGTATCAAGAGCCGACGTATCAGACACGCACGATGAGTCTGAACGGCAGCTGGGACTGCCTCAGCCGGGACACGTTCAACTTCGTCCGGCGCACCTACCACCGTCTCGGGTAGCACCTCGGAGCATGCCGTCAACTCCCAAGCCTGCGCCCGACCGATCGCAATCAGCGTCTCGGTCGGGCGCTCTCCTTTTAGTCCAGATCGAGCCTGTCAGCATCGCGGTATGATAACCATGATTGGCGAGCTACATCCGGGATGGGAGGACAATGGCTCACTTCACCGACGACAAAAGCTTGATCAACGAAACGTTGATCAAGCTCGCCGATGGGCAGGGTTACGATCCAGTCAAGCTGCTTGACGCCCCAATGCTCGACCTTCTCTCCTCGGAGTGGTCATTAACCATGCGGACAGCTGCATGTGACGAGTTGATTCGCGCTTATGTAGAATCGATTCATCCAGAGAATCATGCCGCTGTAGTGATTGCGGCTCTCGATGTCGAGCAGAAGTACCGGCTTCCCACAATGACGGGCCGGCTACTTGCCTTTCGCCGCCAGTGGCATGAGACGCACGAGAATAGGACAGGTCTCGATCTCACCGATGATAAGGCAACCTATAACGCAACCCGCAAATGGTGGGAGGCTGGAAAAGAGAAAATCGTGCGCCTGCTCGAACGTGAGATCGAGAGTCGAAATCGCCACGGTTGGCCGTCTTCGACCCTGCCTCAGGAGTCCGGGGGGCAGCCGCAAGGGTCGCAGGCTTCTGTCAGTAATCCAACTCATTTGATGGATATTACTTCCGAGTCCGCCAATGACCGGCCCGATGGACAGACCATGTCTGTTGAAGGTCAGGGTAGCGACCCAGTGCGGTTTGCTCTGCACGAGGAAAGTGATCCAACCGTCAAGGCCGTTCTCGCCGCCGCTGTGGACGCGCAACGCCTCGGCTATCAGTCGCCGATTCCCCACGACTTCTTAGCGCAGGCTGCCGTCGGATACCTCGACGAGCAACAGCGCTCCTGGGTTGACTCCGACCAGATAAAGGAAGCACTTCGGCGTGCGTCATCCAGTCTTCACGGAGATGCCATGCCGGCACTCACACCGGTGCGAATCTCGCCAGGGTTAGGAGTACCGGACTTCTATATACCGACAGAGGTCCTTGATGAATTCGGGCGCGCTAGGGTGGGACAGTTGCCGTCGCCTGAGTTTTGGAATACCTTGCTTGTCACCGAGCACCAACCATCTGACCTTCTCCAACTTGCACTCGATGCAGAAAAGCGTTACCTATGGAGACATGCTGCTGCCTTGAGTCGTCTATCCGCAGACGCTGGCGACGCCGAAGCTTGTAGATTATTAGGCCGATTATTAGTTGAGGCCCGCCACAAACGTGAGGCCAAGATTTACCTGGGTCGTATTGCCGACGCGGGCGATACTGCCGCCATGGTCCAGCTAGCCGAACTTGCCTCGGGTTATGAGGAGGCAATCGAATGGCTGAACCGAGCGAGGGATGCAGGCAGTATTGCTGCCGGACGCCGGATGGCTGACATGCGCAAGAGCTATGATGAGTCGGTGTACGGGATTGGCCTCCGGTCGGCTGAAGCTGACTCTTACATTGCTTCACTCGCCGAGTCAGGCGACCCTTGGAGTATGCTGAATTGGGCACACGCCTTGCGCCGACAGGGTTTTCCGGATGATGCCGACCATTGGGTTCGGCGGTCCGCCTTGGCGGGTTGCGCCGAGGCCATGAGCGAGCTGGCCAAGGCATTAGAACGCCGCGGAATGGTCGATGATGCCGAGAGTTGGCTACGCAAGTACGCAGCGGAAGATCAGTACGATGGTTGGCTCAAGCTTGCCCGCTTTCTGATCCGAACGCAACGCGTAGACGAGGCAGAGAGCACTTGGCGGCAACAAATAGCTAAAGGCGATGAGGGCGCGATACGTCCCTTGGCCACGCTTTTGACGTCAACTTCCCGACGAGATGAGGCCGAAGACTTATTGGGTCGTGCCGCCCAGATCGGTGATGTTCATGCGGCACGAGAGCTGGGTCTAATGTTGCGCAAGAACAAGCGGGGCGGTGCGGCGGAGAAATGGTTGCGAATGGCCGCCGAAACCGGCGATTCCCTAGCCACGCGCGCCTATGCCGAAACGCTGGAGCGAAGTGGCCGCATCGGCGAGGCGGAAGCATGGTTACGGTATGTAATCGAAGCCGGAAACTTCTCCGCCAGGACGGAGCTTGGAGGAATTCTAGTTCGTACGCGTCGATCTTCAGAAAGCAATCGTTTGGACCGTTTTGGAATAGAGCCCGGAGGGAGAACAGCTAAGCGTTGGTAGGAACACCTGGGTTGGAATCCGGCCGCGTCCTGGCTCGCCGCAACGGGTCGCGGCCCGTTGTCCGAGATGACACCGCTGTCGATGGACGTCGAGCTTCTTGCGTGGGGCGCTAGTCCTGCCACTCAAAACCGCCCGATCTGTTGACCAGTTTCAGAGCTATGGACGCCAAGTGCCGGGTTGCGGTGCGTGCGCGACAATCTTCGGTAGTCTGGATCGCATCCCATACGGCGACACCGAAAGGCTGTTCAATGGCCCGCACAGTTCAAGTCCAGCTCCTCGACGACATCGACGGCAGCCAGGCTGACGAAACCCTGTCGTTCGGCTTGGACGGCACCAACTACGAGATTGACCTGAACACCAAGCACGCCGAGAAGCTGCGTGCCTCGCTGGCCAAGTTCGTCTTGAAGTCTCGCCGTCTCGGCCGCAGCCGTGTCACGGCAACCGGTCGTACTCGGCCCGGTACACCAGCTCATACTGACCGCGCCCAAAACCTGGCCATCCGCGACTGGGCCAAGGCCAAGGGCATCGAAGTCTCGGACCGCGGCCGGATTCCGGCCAGCATCGTCGAGCAATTCCAGGCCGAAGCCGGACGCTGAGCAACGCCCCCCCCAGGAGCGGACACGGACGCATCCTCGCCCCAGGCAGATATCAACCGGAGTCCGGGCAGCAATCCGGCGCTGACCTGCACAAACATTGTGGCTCGAACACCTGTACGAGTAACGTCCAGGTAGTGGAGCGGCGCAAGCACTACTGGAACAGCCGGTGGGGCCGTCTGGCCCGCCTGGACATCCTGGTGTCTTCGAGGATGCTGGTACCTGGACGGTGGAGGCCCGCGAGGGCGGCGCGAACGGCAAGAGCCGCTGGTTCGAGCTGCCCGACGAGGACACGGCCCTAGATTTCGTCCGGGATCTCGTCTCCGCGTCCGGCTTTGACGGCTGGCGGGAGCTGTAGAAGGGCAAACTGTCCCGCCTCGGGCCGGTCACGCCCCCAGCGCCAACCTGACTGCTTCCTCCGCCGTCGCCGCCCGTCGCACGTGGCCGTCAACCGGCGTGCCCTGCTCGTCACTGATGCGCCAGCCATGCAGCGCGACTACCGGCCGGCCCAGCTTCACCGCCAAGCCCAGCTCAACCAGCGTGCCCCAACTACACCCGACGGCAACCACGGCCTCGGCCGACCGGATCAAGATGGTATTGCGGGCCATGCCAATGCCGGTCACGACGACCACGGTGAGGAAGGCGTTGGCCTCGGCTCGGTTGCTGCCGCCCAAGATGCCGACCACCATGCCGCCGGCTTCTTTAGCTCCTCGGCAGGCCGCTTCCATGACGCCTTCTTCGCCACCGGACAGCAGCGTCACGCCGCGGTCGGCGAGCAGTTGGCCAACCCGAAAGGCCAGCGTAGCTTCTTGCTCGGTCGGATGGGATGGCCCGATGACGGCGACTTGCATGACGCTCAAGACTCTTACGCTGTTGGCAGAGCCAAGGCCAGCTCGTCAAAGTTCGGCGCCTCGGGGGTGGGCTGGACATCGCCAATCTTGGTCCAGCCCCATTTCTTGTAGGCGGCCTGCGCCTTCGTGTTGTCCTTGCGCACCAGCAACACGGCCTGCGGTTCTGGGCGATGACTGAGCAGCTCGTCAGTTAGCCGCTTGGCGATGCCCTGGCGCCGGAAGTCAGGCGTAACCATAAGCTCGCAGTATTGGAATTGTTGCTTGGCTGGCCGCGAGAAGCCAAAGGCTACGCCGACCAGCCGGTCACCTACCCAGGCCGCCACCAAATCAAAGCCGGGCTGCGCTCGCTGCGTAACCAAAAAATCCTTAAACCGATCCGTGGTATAGAAGACGTTGCCCGCCAGGTCTTGATGCGTCTCAGCGTACAGCGTCACCAGCTTGTCGTAGATACGGTCAACGCTGGGCTCGTCATAGCGCTCAAGGCGTAGCTCGCTGATCATGCGGGGGTCCAATCTCGTTTGGTGACAGATTGAAACTGCTCCTGGAACGACTGGACGGCGGGCAGGCTGCTATATGCTGACAGTCCCCGAGCCAAAGACGTCACCACCTTGAGCGTCCGGGTAGACAGTACGCCGTCGGTGGCAGTAGACAGCACGGCCGAACCTGTTCCAGCGGCGTCGGTAACGTTGCGCTGACCGAGTTGAGCAAGGGCTAGGCGTGCGTACTCCAAGGTCGTGCTGCGCTGGTAGTCCGCGCCCCGCTTTGACTGGTGTTCTGCCGCTCCTTGGCGCAGGATGGATTCAGCCTCTGGATAGGACTGCAATTTGAGGTAACACAAGCCCTCGATGGTAGTGAGCTGCGTCCCGTTGTAAAAGAAAAAGACATCCGTAAACTCGTCACCGCTGTGCTTGTCGAGCAGTGCGCGGGCTTGTGTCATCAGGGTGCGCATTTGCGTAGGGTTGTTCATCCCGGCCATCGCTCGCGCTTCGGCGCAGGCCAAAAGGCTCAGAATCCGGTCCGGCGCCCAGCCCCTTGCCGCCCGTTGGGCAGCCCGGACAAGATGCCTTGCCTCGTCGGGGTGGCCTTCTTCGTCAGCCTGTACGCTCATCGAATAGTAGGTCTTCATGGCCAGTTGCCGGTTGTCCGACAAGCGGGCGGCCAGCAACGCCTCATTGAAGTAGTAGCGCGCTTCCCGCTCCATGCCAGCATCGTGGGCGATCCACGCCGCGCTGCGCGCCAGTTCACCGACTGCGCCAAACAACTCGGTTTCGGCACCCGGGGCGTAATCCCCGGAGCGAATCTTGCCGTAAGCCATTTCAAATTGCGTGGCGGCTTGAGCGAACAGCATGTCACCGCCGAGGCGGAAGTTTTGTTCGATCAGGTGGCGAGCCGTCTGGTCTAGGTACGCCGCATGTGCGGTGCCCAGCTTGCCCTGCCACATACCGTTAGACGCGGGCGCGAGGGCGGTCACGCTCATCGCCAGCGATCCAGTAACGACCAGAGTGCGTCGTCTCATGAACTGGGCCTCCTCGGCAGCGCTGCTGCTGCCGAACGTACCTCCGGCCGGCCCAGCCGACGACTCCCGCGCGGAAGGATCAATCAGGCCGAGTAGTGCCCAAGGAATGCCCAAGCCCTCGACGAACTGACGCAGCCGCGCCGCGGTGACGCCTTCCGGGTTGCCGTCCCGGTGCAACCACCGGCTGATGTGCGCCTGGGAGTAGCCGGTGAGGTTGGCGAGCGCCACCTGGGTCAGCCCCAGCTTGCTATGGATGAACCGGACCACGGCCGGAAGATCCCACTGGCTCAACGCAGCGGCCACGTCATCGGCGTACCAGAAGCTCTGCGGGATGGGATGGTCGCCGCCGGCGCGAGCGGCGCACGCCGCACATCGCGCGCTCGGATTGGAACGGCGCAAGGCCCCGCCGCAGTCCAGGCACCAACGCTGCGGCACCTGACTGACTGGCTGCTCTCCTACTGGCACAGCCTTAGCATTCCGCAAGGTGCGCCAACGACCTATCCGCTCATGTATAGGTCATCTTCCGGCGGCAGCCGTGGACGGGTTGGCTTGGTGAAGTTCGCAGCGAACGCTGTGTCACGGCACCGAAACGGGAACGCCCGTCGGCCCTCCAAAGCTGACGACGGTCCTTTGCTCTCCGGCCGTTCCGGTGTCCCAGCCCCGGCCGGGCGTGACGTCGAGGCTCCGCCCGGCCGGGCCGCTTTACCGAGCGCTGCGCAGGAGGGAGGCCATGCTGATGTTCGCCATCGGCCTGGCTGTCGTGGTCGGCTTTCTCCTGGGCCACCTCAGTTTCCGAGTCAAAGGCCGCTGGTGCCGGCGCTGTGGCCTCGGCCTGGTCTGCCCGGACTGCACCGGCCTCAGCTCTCGTCATGGTTGCGCGGACCGGCGATGACCATGCCTGGTGCCGACCAGACGGGCTGCCCGCGCTGTGCCAGCCACATCTTGCCCATGACCAGGGCTAAGGCCGAAGCCGCCGCCGAGCGCTCACAGGGCTTATGTGTGGCCATGCCGTGCCCAAACGGCTTGGGGTATCACCTCGTGGTGGTGCCGGACTCAGGCGGCCAGTCCAGTCAGGCGGCTGGGCCGTGAACGGTCTGATCTGCCAGTACGGCCTGCCGCACTGGCGCCCTCTACGGGTCGTGGCCGAGCCGGGTGGTCGTCTGCACGGCGCTTGTCCCGTGGTGCGCCGTGCCGGTGGTCTGGAACGCCTATCTGCGCCAATGGGTGGCGACCAGCCCGCCCGCGCACGGCCGGAGCGACCCGGCGACCTGACCTGACAAACCCAGTTCTTCATGCCCGCCTATGCGCCGGGCCGGTTCGCCGTGCCTGGAGAGAGAAAGAGAGTCATTCATGTATGTCAGACGTCGCCTGCTGGGCACGGCTGGCCTGGTCGCCGCCTCTGCTGTCACGGGGGCATGCAGCGCCGGTAGGCCCAAGCCTGCGTTGCAGCCGTCCACTCGGGACAAGATCACCTACCTGACGGCCTTCGGCAGTTTCGGCCGTGAGGGGTACGCCTGGGTGGCCCGGGACAAGGGTTTCTTCGCCGAGGCCGGGCTGGAGGTCGACATCAAGCCCGGGGCGGCCGGGGACCTCAACCTTAAGACCCTGGCCGCGGGGCAGGCGCAGTTCACCGTCATCGACTACTCGGGGGCGTTGGTACGGGCGGGCAATGGCAGCTTCGGTGACTTCCGCTGCGTGGCCGCCCTGACCAGCCGGACGCTCATCGCCCTGATGAGCCTGGCCGGGTACGGCATCCAAGCCCCGGCCGACCTCAAGGGTAAGACCATCGGGCAGGCGCAGGGGGCGGTCATCAAGACGCTGTTCCCGGCCTACGCCCGCCTGGCCGGGGTGGACCCGGACACGGTGAAGTGGCTGGAGTTCACGCCCCAGGAGCTGCCGGCGCTGCTGGCTTCGCGGCGGGTCGACGCGATTGGGCAGTTCGTGGTGGGCCAGCCGGCCGTCGCCAAGGCGGCTAGCGGCCGGGACGTGGTGGTGTTGCCGTACTCCAACTTTCTCGGCGACCTGTACGGCAACGTCCTGGTCACCCGTACCGATCTGCTGAACACGCGGCCGGAGCTGGTGCAGCGCTTCACCGGCGCGCTGCTGCGTGGCCTGGACTACGCCGTGGCTCACCCGGAGGAGGCCGGCCAGATCCTGCATAAGGCCGTGCCCACCACCGACGCCGTCACGGCCGCCGCCGAGCTGATCCTGCTACGGGCCTACGTCGGCACCCAACCCGGCCGCTTCGACGCGCCCAAGGTGCGCCGGGGCATCGCCTTGCTGCAAGGGCTCGGCCTGTTTTCGAGCGGCTTCGACCCCGAGCAGCTCGTTTCCTTCGACACGGCCGCCGTATCGCCTTCGCCGGGGAGGACCGCATGACCACGCCGCACCTGCTGAGCTACCCACCGGAACACGACACCGCCCGCGCCGAAGTTCTCGACCCGTTCTCCCGCGAACGCATCGCTGGTCTGGTCGACCTGGACGGCATCCGGGTCCTGGAGGTCGGCACCGGCGGCGGCACCATGACCCGGTACCTCGCCGGCGAAGTCGGTGCCAAAGGCTTCGTCTTCACCGTCGACCGCCAACCACGGATCAACCTGTCCGGCCTTCACAACGTCGCACCCATCAAGGGCGATGTCGTCAGATGCGAGCTGCCAGGCCACATCGGGCTGGTCCACGCCCGCCTCACCCTGGCCCACATCCCCGAACGCCAAGCCGTCCTGGCTCGTCTGGTCGACACACTGCTGCCCGGCGGGGTGGTACTCATCGAAGACTGGTGGGCGGTGCTCACCGACATGGTCATGGCCGCGCCCAATCCGGGTGCCGCCACGCTGTACCAGCGGTTCCAAGACACCCTGGGAGTGCTGTTTGAGGCCAGCGGCACCGACCGGAACTGGGCCCAGCAAGTCCATGGGGCTCTGCTGCGCGCCGGTTTGGAGGACGTGCAAACCGTCATCCACGCCACCGCCTGGCCCGGAGGCAGCCCCGCCGCCCGAATGATCCAATCCACCATCCAGCAGGCCCAACACCAGTTGGTCAAGGCCGGCCTCAGCCCCGAGGAACTGGCC
>WNFU01009397.1_pt1 | contig 11048 bp, 8 predicted proteins | sample 5400121 | NCBI WGS metagenome assembly WNFU01 (sample SAMN13153360, study PRJNA577476) | soil metagenome | isolation source: 100 cm soil or saprolite under grassland replicate 1 | place: USA:California | collected 2016-06-15
TGACGTGCCCTGCGGAGAACTCGGTTCCACTCACTATCGAACTCGGTCCATTGGAGTCCGTTGAGCTGGAGCGCATCTGGACAGGCGTCAACGTCCGTTACGAGGTCGGGAGCGGCTATGTCGCCGTGCCTCTACCGCCGGGCGCCTACCGGATCTATGGCAGGCTTGGGGAGCTGCGCTCGCAGCCGAGCCCGATTGCTCTCGTCGCGCCTTAAGCCGGGCTAGCTGACGCGCCGAGTCTTTCGTCAGTCCCGATCGTGAGTCTCAGATCAAATCCCCATGCTCGCGGGCAAGCCACTCGCGAATCGCACCCGCGAGCCGATCAGCCTCCTGAAGCAGGTCGCGAGCCTCGCTCTCCGATACCGTGCCGGCCATCTCGTATTCCGACACGTTACGCTTCCGCCGACACGCGTCATAATACGCCGCTCGGTCGGAGAGACCAGGGATGTTGAGTAGCTGAAGTGCACGGATTGTCTGTTCATGGTGACGTTGCCTGTGAACACGCGCACCCTCAGCTCGTACGACGATTGTCGCGGCAGTGATGACAGCTCTGTATGCCAGCTCATATCGCGTGTCGGGATACTTGAGCGGGCCTTTCGCTTCCTCGAGCGCACGCTCCAATACACCAGTAAGCGACTGAGTCTCTTCCAAGGTAGGGAGAAGCTCGTCCACCCAGCGCGCTTCAAGCAGCGGCTTCAGCGCTTTGTTCATCGCCGATAAGCTCGATGCGGGGGCCGGCCAGGACTCGGCTAACAAACCCGCCCGGCTGCGCGCGCTTGTCTCGAAACTCCTTCGGCGTGAGCGCATATGTCGTGATTTCGCGCCCGAGTCGTTCCTGGACCGGAAGCAGCGCATCGTGCAGCGCGATCGAGCTCAATTCCCGCCCCACGATGAACACGTCGATGTCACTGGCGGCCCCAGCCTTTCCAGTGGCCATCGACCCAAAAAGGAATGCCCACTGGATCTGCGCGCGCTGCTCGTGCAAAGCAATGCGGAGAGCCTCGGGGATGCCTCCAAGTTTCAACACCAGGCTTCGCAATTCGTGCAGCACGGGGGCAGCCGAGTTTGCTTCGTAATAAATTCGCCGCCCGTCACGCGTACGAAGGGCCAGTCCGAAACCCGCCAAGAACTCGAGCTCTCGTCGAGCGGCATTCGGGGGAAGCCCAACGCGTCGGGCCAGGTCTCGGAGGTAATACCGTCCCGGACTGCCGGCCAGCAGTGCGCTCAAGACTCGTGCGCGCGCTTCGGAGCCCATTAGACGGCCGAGCGGCGATCGCTGAGCTCGCGTCGTTGTTCGTTTGGCATGTCGCCGTCGTACACTCATTGTGTACTATAGTACACAGCTTGTGTACAATGACAAGGTGGGTCTCAGCTGACTCTGCGTGTCTTCCGTCTCATGAAGTCCATCAAGATGAACTGCCCCAGCGTCATCGTATTCGTGAAGTAGGCCTTGCCGCGGCAGATCGCCGAGACCTTCTTCACGAACTCGACCAGGCTGCGGTCGCGCGCGAGCATGAAGGTGTTGATCAGGATGCCGCTGCGACGACACAGCGCGACTTCGCGGTAGGTCGCCTGCAGAATGTGCGGGTCGAGCCCCATCGAGTTCACGTAGATCCGGCCGTCCGGCTGCGTCAACGCCGACGGTTTTCCATCGGTGATCATGATGATCTGCCGCATGTCCTTGCGCTGACCCATCAGAATCCGGCGCGCGAGCTTGAGGCCTTCGGTCGTATTGGTGTGATACGGCCCCACCTGTGCGTGCGCGAGCTGCGCCAGCGGGATCTCTTCCGCGGTGTCGTGAAACAGGACGACCCGCAGCGTGTCACCGGGGAACTGTGTGCGGATCAGATGCGTCAGCGCGAGCGCGACCTTCTTCGCGGGCGTGAACCGATCCTCGCCATACAGAATCATCGAATGCGAGCAGTCGAGCATCAGCACCGTCGCCGAGGACGAGCGGTACTCGGCCTGGTGCACCATCAGGTCGTCGTACTCGAGGTTGATCGGGACGCCGAGGCCCTCGCGCTTCAGCGCGTGCGACAGCGTGGCGTTGACGTCGAGATTGAGCGTGTCGCCGTACTCGTAGCGCTTGCTCGCGGATTCGGCCTCGACGCCGGTCGCCAAATGCTCCGTCTCGTGCGCGCCGAAGCTCGATTTCCCGATACTCCCCAGCAAGTGCTTGAGCGTTCTAAAGCCGAGAAAATCGATGCCCTTGTCGGTGAGATTGAACTGCACCTGCTGCGCCGCTTCCTTGGCCATGCCGCCCGGGCCGAGCACGGGCTGCTGTGCGCCGGGCATCTTGGGCGCCTGCTGGAGATTGAGATAGCCCTCGTCGATCAGCTTCTGCACGATCTGATCGAGCAGATCGGCGAGCTGCTTCTGGAGCTCCTGGTCTTTCTGAGCATCGCCGGTCGATTCGCCGCGCAACACGTTCAGCATGTCGGGCGTCAGCTGGCCCGAGTCCATCAACGCCTGGAGAATCGCCTGCCGCAGCGCGTCGAGTGAACGGTCGGGATCCTCCTCGCCGAATTCCCCCCAGAACGGATGCGAGTACGGACCGCCCGCAAATCCTGATTGCAGCAGGAAGTCGGCGAGCTGATCGAGCAACGCCTGCAGGTTGAGCGTCTCGAGCAGGCCGGGGACGTAGCGGCTGTACGTCGTGTATTTCATGTGTCTACCCACAATGTCGTGCTCTCGCGACCTTTCACGCAATGACCGAAGCTGCGCGACGCTACGGATTCGGGGCCCTCGCCCACCGCAACTTCCGCCTCTTCTTCACCGGTCAAGGCATTTCCCTCGTCGGCACATGGATGCAGAACGTCGGCGAAGGATGGCTGATCCTCACGCTGACCAATTCTCCATTTTACGTCGGCCTCACCGCCGCGCTCAGCTCGGTCGGCGTGCTGCTCTTCAGTCTCTACGCCGGCGTGATCGCCGACCGCGTCGATAAGCGTCGGTTCATCATCCTCATGCAGCTCGCGTTCATGATCGAGGCGTTCACCGTCTCGATCCTGATCTGGACGAACGCCATCGCCGTCTGGCAGGTGCTCGTGCTCGCCACGACCCTGGGCATCGCGAGCGCGTTTGACATCCCGATGCGGCAGGCATTCGTCGTGGAGATGGTGGGCAAGGACGATCTGATGAACGCGATTGCGCTCAACTCGTCGCTGTTCAATGCGGCGCGCGTGATTGGGCCGGCGATCGCGGGACTCCTGATCGGCACCGTCGGCATTGCGTGGTGCTATTTCCTCAACGGCCTCAGCTACATCGCCGTGATCGCCGGCCTCTTGATGATGCGGCTGCCGTACGATGCACGCCCGCCGAAGACGACGTCCGCCTGGACCGGTTTTCGCGAGGTGCTGGCCTACTTGCGCAACGACCGGCGCCTCCGAGTGCTCATGATTCTGACCGCCATCCTGAGCGTATTCGGCTTTCCGTATATCGCGATGATGCCGGTGTTCGCGCGCGATGTCCTGAACCGCGGGGCGACCGGCTACGGCGCACTGACCTCGTCCATCGGCATCGGCGCCGTGATCGGCGCGCTGGGCATCGCGCTCGCCTCGGCGCGCATCCGGGCGCGGGGACGGCTGATGCTGATGGGGGGCACGGCCCTTGGGATCCTGCTCATCCTGTTCTCGGCGTCCCGCGTCCTCGCGCTCTCGATGGTGTTGCTCGCCCTCGCGGGGTGCGCGATGATCGTGAACAACTCGATCACGAACACGCTGATCCAAACGACGGCGCCCGATCACCTGCGGGGGCGCGTCATGGGCTTCTATTCGTTCGTCTTCGTGGGAATGGCGCCATTCGGGGCTTTTCTGTTCGGGGTCGTGGCGGAGCACGTCGGCGTCCCCACGACGATCGCGGCTGGCGGGGCAATCGTCGTGCTGGCTGTGACGACGGCGGGGTGGCGGGTTCCGGAGATTCGTAACGCGTGACTGACAGGTCGTAACGCGTGACCGACAGGTCGTAATGGGTGACCGACGGGTGTTAGGTAGGGGCGCAGCATGCTGCGCCCCTACACCCAATGACGGCGTCTCACCTCTCCTACGATCAAATCCGCGGCTCCATCAAATCCGAGCCGTTCGGCATTCACGACGAGATCATACTGCGTGAGATCCTGCCGGTCGCGTCCGTAATGCGTCTTCACGTACTGATCACGGTGCTGATCGGTCTCATCGATCACCTTGTCGACTTTGGCGGGATCGACGCCGAGTCGCTCGATCGCAACTTTCCGGCGGAACGGCATGGACCCGACCACGTAGACGTGCAGTGCATTTGGCCGCGTCGCCAGGACCGCCTGCGCGCCGCGCCCCACCAGCACCACGCGGCCCTCGGCGGCCGCTTCGGCGATCACTCGCTCGGTCATCTTGGTAACGAGGTCTTCCTCCGCCTCGACGGGCATCGGGTGCTCACCGGTGGTGATGAACATCTCCGGCGACGCGACGGCCAGCGTCTGCGCCAGCCGCTCGAGCAACCCGGGCGCCCGCTCCTCGCGGCGGGCCACCTCGTCGGGCGACAGCCCGGCCAGATGCGCCACCTGATCGACGAACTCGTTGTCGATCAGCGTCCAGTGCCCGCCGAGGCGGTCGACGACCAGTCGCGCGATCTCCGATCCGCCGGAGGCGTACTGGCGCGTGATCGTGACGAGCGGCTTTACTGCTGACGAAGATTGCGTCGCAAATCTCCGATGTTCAGCATCGGAATGCCGCCCTGAGTCGGCACGAGGATGACGAGGTTGTTCGACGCCTTGAGTTCGCGCAGCACGTCGAAATACTGCCGCGTCAGCGCCTCGGGCGTCAGCGTCGTATTGAGCAGCTTCTGCTGCTCGGCCTGGAGCCGGGCCACTTCGACACGGTGGCGCTCCGTTTCGACCTGCTGCTCCTGCGCGATCTTGTTGTTGATGGCCTGCACCACCTGTGCGGGAGGCTGTAGATCGCGCAGGAAGAATGCCGTCACGGTAGCGATCCGGAACGGCGGCCCACCCGCCCGCGGCTGCGTCACGAGAGCGGAATCCACGAGCTCCTCCATCGTTTTCGCGATCTGGGTCCGCTTGGAGATGTCGTTGATCGAGTACTGCACCATCGCATCCCGAACGCCTTTGCGAATGGCGTTCCGGACTGCGCTGTGGATCTGGTTTTCGTCTCCGATCTCCGTATAGATGTGCGCAGCCTGCTGGGGATCAATCTGCCAGCGGAGGCCGACGTCCACCGTCATGCCCATCTGTTCCTTGGAGAGCGCCGCGATCTCCTCGATCTGCTCACCGGAGAACGGGTATTGCTCCTCGCGAGTGGTAAACCGCTCCACGGACGACCACGGCGTGACGAAACGGATTCCGGGCAGCAGGGGCTTCGGGTCGACGGAACCAAACGCGTGCCGCACGCCCACTCTGCCGGCATCCACCACGACGAACATGGACATGAGTACGAGCACTACTCCTGCGAGGATCGAGACGTAGCTGCCGACGCGGAGTCCACCGGCAACGGGACGTCCGGCTGCACCCTCCGGACGCACCGTGGCGGCGCCGAGGCGCAGGAAGAAGGCGACCGCGAGGAGTACAAGACCAAAGACGAGCGTGCCCATGGCGACTCCCGGATGTGAAAGGGATGCTGCGGATTACGTAAAGAGGTTGGGTCCTGTGCCAGGCCCCCCCCCGCCAGTCCCCATCGGTCCTTTGCCGAACGGCGGTTTCTGCTCCGCCCGCGCCCGCACGTAGCCGAGCTCCTCGCTGCGCGCGATGCGCTTCTCGGCCACGAGCCCCTCGAGCACGAGCTCGCACGCCGACACCATCGTCGCCGGATCTTTCTTGCCGGCGAGCCCCACCTGTTCGATCAGCGCGAGCAGGCCGGGGACGACGGTGAAGCCCTTGAGCAGCGCCTCGGAGCGCTCGTCGGGCGTGATCTTGAGGGCGCCGCCTTCATCGAACCAGTGGACGATGTCGTCCACGTTCGCGCCGCCCACTCGGCCCTCAAACGTGCGGCCGGCGGCCCGGCGGATCAGGTCCTTGGCGATCGTCTCCGAGCCTTGCAGCTCGCCCTCGTACTCGAGCTCGAGCTTGCCGGTGATCGCAGGCAGCGCCGCGTACACATCGGAGATCCGCGGTACTACGGTCTTTTCTTTCGTGAGGATGGTGCGCCGCTCCGCGTTCGATAGCACGTTGTCCAGCACGCTGATCGGCAGTCGTTGCGACACGCCGCTGCGGCGATCCACGCGCTTGTCCTCGCGCGCCTCGAACGCGATCCGCTCGATCAATTCGGCCATGAAATCGGGCACGCGGACGGATCTCGCGCCATTCCGCTCCACCCACGCCTCTTGCTGTGTAATGGCCGTCCCCAACTCGACGGTGAGTGGATAGTGGGTCGTGATCTCGGATCCGATGCGGTCCTTGAGCGGCGTGATGATCTTGCCCCGCGCCGTGTAGTCCTCCGGATTCGCCGTAAAGACCAGGGCCACGTCGAGGTTCAGGCGAACGGGGTAGCCTTTGATCTGGACGTCACCTTCCTGCATGATGTTGAAGAGGCCCACCTGAATCTTGCCCGCCAGGTCCGGCAGCTCGTTGATCGCGAAGATGCCGCGATTGGCGCGCGGCAGCAGGCCGAAATGCATCGTGAGCTCGTCCGACAGGAGATGCCCGCCCCGCGCCGCCTTGATCGGATCGACGTCGCCGATGATGTCGGCGATCGTCACGTCCGGGGTCGCGAGCTTCTCGACGAACCGCAGCTCGCGCGTCAGCCAGGCGATCGGCGTCGCGTCGCCGCGCTCGGTGATCAGCTCCCGCCCGTATTTGGAGATCGGCTCGAAGGGATCGTCGTTGACCTCGCTGCCCGCGATGATCGGAATCTCCTCATCGAGCAGCGAGACGAGCTGGCGCAGGATACGGCTCTTCGCCTGACCGCGCAGGCCGAGCAGAATGAAATTGTGGCGTGACAGGATGGCGTTGACGAGCTGCGGCAGCACCGTCTCTTCGTATCCCACGATGCCCGGGAACAGCGGCGAGCCGTTCTCGAGCAAACAGATGAGATTCTCGCGCATTTCATCTTTGACGGTGCGCTGGCGGCGGGCGGGACTGGCCCACTCCGTCTTCTTCAGCTCACCGAGTGTGGTTGCTTGAGTCATGGCTCGACGTTAAACCCCTCAGCCCGTGCTCTGCAACCCTTGCGCAATGCCCCGCACACTTGCCAGCAGCGCGCGGAACACTTCGTTGTCGGGCCGCCCGTCGGCGCGCCACCGCTCCAGTAGATCGACTTGCAGCAGGCTCATCGGGTCTACGTACGGATTGCGCAACAGAATCGACCGTTGCAGTGCGGGGTCCGAGTCGAGCAAAGCCGTCTCGCGTTTGAGTGCGAGCACGTTCGCCACGGTCCGGTCGAACTCCGCCCGAATCACCGGGAAGTAGCGCTCGCCGAGCGTTCCGGCGAGGCGCGCATACCGCGCCGCGATGGCGAGATCGGCCGTGGCGAGCACCATCTCCACGTCGTCGATCAGCGCCCGCATGAACGGCCAGTCGCGGACCATGTCGCCGAGCGCGGCCGCGCCGTGGCGCTCGGTCGCGCGATCCAATGCCGTGCCCAGCCCGTACCAGCCAGGCAGCAGATGGCGGCTCTGCGTCCACGCAAACACCCACGGAATCGCGCGCAGCTGCTCGATCTCGTTTTGATCGGCGCTGGGGCGCGAGGCAGGACGGCTGCCAATTTCCATGCGCTGGATGACGTCGATTGGCGTCGCCTGCCGGAAGTACTCGGGGAAGTGCGGGTCATCGTAGACGAGCCCACGGTAGGCCGCCCGGGAATCGCGCGCGAGGACTTCCATGGTGCCGGTCCAACCGGTCTCACGAGAATCGGGCGCGTGCGGCAGGGCGGTCGCGAGCGCGACGGCGCTCACCGTCTGCTCGAGCGTGCGCATGGCGATGCCGCGCAGCCCGTACTTCGCATTGATCGCCTCCCCCTGTTCCGTCATGCGGTAGCGGCCCCGAACCGAACCGGCGGGAGCGCTCAGGATGGCACTCGTGATCCTGCCGCCGCCGCGGCTCACGGTACCGCCGCGGCCGTGGAAGAAGGTGAGATCGACACCGGAGCGGTCCGTCGCCGCCACGAGCGCCGCCTGCGCCCGATGGAGCGCCCAACGCGACGCCCCAATCCCCGCATCCTTGTTGCTGTCGGAGTATCCGATCATCACCATCTGATGCATGCGTCGCTCGGCGAGGTGTGCCCGGTAGAAGGGCTCGCCGAGCAGCTCACGCATGACTTCGGGCGCCGCGGCGAGATCGGTCACGGTCTCGAAGAGTGGTGCGACGTCCAGCGGCACGTGACCTTCGCCAGGCTGACCGAGCCCGCCCCACCGGGCGAGCACGAGCACCGCAAGGACGTCGTCCGCACCCTGCGTCATGCTGATGATGTAGGGGCCCACGGCGTCCGGCCCAAAGCGTGCGCGACAGTCGGCGATTGCTCTGAACACCTCCAGCGTGCGGGTGGCCTGGGCGTCCGGCGATCGCGCGGGCTTCTCTCCCTGCGTGAGCACTCGCTGCAGCCGCGCGAGGCGGTCGGCTGCGGGCCGGGTGTTCCAGTCGGGGTCCGCAAGCAGCGTCGCGAGCACCGCGCGATGGACGTGCGAATGTTGTCTCACGTCGATCGTCGCCATGTGGAAGCCGAACGTCTCGATGCGGCGCAGCAACCGCTGCACCGCGAACAGTCCCGCGTGCTCGCCGCGGTGCGCGCGCAGACTGGCGATGACGATGCCCAGGTCACGCTCGAGCTCGGCGGCGGCGGTATAGCCGTCTGACGTATCGCGTCGTGTCGCCTCGAGTCGCGCCGCGATCAGGCGAAATAGCACGCGGTACGGCATGTCGTGATAGCGCGCCGGGATCGTCGCGAGCGCCTTGGGGAACTGGGCGCTGTAGGTTGCGACGCGCTCACGCACCACGTCGCTCACACCCGTGAGTACGCCCGATTGCGACAACCGGCGTGCCAGCTCCGTCGCTTCCCGGCGATATCGCTCGAGCGCCAGCTCCCGTTGGCGCGACAGGGCCGCGCGCAGCGTCTCGGCGCCAACGTTGGGATTGCCGTCCATGTCGCCGCCGACCCAGGAGCCAAAGCGCAAGATCGGGCGTGAAGGCACCTCGACGTTGTACGCTTTGTGGAGCGAGTGCTCCAGCTCTTCGGAGAACGGCGGCACGATCAGGTAGACGATGTCCGTCAGGTAGAACAGCACATTCTCGAGCTCGTCCATGACGCTGGGGCGCGCCGAGGGCTGCGGATCGGTTTGCCACGTCGCGGTGATCTCTTCGCGAATCCGGGCCAGCGCGGCGCGCTCTTCGTCCGGCGTGCGTGACGGATCGAGCCGCTCCACGAGCAGCCGGCCGATCACCTGCTCCTTCTCGAGCAGCGTACGCCGGGTTGCTTCGGTGGGATGCGCGGTGAAGACCGGCTCGACCCGCAACCGTTGCAGCAGCGCGGCAACCTGGGGCGGCGAGACGCCTGCCGCGGCGAGCCGAGCGATGGTGGCCTGGAGGCTGCCTTCCTGGGGATCGCTCGCGCTGCGCAGGTAGTCGCGCCGGCGCCGCATGCGGTGAATCCGCTCGGCGAGATTGACGACTTCGAAGTAGGTAGCGAACGCGCGGACCAGCGTTTCGGCACCGCGCGGGGCCAAGCCTTTCAGCAGCGCATGCAGCTCATCATCCGCTCCAGCGATCGCGGCGTGCCGGGCGCGCTCGACGAGCTGGAAGAACGCGTCGCCACACTGCTCGCGGATGACGTCTCCGACCAGCGCGCCGAGCGTTCGGACGTCGTCTCGGAGCGGAACATCCTTTGGAGCAAACTCTGTCAGGGCGCCTCGGCGGGTGTGAAGAGCCGCGCGGCGGCGACACCCCAAGCCGCAAGATCGACGGACGCCCGTCCGTCGCTGCCGACAGGAATCGCCTCCCCGTTCTGTTCGACGAGCGTGGTGCGCCGGGCGCCCTTGAACGCGTACGCCGCGGGCCAGACGCCGACGCTACGTGCCTGTCCGGCAACATCGAGCAGTCTCACGATGACGCCTTCTTCATCGTCGGCCGGTTTCGCTCCGACGACCGCGACACCCTTGTCGGCGTAAAACAGCGCGCGGTCCTTCGTGATCAGGGGACCGGCCGTCTCGTTGGTGTACGAGGGGCTGAGGTATAGTGGATCGCAGGCTGCCCAGCCGCGCCGCACCGGCTCCGCAGCATCGCCGGGCGCGAGCAGCGAGAGCCGGTACCGGAATGTCACGGCTCCGCCTTGTGAAGCCGCGTAATTCGTATGCCAGTAGTTGTTCATCGCGTAGGCGAACAGCGTTCCGTCGGGAATGATCGTGCGGCGCCACGCGCCGCGGAACAGGTCGTTCAGCGTGAAGAGCGGAGTGTCGGGGCCGCTCCAGAGCACGCCGTCGTTCCCTTCGTGCAGCCAGACCCAGTGCGCGTGACAGTACCAATCGCGACAACTTCCGGGCTGCTGATCGCGATCGACGGTCATACGGCCCAGCGGGACCTCGACGTCGACGGTTGGCTTGATGAACGCGAAGGGAAAAGCGACGTACAGCGCTTCTTTCGTCAGCGTGGCCGTCTTGACGATGCGGTTTTCGATGTCCAGCCAGGGTAGCTCGTCGTACAGCGTGATCGTCGACGTGATGGACGGGAATCCCTCGAGTGCTCGCTCGATGACGAGACGCACCCCGATGCCGGGCAGGCGCTCGCGACGGCAGCGCACGAGCTTGGCCTGTATGAGCTCGAGCTGCGGCGGATTCTTGAGATCGTCGCGTTCGCCGGAGGTCCAGAGGGCGCTGTGGTCGCCGCCGCGCGCGTAGACGAGCTGGTTCAAGCCCGACCAGTCCGATGGCTTCACCCGCTCCTTGCCATCTGGTCCTGTGAGTGAGCGGATCGCGCCACTCGCCTGGTCTATCTGGACCGTGAATCCTCCCGCCTTGGCGTCCAGCGCCTCACCGTCGGCCGCGGGTCGCCGGGCGTCGCGGTCTGCTTCGGTGAGCGCCAGGTAACCGAGGGGAGGTACCTCGCGGAACAGGACGAGCGCGTCGCCATTCTCGAGATC
>WNFU01011955.1_pt1 | contig 11048 bp, 5 predicted proteins | sample 5400121 | NCBI WGS metagenome assembly WNFU01 (sample SAMN13153360, study PRJNA577476) | soil metagenome | isolation source: 100 cm soil or saprolite under grassland replicate 1 | place: USA:California | collected 2016-06-15
GGGCCGGGGAGAGGGGCACGTTTCCTTGGACTGGCGGGCGTTTCGTGAAACCCCTCTCCCTATCCCTCTCCCCACTCCTCCGTCGTGGGGCGAGGGGATCCACCACCGGCGTGGTGGTAGTATCATGCGCCCGTGGCGCGCGCGGTCCCGAGGCTCAAATTTTCTCCTGACCTGCTAAGGGTAGCTTTCGCGCGCGTGGAATGTCCGCGAGCCGAGCCGTAATCTCGCGACAGTGCAATGATCCGTACGGATCATCTTATTGTCGCCGCGCCCAGAAACGGGTTCACCTTCTTCAACGGAGTCAGGAGTCAAGAGTCTCCTGACGTCGGCTGCTGCGTTCTTAACGGGCTGGTCGGCGTCCGAAAAATAGTGTCGGATTTCGTTTTCGGCGGGTTCTATTAAATTGAGCAAACGATGACAGACGACGGACAACTGCTCCGGCGATACACGGACGAGCGGTCCGAAGAAGCATTCGGGGCACTCGTGGTCCGGCACATTGATCTGGTCTATTCGTCGGCCTTGCGGGTGGCCGGCGGCGACCGCCATCTGGCCGAGGACATAACGCAGGTAGTGTTCCTGGATCTGGCGCGCAAGGCGCCGCGCCTGCCCCGCGACGTGTTACTGGCCGGATGGCTGCACCGGCACACCTGTTACACCGCAGCCAAAGCCGTGCGAACGGAGCGACGCCGCAGAACCCGCGAACAAATTGCCATGGAAATGAGAGCGCTCGACGACAACACCGAGCCGGCGTGGGAACAGATTGCTCCTCTCCTCGATCAGGGCCTGAATCAACTGAGTGCATCGGACCGCGACGCGCTCGTGCTGCGTTTTCTCAAACGGCAGGATTTGCGCGCCGTGGGTGCGGCCCTGGGCATCAGCGAGGATGCCGCGCAAAAGCGCGTGAGCCGGGCGCTGGAAAAGTTGCGGAGGGTCCTGAACCGTCGCGGGGTCACGCTTGCCGCGACCGCCCTGGCGTCGGCGATCACGGCAGAGGCGGTGACGGCGGCCCCAGCCGGTTTAGCGGTGTCGGTGACAGCGGCCTCGCTGGCGGGAGCGGCGGGAACCGGAACAACGCTCGCTCTTTTGAAACTTATGGCTGCAACTAAACTCAAAACCGGTGTCCTGAGCGCGATTGTCGTCGCCAGTGTGGTAACGCCGCTGGCGGTTCAACACCAGGCTCAAGCCCGATTGCATGCTCAGGACGATGCGTTGCGGCAGCGAGCGGCTCAACTGGCTAGACTTCGAGCGGACAACGAGCGCCTTTCAAATCTGGTGGCTGAGGTGAAAAATTCTCAAGCGCTTCCGGACGATCAATTCAGTGAGCTGATGAGGCTCCGCGGAGAAGTCGGACGATTGCGGAAAGACGTGCAGGAACTGACACAAGCGAAAACAAATGCTCCAGTGTCGCGAGAGGAAGTCCTGGCCTCCATGAGACAAATGTATTCGGATCGCGTGAGCCGACTCAAACAACAATTTATAGCAAGTCCCGACGAAGCAGTTCCAGAACTTCAGTACGTGACAGACCGCAAATGGCTCGAGTTGGTCGAATATGACCATCACCGAATTGACCCGGACAATCGCCGTACCATGAGTTCAGCGCGTAGTGGGGCTCAAATTGATTTTGCTATGAGTGTGCTGGCCGACGCGTTGGTGCAGTATGGCAAAAACAATGGCGGGAAATTCCCGACCGGTATTTCCCAATTGACACTCTATTTCAAATCACCCGTGGATGATTCCGTCTTGCGAAATTGGACGATTTTGCCCACAAGCAGTTTGCCCAGAGGATTGCGAGAGGGACTGGACGAAGATTGGGTGATAACACAGAAAGCTCCGGTAAATGCAGAGCTCGACCAACGCGTTGTGATCGGCCTGAAGACCGTGCGTTTAGGCAGCCGCGGAACGAATGACTGGATCCGTGTCCGTTAACCGGTCATGACAACGTCCAAGATTATTCTCATGGGTGTCATCGTCGTCGCCGGTCTCGCGACGTCGCTGCAGATTCAACGCCGCGCCCAGGCCGAACTTCGCGAAAACGAGTCCGTGTTGCGCCAGCGGGACGATCAACTGACCGAACTGGCAGTGGAAAATCACCGCCTCGCCAATCTGGTTGCTCGAACAAAAACCAACGGTACGACCGCACGGGATCGAACGACTGAATTGGCGAGATTGCGCGCAGAAGCCGAATCGCTTCGGCGGCAAACCAATCAATTAGCAAAGCAACTGACGGAAAACCGTCGCTTGTCGGGAGTTCGGTTCTTTTCCCAAGGGGATTTTGACCTGTTAGAACATAACAAGACAATTGCCGCTTCCTTTGGCGGTGGCCCAAGGGCGACCGGCAAACTGAATGATGCCAGAGCGATCACCGCAGCTCTGCGCAAATACGCGACCGAAAACCAGGGTAATTTTCCTTGGAACTTGGGTCAGGCTGAGGCTTACCTGCCGAAAGCGTTGGAAGCGGACTCGTCTCCCGGGTCAGACGCGCCTCTTACCGGAACCAACAACTTTGAAATTGTTTACCAAGGATCGCAGAATGACTTAACCAACATTCCTCTGCGCAGAGTGGCTTTAATTCGCGAACGGCAGCCCTGGCTGACCCCAGACGGGAAATGGGCAAGGGTTTACGGGTACGCCGATGGCGCCGCCGAGATGGTCGAGTCGGATGACGACTTTCAGTCCTGGGACGCGCAACACATCATCCCGCCGCAGTCCGCCGAACAGTAAGCGAGAGCGTCTGCTGGCCTCTTGGATTTAACTGCGATTCGCCATCGCGCTTTCATCGGTTCACAGATTCACAAACGCTCGTTCGCCGCGGAACTCAATTCGCTTCGCCGGCGCGTCACCGCCGACTGCTTCAACCGAGAAAACCCGCACGCCGCCCGGCCATTTTTTCATACGCTCGTCCGGCTCCAACGTGAGTCGGCGATTCGCATCATCCCAGCGAAAACGAATCCAAACCGTCTTCGAGTCTGAGCCATCGCGGTAGCTGAGACTTTGTCCGTCATCGTCGTAAAGCGCGAAGGTGCCGTTCGCGCCGGGATAAACCCGCAACGTCGTTAGCTCGGCGACCGGTTGTGACGTGTATTGGCGAACGGGATCGAGTGGCACGATGGCTCCGGCGTGCGCGTAAAGTGGCAAGGTCGCAAGATCAACCGGCCGTTCAATCCAACGCTTGCCCTGGATTTTCTCGTTCGTCCACCAGTCATACCAGATGCCATCCGGCAAATAGACGCGTCGCGACTTCGCGCCTTTTTCCACCACGGGCGCGACGAGCAGGTCGCGTCCCCACAGATACTCGTTACCGAGCTTCACGGCTTCCGCGTCATTAGGATAGTGCAACCACAACGCGCGCATCATCGGCAGACCCGTGTCGCAAGCCTCGCGCGCCAGCGTGTAATTGTAAGGCAGCAGCCGGTAGCGAAGTTCGAGATACTTGCGGCAAATCGGTTCGACTGCGGCGTTGTGCAATTCAGCGCGGTCCACGTTTTGATTGTTTTCAATCGGCCCGTACTCTCCCGTGTTCCAACCCCAGGGCAGCCGGAGATGCCACGTCCGCCCGTGCGATCGGAACAAGGGGCAGAACGCCGAGAATTGAAACCAACGCGCATAGAGTTCGCCGGTGAGTTCGCGCGTCGGATAGAACCCGCCGGTGTCACTGCCCCAAAACGGCGTCAGACTAAGCCCGTGGTTCAGCCCAATCGACACGTGCGCGGCCAGCGTCTCCCATTTGCCGTCAATGTCGCCCGACCAGATCCAGCCGCCGTAACGCTGCGCGCCTGCGTAACCCGTCCGGTGCAGACTCCAGGGACGGACGTTCGGACGGTCCTGCAACGGCCCTTCGTAGTAACAGCGATGCCGCGTCAGGCGCGCCTCGATCGGCAGTTCGTCGCCGTCGTCGGGCCACCAGCCGTCCACGCCGAGCGCAAAAACGTCGCGATGCCGCGCCCAGTAGTTGCGGATGTGCAGCGGAGAATCGAAATCCTCCGCAAGCCCCCTCACCCCGGCCCTCTCTCCCTCAGAGGGGGAGAGGGTGGATCGCGGGGCGATGGATGTGCCGAAAAGGTTCCGTGGCGCGCGATTCACGTGAAACACAACTTTGAAGTTTAGATCATGGAGTGCGTTGAGGTTCTCCGGCACGAAAGCGTTTGTGTTGAACGTGAGCGACCCGTGACCTGTGTTCCAGCCGTTCGTGCAATAGCCGGTGCCCAGGTAAATCAGGGCGTCGCAGGGCAGCTTCTTTTCACGAAACGTGCGCGCGATTTGCAGCGGCTCCTCCGGCCCGGCCAGCGTGCGGTGCGATTGGAAATAGCCGAGCGCCCATTTCGGCGGCATCACGGGCCGGCCCGTCAGCCGGTTGTATTCCGTCAACGCATCGGCGGGTTTCTCCACGTTGATCACGAACAAATCCAGCGACGCTTTGCCATCAGCATCTCGATTCGAAACAAAACGCCCTTTGCCCTCGCGCAAATCGAACCGGCCTTCGGGCCGGTGCGCGAAAAGCGCCCAGCCATCCGTGCCGATGACGAAAGGCGAAGGCACGACGGACCCGAACACAGGCCGGTTCCATCCGCCCCAACTCGGCTCCATCGGGTAAAGCGCCCCGCGCCGATCAAACTGTTGCGCGCCCTCGCCCAGGCCGAGAACGGGCGCTTCGGTTCGGAAGGCGACCCCGGCGTTCGCCGTGTCATCAAAGGTCACTTCCTGCACCAGTTTTCCATCTTGGCGCCGCACGGTCACGGTCAGCGGTTGGGTTTTGACGGTCACGCGGAGCCGGCCCGCGCGAAGCTCCTTCACGCCCGTCATTTGGCGAGCGCGCAGCTTCTCCGTGGACGGGAAGGGCACAAGCACGGTGGATCGCTGCGGTGGGCGAGAACGGCCCTGTTCGTCGAACGGGAACAACTCGACCCGCAATGTCCGCTCGCTGACTTCACTGAGGACGAGCTCCGCGTTCTGTCCGGCGAAATGAATGGGGATGGATGCCGCGAACGTCCGAGCCGACAACGATAGCAGGAGGCAAGCGAAAAACACCCGATGGCAGCCGGTAAGAGCAGGAGCGCCGACGGGATCACGCAACCCGCAGCCCGCGCACGCTGAAAAGTTCAATGGTTGCGTGGCATGTTCAATTACTGGTTCACGCATCATTTGCCCGCGCTCCTTTGTTCTGCAGGGACGCCTTGAATCGCAACCGTGGATTCGTCCAACGCCTGCTTGCGTGGAAACAGAAACATCCTGTCGGAGCTTCAATCTTTCTGATTGGTGATGACGCCGTTAAGCAGGCCTCCGTGGTCGCCGCCGGACCAGGTGCCCGCGTAGGTCTTGTCATAAATCAGAACGCGCGCCGAATAACTGTTGCCACCCGGGATGCCGATGTTATCGACAACGATCACGGGCGTGTCGCCTGCCCACTTCACCTGTACCGGAATCGGCGCGACGATGTCCCTTTGCCCGTATTGAATTCGGGCGGTGATCAGCCAGGCGTCGCCGGCGAGTTTCGCGACGCCCAGGATGGTGTATTTGTCTTCCTTCTCGGGTCCGAGTTGTCTGTCTTTAATGGCGCACCAGCGCCCGCTCAAGGTGGCTCGGGTGAGTGTGGCTTTGAATTTCGCCTCCAGTTCCTCGGAGCTGGATTTGGGCCCTTCCGTGTTTGCCGGAGTCGGAGTTTTCTTTTGACCGGTGTCCGTGCCCGTTGAGGTGTCAGGCTTTTTCACATCCTGAGCGAGAGCCGTTGTGCCAAAAAACAGGGCCGCCGTGCCGACGAGTGAAACAAGGAGCGTGATGAGTTTTGTTTTCATTGCGATGGGAGCGGAAAGCCCGGGCGCCGTGGGCCGTTTTCTTCCTGGACGGGGTCGGGGTGGTTGGGTTCAAGGAATCTCATAGGTCCACGCGGCGATCTTAGAGTCAATGGTCGTCATGCTCCAGTTCTTTTGCCCATGCGCAATATCCGGGACGCCAATGAAGCTCGATGCCCGGGCAATTGGTATTCCGTACGGGCGAATTGATTTGGGACTTTCACAAGGCACGTCGGGCGTGATCTGCCCCACTCCGACGCAGGCCCCAGACTCAGCGCGAGAGCGAATTCAACGGGCATAAAAACCTAAAATAATATACGCGAATTCTCATGGTGAGAGGAATGGGGACGGTCTAAAAACCGGGCCATTGACCCGAAATAATCCTTTGAAGTCCTGTACCCGGCATGGACCGTGACCTGCAACGAACGACCTCCGCCGAAAGGGAAAGCTTTTGATTTCTGCGGTTTGAAATCGTTGCAGCGTAAAATGAAAGACCAGTTGAAAGGCGAATATGAATAAAGCGCTCTTGAAAATGGCTCTGTTGATCCTGCTCCTCGCGGCGTCGCCCGTCGAGGGCGCCATCCTCCACCGCTACAGTTTCACGACGGACGCGAACGACTCCGTCGGGACAGCCCACGGCTTCCTGTTTGGCGGCGCGCTGAACATCAACAACGCGCTGAGCCTGGATGGCTCCAGTGGTTATGTTGACCTTCCCAACGGCCTCCTCACCAATCTCACTTCGGCCACTTTCGAAGCGTGGGTCACGGATACGGGCAGCCAGGCCTGGGCCCGCATTTTTGATTTCGGCAACAGCACGGCTGGCGAAGACGTCCAGGGCAATGGCACGCAATATCTGTTTCTTTCTCTCCCCGCCGGCCCCGCCAATCTGCGTGGCGCCCTCACCACCAACGGACCCGGAGGAGAACAAATCCTCGAATGGCCCTCCGGCGGGCGGCCGCCGGTCAATCAGGAAGCGCACATCGTCTGGACGGCGGACGCCGTTTCCCACACCGGTCGTCTCTACGTGAACGGCGCGCAGGTCGGTATCAACACGAACATGACCCTTACACCCGCCGATATGGGGGTGACCTCCAACAACTGGCTGGGCCGTTCGCAATTCGCGCCGGATGCCTACTTCCGCGGGTCGATTAACGAACTCCGGATTTATGACTCCGCGTTGAGTCCGTTTCAGGTGGCAGTCGATGCGGCGACCGGGCCCGACAACATCGTTACAGACCCCGGGGCCATCCAGTCGCTCAGCCTGAATGTTAATTCAAACATGACTGTCGGTGCCATCCAAATGGCCGCAGTTGCCGCCAGCTTTGCCAACGCCACCAACGTTAACATCAGTTCGCTGGCAGGTTACTCTTCGGGCAATACGAATGTGGTCACCGTGGACTCGGGCGGTCTCATCAGGGCCGTCGGAGCCGGTTCGGCCACGGTCTCGGCCAGCTACAGCGGCCTGACGAACAGCGCCACGATCACGACCGTCTTGAAACCGGTCGTGCTCGCGCATCGCTACAGTTTCACCACCGGCGCCGCCGACTCGGTCGGGAGCGCGAACGGCACGCTGGTCGGGAACGCGGCCATCAACAACGGAGCGTTAACGCTCGATGGAGCGAGCGCGATCAGGCTTCCGGCCGGGTTGATCGATGCGACCTACGAAGCCGTGACCATCGAGGCGTGGGCGCAGGTGAATGTCACTCCGGATGGTCAGGTGACCCATCTCTACAGCTTCGGCGGCACCAACGCGAGCGGAGCAGTGCAAAGCTTTATCCGCCTCCGGACCCATTCCGGTGGTAACAACTCGGCCCCGGGGATCAACGGGGGCACCGGCGAGCAGACCACCTTCATTCCCGGACCGGTTGCCGGAAACGTCCACGTGGTCGTCATCAACAATCCGTCGGCCGGATACCTCCAGTGGTATCTGAACGGCCAGATCGCCAACAGCAACGCGATCACCGCGCAACTGTCCGGAATCCGCGGGACCAACAACACGGTCAATCTCATCGGACAACACATCAATGGCACCGGCGGAATGATCGGGTCGGTGGATGAATTTCGCATTTACAATGGCGCTTTGAATCTGGCCCAGCTTCGCACCAGCCTGGCTGCCGGCCCGAACAATCCGATATTCGACGCCGGAACGATTCAATCGGTGACGGTTGCGGTTTACCCCAACTTCATCAACGGCACGATCCAGCGGCCGCGAGTGCGCGCCAGCTCCGCCACCGTGTCGAATTTCGATCTCACCGGAGTGTCCGACGTGACCTTCGCTTCCGGCAACCCGAACGTTCTGGCCGTGTTGCCGGATGGACGCGTGAAGGCGGTCGGTGCGGGAACGACCACCCTCACCGCGACTTATCAGGGCGTCAGCGGAAACACCAGTGTCACCGTGATTCCAGCGCAACCGATGTTGACTCACCGGTACAGCTTTACCAATGACGCGAGTGATTCTGTCGCGGGCGCCGATGGAATGCTTCGGGGCAACGCGACAGTCAGCGGCGGCGCTCTTTCGCTGGTCAATGACCCGACCGGCGCCCTGGGCCGCGGCAATTATCTGGAACTGCCAGGGAACTTGATAGACGGCTATCCGGCGCTGACCATCGAAGCCTGGGTCGCTGTGGACATCAACGGCGTCTGGCCGCGGATTTTTGATTTCGGGAATTACAACAGCGGCGGTGGCGGAGACTCCTACCTCTTCCTCAGCCCTCACACCGGAGACACGACCACTCGGCTGGCGATCAAGAGCGCCGGCATCGACGGTGAAAACACGGTGGATTTGGGCGCCACCGTTGGCGTGTTGGATGGCAAGGGCCCGCGGCACATTGTGGCGGTGGTTGACCCTGCCCAGCAACAAATGGGGACGCTTTACCTCGACGGCGCGCTGGCGGGAACGAACGCCTTCACCAAACAGTTGAGCACCATTGACGACGTCCATAATTTCGTGGGCCGATCCATGTTTACCGGTGATAGCTTCCTTAACGGCACGGTGGATGAGTTGCGCATCTATTACGGCGCGTTGGACGCCAGCCAGGTTGCCGCCGATTACGCGGCTGGTCCCGACGTGGTTGTGCCTCTCCCACAAATACCAACCCTCGGCGTCAGCCTGTCGAACGGGAATGTGGTTTTGGCCTGGCCGGATTCCGACCCGAATTTCGTTCTTGAATACAGGGATTCGCTGGGCGCCGCGGCGAGCTGGAATACGGTCGGTGGGACCCCACCAACGGACCTCAATGGCGTGTTCACAAAGACTCTGCCAGCCTCGGAAAGCGCCGCCCGATTCTTCCGCCTGCGTAAATAGCGCAAGCGCGCAACATTTGAGGAGGCGGTCGCGCATAACCGCATCCTCAGTTTGGGAACAAAGAGACCGGAGAGCAATTTCCGGTCTCTTTTCAGTCGCGCAACCCGCGCGCACGTCAGCCCCGGGGCTCCTGACCCGCTGAAGGCAAAATCCGCTCCCGTGGAAAGTCGGTAAGCCGAAACCACGCGACAAAACAATGATCCGATCGGATCATTATTTTGGAAACCCATGGCTTGGGTGAGTCCCCGGGCGGAGCTGAAGGCTCCCCAAAAGGATCAAAATTCCGAGCGAGGCCTCGGCGTTTGCAACGTTTCGACGATGTTGGCGACCGCCTCTTCGGATTCGACCGCCTTCAAAGCGCCGGCGCGGGGTTTCAATTCCACTTCGCCTCGGGCCAGGGACTTTTCACCAATACCCACCCGGAGAGGGAAGCCAATCAATTCGGAATCCTTGAATTTCACGCCCGGCCGCTCGTCGCGGTCGTCCAGGATCACTTCCACGCCTCGCGCGGACAATTCCCCGTAAATCTTTTCGGCCAACGCCATCACCGGGCTGCCGGACGTTATCGTCAAGGGCGTGATGCAAACCGCGTAGGGCGCGACGGACAACGGCCAGATGATGCCGTCCTTGTCGTTGCACTGTTCGATCACCGCCTGAAGCGTGCGGGTCAGGCCGATGCCGTAGCAGCCCATGATGGCCGGTTGCTGTTTGCCCGCCTCATCGAGGAACATCGCGCCGAGTGCCACGCTATATTTGGCGCCGAGTTTGAAAACGTGGCCGACTTCAATGGCGCGGCGGATTTTAAGCGGCCGGCCGCACTGGACGCAGGCTTCCCCGGCCCGCGCCAGCCGCACATCCGCCCATTGCCTGACGGCGATGTCGCTTTCGATGGCGACGTTGCGCCAATGGAAACCGTCTTCATTCGCGCCGGTCGTCATTTCGACGGCGCCGCGAAGACCTTCATCGGCATAGACGGGAAACTTTTTCACGCCGACGGCGCCCAGGCTGCCGGGATACGCGCCGAGCCCGGCGAAAATCTCCTCGGCGGTCGCCGCGCGGAATTGGGTCGTTCCCAGCGTGCCGGCCAGCTTCGCCTCGTTGAGTTGATGATCGCCGCGCAGCAGGATGAGCGCGAGATTGCTTTCGACCAGGTAAACCAGCGTTTTGATCTGCCGCTCGGCGGGGACGTTGTAAGGCGGCTGCGCCAGGGCGTCGATGGTGAAGACGCCCGGCGTGGGGAATTTTTCAATCCCGGATTTCGGATTCCGGATTTCGGATTTCGGCGTCACACTGGCCGCCTTTTCGATGTTCGCCGCATAACCGCAACCCTCGCAGTAAACGACTTCGTTTTCGCCCGCCTCGGCGGGCACCATGAATTCGTGCGAGAATTTGCCCCCCATCACGCCGGTATCGGCATCGACCGGAAACGCTTTCAATCCGCACCGCTGAAAGATGCGTGTGTAAGCGTCGTACATTTTCAGGTAGCTGACTTGCGCGGCCTCGTCGGTGGCGTCGAAGCTGTAGGCGTCTTTCATGATGAATTCCTTGGCGCGCATGAGGCCGAAGCGCGGGCGGATTTCATCGCGGAACTTGGTTTGAATCTGGTAGAAGTTTTTCGGCAATTGACGGTAGGAACTGATTTCGCTGGCGACCAGCGTGGTGATGACCTCCTCGTGCGTCGGGCCGAGCAGCCATTCGCGGTTGGCGCGGTCGTGCAGTTTGAACAGCACTTCGCTGGCGGTCTGGTAACGACCGCTCTGCTGCCAGATTTCGGGCGGTTGGAGCGCCGGCATCAAAACTTCCATCGCGCCGGCGCGGTCCATCTCCTCGCGGACGATCTGTTCGACTTTGTGCAGCGCGCGCAGCCCGAGCGGCAAAAACGTGTAAAGCCCGCCGGTCAGCTTGCGGATGAGGCCGGCGCGCAACAGCAGTTTGTGCGACGCGATTTCCGCGTCCGC
>WNFU01009398.1_pt1 | contig 11047 bp, 8 predicted proteins | sample 5400121 | NCBI WGS metagenome assembly WNFU01 (sample SAMN13153360, study PRJNA577476) | soil metagenome | isolation source: 100 cm soil or saprolite under grassland replicate 1 | place: USA:California | collected 2016-06-15
ATGGGCGATCCCTCCCCGCCCGACGGCGCCCAGCGCAAGCTCGTCACCGTGCTCGTCGCCGACGTCGACGAGGCGGTCGAGGACTTCGCCGACCCCGACCCCGAGGACGTCGCGCGCCTGCTCGCCGGGCAGCTCGCCCGGGTCCGGACCGAGGTCGAGGCCTTCGGCGGCGTGGTCCAGGAGACGGTCGGCGGCCGCACGGTCGCCGTGTTCGGGGTGCCCCGCACCAGGGACGACGACCCCGAGCGGGCCGTCCGTGCCGCGCTCGCCATCCGTGACACCCTGACCGGGGCTGGCGCTCCGCAAGCCGGCGCCGCGGGAGCTCCGCAAGCCGGCGCCGCGGGAGCTCCGCAAGCCGGCGCCGCGGGAGCTCCGCCAGCCGCTGGGCCGCGGGTCCAGGCCGCCGTCGCCACCGGGGAGGCGCTGGTCCGCGCCGGCGAGGGGCGCCAGCCGGGCCGCCGGCGGGTTCCCGGCGACCTGCTCGCCGCCTGCGCCCGGCTGCAGGAGACCGGGCTCGCCGGTGCCGTGCTGGTGACCGAGGCCACCAGGCGGGCGACCGAGCGGGCCATCGCCTACCACCCGACCCCCCAGGTCACCCTCCCGGGTGGCGTGCCGGCGTGGAGCGCGACCGCCACGCTCGGCCCGGGCGCCGGCTCGCGCCGCGCACCCCGGTTCCCGCCCCTGGTCGCCCGCGACGCCGAGCTCGGCGTGCTGCTGGAGGCCGCCGGGCGCGCCGCCGCCAGTGGCGCGCCCGAGCTGGTCACGGTGCTGGGTGCGGCCGGCATCGGCAAGAGCCGCCTGCTCGCCGAGCTGGCCGACCGCCTGGCGGAAGCTCCGCAAGCCGGCGCCGCCGACGCTCCGCAGGCCCGGGTGCCGGTCGCCTGGCGCCAGGGGCGCTCGCTGCCCTACGGGGACGACCCGAGCTTCGGAGCGCTCGCCGAGGCGGTCAAGGCGGAGGTCGGCGTGGTGGAGACCGACGCCGCCGAGACCGCGGAACGCCGGCTGGCCGCCTCGGTGGCCACGGCGGTCGCCGATCCGGCGACCGCCGCCTGGGTCGCCGGGCACCTGCGCCGCCTGGTCGGCATCCACCCCACCCCCGCCGGCTCGCCCGCGGTGCAGGCACCGACGACCGCCGCCGACCGCGAGGAGGAGTTCGCCGCCTGGCGCCGGTTCCTGCACGGGCTGGCGGCGGCACGCCCGCTGGTGCTCGCCCTGGAGGACCTGCACCGGGCCGACGACGCCCTGCTCGACTTCGTCGAGAGCCTCGCCGCGCCCGGGGAAGCCGCCTTGCTGGTGGTGGCGACCGCCCGGCCGGAGCTGCTGGAGCGCCGGCCCGGCTGGGGGTCGGCCGGCACCACCATCCGGCTGGAGCCGCTCGGCGACGCCGACACCACCGGCCTGCTGGCCATGCTCCTGGCCCACCACGGGCTCCCCACCGACGTCGAGCCCCGCCTGCTCAGCCGGGTCGGCGGCAACCCCCTGTTCGCCGAGGAGTACGTGCGCATGCTGCGCGACCGCGGCGGCGTGGCCGCGGTGCACCGCGCTCCCCCGCCGACCGGGGCGCTACCCTTGAGCCCCCCGGACCCCCTGCCGACCGGTGTGCACGCCATTGTGGCCGCGCGCCTGGACGCGCTGCCCGCCGACGAGCGGGCCGTGCTGCACGACGCCGCGGTCCTCGGCCAGGTCGGCTGGGTGGGGGCGCTCGGCGAGGTCGGCGGCCACCCGCCCGACCGGCTGGACGCCTGCCTGGCCCGGCTGGAGGCCAAGGAGTTCGTGCAGCGGTTCGGCCGCTCCAGCGTCGCCGGCGAGGTCCAGTACGCCTTCCGCCACGCGCTGGTGCGCGACGTCGCCTACGGGCAGGTGGTGCGGGCCGAGCGGGCCGAGAAGCACCGCCGGGCGGCGACCTGGGTCGAGGGGCTCGCCCCCGACCGGGCCGAGGACCGCGCCGAGCTGCTCGCCTACCACTACCGGGCGGCGCTGTCGTTCGCCCGCGCCGCCGGCACCGAGCCGGCCGGCCTGGCCGAGCGGACCCGCGGCGCGCTGCGCGACGCCGGCGACCGCGCCGCCGCCCTCGGCGGCTACGAGACCGCCGCCCGCTTCCACGCCGAGGCGCTGGAGCTGTGCGCCGACGGCGACGCCGAGCGCGGCCAGCTCCTGCTGCGCCTCGGCCGGGCCCGCTGCCGCAGCGACATGACCGGCCAGGACCAGCTCGACGCGGCCAGGGAGGCGCTGCTGGCCGCCGGCCAGCCGCTGGCCGCCGCCGAGGCCGAGATGCTCCTCGGCGAGCTCGCCTTCCTGCACGGCCGCGGCGACCAGCGCGCGGCCCACCTGGACCGCGCGCTCGCGCTGGTCGCGGGCGCGCCGCCGTCGGCATCCAAGGCCGCGGTGCTCAGGGGCGCGATGATGCACCTGGTGGTGGCCAGCCGCTCCGCGGAGGCGCGCGCGGTCGGCGGCGAGGTGCTCGCCATGGCCAGGGGCCTGGACCTGCGCGACCTGGAGGCCGACGCCCTCGGCGCGATCGGCACGGCCAGGGTGGAGGCCGGCGACGCCGGCGGGCTCGCCGACCTGGACGCGGCCATCGCCAGCTTCGACGAGCTGGGCACGCCCGGCGGGATCGTCTGGCACCTGAACCTCGCCTGGGCGGCCGCCACCCTCGGCGACCTTCCCCGCTGCTTCGCCGCGCTGGCCGCCGGGGCGGTCCGGGCCGAGCGGTTCGGGTCGCTGCGCTGGCGCCGCACCATCGAGCTGCAGCGGGTCGCCGAGCGCTACTGGACGGGACGGTGGGAGGAGGCCGTCGGGATCGTCGACGACCTGCTCGCCGAGGCCGAGCGGCACTACCTCGAGTGGGAGTGCCGCCTGTGGCGTGGCCGCATCCGGCTGGCGCGAGGGCGCCTCCAAGAAGCCAGGCAGGACGCCGAGGCGGCGCTGGCGCTGGCGAGGGAGGCCGGCGACCGCCAGGACCTCGACCCGACCCGGACCTTCCTCGCCCGCGTCCTGCTGGCCGCCGGGCAGCACGCGGCCGCCCGGGCGGTCGCCGACGAGCTGCTCGCCGGGCTGGGCGGCGGCATGCTCGGCCCAGAGGTCGGCGTCGACCTGGGCGTGGTCCTGGCCGAGCTGGGCGAGCAGGGCGCGCGCCTGGACGCGATCCCGCTGCCGCCGTCGCCGTGGCTGGAGGCCGCGCGGGCGTTCGTGGCCGGCGACCCGCTGCACGCGGCCGGCGTCTACGCCGCGATCGGCTCGCGGCCCGACGAGGCGGCGGCGCGGCTGGCGGCGGCCCGGCGGCTCGCCGCGGCCGGCCGGGCCGCCGCGGCCCAGGCGGAGCTGGCCGCCGCGCGAGCGTTCTACGGCTCGGTCGGGGCGACCGGGTTCCTCGCCGAGGCGGCGGACGTGGAACGGGCGTTACCCGGGCGTTAGCGACACCTGGGAGCTTCCGGGCATGCAGCGGACGCCCCCTCGCCACCTCGCCCCGCCGGTCCGGGTGCAGAGCCGCCCGCGCGACCACCTGCTGGTCGAGTCGATCCTGGCCATGGTGGCGATCGTCATCACCACCGCCATCGTGATCGGGGCGCTGCTCGACCGGCAGGAGTCGAGCGCGGCCCGAGTGCCCAACCTGCTGCCACCGGCCCCGACGACGACCAGGGTCGCCGCCGCCGCCAACCCGGCCACGCCCGCCGCCAGCCCAGCCGCCAAGGGCGGCCCGCTCGCCAACCCCGGGTTCGAGACCGGCCTGGAGGGCTGGCGGACGCTCGGCAACGCCGGCCTGGAACGGGTCGGGGGGGCCAGGGAGGGCGACTGGGCGGCGCAGATGACCCGCGGGTCGGCGCGCTGGCCGGGGCTGTCGCTCGCCGGCATCCTCGAGGTCAAGACCCTCCACGTGTACCACGGGACCGTCTGGGTGCGGGCGAGCCAGCCCGGCACCACCGTCCAGGTGAACCTGTTCGAGGTGCTCGGCGGCAAGCGGTTCGCCGTCGACACCGTCGGCGCCGTGGTGGGCGGGAACTGGCAGCGCCTGGAGGTCGCGCACGAGGGCCACAAGGCCGGCGCCATGCTGGCCGTCGAGATCCTCGCGCCCGACCTGGCCGGCGGGGCGCAGCTCCTGGTCGACGACCTCGGCATCAAGGGCAAGCCCGGCACCTCCATCACCTCCCCGCACACCTCGCACTGACCGACCCCCCGGTCAGGCATCCCCCAGCAGAAAGGACGACGAGCATGCGCCTGTGCAGGGCCCTGACGGCCCTCGGCCTGGCGGCGGCGCTGTCACTCCCCGCCGCCGCGGCCGCCGGCCAGGAGCAACAGCAGCACATCGGCCTGCACGACATGACCTGCACCAGCATCATGGCCATGGGCAAGGGCCTGGCAAAGAACGCCAGCTTCAACCTCACCCTGCTCAACCAGGACAACGGCAGCACCCTCGCCACCAAGACGGTCACGAGCTCGGAGATGGGCGAGTTCATGACCCGCATGCCGGCCCGCCTCAACCAGGTCCTGAGCATCCGCCTGGAGGTGGCCAGGCCGGACGGCACCAAGGTCGGCTTCGCCGACCACGTGATGGCCAAGGGCGCCGCCATGTGCAACCTGCCCTTCACCGGACCGTCCAGGGCCGCGCCGCTGCTGCTGATCGGCACCGGCTCGGTCGGGCTCGGGCTGCTCCTGGTCGCCGCCACCCGCCGCGACCGCCCCCTGGTGCGGCTGCGGCGCCGCTGACCACGGCTTGGGGGGGTTCGGGGGGGAGCCATCTCCCCCCCGAACCAATTGCGGCCCTCCACGGCGTCCGGGAGGCGTCGTGGGGGATCAGCCGCGGGCGGTCCTGGGCAGCGACGCCAGCGCCCGCTCGGCCCGCTGGAAGACCTCGTCGACGTCGCCGGAGGCGCTCACCCGGCGGACCCGGCCGACGTAGTGGGCCAGCAGCGGCCCGGCCTCCCGCCGGTAGGTCACCAGGCGGGCGGCGACCGTGTCGGGGCTGTCGTCGCTGCGGCTCTCCATGCGGGCCAGGCGCGACAGCCGCGCCGACGCGACCTCGTCGGGCACCACCAGCTCGAGCACGAGCTGGACGGCGCGGCCGTGGACGGCGAGCAGCCGGTCCAGCTCGTCCGCCTGGCGGACGCTGCGCGGGAAGCCGTCGAGGATGAAGCCGGCGCCGAGCGGCTCGCCGACGACCTGGAGCACGACCCGGTCGGGCACCGGGTGGCCGCGCTGCACCTGCTCGACGATGCGGTGCGGGTCGCCGGCCTCGACCGAGGCGCGCAGCAGCCGCCCCGAGGACACGTGCGGCACGCCGAGCAGCTCCGAGAGGTGCGGGCCGAGGATGCCCTTGCCGGCACCGGGGGGCCCCAGCAACAGCACCCGCTGCAGCTCGCCGTCGAGCGTCGCCATGCCGTTCAACTTACGCTCACGCCGATCAAGCGGCCGATCCCGAAGGTCGCCGCGGCCGCCAGCCCGCCGGCCAGGAGCTGCCGCCCCGCCGACCAGGCCACGGAGCGGCCGGTGAGCAGGCTGATGCCGGCGCCGACCAGCATCAGGGCCACCGCGGAGACCGCCACCGACCAGGCGACGGCGGCGGCGCCCGAGGCGACCAGCCACGGCAGCACCGGCACCACCGCCCCGGCGGCGAACGACGCGAAGCTGGAGGCCGCCACCCGCCACGGCGAGCCGAGCTCGTCGGGGTTCAGGCCGAGCTCCTCGCGGGCCATCGTGTCCAGGGCGGTGCCGCGGTCGCGCATGATCCGCGCGGCCATCGCCTCGGCCTCCTCCCGGCCGACGCCCTTGGCCCGGTAGATGAGCGCCAGCTCGTTGGCCTCCTCGTCGGGCATGGCCTGGATCTCCTCGGCCTCCAGGGCGATCTCGCGCTGGAACAGCTCCCGCTGGGAGGTCACCGAGATGTACTCGCCGGCCCCCATCGAGAAGGCGCCGGCCAGCAGCCCCGCCAGCCCCGCCAGCAGGATCAGGCGACGGTCGGCCAGCCCGCCGGTCACGCCCATGACCAGTGCGAGGTTGGAGACCAGGCCGTCGTTGACGCCGAAGACGGCCGCCCGCAGGGCGCCGGAGGCGTCACCGCGGTGCCAGCGCTCGCCGCGCATGATGCCGCCGGCGCGCGCCGCGGAGGGTGTCAGCCCGGCGAGCACGCGCGCGTGGATGCGCTCGTCGGTGGCCATCGCCACGGTGGCGTCCGGCACCCCGTCGTAGTGCCCGGCGTCGGCGACCTCGGCCCGCTCCACCAGCGGCAGCACGGCTCCCGGCCCGAACCGCCGGGCCAGCCAGGCCAGCAGCCGGGTCTTGAACCCCCTGTGGTGGTCCTCGGGACGGGGCTCCGGCTCGCCGAGCTCGACCAGCTTGGCCGCCCAGTGCCTGGCGTGGCGCTCCTCGGCCTTGGCGAGCTCGAGGAAGATCTCGCGCTGCTCGCCGGAGGCCCGCTCGGCAAGGGCGCGGTACATGGCCGCGCCGTCCATCTCGTCGGCCCAGTGGCCGCGGAACTGCCGGGTCTTCGACGCCAACCATCCCTCCTTGTCGCTCCCAGTGTTGGCCGGGCCCGCCCCGGCTCGCAAGCCGAACAGGGAGCCGAAGCCCTAGCCGTCGGCGCGGTCCTCGCGGACGCCGGCGGCCCGCAAGGCGTCCAGCGCCCTGTCGCCGTCGCCCGGCTGGACGTTCACCGCCCTGGTGGCGTCGGTGAGGACCAGCACCTCGTGGCCGGCCGCGCGGGCGTCCAGCGCGGTCGCCTGCACGCAGTAGTCGAGGGCGAGGCCAACCACCACCACCCGCTTGACCCCCTGCTTGCCGAGGAAGTCGGCCAGCTCCGGGTTCCAGCCCGTGTAGCCGTCCAGCTCACGCTCGCGGCCCTTGAACACCTGGAAGTCGGGCTCCACGCGCAGGTCCGGGTGCGGCTCCCAGCCGGGGGTGCCCTCCACGCAGTGGGGCGGCCAGGGACCGCCCTGCTCGACGAAGGACGAGTGGTCGGGCGGGTGGCTGTCGTGGGTGGTGACCACGGTGGGGAACCGCGGCGCGAGCCGGTTGACGACCGGCACGACCTGGTCGCCCTCGGGGACGGCGAGGCTGCCGCCCGGGCAGAAGTCGCGCTGCACGTCGACCACGATCAGCGCGTCGTCGTGCTCTGGTGCGAAGGCCATCGGATGCTCCTTGGGTGCGTTGACGGGGTGCCCGCTCTGCTGGCAGCCTGTACCACCACATGATCCTACCGATGGCGCAGGAGCAGGCGACCGCCCGCGACGGGCCGGCCGCCTTCACCACCCGCGCCTGCGCGCCGATGGGCCTCGGCACCGGCAACTCCGCCGCCGGCCGCCCGCCGTGTCGCCGGGTCGCGGCGGCGCTCGCCCCCTAGCAGCGGGCTCGGAGCGCGCGCCGCGGCCAACGCCAAGCGATCCCACGCCCGCGCCCAAGGAGGCATCGCCCGATGGCCAACCGTGACGAACTGCTGGTCTCCACCGACTGGCTGGCCGCCCAGCTCGACAACCCCGGCATCCGGGTGGTCGAGGTCGACGAGGACACCGACGCCTACGCCCGCGGCCACATCCCCGGGGCCGTCGCCGTCAACTGGAACACCGACCTGCAGGACCCGCTGCGGCGCGACTTCATCGCGCCGGAGGCGTTCGCCAAGCTCCAGGACCAGCTCGGCATCACCCCTGAGACCATCGTGGTGCTGTACGGCGGCAACAACAACTGGTTCGCCGCCTACGCCTACTGGTACTACAAGGTCTACGGCCACGGACCGGTCAAGCTGCTGGACGGTGGCCGCAAGGCCTGGGAGCTGGAGGGCCGGCCGCTGACCACCGACCCCACCGAGGCCGGCGCGACCTCCGGGTACCCGGTGCACCAGCCCGACACCTCGATCCGCGCGTTCCGCGACCAGGTCCTCGCCGACTACGTCGGCCGCGAGGGCGCGGCACTTGTCGACGTGCGCTCCCCCGAGGAGTACCGCGGGGAGAAGCTCGCCCCCGACCACCTGCCCCAGGAGGCGGCGCAGCGGCCCGGGCACATCCCCGGCGCGGTCAACATCCCGTGGCTGAAGGCGGTCGACGGGCAGACCGGCAAGTTCCTGTCGGACCAGCAGCTCGCGGACCTGTACGGGTCGCAGGGGATCGCCGCCGACAAGGACGTGGTGGCCTACTGCCGCATCGGCGAGCGCTCGGCGCACACCTGGTTCGTGCTCCACGAGCTGCTCGGCTACCCGCGGGTGCGCAACTACGACGGCTCCTGGACCGAATGGGGCTCGCTGGTGAACGTCCCCATCGAGCGCTAGGGCACGCGCACGCGCCCGGAGGGCACCCGGGGGACCCGAGTGGGTCCCCCGGTGGACAGGGGAAGGATTGCTGGGCACCGGGCGGTCGGGCAGACTGCCGCAGTGAGCAATCCAGCCGAGCTGCCGCCGCCCGGGTCGCCGGCCGCGGCCGAGGCCGAGGTCCTCCGCCATGTCGTCGGCGCGCTTCCCGGAGCCGTGGTGGTCGCCGACGCCTCCGGGCGGCTCCGCTACGCCAACGCCGCCGCCATCCGGCTGTGGGGCTACGCCGACGCTGCCCAGGTCGCCGAGCTGTTGGAGGGGCCGGCGGCCGCCCTGGACCTGCGCGCCGTGGACGGCGCGCCGATCCTTCCCGAGCGCTGGCCGCTCGCCCGCGCCCTGGCCGGCGAGCGCTTCGAGGACTTCGACTGCGTGCTGCTCGGCAGGGACGGCGTCAGGCGGTGGGTGCGCTGCGCCGGCGGCCCGGTCGAGCTGGAGGGCGGCGAGCGTGGCGGCTGGGTCAACGCCCGCGACGTCGGCAGGGAGGAGCTGATCCTGCGCGAGCTGCGCGAGGAGCGCGACCTGGTCGCCGCCCTGGTCGACGCCAGCCCCATCGCCGTCGCCGTGGCCCGCGCCCCCGACATGGTGGTGGAGCTGGTCAACGACGTCGCCCGGGCGCTGCGGCCGGAGACCCGGATGGTCGGCGCGCGCGTCGCCGACGTGTTCCCGGAGGCGGGGCCGGCCGGGTTCCTGGAGGTGCTCGACCGGGTGGCGGCCAGCGGCGAGCCGTTCTCGGTCAGCGACGCGCCGATCGACTGGCTCGGGCCGGAGACCCGCCACTTCTCCATGACCTACTCGCGTCTCCCCCAGCCGCTGGAGCGGCCGACCAGAGTCCTGATCATGGCCAGGGAGACCACCGCCGAGGTCGCCGCCAGGACCAGGGCCGAGGCGATCGCCACCGAGCGGACCAGGGACCTGTCGCGCGCCAGGGTCACCTCGACGCGGCTGCGCAGCCTCGTCGACCTGGCCGCCGCGATCGGCTCGGTGGAGGACCTCGACGCCCTGCTGTACCTGGTCACCGGCGAGGCGGCCCGGCTGCTCGGCTCCGACATGGCCAGCCTGTTCCTGCTCGAGGAGCGGGGCGACCTGCTGCTGGGTCGGGCCCAGGTCGGCATGTCCGACGAGGTCGTGGTCGGCATGCGCATCGTCCTGGCCGAGTGGCCGGAGGTGAGCGAGGTGCTGCGCACCGGCCGGCCGGCGGTGCACACCCGCGCCGAACAGGTCCGCGGGCCGGAGCGACCCTACATCGAGCGCTTCGGTATCCGCTCCTACCTGGCCGTGCGGCTGGGCGGCCCCAGCCGGCCGCTGGGCGTCCTGTTCGTCAGCTACAGCGACCGGCGGCACCGCTTCACCCGTCCGGAGCTGGCGTTCGTGGAGACCCTGACCAGCTACCTGAGCGTCACCATCGAGCGCGCCCGGCTGGTCAGCGTGCTCCGCGACGCGGTCACCTCGTTGCAGGCGGCGGTGCTGCCCGTGTCGTTCCCGGTCGTGCCCGGCCTGGACGTCGGCGCCCTGTACCGCTCGGCCAGCGAGGTCGCCCAGGTCGGGGGCGACTTCTACGACCTGCTCGCGCTGGAGGGCGGGCGGGTCGCCGCGGTCATCGGCGACGTCTGCGGCAAGGGGGTGGCGGCGGCCAGGCACACCATGCGGCTGCGCTACGAGCTGCGCACGCTGCTCGACGAGGGCCAGCCGCCAGGGCGGACGCTGACCAGCTTCAACCGCCAGGTGATCGACGAGATCGCCGAGGACGAGTACGTCACTCTGCTGTTGTTGGTGGTCGACCCGGCGACCGGCGCGGTGAGCTGGTCGAGCGCCGGCCACCCGCCGCCGGTGCTCGCCTGCCCGGGGCCGCGCACCCTCGCCTTCGCCGGCTCCCTGCCGCTCGGGCTGTTCCCCGACGCGCGCTACCGGACCGGCCGCTTCACCCTGCAGCCCGGCCGCTGCGTGGTCCTGTACACCGACGGCGTCATCGAGGCCCGCAACCCGGACGGCCAGGAGCTGGCCGCCGAGGGGCTGGAGGCCGCCATCCCGCCCATGGCGGCCAGCGCCGCCGCCGTCGCCGAGGCCATCCTCAAGCAGGTCCAGAGCCACGCCGGCGACCACCTGGACGACGACGCCGCCGTGCTGGTCCTGCGCCGCGAGTAGCGTTCACCGCCGGCTGTCGGCGCGGCTCACCAGGGCGTAGAGGAGCCAGCCGAGGGCGGTACCGGCGACGTTCAACAGCAGGTCATTGACGTCGGCACGGCGGACGCCCGGCATCGGGAGCTGCGCCAGCTCGATGAGCAGCGAGACGCCGGCGCCGACGGTCAGCACCCGCCAGCGCCGGTCCAGGCGAGGCAACACCAGCGGCAGCAGGAATCCAAGGGGGACGAACAGCAGCACATTGCCGGCCGCGCCGGCCAGGGTGGCGAGCCGACGGTCCCCGTCGGCGATCCCAGCCATGAGGTTCCAGAGCGGGACCAGCTGCGGGTGCCAGTTGTCCGGCCAGCGGGCCAGATCGGACCGCCAACGGATGGGCAGCAGGGTGACCGAGGCGAGCAGGGCGACGTACACGACCGCGACCAGCCGGGCCGCCGTAACCGGCGCCCTGGTCCGCCCCCCGTCGCTGCTCAGCGGTCCGGCGGCGGGGGCAGCGAGCGCGGCTCGCCGGGGTTGGGTGGCCGGCCCCAGCCGGACGGGTCGGAGCCGCCAGCCGGCCGGCCGCCGTTCGCCGCGGACGGCTCGCCCCAGCGCACCGTCGTCCGCGGCACCAGGCGGAGC
>WNFU01009399.1_pt1 | contig 11046 bp, 12 predicted proteins | sample 5400121 | NCBI WGS metagenome assembly WNFU01 (sample SAMN13153360, study PRJNA577476) | soil metagenome | isolation source: 100 cm soil or saprolite under grassland replicate 1 | place: USA:California | collected 2016-06-15
CGCGATGCCGGTGCGCCGGTCGACGCCCGGACCACGGAGATGGACGTTGTCCGTCGCGGACGCGTCACGAACCGTGATGACGTACTTGCCGTGCGTCAGCTTGGCGGGGAACGCGAGGGTCCTCCCGGGGCCGACGCGCGCCGCGATCGACTTCGCCGCCGCGGAGCCCGTCGTGGTCGTCGGGCTCGACGATCCGTAGTCGGAGGCTCCGACGGCGAACTTCCCCGCCATCGCGTCGGAGTGTGGATCGCAGACGAAGGCATAGCTGCCGCCGTCGCGGACCGTGATCGTGAAGGTGCGGTCGCCGACGAACTCGACGGTGGTCGAGACGTCGACGCCGGGCCCGAAGAGGTGGAAGTTGTGAATGTCGGCGCGGTCGTGAACGACGAGGTCGTACGTTCCGGGGTCGAGCGCGTCGACGGCCTTGCCGGCGGCGTCGACGAGCGAGATGGTGTAGGCGGGACCGACGGTCCCCACGAGCTGTGGGTTGTCAGCATGGGTTGCCGCCGGCAGCAGGGCAGCGGCGGCGAGCGCTGCGAGAAGGGCGAAGATGCGCATGCCCCCACTTACGGTGGGCGGCGACGAGCGGTTTTCCGAATTGCGGCGCTACTCGCGCGGCTCGGCCCCGAGCCGCGAGCGCAGCGCGTCCACGATTGTCGCCCGGATGCGCATCGCGTCCTCGTCCGTCAGCGTGCGATCGGGTGACTGGTACGCAACGGCGAATGCGACCGATTTCCGTCCCTCGCCGACCTGCGGACCGCGGTAGACGTCGAACACGCGAATCTCGCGCAGCTCCGGCCCCGCCGCCTCGCGTGCGACGGCGACGATCTCGCCCGCGGCGACGTCCTCGGGAACGGCGACGGCGATGTCCTGACGGACGGCCGGGAACGTGATCACGTCCTCGTAGGTGACGGGATCGCGGCTCGCGGCGAAGAGCTCGCGGAGGTCGAGCTCGAACCCGCCCCAGACGCCGTCGAGGGCTCGCGGGTGCAGCTCGCCGACAACGCCGCCGGTTGTGCGTGCGGTCTTCCCCGGGTGCAAGAGCGGATGCTCGCCCCGCGAGAAGAACGAGGGCTCGACCTTCAGCGAGCGGCACAACGCCTCGACAGCCCCCTTGGCGCGGAAGAAATCGCCCTGGCAGACGGCCGCGACCCGCAGACGCTCGTCGGGAAGGTCGCCGTCGGGAAGGTACACACGCGCGATCTCGAAGAGCGCAATTCGCTGCGCACCCCATTCCAGGTTACGAGCGGCAGCCTCCACGAGGCTTGGGAGGAGCTGCGTGCGCAGCGCCGACAGCTCGACCGTGATCGGCTCCGGGAGCTTCCACGGCGTGTCGTCGTCGGGACGCAGGGACGGCGTGTACGTCTCGTCGAACCCGAGGCCGACCAGCGCGTCCTCGACGCGCCGCCGCAGCTGCTGCTCGCGCGTCAGCGTCCCGTACATCGCGCGCCGTTCGGGGAGCGTGAACGGCACGTCCTCCAGGCGAAACCGCGCGACCTCCTCGACGACGTCGATCTCGCGCGTGATGTCACGGGCGCGCCACGTCGGAACGACGACCTCGGCGTCCGAGACGTCGAAACCCAGGCGGCCGAGGACCGCATGCTGCTCCTCCCGCGGCGTCTCGATCCCCGTCACCTCATCGGTGCGCTCCGGCCTGAAGCGGACGCGCGGCCGCTCCGGAAGCGTTGCGTGGACGTCCGCGTCGGCTGTCCAGCGCCCGCCCGTCAGCTCGACGATCAGCTCCGTCGCGAGGTCGGCCGCCGGCCGCGCGAGGTACGGGTCGACACCCTTTTCCCACCGGTTCGAGCCCTCGGTCCGGAGGCGCATCCGCTCCGACGACCGGTAGATCCCGAACGGCTCGAAGTTGGCCGCCTCGAGAAGGACCGTGCGCGTCTCGTCGCCGATCTCGGTCTCCTCCCCGCCCATGATTCCGGCCAGGGCGACCGACCGCTCGGCGTCCGCGATCATCAGGTCATCGGGCGTCAGGTCCCGCTCGATGCCGTCGAGCGTCTGCAGCTTCTCGCCGCGTTGCGCCCGCCGGACGACGATCCGGCCGCCGCGCAGCGTCGTGTAGTCGAACGCGTGCAGAGGGTTGCCGAGCGCGAGCATGACGTAGTTCGTCACGTCGACGACGTTGGAGATCGGCCGCATGCCGGCGGCGTGGAGCCGCGCGCGTAGCCACACCGGCGACGGGCCGATCGTGACGTCCTCGAACAGTCGCCCGATGTAGCGCGGGCACCCCTCGTAGTCCTCGATCTCGACCTCCACCCGTCCCGCCGGGACCGGTCCCAGTGACTGTCTCTGGGACATGGCTCTCTGGGACATGGCTCTCTGGGACATGTCTCCAAGCGGCAGGTCGTAGAGCGCCGCCACCTCGCGCGCGAGCCCGTAGATCGACATCAGGTCCGGGCGGTTGCCCGTCGACTCGACGAGCAGCACGTCGTCGACCAGCGGCAGCGCATCCGCGAGCGGCGTGCCGGGCTCCGCCTCGGGGAGCACCATGATCCCGCTGTGGTCGGTGCCGAGCCCGACCTCGTCCTCGGCCAGGATCATTCCGTCCGAGAGCTCGCCCCGTACCTTGCGCCGCTCGAGCGTCAGGCCGTTCGCGAGCGTCGCGCCCGGCAGCGCAACCGCAACCGTGGCGTCGGGACCGAAGTTCCACGCACCGCAGACGATCGAGCGCGGCTCCCCCTCGCCCACGTCGACCTTGGTGAGCTGCAGCCGGTCGGCGTTCGGGTGCTTCGCCGCCTCCAGCACGCGCCCGACCCGGAACAGGCCGAGGTTGCCGTCGACGTCGGCGACGCCGCGACGCTCGATTCCCTCGACCTCCGCAGTCGAGATCGACAGCCGCGTCGCCAGCTCCGGCAACGGCATCTCGACCGGGACGTAATCCCGCAGCCAGCTGACCGGAACGCGCACTCTAAAACTGCCTCAGCACTCGGAGGTCGCCGTCCCAAATCGCGCGGATCCCCGGGCTGTCGTGGCGGAGTTGCGCGACGCGCTCGATCCCACAGCCGAACGCGAACCCGGTCCACTCGTCCGGGTCCACGCCGACGTTCAGGAACACCTGCGGATCGACCATCCCGGCGCCGCCCATCTCGAGCCAGCCGGAGTGCTTGCAGGTGCGGCAGCCCGCGCCACCGCAGATGCCGCACGACACGTCTGGCTCGATCGACGGCTCGGTGAACGGGAAGTAGTGCGTGCGGAAGCGAACGGCGCGCTCCGGGCCGTAGAGGGCGCGCATCACGTGCAGGAGCGTTCCCTTCAGGTCCCCAAGCGTCAGCCCGCGATCGACCGCGAGGCCCTCGAACTGGAGGAAGATCGGGTAGTGAGTCGCGTCGATCGCGTCGCGGCGGTACACGCGGCCGAGCGAGACCATGTAGATCGGCGGCTCCTTCTCCTCCATGATCAGGATCTGCGACGGGCTCGTCTCCGTGCGCAGGACGTGCGTGTCGTCGAAGAAGAACGTGGCCCGGTGCGAGCGCGTCGGATGCGTCGGCTCGAATGCGAGCTTGTCGAAGTTGTACTCCACGAGCTCGACCTCGCGGTCGTCGCGCACCTCGTAACCGAGCCCGAGGAACGCGTCCTCGATTGCGCGGCGCGTCTGGGTGATCGGATGAAGGTGCCCGACCGGCAGCTCCTCGCCCGGCAGCGTGACGTCGACGACCTCCTCGCGCAGCCGGCGGTCGAGCTCCTCGTCGGCAAGCCTCCGTTCCCGCTCCTCGACGGCGGCCTCGAGTCGCGTCCGGATCCCGTTCAGGAGCATCCCGGTCTCGCGGTCGCGGACGCCGCGCAGCGCCTGCGCGAGCTCGCTCTTCCGTCCGAGGTAGCGGACGCGGGCGATCTCGAGGTCGTCGCCCGTCGCCGCAGCAGCGATCGCAGCCGACGCCTCGCGTTCGAGTGCCTGCCAAGCTGATTCGTCCAAAACCGTGGCGGCGAGCCTATCCAAGGTTCCTCCTCCCTTCGCTCGACGGGACGCTTCAGGCCCCGGTGCAGGAGAAGGACGTCAGGCGACGTCCCCGGTTGCGCACCGGGGCCGGATAAACAGCGTCATCGCCGTCGCCACGCGTGGAAGCATAGCGCCGTGTCGGCCTACGACAAGATCGCGCGCCTCTACGACCCCTGGTCGGCCAGCGTCACCGAGGATGTGTCGTTCTACGTCGACTACGGGCGCCGCGCGGGCCGCGTCCTGGAGCTCGGCGTCGGCACCGGACGCATCGCCGTGCCGACGGCCGCCGCCGGCGCCGCCGTCGTCGGCATCGACGCGTCCGCCGGAATGCTCGCGGTCGCGCGCGAGCGCGCGGAGCTCGCCGGCGTCGACCTCGACCTGCGGCTCGGAGACATGCGCGATCCGCCGGTCGACGGCGCCTTTCCTCTCGTCACGGTGCCCTTCCGGTCGCTCCTGCACATGGAAACCGACGCCGACCGTCGCGCGGCGCTGCGATCGGCTCGGCGTCTGCTCGAGCCGGACGCGCTGTTCGTCTTCGACGTGTTCGCGCCCGCCGCCGACGACATCGCCGAGACGCACGGACGCTGGCTCGAGCGCGAGCCGGGCATCTGGGAGCGCGCCGACTGGAACGAACGCTCGCGCACGCTGATCCTGCGCCTCCGCGGGCCGGAGGCCGAGTCCGAGATGTCGCTCGCGTGGCTGTCGGTGGGCGAATGGCGCACGCTGCTCGAGGAGGAGGGATTCGTCGTCGACGCCCTCTTCGGCTGGTTCGACGGCACGCCCTGGCACGGCGGCGAGGACTCGATCTGGGTCTGCAGCAGACGCGGCTGAAAGAGCGACTTGTCGAGCTCGCGGGAGACACGGACGATTTGCCGGTGGACGAGCGCGACGTGCAGACTCTGTTCGAGACGCTGTGGGAGATTCGGGACGAGGTTCGAGCGATCCGGTCGCTGCTGGAGGAGGACGATGACGGCGAGGAAAAAGCTGCCGAAGAGGACACCTGAAGAGCTTGCGCGCAGCGAGCGCGTCACGGCGATGCTGCAGGAGCGGATCGCCTACCACGAGGATCGCCTACGCAGGAAGGCGCAACGTCGCCGCTGGTTCCCATGGCGAATTCGCATCGAGCGCGTGGATTAGCCGGCGTCGATCGGAAGAAGCGCGTCTAACGTCGGTTCTGCCGTCGCCACTCGTAGAGCGCGATCGCGCCTGCAGCGGCGACGTTGAGCGACTCCGACTCGATCGGGATCCTCGCCGTCACGTCGTAAGGCACGTCGCCGGGAAGCCCCTCCCGCTCCGCGCCGAGCAGGAACATCACCTCGCCGCTCAGGTCGACCTCGGGCAGCGGCTCTCCTCCGTGGGCCACGAGCGCCACCCGCCGCGATGCTCGTGACACAGTGTCACGAGCATCGAACGGCCCGAGCGGGACGCGCCAGATCGCGCCCGCCGAGGCGCGCAGCGCCTTCGGGCCCGTTGGATCGGCGCAGCCGTGCGAGAGGGCGACGGCGGCGGCGAAGGCGTCGGCGGTTCGAATCAGCGTTCCGACGTTGCCCGGATCGGATACGCGCCACATCGCGAGCGTCACCGGCCTACGTTGCCACCGCGGCAGCGCGTTACGGCGGTAGACGCCGATCACGCGCGGCGGGTGCGGAGCCGTCGCGACGTCCGCGAGGAGCTGCGGCTCCACGTTCTCGCCGGCAACGAGCAACTCGACGGGCTCTGCGGTCGCGGCGTCGACGAGATCCTCTCCCTCGACGACGAACAGGCCCAGCTTGTCGCGCCACCGGCGGTCGTGGAGCTTGCGCACGAGCTTGAGCTTGTCGTTGTCCCGGCTCGTGATCACCAGCGGCAGTCCCATCGTAGGTCGGGTGCCAACTCGCCGACGCGTGGATCGTCGGCGAGTCGGCTGCACAGCACCGCGTGCAGCGGGCTGCGCGTGTCGCAGTACTCCGCCCGGCGGAGGAAGATCTCCGCCCGGCGCGTCAGCCGGCGGGCGCCGGCCGTTTGTCGAGCGCGTCCTTCGCCTGGCCCGCGAGCTCCGCGAACTTCGCGGGGTCGGACGTGGCGAGGTCGGCGAGGATCTTCCGGTCGAGCTCGATGTCGGCCGCCTTCAGGCCGGCGATGAACTGGTTGTACGAGAGCCCGTTCGCGCGCGCCCCCGCGTTGATCCTCATGATCCAGAGCCGCCGGAACGTCCGCTTCTTGTTCTTGCGGTCGCGGTAGGCGTAGACGAGCGAATGCTCGACCTGCTCCTTGGCGTACTTGTAGGAGCTCTTCTTGATCCCCCAGTAGCCCTTGGCCTGCTCGAGGACCTTGCGGCGCTTCTTGCGCGCGCTGACCGAGCGCTTGACGCGGGGCATGGCTACCTCCGCCCGAGCAGGCGGTCGACGATCTTCGCGTTCTCCCTCGCGACCGGGCGGTCCTTACGGAACGCGCGCTTCTGCTTCGGCGACTTGTGCTCGAGGTTGTGACTCTGCATGGCGCTGCGGCGAAGCAGCTTGCCGCCGCCCGTCACCTTGAACTTCTTCTTCGCGCCGGAGTGTGTCTTCTGCTTCGGCATCGTCTCGTTTCGCTCCTGCATTCTTCGTCGGGGCGAGAACCATGGTCATGTTGCGGCCCTCGAGGAGGGGCGGCGTCTCGATCTGCCCGATCTCCTTCACGTCCTCGTGGAGGCGCATGAGGAGGTCGCGCCCCCGCTCCGGATGCTCGCGCTCCCGGCCGCGGAACATGATCGTGACCTTGACCTTCGCGCGCTGGTTGAGGAACCGCGCGACATGGCCTCTCTTCGTCTCGTAGTCGTGCTCGCCGATCTTCGGTCTGAGCTTGATCTCCTTGACGTGGATCTGCGTCTGGTGCTTCCGCGCGAGCTTCGCCTTCTGCTCCTGCTCGTAGCGGTACTTGCCGTAGTCCATGACCCGCGCGACCGGCGGATCGGCCTGGGCTGCGACTTCGACCAGATCGAGATTTCGCGCGTATGCGTACTCGCGCGCCTCGTCTGTCGACTTGATCCCGAGCTGACCGCCGTTCTCGTCGATCAGGCGCACCCGCGGCACCCGTATCTGGTCGTTGACCCGCGTCTGCGGCTCGGGGCGCCGCGGCGGCTCGTTGAACGTCCCTCGCCGCGGCCTCAAACCGGCGTCACCAAATCCCTGTCACCAAGCTGTCTGCGTCCTCCTTCGGAAATGAAAAAACCGCCGGCAGGCAACGATAGACAGTCTCGTCAACCTGCTCGGTTGAACCCCCGAGACTGCGGCGGCCGAACGACTAGTCCGATCGAACGACGCGGTCAGGAGGTGAGAGACGGGTCCGCCCCTGCTTGCCAGGGTTCAAGGGTAGCAAGTCTCGCACGAAATTCCGATAGCGAGAGCGTCGATTGTCCGCCGCCTCGCTCGCGGACGGCGAGCGCGTCGTCGCTCTCCTTGTCGCCGTAGACGACCACGACCGGAACCTTCTCGACCTCGGCGTTCCGGATCCGCTTCCCGACCGTGTCGTCGGACTCGTCGACCTCGACGCGGTACGGCTCGAGCTTCCGTGCGAGCTCGTGCGTTGCCGCGCGGTGGTCGGCGCCGACCGGGATCATCCGGACCTGGACCGGCGAGAGCCAGAACGGGAACGCGCCGGCGTAGTGCTCGGTGAGGATCCCGACGAATCGCTCCAGCGACCCGAGCAGGGCCCGGTGGATGACGACGGGGTGGTGCTCGTGGTTGTCGGCGCCGACGTAGGTCAGGCCGAAGCGGACCGGCATCTGGTAGTCGAGCTGGATCGTGCCCATCTGCCACGAGCGGCCGAGGGAGTCGCTCATGTGCAGGTCGATCTTCGGCCCGTAGAACGTCCCCTCGCCCTCCCCGATCGCGTACTCGAACTGGTGGCGCTTCAGCGCTTCCTCGAGCGCAGCCTCGGCACGGTCCCACTGCTCGTCCGTGCCGAGCCGGTTGTCGGGACGCGTCGAGAGCTCCGCGCGCGGGACGAGGCCGAAGAGGTCGTACAGGTAACGCACGAAGTCGACCATCCCAGCGATCTCGTCCTGGATTTGATCTTCCGCGACGAAGACGTGTGCGTCGTCCTGCGTGATGTGCTTCACGCGCAGGAGGCCGTGCAGCGTCCCGCCTTTCTCGTCGCGGTGGAGCGTGGACGATTCGGCGAACCGCAGCGGTAGCTCGCGGTAGCTGCGGAGCCGCGAGCCGAAGAGAAGCATGTGGCCGGGGCAGTTCATCGGCTTGAGCGCGAGCCGTTTCGCTCCCTGCTCGTGGCCCTGGACCCAGAAGATGTGCTCCTCGTAGTTCTGGAGGTGGCCCGACGTCTCGTAGGTCTCCTCGTCGTAGAGCAGCGGCGTCTTGACCTCGAGGTAGCCGCGGCGGAGGTTCTCACGGCGGCGGAGATCCTCGAGCTCGTTCCAGATCACCATCCCCTTCGGGTGCCAGAAGGGCGACCCGGGGGAGTGGTCGGAGAGATGAAAGAGGTCGAGCTGAGGCCCGAGCCGCCGGTGGTCGCGCCGGCGCGCCTCCTCGAGCCGCTCGAGGTGCGCGTCGAGGTCTTCCTGCGTGTAGAAGGCGGTGCCGTAGATGCGCGTGAGCTGCGTGTTGCGCTCGTCGCCGCGCCAGTAGGCGCCTGCGAGCCCGGTGAGCTTCAGCGCCTTGATCGGCTTCGAGTTCTGCAGATGCGGGCCGCGGCACAGATCGGTGAAGTCGCTGCGGTCTTCATGTGACTGCGTATAGAAGGAGATAGGCCCCTCGGCGGTCTCGACCAGCTCGACCTTGTACGGCTCGTTCTCGTCGAGGAAGCGGCGGCGCGCTTCGTCGGCGGGCACCTCCTCGCGCGTCCACTCGCGCCCCTCCACCAGCTCGCGCCGGATCTCGTCCTCGATCCGCTCGAGGTCGGCCTCGTGGATGGGCTGTGGGAATTCGATGTCGTAGTAGAAGCCGTTGTCGATCGGCGGGCCGATCGCGATCTTGACGCCCGGATAGAGCCGGCGGACCGCCTCGGCCAACAGGTGAGCGCTCGAGTGACGGAGCACCGCGAGCGCGTCCGGGTCGTCCTTGTCGCGAATGGTCAGCAGCTGGATCCGCTCGCGGTCGCCGAGCGGCAGCCGCAGGTCTCGGACGGCGCCGTTGGAGCGGACGAGGACCGCCTGCTCCGCGAGCTTCGGCCCGATCGCGCGCGCGGCGTCGAGGCCGGTGGCGCCCTCGGGAAGCTCGAGCTCCGAGTTGTCGGGAAGGACGACTTTCACGGCGGACAAGGATACGCACCTCCTGTGCGAGTTCGGGTGAAGGGAGGTGTCGCCTGCTCTACGAGCTCACGCCGCGCGCGACCCGGCGACGGGCTGCCGCGCGCGGCAAGGCGTCGTCGTCGGATTCGCGATCATGAGCTCAGGGTAGCGCGACCGCATGAGCGTCCAACCGGAGGTTGGCACATGATTACCCTCGAGGCCGACCTCGATCCGGGCGGCGACCCGCCGGAAGACGACCGCAACGAGCCGGTTCCGGATTCGCCTGTGCCGGACCCCACGGACGGCGAAGCGGACGGCGCGGAGGACGTTCCGGAGGCGGATTAGCCGGCCGGAGCACCGTTTGCGCCGGGTCGGGCGGTGGGAAATACGAGGGCGTAACCGACTCAAAGGGGAGCTATGGCTCAAAAGATTCGCGAGCTGATGACGGAGAACCCGCGCACCGTCTCGCCGGACGACACGATCCAGAATGCAGCGAAGATCATGCGCGACGAGGACACCGGTGTCGTCCCGATCACGGAGCGCGACAAGACCGTCGCGGGGGTCATCACCGACCGCGACATTGCGATACGCGCCGTCGCCGAGGGTCGCGACGGGTCGACCTCCGTCCGCGACATCGCGTCGAAGGACATCGTGACGATCGACCCTCAGCAGGATCTCGACGAGGCGCTGCAGCTCATGGCCAAGCATCAGATCCGGCGCCTTCCGGTCGTCGAAGAGGACGGCCGCCTCGTCGGCATCGTCTCGCAGGCTGACGTCGCCCGTCATGGCGACGACGCCCGCACGGGCGAGGTCGTCGAGCAGATCTCGGAGTAGCGGCTGCAGGTTGCGCTGCGGTGAAGGCCTTCGCGTGGCGGAGGCCTTCGGCCGCGGCCGCCGCCGCGGGCCGTCGCCGGGGGCTACGAGCGCTCGGTGAAGAGGATGATCAGCGCCGCGATCGCGAACAGCGCGACGACCGCAATAGCGACCGTCGTCGCGACGACGAGGACGATCGGCACCATCGTGACGAGGAGCTGCGACACGCCCGCGATCCAGCTCCCCTGGCGGATGAGGTCGGAGCGGTGCCGCCGGCCGACGTACCACCAGAAGCCGACCGCGAGTGCCGCGACGAGCACGACGAGCCACCACGAGAGGACGTGGAAGACAACCAGCACCCCCTCGACGAGCGCGACCCACAGGGTGAAGCGAAGGCGGTGCATCCGCAGCCACCGGGCGGGCCGCGACGACCCATGCTCGAGGACGTGACCGCTCAGCATCGCGCTTCAACCGTACCACGCAGGCACCGTGATCCATCTTCGCGCCCGTGAGCGGATCGCCGCGGCAGCCGCCTCCGCCGACGCGCGGTGGTGAAACAGTGCGTACACGGCCGGACCGGCCCCGCTGACGTCGGAGCGAAACGACCCGAGGCGGCGCAAGACCTCGGCGAGCGGGCTCGATACGAGATCGTTCGGCGGGAGCGCGGCGAGGTCGCGCGGGCGCCGAACGACGGCGGCCGCGGCCTCGACGCGCGCGCGTCGCTCGTCGAATCCGCTGGCGCCGCCGAAGGCCGCATACACCGCGGCGGTCGACTCTTTCCGCGCGCCGCGAGCTAGGGCGAGGAGAACGAAGTAGTCCTGCGGGAGGTCCAGCGGCTCGAGCGTCGAGCCGTCGCCGGTGCCGAGCTGAGGGCCCGGCTCGAGGAAGAACGGCACGTCCGAGCCAAGTTCGCGCGCGATCTCGTGGAGCCGCTCTCGCGGCAGCGGGTCGCGAAGCGTCTCGTTCGCGAGCCGGAGTGCCGTTGCCGCGTCAGAGCTGCCGCCGCCCAGGCCGGCGGCGACGGGGATCCGCTTCTCGATCCGGGCGCGCCACGCCGCGCGCACGCCGGCGGCATCGGCGA
>WNFU01009403.1_pt1 | contig 11044 bp, 10 predicted proteins | sample 5400121 | NCBI WGS metagenome assembly WNFU01 (sample SAMN13153360, study PRJNA577476) | soil metagenome | isolation source: 100 cm soil or saprolite under grassland replicate 1 | place: USA:California | collected 2016-06-15
ACGGGTGCTCTCAGCAGTGCAGCGGGGAGCTCCGGCGGCGACCTGGCATCGATCGCGGATACAGCGCCCAACGCCCAGGAGCAGGCTTTGCTGGACCAGACCAATTCCGACCGTGCCCAGTTTGGTCTGCCACCGGTGACCTTCGATCCTCCGACGCTCAAGGTCGCACGGCTACGTGCTGCCGCACAGACCAGCGGCAGCCAACTGTCGCACTACAACAGCCTGGGAGAGATGGCGTTTGTCGGATTGCTCGCTGACGCCGGAGTTACCTATACACTGGCTGGCGAGAACCTTGCGCGTGCCAGCTCGCCGAGTCCGGGCGTCGTCACTCGACTTGCCGAAGCGCTCATGAATAGCCCCACGCACCGCGCCAATATCCTCGAGCCGACGTTCAATCGCCTCGCCGTGGGCGCAGCCGACGGTACCGATGGTGGCGTCGCGTTCGCGGAAATCTTTCGCACTTCACCAGATTCGGAAACCCAGGCGTCAGCCACAGCCACCGCGCAGTGACTGAGGCGGTGGCGTCGCACGAGCCAGCGCTGGCGCTAATGCGCGCATCGGACGCGTTGCACGGGCTGAACGACGACGCGCTCACGGAGATCGACGCGCATCTGCGTCCAGTTACGATCGACGTCGGCGGGACCATCGTGCGCGAAGGCGAGGTGGCTGACTGCTGGTACCTCATCACCGAGGGCACCGCCGCCGTCACGCATATCGACATTGCTGGCGAACCCGTCACACTGGCGTTGCTTGGTCCGGGTGACAGCTTTGGCGAGCGCGCGCTCCTGGGTGGCGATCAGCGTCGACTGGCGACCGTCAGCGCTCTGACGACGGTGTACGCGCTCGCGCTCAACGCATCAGACTTTCAGCGCGTTGTCGACGATGCTCCGGCTATCGCAGAGCGCGTCGCCCGCCGGTTGCACCTGATGACCGTCGACGCTGCGCTGAAGCGTGCTTCACCTTTTGCTGGATTGCCCCACGAGGCGATCTGGTCACTGGCCGAGCAACTGGAAAGCCGCGTCGCGAAGGACGGCGCGATCATCGTGCGCCAGGGTGAACCAGGCGACTGTTTCTACCTGATTCGCACGGGGTCGGTCGAGGTCATCCGCGACCGTCGGCGTATCGCGATTCTGGCCGCGGGTGATTCGTTTGGCGAGGTGGCGCTGCTCGCTACCAGCCCAAGAATTGCCACCGTTCGTGCGCTCGAAGAGACGGAACTGCTGATTCTGACCCGCGACGCCTTCCAGCAGGTGGCGCACGAGCAGGCGACCGTGGCCAATTACTTCCGTGAGCTCATCGGGGTCAGGTTTCGCGGCGCGGCCGGGCAACACTTGCTGCTGCCAGATCCAGTCGCCACGATCATGCCGCTCGTTGGGCAACGACGGCGCAGGTGGTACTGGCTGGTCTTGCTCATTGGCGTGGTGCTGTTCGGGCTCGCCACGGCGGCGGCCATATGGAGCGGCAGCACGCCCCCGATGTACGCGGCGCTGATCGTTGGCTCGCTGATCGGCCCGGTCGTCTTCGTCCACTATCTGTGGGAGTCCAATATTCTCACCGAACGACCGCTGGAGCTTCTGGTCACCGCGGTGCTCGGGGCGGCGTTGGGTCTGCCACCGGCGATCTGGTTACAGCGTGAGGTGGGCATCGTGCCTGGCGCACTCATGTCGGTACTCCTCATCGCGCTCATCGAAGAGCCCGCCAAGGCACTAGGGGTGTTGTGGCTGATGCCACGGCCAGCCTTGCGGTTTCGCATGGACGGTGTCATCTATGGCGCGGCCGCGGGGATGGGATTCGCCGCCATAGAAAGCGCGATGTACGCCTTCGCGCGCGTTGAAACGCCGAGTGCGCTCATCGGCGTGCTGTGGGTTCGGGCACTGCTCTCGCCGTTCACCCACGGCACGTGGACGGCAATTGTGTGCGCGACGATCTGGCGCGAGCGACATGCAGGGTGGCGGCGCGGAGGGCAGCGGATCGCCTTTGCCCTGATCGCGGTGGTGGTGTTGCATGCGCTGTGGGACTGGCGCGGCCTGCCATTGCCGTGGAACTTCGCGTGGCTGCTGGTCGTTGGCGCCGCGAGCGTCATGACGCTGCGCTGGATCCTGCAGCGGGCGGCGACTGAAGAGGCTCACTCGGTCAGCGCGCTGGCCCCCGAGATTGCTCGAGCAGCACCTACGGCTCTCGCGCTGCGCTGCGCCGGTTGTGGTCGGCGCGCGCCGGCTGGAGCGCGCTACTGCCCACGCTGTGGCCTGGCACTGCGGTCCCAGAATCGCCGCACGGTGCGCATGGTCCGATAACGCTATTCGTCGACGCGGCTGATGCGGCGAAGCTGGGCGTTAGCCTGGCGAAGCAGGTTGAGTAGCTCGGGGCGGAACTCGTCGCCGGCCTGCGCGGCGGCGGCGCGGATCGATTCGACCAGGCGCGTGAGCTCGTCGCGGGCGCGCTGTGTCTCAGGGGTGTCCTCGGCTGACCGATTCACATCCTCGACGAGCGAGCTCAGGGACTGCCGAAAGCCGGTCAGAACTGTGTCGCCGTCCGACTGTTGCCAGGCTTTGCGCAGCACGTCGCCGAGCGTTCCGCCAAGCGCCTCGAACTCGGCCGCGACATCTTGCCAGGAAGCGCTACTCGATGAGTCGCTCGGCAGCTTCTTCTTGAAGAGCTCGGCGTACTCGTCGTCATCGTCAATCTTCATGTCACGGTCCCCGCTCTGGATTCGACAAGCTCACCATGAGCGGGGACCGCTCGTCCTGAGCCTGTCGAAGGATTCAGGCTAACTCTAGCGCTTGGCCTGGTTCTCCGGCGCGACACCGGGAGCACTATCATCGGAGCCGCGTGATCGTACGGCCTGCCTGGCGGCTAGGCGACCTGTCGGAGTCGAGTCGTTGGGCGTACTACCTGCTCCTGCCCAGCCTCGCGCTCGTGGCCATGGTCGCCGTCTACCCCGTCGCCTCGGGCGTGTGGCTGAGCTTCCAGCGCTACAACCTGCTGCGCGCACCCATACCGAGCTTCGTCGGGCTGGCCCAATACGCCGACCTGTGGACCGATTCGGTGTTCTGGACCGCGGCAAAAAACACGGTTGTGTGGGTCGCGGTCGGCGCCGGCTCGCAGTTCCTGCTCGGTCTGATCGTCGCGTTGGCGTTGAACCGTCCACGCCTGCGCGGGCTCGGGCTGCTACGTCTGGGTCTGCTCCTGCCGTGGCTCATGCCAACCGTGGTCGCCGGGCACATGTGGAGCTTGCTGCTCGATTCGCGGCTCGGCGTGGTCAATGACTTGCTCGTGCGACTCGGATTGCTGCACGGCTACGTAGCCTGGTTCGCGCAGGCCGAGACGGCCATGGCCGGGGTCCTGGTCGTGGACTTGTGGAAGAACTTTCCATTCTTCACATTGCTGTTGCTTGCCGGACTGCAGAGTGTACCGGACGAGTTGTACGAAGCAGCGGAGGTCGACGGCGCCAATCCCTGGTATCGCTTCTGGCGAATCACGCTCCCACTGCTGACACCGGTGATTGTGGCGTCGGTGATCCTGCGCGTGATCGGACTGGTAAACGCGCCGGATCTGATGATCATTCTGACCCACGGTGGTCCAGGACTGGCGACGCATGTCCTGTCGCTGCTGGCATTCAACAGCGCTTACACCGGCTTCAACTTCGGGGCCGCGGCCGCGGTCGGCACGGTCATGCTGTTCTTGTTGATGGTGTTCACATCGGCGTACGTGCGAGTGTCTGGCGTGACGCGTGAGTAACACGTGATTCGCTCGCGACGGCGGACCCAGCAGCTGTATGACGTGCTCGCGTACGGAGTGTTGCTTGGCGCATTTTCGTTCGCGGTGTTCCCTATCGTGTGGACGCTGCTCACGTCGCTGAAATCGAACGCCGACATCGTGACGGCCGAGATTCAGTACATCCCACTGCGACCCTCGTTCGACAACTACGCCACGTTGTGGGCACAGGCCGGCTTTCCAACGATGTTCCTGAACAGTGCCGTCGTCACGGCGCTCACCGTGCTGGTGTGCCTGGCTGGCGGTATCAGCGGCGCCTACAGCTTGTCGCGCTACCGCTTCCGAGCGCGCGGACAGATTCTGCTGTTCTATCTCGTGATCCGCATGTTCCCGGCGGTACTGCTGCTCCTACCGATCTTCATCGCGCTGCGTGTGCTCGGCTGGTACGACACCTACATCGGACTGGCACTGGCATACACCGCGTTTCTGACGCCAGTCAGCATCTGGATCTTGAAAGGCTTCTTCGACAGCATCCCGCCCGAGCTCGAGGATGCGGCGCGAATCGATGGCTGCACCCGAGCGGGAGCAATCCTGCGTGTGGTGCTGCCACTGGCGAGGCCCGGCGTCGCGGCGACGGCGGTGCTGATCGCCATTTCGTCCTGGAATGAGTTTCTGTTCGCGTTGATGTTGACCACGTCTCAGGGCATTCGCACGTGGCCGGTCGGACTGCAATTGATGGTTGGCGAATATCAGCTCCCGTGGGGACTGCTCACCGCCGGCGGCATTATCAGCATCGCGCCGATCCTGTTGTTTTTCGCGCTCGTACAGCGAGCGCTCGTGCGCGGTCTGACAATGGGCGCGGTGAAAGGTTAAAGCTCAACTTCGGAAGGGGACGCCATGCGTAGACGCGATTTTCTCACAGCTACAGCGATGACCGGCAGCGGACTTTTGCTCGCGGCGTGCGCTCCACAGGCGGTGGCACCACCAGGTGCATCGTCGAGCGCGCCGACCGCGGCGAGCGCGCCCGCCGCGACGCCGAAGCCATCGGCGCTGACGGGCACGGTTTCCTACTGGCACACCTTCACCAGCCAGAGCGAGATGGATGGCCTGGCGAAAGTCACCAAAGCGTTCAAGGACAAGTATCCCAACGTCACCGTCAACAGCGAGAACGTGCCGAATGCCGACTTCATGGCCAAGTTCACGCTGGCGGTACAAGGGGGCGGCAAGCCGGAGACGACCATGATCTCTAGCGTCCGCCTGCCAGACATGGCCGCGATGGGTGGCCTGGTCGACCTGACCTCGCGCGTCGCCACCTGGGATCAGCGCCAGTATCTGCCCGATGAACGCTTCAAGGACGCCACGATCAACGGCAAGATCTACGGCGTCCCGAGCTTCGCATTCATCGACTGGATGTACTACCGCGCTGACTGGTTCAAGGAGGCAGGTCTGGCGCCGCCCAAGACCTTCGACGAGTTTCAGAATGCCGCGATCAAGTTGACCGATCCGTCGAAGAACAGGTTCGGCTTCGGCATGCGCGGCGCCGGTGGTGGCGAGGGAATGGTGATCGCGGTCATCCGCTCGTTTGGTTCGCCCATCGTCGACGACAAAGGGCAGCCAGCCATGGATCGCCAGAAGGCGACGGACGCGCTGCGCTGGTTCAGCGAGCTCTTCACCAAGCATAAGGCGGTGCCGCCGAGCGTCACCAATGACAGCTTCCAGCAGATCATGACCGGCTTCACGACCGGCCAGACGGCGATGCTGTGGCACCACACCGGATCCCTGATCGACGTCGGTACCGCGCTCGGCGCCGACTCCGGTAAATTCGGCACGCTGCCCAGGCCAGCGGGTCCAGCCGCTCACATTGCTGATGTGAGCTACTCCTACAACGGCATGAGTGACCCCAAGAACGCCGATGCCGACTGGGCGTGGATCGACCATTGGGCGCAGTCGGACACCCAGATCACGTTCCTGGAGTCCACCGGTTACTTCCCATCCTCCACCAAAGTGGCCGAAGATGCCCGCGTGCAGAAGAACCCGTACTACGCCGCGGCAATCGAGACACTCAAGTTCGGCGGGCCGGCGCCCGCGTTCGCGGGATCTTCCAACTGGGGGCTGACCGTCGTACTGCCCAACTTCCAGCGCGTGCTGCTGGGCGAGATCAAGCCGGAAGAAGCGATCGACAACATGATGAAAGGACTGGACAAGGCGGTGAAGGGCTGAATGCCGTCGGCTCGACGGCTCGATGGCCAGGTGGCCCTGATCACCGGTGGCGGTCGGGGCATCGGCCAGGCGATCGCGTGCGCCTTCGGCGCCGAGGGCGCTTCCGTGGTGGTAGCGGAGATCGATGCCGAGGCGGCGTCCGCTACCGCCGCAGCGATCGGCGCCAACGCCGTGGCTGTTGCCACCGATGTGACGTCGCCAGAAGCGCAAGACCGCCTGTTTGGTCGCGTGCGGGCGCAATTCGATCGACTGGACATCCTGGTCAACAACGCGGGCATCTTTCATGTCGCGCCGCTCCTCGAGTTTCCGCTCGAGGACTGGCGACGCGTGTTCGCGGTCAACCTGGATGGTGCGCTGCTGGCGACGCAGCGCGCTGGGCGGATGATGCAGGCGCAGGCGCCGCATCCGGTGACGAATTGTCGCGGCAAGATTCTCAATATCAGCTCCGGCGCGGCGGAGCGAGGGCGGCCGTTCCTGCCCGCGTACGGCGCCAGCAAAGCCGCGCTGAACCATCTGTCCAAATCAACCGCGCTGGTGTTGGGTCCGTACGGCATCGCCACCACCGTGCTGTATCCGACATCGGTGCTCGAAGGGATGTTCGGGCCGATTACTGAACAGATGGCTGAATTCGAAGGTATGAGTCCGCGGGAGTTCGCTGCCGAGCGCGCGGCGGGCAGTCCGGTGGAACGACTTCAGAAACCGGATGAGGTCGCGGTCATCGCGGTCTGGGTCGCTGCCCGAGTTGGGATGAGCCTCAACGGCCAGCTCGTGCACACCGAAGCGCACGTTGGCGCGCTGCCGTGAGAGTGCGGCTGGGCGTCGCGGGCGGCCCGGTGCCGCGCTATCCGGAGGAGGTTGACGAAGCGCTCGCGCGTCAGCTGGCCGGACTCGGCGTACGCGTGTTCACCACGCACTTTCAGCCTTCGCCCGATGCAGTTGCCGCGCATGCCACTCGCGTGCGCGGCGTTCTGGCCGAGCACGGGCTGTCGATCGTGCAGGCGACTGGCTACAACCCGCAGCTCACGCATCCTGATGATGATTGTTTGTCGACTGAGCTGGAGCGTTTGCGGGCGGCATTCGAGACGGCGCGGCTGCTGGGCGCGGAGATGATCATCAGCGGCTGCGGCTCGCGGCACCCGAGCCACTTCTATGGTCCGCACCCCGAAAATCATCTGCCGGCGACGCGTGAGCGGCTGATCGCCAGCCTGCGGCGGGTCGCCCCGTGGGCGGCGGACGCCGGGGTCATCCTCGCACTGGAATGCCACGTCACTACCGCGCTCGACTCCCCGGAACACATCCGCGAGGTCATTCAAGCGGTCGATTCGCCGTGGGTTCGAGCCAACTTCGACCCGGTGAACTTGCTAGGCGACTTTTCGAAGGTGTGGGCCAACGGCGAGGTGATGCGCCACATGTGGCGGACGCTGGGGACGTGCTACGCCAGGTCCGCGCACATCAAGGATGTCCGCGCCGACCCGGAGCTGGTGGTCCATATCTCCGAAGCACCACCAGGTCAGGGCTTGCTCGACCTGGACGCGTTCTTCGAGGTGGTCGCAGGATTGGGCGAAGACACCGCGGTCATCGTCGAACACCTGCCGGCGGACCAGGCGCTCGCCGCGATCGCGTACGTCAAAGACGCGGCTGAGCAACGCGGCTTTTCGCTCAGCTGACCCGGGCACGAGGCCTTTGCGCGCTGGATCTTCCGCATGGGGCGCTGGATACGACGCTAGCTGACCCTACAGGCCGTGTCTGGACAGGAAGGACTGCACGGCGGCGTTCCACGCCGGGGCGTTTTCGCGATGCGCCGCGTGGTAGCAGTCGCGCAGGATCACCAGCTCGGAGTCGGGCACTTGCTGGTGCCACTCCAGCATCAGCTCGAGCGTTTTCTGCGGCTCGTTGGCGCCGGCGATGAACAGCGCGGGAACACGCAACCTGTGGAGGTCGGCGTAGCGCGGCCGCTGGTCCCACCGCAGCAGCGCCCGATGCATCTTCAAGATGCTCTCCGTGTCGCGACCAAGACCCGTGCCGACCGAGGCCATCAGCTTCCCGATAGGCGACGCGGCGAACTCAGGGTTGGTCGTGGGCGGACCCGACGCCTCCCACGCGAACGACCGCGGCTGCGCACCGAGGGTCGGCTGCGCACCTTGCATCAGCTCCTCGACCCACTCACGCGCCAGGTCCCAGAAGTACGGCCCGGTGTGGCCGACGATCACGCCGAGCAGCCGCTCGGGATAGTCGACCGCGAACTGGGCCGACACGATGCCGCCGACCGAGCTGCCGCCGACGATCGCCTTGTCGATGCCCAGCACGTCCATGAGCGCGCGCAGGTCACGCGCCCAATCAGCCACACTCCACTCGCCAGCGGGGCTGGCGGAGCGGCCGGTGCCGCGCCGATCGAACGTAACAAAGCGATAAGTCTGCGAAAAGATCGGCGCCTGGAAGAACATCCAGGGTGTGTGGTCGTGCGCCTGGAGGATGAGCGGCGTACCTTCACCAAGCGACTCGTAGAACAGCTCCACGCCGACCGCGTCGATCCGTGGCATATGTGTCCACCATTGTGAAGGGAACCGAATGCGCAAGATCATCCTGATGATGTCGATGTCGCTCGATGGCTTCATCGCCGGACCGAACGGCGAGCTCGATTGGCACCTGGTCGACGACGAGCTGCACGCCCACTTCAACCAGCAGCTCGCGGCGATGAGCGCCTTTCTGGACGGCCGGGTGATGTATGAGGAGATGGCCAGGTTCTGGCCGACTGCGGACGAGGATCCGGCGAGCACCAGGCTGATGGTCGAGTACGCCCGCATATGGCGCGACATGCCCAAGATCGTGTTTTCCCGAACTCTTGCCAGGGCTGACTGGAACACCACCATCCTGCGGGAAGTCGTCCCCGAAGAGATGGAGCGTCTGAAGGCCCAACCAGGTGGCGACATGGCGCTGGGTGGCGCCGACATCGCCGCCACCTTCATGCGCCACAACCTGATCGACGAGTTCCGCATCTATGTCCACCCGGCGGTGATCGGCCGCGGCAAGCCGCTGTTCGAGCCGGCCGATGTGTTCATCAACCTGCGCCTGGCCGAGACGAGGACCTTCGGCAACGGCGTCGTCCTCCTGCGCTATGAGCGGCCGTAGAGTCGCATGGTGGAGAGTGGCTGGCGACGGGTCGCGGCGGCCGGGGGTGGGACGGTCGCGGGGCTGACGCGAACCGGGGCGGTGGTGTTCGCGGCGACGCCCGCGGGGGTGCGCCGGTCAGCCGATGGCGGGCGAACCTGGAGCATCGCGGGCGGCAGCGAGGGAGTGCCGTTCGCGGCGGTGGTCGTGCCGTCGCCGGCGTTCGAACGCGACCAGACGGTGTACGCGGCGGGGCAGGCCGGCGCTTACCGCTCGCGGGACGGCGGCCAGACGTGGGCGCCGATCCTCAGCGGCAGCGGCATCCTGGCGCTCGCGGTGGCGCCGGGCGCGTTGTTCGCCGGATCAGAGGCCGATGGGCTGCTGCGATCTTCGGACGAGGGTCGGTCGTGGAGCGGCGCCAACCCGGGCGTGCTCGACCTGACGATCCTCAGCATCGCTCTGTCACCCGCGTTCGAACGCGACCGAATGGCCTTCCTGGGCACCGCGTCGGGCCTGTATCGGTCCCGCACTGGCGGCGCATCGTGGCGGGCAGTGGAGCTCGACGCTCAAGAGCCCGCGGTGCAGTGCCTCGCGGTGTCGCCAGCGTTCGAGCACGACCGCGTGGTCCTCGCGGGTACCGAAGTCGACGGGCTGCTGCGCTCGGACGATGGCGGGTCGACCTTCTCGAGCGTGTCGACGCTCGAGGCGCGCACCATCAACGCACTGGCAGTGTCCGCGAGTGGGGAGGTGGCGGCAGCCACGGATCAGGGGGTCGCGATCTCGCTCGATGCCGGTAGCTCGTGGCGCCTCGCGTCAGGTGCGACTCCGGGCGGAGTCCTCAGCCTGGTGTACCTCGACGATGGCGCGCTGCTGGCAGGCCTCGCGGACACGGGTGTTGCGCGATCGGATGATGGCGGCGCCGCGTGGAGCATCGTCGATGAAGGACTCGCTGCGCGGTTGCTTGTGCGCCTGGCCGAATCCGACGCATGCCTGTTCGCGGCTGACTTGCAAGGTGTGGTGCGGGTCTCGCGCGATGCTGGGACGAGCTGGACACAAGATGAGCTGGGCCTCGAGGGCCAGCCAGTTACGGACCTTGCTGCAGCCGCGGCAGGCGCTGTGTTCGCCGCGACCGGCGCGGGGGTTATGCGGGGCCCAACGTGGCAGCGAGTGGAGAGCCTGCCGAGCGTGGCGCCTAGGCGAGTGATCGCGCGCGGGGCGCGGGTGCTGGTGGTGTTCGACGTTCACGGCATATTCGAATCCGATGACGCCGGCGAGACCTGGCGATCGCTCGCGGCGCCGTTTCGGCCGGAGTGGGTGGCATCGGCTGCGTTCGGTCCGGGGCGGACGGTGTTTGTCTCGACCCTGGCGGACAACGAGGCCGTGGTGTGGTGCTCGACCGACGGGGGCGAACGCTGGCTGCGCTGGTTGGTCGAGCCGGCCGCTGGCGGCGATGTGTTGCCGCTCGCGAGTGACCCGACGGCTGAGGCGGTCTTCGTGGGTCTTCCCGGCCGTGTCCTGCGCCCGATCAGCTATGCAACCGAAGTCCGCGGCGGCGAGCGACGCCCGATGTGGCGCAGCGCCACGTTGGACCAGCCATCGACCCAGCTCACGGATCTGGTGCTGTCGCCGACCTTCGCCCGCGATCGGACGATCGTGGCGGGCACCAATCGTGGCCCCTTCATCTCGGTCGACGGCGGCGAGCATTTTTCAGACTGGAGCGAAGGCATTACTCCACCGTCAGTTGTGTCCCTACTGTGGACCGACGCTGGCGACGTCAACGCGCTCACGCTGGGCGGCACCTTGTGGCGCCGCCCACCGCCTCACCTGCTCTGAGCAGCCGCGGGGCGTTTGGCCTGAACAAGCTCCTTCGCAGCCGCGAGCGCCAGCGAGTACCCAAATGGACCAAAACCGGTCACCGAACCGCGACACGCCGGCAGGATCGTCGAGACAATTCCACGTGCAACTGGATTGCTCACGTGCACTTCGATGACGGGAAAACGCA
>WNFU01009406.1_pt1 | contig 11043 bp, 12 predicted proteins | sample 5400121 | NCBI WGS metagenome assembly WNFU01 (sample SAMN13153360, study PRJNA577476) | soil metagenome | isolation source: 100 cm soil or saprolite under grassland replicate 1 | place: USA:California | collected 2016-06-15
TCGACTACTGGTACTGGATCGACGACCGTGATTTCAGGTCCAAGGGCATCTTCACCTTTCTCATGATCATCATGACGCTATCGGAGAAAGACGACAAAATCCCAGCGCCTGTGGTCACGATTCCGGCAAATTGAACGCCAAAGAACGTTGCGATGTGCGCTGGGGGACTCTGCTGCCGACGTAGTGACCGCGCATCCAGAGGGGTAGGGCGCGGTATTGTAAAGCCGTCCAGGTAGCCTTGGGTTCTCACCCCAACGCGAGGCAATCGTCCGAATGCCCAAAGAGGAGCTTCGGTTGCCGAGGGTCGCCAACGCTCGGGGCTAAGGCGCGGGCTGCTGAGGGCCGTGATCTCGTCTGAACTTCAACCAATACTACCCTGCTGCATACCCGCAATGGGGCGGCCTGCTGCGCGCTCGCTGCCCGCATCAGCGATCGAGCCAGGCGACCATGAGGCGCCCGCCGTAATCGTGGCCGATGTTGGGGGCGAAGTTCTTGACGTAAGGCTCCCAGGCGGCCACCGCGCTGACCGAGGGGCCGTAGAGCCCCCAGACCTGCTGGGAGACGTAGCGTTGGATGTCGTAGATGATCTCGCGGCGCTTGGCGACATTGAAAGTACGGCGCTGGAGGCGGATCATCTCGGTCAGCTTGGGATCGTTCACACCTGACGCGTTGAGCGGCTGCCCAGGGATGAAGTAGCGGTAGAGATAGCTGTCCGGGTCGGTCCAGGCGCCGAAGAGTCCGGCGCCCATCTTGTCGAACTTGCCGAATATGGTGCTCGAGATGAAGGCCCCGTACTCCTTGAGCTTGATCTCGGCGTCGATGCCGGCCTTCTTCCAGCCTGCCACAGTGACCTGCATGGCGTCGATGTAGTCCGGTCCGTATCCCGCAGTCGTCTCGACGGTGGTCTTGAAGCCGCCTGGGAGGCCGGCCTCGGCTAGTAGTCGCCTGGCCTCCTGTGGGTCAAAGTCGTAGAGCTTCCGGCCTTCCGCTGGCAGCTGATCAATCGGGATGGACCAGTCCTTGAAGGCGGCGGGTACGGCTGGGTTCGGCGCCCCGCGTCCTTGGGACCACGCGTTGGTCTCGAGGACCTCTTTCCAGTTGGTGGCTATCGCCAAGGCGCGCCGTACTCGGAGGTCCTTGAACGGCTCCTGGTCGAATTTTGCCCAGGTGATCCCACCGAACACGACGATGTAGTCCTGCATCTGGACGTTGGGCTTCCGCTGCTTGACCGCGTCGAGGTCGCTCCGACGCACAACCATCCCATACTCGGGAGCGAAGTCGTATCGGCCGGCCAGCCACACCGCCAGCGCCGTGGCGGGGTCGGTCTCGATCGCCACCTCGACGTTGTCGACGTAGGGCAACCCGGGGATGAAATAGGTCGGGTTCCGCACCCAGGTGCACCGCACGTTGGGTTCGTAGCGCTCAAGCATCCAGGGGCCGGTCCCCACGCAGCTTTCGGGTCGCTTGAGGTCGCCGTATTGTTCCACCGCCTCCCTGGCGATGATCCACGTTGAAGGGGAGGCCAATGAATCGAGGAACCAGGCAAAGGGCTCTTTGAGAGTGAACTTGACGGTGTGCTTATCGACTACCTCGATCTTGTCCACCTGCTCCAGCAGGCCACGATTGGGATTGGCCGGCAGCATGAACCGCTCGTAAGTATATTTCACGTCCTCGGCGGTAACTTCGCGCCCGTTGACGGGTGGCTTGGCGTGCCATCGCGCGCCCTTGCGGAGTTTGAAGATGTACGTCGTGTCATTGGGCTGCGTCCAGGACTCGGCCAGGTCGGGCTCGAGCGGCTGCGTCCCGGGCTTCACGGACGAGCCGGCCTTGACCTTGATGAGGCGGCTGTGGCTGAAGGACATCGCCTGCATGGTGGGGAACGCCACGGTCTGCTGAGGATCGAAGTGGACCGGGGCAACGTGGATGCGGAGGCGGAAGGTGCCGCCGCGCTTCGGCGTCTGCGCCTGGGCCGCACCGGGATCGAGCAGATGCAGGCCGGAGCCGGTGGCGCCCGCCGCGGCGGCGATGCCCCCAAGCTTGAGCAGATCCCTGCGGCTGACCGGGGCCGTGAGCGACGTGTCCATGTCAGTTCCTCCTGTGGTCAGAACGTTACGGGAAGCGTCTTGAGCCCACGGAGCAGGGAGGACTCGCGCCAATCCGGAGTCTGCGAGACCAGCGCGAGATCCGGCATGCGGCGTATCAGGGTGCCGATCGCGATCTGACCTTCTACGCGGGCCAGCGGGGCGCCTAGACAGAAATGGATGCCGAAGCCGAAGGCGATGTGCCGGTTCTCCCGCCTGGCGACATTGAGACGGTCGGGATCGGCGAAGTGGGCGATGCCCGCCCGGCCGAAGCGCGGATCGCGCAGGACCATGACGGCGTCGTCGTAACGCGTGAGGATCCACATACCGAACGGGCTCGCGTGGACAGGGTCCTTTTCGCGCAGCCGGCGGTAGAAGAGGTAGGGGTTAGCGTGGAACTCGGGCAGGAGCGGGTCATATAGGACTTCGCTGGACGCCACTCTTGGTCCGCCTTTCACGTAGGAGTGCGGAAATTGGCGCGAGTCTACGCGGGTCAGGCGACCGTGTCAAAGCCGGGGCTCGGTCAGCAAGGGGCTGGCGCTAAGATAGCGGGAATGATTACCGGCCCTATCATCGCCGAGATCGCGGCACTGGTGGGAGACCCTGCCAGAGCGACGATGGTATCGGCGCTTGTCGATGGCCGTGCCCTGACCGCGAGCGAGCTTGCCTCTGCCGCGCGAATCACGCCTCAAACCGCCAGCACGCATCTCGCGAAGCTGACAGAGGCGGGCGTGCTGTCGGTAGTCCGTAATGGGCGGCATCGCTATTTCCGGCTTGCCTCGCCGACCGTGGCATACATGATCGACGGGATCGTCGCCGTCGCTCTTGAGAAGAGACCGCGATACCGCCCGCTATCCCGTCAAGCACGCGCGCTCAGTGCGGGGCGAATCTGCTACGACCACCTTGCGGGCCGCCTCAGCGTCGATCTCACCGATTCTTTCGTCGCCCGCGAATACATCGTGCTCGACGACGAAGTCGCGGAAATCACGACGGCAGGCACCCGTTTTCTCACCGAGTTCGGGATCGAGCTTCCCACACTGCGTTCGAGCCGCCGCCACTTCTGCCGACTCTGCCTCGATTGGACCGAGCGACGCCCACACATCGCGGGTGCGGTAGGGGTCGCGATCACCAAGCGCTGCTTCGATCTCGGCTGGATTGAAAGGATGAAGCGCAGCCACGCCGTAACCGTCACCCCGTTGGGCCGGCGGGGCTTCCAGAAGACCTTCGGGATCGACGCGTCCGAGCCAGGTGACCGCAGGAAACGCTAGTTGCGCGGCTGAGGAACTCGCCGTCGCGCCCGGAGTCGAAGATCGGTCAGATCGGCGGAAACTACTTGAAAAGGGGCCCTATTCGGCTGTGCCGCGGTGTGAATTGGCGCCTTCGGAACCACATCCATGGCCTGCCGATGCCTTGCCGGCGGTCAAGAAACGCCGGTAGACGCTTCGATTAGCGTCGAAGTGTCAGTCGGCGCGTCTGATCGTTTCGAATGTAAGATCGCAGCCATGATCAACCGGCCCTCCCCATCGCCGAGATTGTGGCTCTGGTCGGAGAACGTGCGCGGGCTACGATGCTCTGGGCGCAACATCGTTATGGAAATCAGAACAGTGATGTGCTGTCTAGACTGGTCCGCTTGCGGCGCGTGGCATCTGGCTCTTGACCAGGGGTGGGACGCCGCATAGCCGGACGTGGAGGAGGTGGCCATGCTCGAGGGGAAAACACGCATCCCGCCGGTCGACGTCGAGACGCTCCCGGACGACCTGCGCGAAACGCTCGAGGAACAGCGCAAGCTCCGGGGCGCGCCGCTCTATCCCTACCTTTTCTACGCGCGCAACCCGGCGTATTTCCGCGCTGCGGCGGCGATGTGGGCCGCCCTCCAACAAGAGACGAAGCGCGTGCCCGTCACACTCCGGGCGCTGCTCAATCGGCGCGTGGCCTCGTGGAACGGCTGCGAGTTCTGACAGGACGTCAATGCTGCCGTGGGCAGCAGGAACGGCATCTCAACGGAGAAGATCGAGGCGCTCAACGACTACGCGAAGAGCCCGCTCTTCAGCGACGCGGAGAAGGTGGCGCTCGAATACGCCGACGCGATCACGGACACGCGCCGCGATGTCGACGACGAGCTCTTCGCGCGCGTGCAACGGCACTACGACGACGACACCATCGCCGAGCTGACGATGATCATCGCGTGGGAGAACGCGTCCTCGCGCTTCAATCGCGCGTTCCGCATCCCATCGCAGGGGTTCTGGAAGCGATGACCGATCAAAGGTCGTCGGTTCAAATCCGACCCCCGCAACCAATCAGCCCCCAAGATTTCAAGGGTCTTGGGGGCTTTGCTTTCTGATCGGGGCCCCGAGCAGCGGTTACTACTGGGGTTTCTACTGGGGTTTCTGCCGGGCTTCCCGCTGACCTACCGGCTTTCCCGCTGGCAGCGCCGCTTTTCCGTAGCGCGGCCTCGATGTCCTTAGTGCTGGCGATGCTGTAGCGATCGAACATGGCCCGCGTCCTGTGGCCCGTCATCGCCATTACCACCCGCTCCGGGGTGCCGTCGTCTACGCGATCCCGCGCGGCCGTCCGCCTGAGGTCATGCATCCGCCGTCCGAGCTCGCGCCGTCCTTATGACGAGCGTGAATTCTCCCCTCTCCCAGCCCTCAAGGCCCTCGAAACGCGGGAGAGTCAGGCCTTCCGTCCCCTCGGTATTCCCTGAGTAATCCCTAGGTTCACCCAAGACTCCTGCCGGTCGCCGCGGTAAGTCTTGTCTCACATGGCAGGGGACAGAACGAGGTTGGTCGACCTGGGAGAAGCCCGATAGTAACCAAACAACCGATGGTCGGAACCGTCACGACCTCGCGGGACAGGAGCGTTTGACCCCACCCGAAATGGAACGCGCCCGGGGAAGCGCGGCCCAGAGGCGGCATCGGCCGTTGCCTGAGGCCACGTACACCGAACTGGCGGCGGTTCGTCGCAATTGGAGAAGATCGCGATGACTTTCACGCGACACCTCGTCTTGGCGGCCGGACTTCTTGGTCTGTGCACGATCGCCCTGGGAATCCTGACCCATGGTGGAAGCCTGATCGGTCCGAGCCCAGAAGGAGCGGCGCTGAGAGGCGACCGTGCGGCCGTGCACGGAGAGCTCGAGCAGCTGGAAAGTGTCGTGCCGACCGGGCGGACCCGTGATGATGCCCTCTGGCGCGCCCATCTCGACATCGTGGAGAAGGAACTCGCGTACGGACACGTCGATGTCGCCGTGCGCGCCTGGCAGGACGCCTACGGCGCGGCACTCGCGAGCCGCAGCTGGGAAAGTATGATCGCCGTCGGTGACGCCTTCATGATGATCGGTCGCGCTTCGGGCGCTGCCCGCGGCGCGCGAATGAACGCGCGGGAAGCGTACTTGACCGCCTTGATCCGAGCCCGACGTGACCGCTCCGTCGACGGCGCAATCCGCAGCGCCGAGGCGCTCCGGGAACTCGGCGATCGCGCCGTCGTCGAACAGGGCCTCCACATCGCCGCGCAGCTGGCGGCAGGGGACGAGCAAGCGCAGCAGAAGGTGCGCGAGGCTCGGCAACGCTGGGTGGTGTGGGAATCGGTCACGGAGTTCTGAGGTGACGAGCACGGCCCGCATGGGAGTTTGGAGAAAGTCGTTTTCGCCGGCAGGGTCGGCTCGTCGAGCGAGCGCGGCCAGCCGTGAACGCGAATTCACCCGTTACCCCAAGGAGGACACTGCGATGATTCGTCGACCGCTTCGCCATTCCCTCGCGTCCGCTCTGCTCTTGATGGTCCTAGCGTGGAGTGCTCAGGCATCGGCCACGCCCATCACCTTCACGGCTTCTGGCGCGAATGCGGCGGGCATCCAGAGTAGCGTCGATTCCTTTCGGGCGGCGCTGGGCAATCCGGACAACGCCAATGGAGGCCCGCAGGCTACTGGTCATCGCGAGATCAACTGGGACGGCGGGGGGGCCACGAATGGCACGGCCGCGGTGACGCCATTTACCGTGTTCCAAAACACCCGCGGGGCGACGTTCACCACTCCGGGCAGTGGCCTGACCCAGGCTCCCATCTCCGGCGGTACGGTGGACATCGCGCCCGGCGTGGGGGGTCTGCAGGGAAGCCTGTCCGCTCTCAACGCGACCTACGCGGCCGCCTTTGCGACCTTCAGCCCGAACCGGCTCTTCGTGCCGTTGGACAGCACCATCACGGACGGAACATTTTCTGTTCCCAGCACCGGAGGTACGGTGCCGGCAACGGTGAGCGGATTCGGCGTGGTCTTCACCGACGTCGACCTGGCGGGAAGCTCCAGCCTGCAGTTCTTCGATACCCAGGGCAACTCTCTCGGCATCTTCAGCGCCCCCTGCGGGTCGGGGACGACGTGTTCCTCCACCAATGGCACGCTGTCGTTTCTCGGCGTGCTCTTTACGAGCGAGCAAATCGCGCGGGTGAGGATCATCAACGGCAACACTCCCCTGGGGCCGGATGACAATCCGGCCGGTGGCGTCGACGTGGTGGCGCTCGACGATTTCCTCTTCGCCGAGCCCCGGGCGGTGCCGGCGCCGGCTGGCCTGACCTTGCTGGGTCTCGGTCTCGTGGGAGTGGCTGCGTGCTCCTGGCTCAGGACGGGCAAGGTCTGAACTGGGACTTCCAATCTGTACCGACCTCCGCGACCCTTCGCGGCGTTGAATGGGGCGGATCGCTTTGTCGCTCAGCCCGTTCATCCCGGTCGGCACATTGGGGCGGAGCTGCTCGCCCCCGTCTTCATCACCGGCTCGGACTCGCCCGCTTCGTCGAGAGGGATGGCCCGCCTGCTCACGAAGACCTTGCCGCGCGTGACCGCGATCGAGATGGAGGGTGTGGGGCACATGGGCCCGATGACTCATCCGGATCGGGACAACGCACTGATCGAGCGGTATCTCACCGACGGTCAGACTACACCAACCGAGTAAACGAGGAGGAATGGACATGGCAAGTGCGACCCCGACGAGCATGCTCACCGACGCGATGCTGCAGCGTTTCGCCGACCGGGCTCCGGGCTACGACCGGGAGAACCGATTCTTCGACGAGGACTTCACCGAGCTCACACAATCCGGCTACCTCACCGCAGCGGTACCGCGCGAGCTGGGCGGCGGCGGGCTCACCTTCGCGCAGATGATGCACGAGCAGCGACGGCTCGCCTACCACGCCCACGCGACGGCCCTTGGGATCAACATGCACCTCTACTGGACGGGCGTCGCCGCAGACCTGTGGCGGGCGGGCGACAAGTCGCTCGAGTGGGTGCTGACGGGCGCGGTCAAGGGCGAGGTCTACGCCGCCGGCCACGCCGAGAAGGGAAACGACCTTCCCGTGCTCCTGTCGACGACCAAGGCCGAGCCGGTCAAGGGCGGGTACCGCTTCACCGGCCACAAGCACTTCGGGAGCCTGACTCCGGTGTGGACCTTCCTCGGCCTCCACGGTCTGGACACCAGTGACCCCGCGGCTCCGAAGGTCGTCCACGCCTTCATGCCTCGGAACACCGAGGGCTACAGCATCAAGGACACGTGGGATGTCCTCGGCATGCGCGCTACCGCGAGCCACGACACGATCCTCGAGGGCGCGGTCGTGCCCGAGCGGTACGTGGCCCGGGTGGTGCCGGCGGGGTTCGCGGGCGCCGACCTCTTCGTCCTCGCCGTCTTCCAGTGGGCCCTCACCGGCTTCGCCAATATCTACTACGGCCTGGCCCGGCAGCTGCTCGACCGCACCGTGGAGAGCGTGAAGAAGAAAACCTCGCTCGGGATCTCGCGGGGCTCCATGGCCTATCACCCCGAGGTACAACACAGCGTGGCCCAGATCGTGATGGAGGTGGAGGCGATGGGCCCGTACCTCGACCGGCTGGCGGAGGACTGGACGAACGGCGTCGACCACGGCATGGCCTGGCCGCTCAAGATCGTCGCGGCCAAGCACCGGGCGGTGGAGAGCGCCTGGAAGGTCGCGGACATCGCGCTCGAGCTGGCCGGCGGCTTCGGCATCTTCGCGGCATCGGGGACCGAACGCCTGCTCCGCGACGCGCGCCTCGGCCGCATACACCCCGCCAATCCCGCCCTCACCCACGAGATCGTCGGCAAGCTGGCGCTGGGAATCAACCCGGACGAGCAGCCGCGTTGGGGGTAAAACGGCGCGGGAGGAATCTTCACGAAGGCGCCAGCCACGTGCTGGAGAGTGCCAAACATCAAACGGAGGTGACCATGGCATTGGATACCGCGCTGCTTCGCGACGCGATCAAGAAGGTGTATAGCGACGTCGTCCGCGATCCAAAGAAGGGCTATCACTTTCACACCGGCCCGCAATACGCGGTGGACCGGCTCGGCTATCGGCCGGAAGAGCTCGCCGAGCTGCCGGACTCCGTCACCGCGCCGTTCGTCGGCGTCGGAAACCCGCTCTCGATGGGCGCACCCCGACCCGGTGACACCGTGGTGGATATCGGCGCCGGGAGCGGGATGGACACGTTCCTTGCTGCGCGGACTGTCGGCTCGTCCGGGAAGGTCATCGCGATCGACATGACGGAGGCCATGCTCGACCGCGGGCGGGAGAACGTGGCGCTCACCGGCCTGACGCAGATCGAATACCGCAAGGGCATGGCGGAAGACTTGCCCGTCGACGATGCCACGGTCGACGTGGTCCTGTCCAACGGAGCCATCAATCTCTGCCCCGACAAGGACGCGGTGTTACGGCAGGCTTTCCGGGTGCTCAAGCGAGGCGGTCGGCTGCAGATCGCTGACATCGTCGTGCACCGGGACATCCCGCCCGCGGGACGGGACGACGTCGCGATTTGGACTGCCTGAATTGGCGGCGCTCTCCTGGAGGGAGAGTACATCGCGAAGATCGAGCAGGCCGGTTTCGTCGACGTCGAGATCACGTGGCGGGGGAAGCCGTTCACTGGCGCCAGCGGGCAGCGAAAGGCTGACAAGTTCGAAACCGAAGGCATCAACGTGCTGGCCAGGAAGCCCGAGTAGCACCGAGCCTCGAAGGCGACGGCCGGCGGGACAGCTCTGGCGTCAGCTGAGAGCATGTCCTACGCCATCGCGAAGCCCCTTGACCTTCCATCGACTGGAAGGTCTATGCTGCGTCACGCAGCGGAGCGGGTGCAGCGATGGCGTTGACCATCGGCAAGGCCCTGAACGCCTTCCATCCCTTCATCAGCGGGCAGGCGTCGCGCGTGGCGCTGACCGAGGATCTGGTACGCTACATGCGGCGTCAGAGCGTCGTCTGGTTCACGACCTGCGAGGAGGGGCCGCGGTGGCACGACAAGCAGCGGGCACGGGCGGCTTCGACTTCAGCAACGCCGTGGTCGTTGTCACGGGGGCCGGCGCCGGCATCGGCCAGGGCATCGCTCAGGCGTTCCACGCCGCCGGCGGCCGGGTGGCGCTGGGCGACATGCGCAAGGACGCGGTGGAGCGCGCGGCGGCTGGGCTGGGCGGCGAGGGGACCTTTGCCGGCGTCGTCGATGTGCGGGACGAGAAATCGGTGCAGGCTTTCTTCGCGGCGGCGGAGCGGGCGCTGGGCCCCGTCACCATCGCCGTGGCCAACGCCGGCATCTATCCGAACTGCCCGGTGCTCGACATGACCGTCGAGGAATGGGACCGCGTGATGGAGACCAACATGCGCGGGGTGTTCCTCACGTGCCAGGCGGCGGCGCGAAGCATGAAGGCCGGCGCGCGCGCCGGCAAGATCATCACGATCTCCTCCGGCGCCTACGCCAGCGGCCGGGTCGGCGCCTCGCACTACTGTGCCTCGAAGGCCGGCGTCGTGATGTTCACGCGCGTGCTGGCGATGGAGCTGGCCGAGCAGCGCATCAACGTGAACTGCATCGCCCCCGGCTACATCAAGGTGGACAGCGGGACGTCGCCGCCGAGTTCCGACTTCGAGACCGCGCTCATCAAGAACACCCCGTGGGGGCGGTTGGGCACGCCGGCGGACATCGCACCGGCCGCGCTGTTCCTGGCCTCACCGGCGGCCGACTACGTGACCGGCGAGGTGCTCGCCGTCAACGGCGGGGCCTTTGCCGGGCGCATGTACCTGCCCCTCAGCACCCCGAAGGCGCGCTGATCGACGGCAGGTCTAACACCGCTGGAGGTGAGGGCAGTTGGAACGCCGTCGCCGGGACCACCCAGACTTCACGCAGCAATTACCCAGAAAGTTGCACCCAACGAAAGCCAAAGAGACCCAAAGCCACTTACGTCAGAAGGGTTGACCCCCGTGACCATGAACGAGGGGTTAGCGGACATCAAAGCCGCTAACCCCTTTGCTCTACACAACTTCACGCCTCCCTAATACGCCTCCCTAATAGAGGATGGGCCCCGAGGGGAGGTAGAGCTCGGGCCGGCCGAACCGCCGCGAGGCCATGAACAGCGCCAGGTCGCCGATGCGGAAGCCGCAGCTGACCAGCGCCTCGAGCAGGGAAGCGCACGCGCCGGGAACGCGCACTGTTACGCTTCCCCCGCCGCCCGCGCCTGCCGCCGCCGCGGTGGCCACCGCCTGGAGGAGCGCCGTCTCGTCGCACCCCGCCGCCGGGCCGATCCTCTCCCCCCGCCGGTAGGCGAAGGCGGCGAGCTCGCCGTCGCGCTCGATCGCCACCGCTTCGCCGCCGTCGCCCCGCCAGTGGGCCAGGTCGTCGGCGCGACCGTGGCCGAAGACCTCGGCGGTCAGCTTCTCAGCGGCGCCGGGATCGCACGGCAGCTCCCGCTCCCGCGGGTCGAGCCCGGCCCGCGCCCTGAGCCGTACCACCGCCGCGGCATCCGCATCCAGGCGGTAGATCGGCCAGCGCGGCGCCATCCCGGCCATCACGTAGCGGGCCTGGGCGCGCGGGTCGAGCGAGGCCCAGACGCTGCGCACCTCCGCCCCGCGCGCCTCGCCGTAGGCCAGCGCCCGCTCGAGCAGCGCCCGCCCCAGGCCCCGCCCCTGGTCGCCGGGGAGCACGAAGAACATGGACAGGTACCAC
>WNFU01010838.1_pt1 | contig 11043 bp, 10 predicted proteins | sample 5400121 | NCBI WGS metagenome assembly WNFU01 (sample SAMN13153360, study PRJNA577476) | soil metagenome | isolation source: 100 cm soil or saprolite under grassland replicate 1 | place: USA:California | collected 2016-06-15
CGTCGATGCTGCCGCCGAGGTCGCGCGACAGGATCGTCTCGACGATCGAGCCGTCCAGCTTGGTGTAGAGCGGACCGCACTCGAGGTCCTCGTCGCGTCCGGCAACGGTCGCAAACGTCCCGGTGACTGCGGGAACGAGTGGGTCGAGCTGCTTGATCAGGCCGTCGTTTGCAGTCCCGGCGAAGAGATTGCCGTCGAGCCCGATCGCGAGGCCGCTGTTCCAGCAGCCCGTCGCGCCGAGGCTCTGAGCCCAGGGGCACTGCCCGGCGGTCAGCGCGGTGAACGCGATGTCCGGCCCCGCCGGCGCTCCCGCCTTCGTGAAGTGGTGGATCGTGTCGTTCACGTCCGGGCTCGTGTAGATCGTGTTCGTGACGGTGTCGACGGTGATTCCGTCATAGAAGGAGACGCTGCATCTGGCCAACGGCCCGGGGTCGCCGTAGCTGAACTTCGGCGTCGCGATCCCCGTCGTGAGATCGGCGCTCCAGATTCGACAGGTTCCGCTATTGATGTCTCCGCCGTAGAGCGCGTTCTCCGTCGGATCCCATGCGATCGCGTCGAAGCCCGGCGTGACGCCGCCGGCGCCCAGGATCGTGACACCGCCGTTGTCCGCGCCGGTGAGATCGGTCTTGTGTACGGCGGCATCGCCGGCGCACGTGAACAGGATGTTCGTGCCGTCGTACGCGACCCCGACGCCGGCGCAGCCTGCGGCGGGCGTGATCGACGCCAGGCTGTCGCCCGGCGCCGCGGCCACCGTCCCGCTCGATGCGAGACAGGTCGCGACGGCAAACGCAATGAAACAAAGCCTCATCATTTTCCCCCTCGTTCCCGGTCGATGCTCTCGCAGAGACGCTACGGTCTCAGGCGGTCGCTCGACAAGGAGGCGAATACCGCATTTCGCCCACGGCCAACGCCGTAGGGTGCCGACCTTGTAAATCGCGCGCCCAAGGCGCAGAATCGCTGAGACAGGAGGGTGATGGCCGCTAGAGGGCATCGCGCGCGTTGCGGCCGTGTGCTCATCGTGGACGACGACGAGGGTGTTCGCGCGCTGGTCCGCGACCTGCTCGAGCGAGAGGGGCTCGAAACCGTCGTCTCGGCCTGCGGCGAATCCGCCATCGAAGAAGCCGAGCGCGAGCGGCCCGCGCTCGTCGTGCTCGACGTCAACCTGCCTGGGCTTTCCGGCTACGAGGTTTGTAACGCACTCCGCAGGCTGTACGGCGAGTCGCTGCCGATCGTCTTCATCTCAGGTGACCGCGTCGAGTCGTACGACCGCGTCGCCGGCCTCCTCATCGGTGCCGACGACTACGTCGTGAAGCCGTTCGCATCTGACGAGCTGCTCGCACGAATCCGCGCGCTGATGCGACGCGCCCGGAGCGCATCTGCGCACTGGGCGGGCCTCACGCCGCGCGAGCGCGAGGTGCTGCAGCTGCTGGCCGAAGGGCTCGAGCAGCAGGAGATTGCCGAGAGCCTCGCCGTCAGTTCGAAGACGGTCGCGACGCACATCGAGCGGATCCTCTCCAAACTCGGTGTCCGCAGCCGCGCGCAAGCCGTCGCGGCGGCGTACCGGGAGCGTCTCGTCTTGGCTCGGATCTGACGCACTCGACCCGGTTACGCTTGCGCGCGTGACCCTCGGCCTCGTCACCGCCGGCGAGTCTCACGGCCCGGCCCTCGTCGCGATCGTGACCGGGCTGCCGGCCGGGCTCATCCTCGAGCGGGACGCGATCGACGCCGACCTGCGGCGGCGCCAGCAGGGCTACGGACGCAGCCCGCGCCAGCAGATCGAGCAGGACGCCGTCGAGGTGCTCGCGGGGCTGCGGCACGGGCGCACTCTGGGCACACCGCTCGCGCTCGTCGTGCAGAACCGGGACCACGAGAACTGGACGTGGGGGATGAGCCCTTGGCCCCCGGCAGGCGAGCCGACCGGGAAGGGCACGAAGCCGGTGACGCTCCCGCGGCCGGGCCACGCCGACCTTGCGGGCGCGCTCAAGTACGGGCTCGAGGACACGCGCGACGCCCTCGAGCGCGCCAGCGCGCGCCAGACGGCCGTGCTCGTCGCCGCGGGCGCGGTCGCGAAGGCACTGCTGGCCGCGATCGAGATCGAGGTCGCGGGCGGCGTGCACGACGAGGATGACCTCCAGCGTCGGATCGACGAAGCCCGTGCGGAGCGCGACACGGCCGGCGGAGTCGTCGAGGTGCGCGCACGCGGCGTCCCGCCCGGGCTCGGCTCGTACGCGACGCGGGACGATCGTCTCGACGCGCGCCTCGCCGCAGCGCTGATGGGGATCCAGGCGGTGAAGGGAGTCGAGATCGGCGAGGGCTTCGCGCTCGCGGGGCTCCGCGGCTCGGAGGCGCACGACGAGATCGTCGCGGGCTTCGTGCGCGAGACGAACCGCGCCGGCGGAATCGAGGCCGGAGTGTCGAACGGCGAGGAGATCGTCGTCCGCGCGGCGATGAAGCCGCTGCCGACACTGATGAAGCCGCTCGCGTCGGTCGACCTGCAGACCGGCGAGCCCGGCGAGGCGCTCGTCGAGCGCAGCGACGTCGCGGCCGTCGAGGCGCTGGCGGTCGTCGCGGAGGCGGCCGTCGCGTTCGAGCTGGCGCGCGCGGCCCGCGAGAAGTTCGGCGGCGATGCGCTCGGCGACTTCGTCGGCGCGTGGCGCGCGTACCTCGAGCGCATTCCGTGGCAACGCACGCGCTGAACAAACATCTCGTCCTCGTCGGCTTCATGGGGGCAGGGAAGACGACGATCGGCGCGGAGGTCGCGCGGCGTCTCGGCCGCGAGTTCCGAGATGTCGACGCGGCGATCGAGGCACGAGAGGGGCCGATCGCACAGCTGTTCGCCGAGCACGGCGAACCGGGCTTCCGGCTGATCGAGGCCGAGTTCATCAGGAGCGAGTGTGATCGCCGGGAGCCGGCCGTCATCGCAGTCGGCGGCGGCGCAGTCGAGACGCGGGAGCTGCTCGAGACGCTCGACGTCTTCAACGTCCATGTCGTCGTCGACGCCGACACGGCCTGGCAGCGAGTGCAAGGAAGCCGGCGTCCGCTCGCGCAGGACGAGACCGAGTTTCGCCGCCGTTACGACCTGCGGCAGCCCCTCTATGACGAGGTCGCCGACGCGCGCGCACGCGATGCCGACGACGTGATCCTCGCGGCCGCGGGCGTCCACGTCGAAACGGACGCACTGCACCTGCTCCGGGACCTGGTCCCGGGACATGGCCCGGCTGCCCTCGTGACGGAGCCGGTCGTCGACGGCATCCACGGCGCCGACGCGCAGCTCGCTTTCTCGTTCGCCGAGACGCACGAGCTTCCGTCCGGCGAGGCGGCGAAGGAGCTCGCCGAGGTCGAGCGGCTGTGGCGGGCGCTGCGGATCGGACGCGACGGCACGATCGTCGCGCTCGGCGGCGGGTCGTTGACCGACGCGGCCGGCTTCGCCGCCGCGACCTACCTCCGCGGCTGTTCGTGGGTTCCCGTGCCGACGACACTCGTTGGACAGGTCGACGCGGCGATCGGCGGCAAGACCGCAATCGACATCCCGGAGGGCAAGAACCTCGTCGGCGCCTTCCACTGGCCGGTGCGGACGGTGATCGATCCGGCCCTGCTCGAGACGCTGCCCGCGGCCGAGCGCCTGAACGGCATGGCCGAGGTGGTGAAGACCGGGCTCCTCGCGGGCGACTCTCTCTGGGAGCTGCCCGACGCAGAGCTCGTCCGCCGCTGCGCCGCTTTCAAGTCGGCGGTCTGCCTCCGTGATCCGCGCGACGAGGGACCGCGGCACGTCCTCAACCTCGGCCACACGTTCGCGCACGCGCTGGAGGCGGCGGCAGGCTACACGCTGCCGCACGGTCGCGCGGTCGCGCTCGGCCTGCTCGCGGCGCTTCGGCTCTCCGGGAGACCGACGGATGCGGTCGGGGAGGTCCTTCACCCCGAGCTCGCGCGCGTCGACCGCGAGCGCGCGTGGGAGGCGCTCCAGCGCGACAAGAAGGGGCGTTTCCGCGTGGTCTTGCTCGGCGACGAGGGCGGCTTCGAGGCCGAGCTGCCGGAAGCGGACGTGCGTCGGGCTCTCGACGAGCTGATCCCCGGGTAGATTCCGCGCCGTGCGAATCCTCGTCCTCAACGGTGTGAACATGAACGTCCTCGGGCGGCGCGATCCCAAGGTGTACGGCGGCTGGTCGATCGGCGAGCTCGAATCGCAGATCTACCAGTGGGCACGTGACCACAATTCGAGCGCGCAATGCAAGCAGACGAACGACGAGGGCGAATACGTCAACTGGATCCATGAGGCGCTCGACTGGGCCGACGGCGTGATCGTCAATCCGGGGGCGTGGACGCACTACAGCTACGCGATCCGGGACGCGCTCGAGCTGTTCGAGGCGCCCATCGTCGAAGTTCATCTCTCCAACGTCGACGAGCGAGAGGACTGGCGACGTAAGTCCGTCATCTCCGACCTCGCTGCGCATCGCGTCATCGGCAAGGGGCCCATGGGATACAAGGAGGCGATCGAATGGCTGTCGCAGAACGAGGGAGCGAGAGGGTCGAGCGGCTGCGCGCGTCCCTCGAGGAACCATTGCTCGTGACGACCGCCGTGAACGTGCGTTACCTGATCGGTTTTCAGAGCTCGAACGTGGCCCTGTTCGTCGACAAGGAACGAACCCTTCTCTTCACGGACTTCCGCTACGCGGAGGCCGCGCGCACGCTCGAAGGCGTGGAGTTCGTGCAGTCGCAGCGCGCGCTCCTGAAGACGGTGGCGGAGACCTTGGACGGCCGGGTCGCGTTCGAGGCAACGGCGTTGACCTTCGACGGCTGGCAGACGCTGAACGACGCCGGCCTCGAGCTCGTTCCGCGCAAAGGAGTCGTCGAACGACTGCGCGCGGTGAAGGACGAGGCCGAGCTTGCGTCGATCCGCGAGGCGGCGCGCATCACCGACCAGGCCTATGGCGCGCTCGCGGAGGAGCGCTTCGTCGGACGCACCGAACGCGACGTCGCGTGGCGGATGGAGCAGATCTTCCACGAGCTCGGAGCGCACGGGTCCGCGTTCGAGATCATCGTCGGCTCCGGCCCGACCGGCGCACTTCCACACGGCCGGCCGACGGACCGCGTGATCGAACCGAACACGACGGTGGTCGTCGATGCAGGGGCGGTCTTCCGTGCCTACAACTCCGACTGCACTCGCACGTTCGCAACCGGAGAACTTCCCGACGACCTGGCCCAGGCCTACGAGGTCTGCCTCCGCGGCCAGCTCGCCGGCCTCGAGGCGATGCGGGCCGGCGTTTCCGGCGCGGCCGCCGATGCGGCCGCGCGGCGTGTCATCGACGACGCCGGCCTGGGCGACAGGTTCGGCCACGGCCTCGGTCACGGCGTCGGCCTGCTCGTCCACGAGGCTCCGACGGCGCGGCCCGAGTCGGAGGACGTGCTCGAGCCGGGCAACGTGATCACCTGCGAGCCCGGCATCTACCTGGAGGGACGCGGCGGCGTGCGAATCGAGGATCTCGTGTTGATCACCGACGGCGAGCCGGACGTGCTCAGCTCGTACACGAAAGACCTGGTAACCGTCAGCTAGTCGAGGGGGACTCCATGCCCGATCCGATCGCACCCTTCCCGCTGGTCAACCGCGGCGACAGGGTCTTCCCGGTGCGCCCACTGCAGCGCCTCTTGTGCGCCCGGAACCATCCCGTCTCGGTGGACGGGATCTTCGGCCCGAACACGGAGGCCGCCGTCAAGGCGTTCCAGTCGAGCAAGGGCCTCGCCGCCGACGGCATCGTCGGACCGGCGACCTGGTCGAAGCTCATTCTTCCGGTCCAGAGAGGCAGCCACGGAGACGCGGTCCGCGCGGTGCAGGAGGTCGTGAAGTTCCACGACCAGTCGGACGGCGAAGGATCCCCGGTTCACATCGACGGCGTCTTCGGCCCACGCACCGAATCCTTCGTGCGCGGCTTCCAGAAGGCGGTCGGAACCGCCTCCGACGGCATCGTCGGGCCGATCACCTGGCGTGCACTCTTCAGCGGCATGCTGGCCGGGTAAGTGCCTGGACGCCTGGCTCGCGGGCTCGTCATCGAGCGTCGATTTCGCGGCCCGGAGGACTCCGGAAACGGCGGCTACTCGGCCGGGCTGTTCGCGCGCGCGTTCGGCGGCGGCGAGGCCGAGGTGACGCTGCGGCTGCCGCCGCCGCTGGAGACGCCGCTCGCTCTCGACGCCGACGGCCGCGTCCGTCACGGCGACGCGGTGGTTGCGGAAGTTCGGCCGGGGGAGATTCGACTTGCACCGCCCGCCCGCGTCTCGTGGGACGACGCAGTTGCCGCCCAGGCGCCCGATCTCGAGTCGCCGTTCCCTGAGTGCTTCGTCTGTGGGCATGCACGCGGCGACGACGGCCTGCACATCCATGCCGGTCCTGTCGAAAGACGCGGAGTGCACGCTGCGCCGTGGACCGTCCGCGGCGACACCGTCGGCCCGGAATTCGTCTGGGCCGCGCTCGACTGCCCCGGCGCCTACGCAACGGGCGCGCTGGGCCGAGGCACGGTCGTCCTCGGCCGGCTCACCGCCCGCGTCCACCGCATACCGGAGCCGGGCGAGCAGTGCGTCGTCGTCGCGTGGCACCTGGGCAGCGAGGGCCGCAAGCACGGCGCCGGCACCGCGCTGCTCGACGGCTCGGGCGAGCTGCTGGGGCTCGCCCGAGCCCTCTGGATCGAGCCGCGCTGAGCGGTTACGACCTGGTTACGCGGGAACGCAGACCGCGTTGACGTACAGCTGCCTCGGGGATGCGCCCCCGTTGTGCGCGTACACGAGCCAGCCGACCGGTGCGCTGCCGTCGACGGCCTGGAGCTGCGCGTTGATCGCCCGGCTCATCATGATCGCGTCGCCGGGAATGACGTCCTGGAACGACGAGCCGCCGCCGGTCGCGCGCTCCCCTGCCAGGCAGTAGACGCGCCACCAGCCGTCGCTGTTCGGGTCGATCAGGTGACTCGAGACGCGGATCACGGCGTTCGCGCCCGCGGCCGGACCGGGAGCCCCCGGGAGGCCCGCGTCGCCCTTCTCGCCGGTGTCTCCCTTGTCGCCCCTCGGGCCCTGCACGCCCGTCGCGCCGACGGGGCCTTGTGCGCCCGTGTCGCCCTGGTCGCCCTTCGGGCCTGCCGCGCCGGTGTCGCCCTTCGCGCCGGGTGCCCCGACGGGAAGCTGGCCGGCCTTGAAGTCGGCGGCGAGCAGCGTGCCGTTCTTCACCTTCAGGCCGGTGACTGCGTTGCTCGTCAGCTGCGCCGAGCCGACCGAGTTGCTGGGCAGGATCATGTGCGCGGCCGCGTGGCCGAGCGGCGTCGATCCGAGGACGGCGACGACGAGAGCCGTCACGGCGACGATGGGACTGAACTTCGACTTCGACATTTCGTGTGCTCCTTCTCCGTGTGGACGATGCCGGGAGAGCTTCCCGCGCACGGGCACCACGCCGACAGGGCGCAACCCGCAGACCCGCTGTCGGTTAACCGCCGCTCCGCTAGCCTTGACCGCCGTGGCAGACACGATCTCGACGAACCAGTTCAAGAACGGTACGCACATCGAGCTCGAGGGCGGTGTCTGGCGCATCGTCGAGTTCCAGCACGTCAAGCCGGGCAAGGGCGGCGCGTTCGTCCGAACCAAGGTGAAGAACGTCGACACGGGCGCGGTCGTCGACAAGACGTTCCGCGCGGGGGAGAAGTTCGCGCGCATCTTCACCGAGACGAAGAACGTGCAGTTCCTCTACGACGACGGCTCCGAGGTCCACTTCATGGACGAGGCGACGTACGAGCAGTTCTCGCTGCCACATTCGGAGCTCCAGGACGTGCTGCCGTACATGCAACCGTCGACGAGCGTGCAGATCCTCATGGTCGGAGGTAAGCCTTCCGGCGTGCAGCTGCCGGCGTCCGTCGAGCTCGCCGTGACGGAGACCGAGCCGGGCGTGAAGGGCGACACCGTCTCGAACGTGACGAAGCCGGCGACGCTCGAGACGGGAGCCGTCGTGCAGGTGCCGCTCTTCGTCAACGCGGGCGAGCGGATCAAGGTCGACCCGCGCGAAGGCCGCTACATCTCGCGCGCGTAGGGCTCCGGCGATGCCCGTGGGGCGATTCTTCGAGTCGTTCGACGAGGCGTGGGCCTACTTCCTCGCACGCGACGAACCGCTCGAGGACTTCTACGCCGACTTCCCGACGGCGGAGTTCGAGGCAGAGGCATGGGTGATCGAGCCGTCGGCGGCGGTGAAGGCGGCGGCCGTCGAGCTGCAGCGTCCGCTGGCGCGGATCGGCTGGCTGCAGCTTCTGCCGGCGCATTTCCTGCACGTGAGCCTGCCGATGCCCGGGACGGAGCTGCGCGGCAAGGGGCCGTTCGAGCTCGAGTACCGGCGCGTCTCCTGCTTTCACGAGGCGGTCGTCGTCCAGGTCTCGGCACCGTCGCTGCGGGCGCTCCACCCGCGGACGACGTTCCTCCCCCATCTGACGCTCGCGATCACGACGCGCGAGGCGCCGCCGGATGAGCTGCGAGACGTCGCGGTCGGCATGCGAGAGGCGGAGCTGGGACGCGAAGAGGCGACCGAGGCGATTCGCATCGCCTTCCCGTTCTCCAGGGAGCGGTTCCTCGAGCCGTGGACGGTGCGAGAGCGGATCCCATTGACTCGTTAAGGTCCACGCGTGCCCGCGCTCGTCGACACGACCATCAGGCTGCTCGGGCAGGATCCGCTCGCGGAGCGGATTCCGACGTCCGAGCTCCTGCGCGTCGCCGAGGTCCTGGACACCGCCGGGTTCCGCTACCTCGAGGTCTCCGGCGGAGGTGTCTTCGACACGGCCGTCCGGCGCGGCGTCGAGAGCCCGTGGGAGCGGATCCGCGCCCTGAGCGCGCGCCTCGAGACGCCGCTCGCGATGGCGCTGCGCGGCCGCTTCCTCGTCGGCTCCCACCCCGTCGACGGCGATTTCGTGCGGCGCTTCATCGCGTCGGCGGCGCAGAACGGCATCGAGGTCTTCCGCCTCAACGATCCCCTGAACGACGTCTCGAACCTGCGCGAGGCGGCCGAGGCGATCGCCGACGCGGGCGCCGAGCTCGCCGCCGGCCTCGTCTACAGCTCCGGCCCAACGGGCGAGACGGAGCCGCTCGTCGAGCAGGCGTCCAAGCTGCGCGAGCTCCAGGTCGCGCGCGTCATCCTCCACGATCCGACGGGATCGCTCCAGCCGCATCGCGCGCACGAGCTCGTCACGCGGCTCCACGAAGCGAGCGGACTGCCGGTCGGCGTCTACTGCCAGGGCTCCGGTGGCAACGCGCTCGCGGTCGCCCTCGAGGCGGCACGCGCCGGCGCCGACCTGATCGCGACCGCCGTGTATCCCGTAGCGCTGACGCTTCACCGCGTCTCCGGGGAGAGCCTCGCCGAGGCACTCGCCGGCCTCGACTTCGACTCGGGCGTCGACGTGCAGAAGCTGTGGGAGGCGTCGGATCTGATCGACGACCACATCGGCGACGAGCCCGTGACTCCGCTCGCCCCACGCATCGCGGTGCGCGCCGCCGAGCACGACCTCCCGGCGGGGCTCGTCGCTGCGCTCGACGGCAACCTGCGCGCGCAGTACGCGGGCGACCGCCTCGATGAGGTCTTGACCGAGGTCGTGCAGATCCGCGGCGAGGTGGGCTCGCCGCCGCTCGCCGCGCCGATCGGACAGATCCTCGGCTCGCAGGCGCTGCTGAACGTCCTTTCCGCGAGCCGCTACTCGATCGTCGTCGACGAGATGCGCGCGCTGTTCGAGCGCCACTGGGGCTCGCCTCCCGGCCCGATCGACGAAGACATCCGCCGCGCGGTGGCGCGCACGGCCGATCCCGATTCGCAGGACCTCGAGCCGCCCGCCCTGGACGAGTTGCGCGCGCAGGCCGAGGGGCTCGCGTCGAGCGAGGAGGAATTGCTGCTGCTCGGGCTGTTCGGCGAGGAGGCCGAGAGGCTGTTGCGCACGATCCGCGGGCGCGCGACCGGCGCCGAGAACCTCGAGACGGCATTCGAGCGCGCGCGCTCCGATTCCAATGGCCGCGCCCTCGGCGTCAGCGCCCGGCACCTCCATCGAAACGGGCGCGTCGTCGAACGGCCTGGTGCTCGTCGAGTCGCCGATGATCGGCGTCTTCTACCGCGCGCCGGAGCCGGGGGCGGCACCGTTCGTCGACGTCGGCGAGGCGGTCGCGGCGGGGCAGACGCTCTGCCTCCTAGAGGCGATGAAGCTCTTCAACGAGCTGAAGGCCGAGACGCCGGGCATCGTGCGTGCGATCCATGTCGAGAACGGGGAGCCGGTCGAGTTCGGGCAGCTCCTGTTCGAGCTCGAACCGGTGATCAGCGCGCCCCTGGACGCCCTCTGATGTTCTCGCGCGTTCTCGTCGCGAATCGCGGCGAGGTCGCGGTGCGCGTCATCCGCGCGCTGCACGAAGTCGGCTGCGAGGCGGTCGCGGTCTACTCGACAGCCGACGAGGACGCCACCTTCGTCCGCATGGCGGACCGCGCGCTGCGCATCGGTCCGGCCGCCGCTGCTCAGAGCTACCTGAAGATCCCCTCGCTGATCGCCGCGGCGACGACTACAGGTTGCGAGGCAGTGCATCCCGGCTGGGGCTTCCTCGCCGAGAATCCTGCGTTCGCGCGCGCGTGCGAGGAGAACGACCTCGTCTTCATCGGCCCGCCGCCGGAGGTCATGGCGCGCATGGGCGACAAGGCCCAGGCCAAGCGCGAGTTGCGCGAAGCCGGCGTGCCGCTCGTGCCCGGCACGGAAGGGACCGCGACGATCGAGCAGGCGCGCGCCGCCGCGAGCGAGCTCGGATTACCGGTCCTGCTCAAGGCCGCCGCAGGCGGCGGCGGCAAGGGCATGCGGCTCGTCGAGTCAGTGGACGAGCTCGAGGATGCGTTCGGCTCGGCGGCCGCGGAGGCTCAGGCCGCCTTCGGCGATCCGGCGCTCTACGTCGAGAAGGTGATCGACCCGGCCCGGCACGTCGAGGTCCAGGTTCTCGCCGATGCCGAGGGCGGGGTCCTTACCCTCGGCGACCGCGAGTGCTCGATTCAGCGCAGGCACCAGAAGCTGA
>WNFU01011755.1_pt1 | contig 11042 bp, 8 predicted proteins | sample 5400121 | NCBI WGS metagenome assembly WNFU01 (sample SAMN13153360, study PRJNA577476) | soil metagenome | isolation source: 100 cm soil or saprolite under grassland replicate 1 | place: USA:California | collected 2016-06-15
CCCCGGCGAGCTCCCGTTCCGTGGCCGCGACGACGAGGATCATCCTCGCGAACGGTAGTCACTCCAAAGGGTGAATCACCGCCGGCGCCCGCAAGGATCGACCCGTGGCGGCATCTCACTCGGTAGCCGCAGATAGACCCGTCGCAGCCCGCCGCAGGCTCGCGACACACCACACACATAAAGGCCGTCCACCGCAGGGGCGGCCTTTTCTTTGGACTAACCCTCTCGGGGGATTTCTCCGTACCCCGGCAAGATCCGGGCGGCTCGCGCGTCTCAAACGGTTACAAGCCGAAGTAGATCGTCCCTCAGGCCAGCCGCAGGCCCAGGGGGCGAGCAGTTCCCAGAGGGCCGCGGCGACGCGGCCCTCTGCATACCAGGAGGTATGAGATGTACGGGATGGAAATCCAAACGGGGGAGCTACGGGCAACTGACCTGCCGACCAGCTACGGCGGGTGGTCCGACTACGTGCGCTTCGCGCTCACGTTCGATCCGAAGGATCGGGAGTTGTGCCGGGAGGTCGCTGGCGACGCGTTCGCCCGCTGGCAGCGCACCGGTGAGGTTCCGCGCAGGCTGGAGGAGCGGTGGCGCTTCCTCGGCCGCGAGCCCGACCGCGAAGGAATGCGTTACGCGGGCGCGCTCATCCGCGCCATGCGGGCACACCTCTAGATACCCGCAGCCAGCACAGCCTGGGTCACCGTGTCGTCCACCGACGACACCGGTGACTCGCGCCCGACCCACGGGTCGCCGCCAAAATAGAGCGCGAAGATCTTCTCCGCCGTCCTCGTGGCCAGCGCCTGCGTCGTCAGCGTCGGATTCGGCCCGCCGAGACCGTTCGCAAGCGCCGAGTTGTCGCCGACGAACAGACGCTTGACCCAGCGCGACTCGGCATTCGCGTCGAGCACGGAGTCGCGCTCGCTCGTGCCCATGCGCATCGCGCTGTGGATGTGGATCAGGATCGGTGGCCAGTTCAGGCGGATCACCTCTCGCGCGCCGGCTGCGCGCACGAGCTCGACAGCGCGTGCCGCCAGGAACTCGCGGTTACGCACCGTGCGCGGCGAACGGCGTCGAAGCGCCACGCGCGCGACCGGGCCGTGCGCGTCGGGGCTCATCGCGTTCGAGAGCGACACGCGGTTCTCGAGCATGACGTCGTCGTCGGTGATGACTCCGACAACGAGGAGCCGATCGATGTGCTCGATGAAGCGTTTCAGGCGCAGACCGACGAACCGTCCGACGGCATCCGCGCCCTGCGATTGCTCGCACCGTTGTCGTAGAACCCTGCGATGCCGGAGTCACTGATCGTGAGACCCTGCGCCTGCAGGCCCGGCGGTACCCCGGCCTGCTCAAAGCTTCCGAACCCGGGAAAGTCGGCGCGCGCAGCCGACGCCGGGCCCTTGCTCGAGCCCGTGTAGGACGGGAGGCGGCCGACGACGTAATCGAGGTAGTGGTCGGTGAGCCCGCGTCCGACCTGGTCGTTCGGGTTGGGTAAACCGCTGTTGAGCCAGAGACGCGGGCTCTCGATCGGTCCGGCGGCGAGGACAACCACCTTCGCCTCTTCTCTCGTGGTTTCGCCCCCGCCGACCGAGCGCCACGTGACGCCGGTCGCGACGACCTCGCTTCCCCGCCGATGCAATAGCCGCAGAACGTGCAGCCCAGCGCGAGCGGGTAGCTCAGCTTCTTGCGGTCGTTCGTGCGACCCGCGGTTCCCTCTGGCTGGAGGATGGCGTTCTCCTGCGGGCGAAACGCGGCCCGGGTGATGTCCTTCGAGGTCTGGACCGGGAGGCCGACCTTCGCTGCGGCAGTGTGTGCTCCACCCACTCGTAGTACGGAACGAGCTCGCGGTACCCGAATGGGAAGACGTGCGCGCGGTCGTAGGCATCCGCGTCGGCGCCGTCGTAGTCGGAGAACGCGCCAGGCATCGCACGCGGCGAGTTGCCGAAGTAGTGAAGCGTCGAGCCGCCGACGCCTGCCGTCTGCCACAGGAAGGAGTTCTGCGGGAGGTCGCGCGGCCACGGCGGCTTGGAGCGGTCGCCGGGTCCGAAGCGAAGGATTCCCGTGGCGGATTGCTCGCCTCGTTCTCGAGGTGGCTCCAGTCCCGCTCGCTCCGTGCGAACCGCGGTCCCGCCTCGAGCAGGAGTACGTCGAGCCCGCGGGCGGCGAGCTCCTTCGCGACGACGGGACCGCCGGCACCGGCGCCGATGACGATGACGTCACGCATCCGGACCTGCGGCGCGGCGACCCTGGTAGTAGCCCTTGAACTCCGGCCGGCCTTCGGCGACGCCGGCGTAGCGCGCCAGCCGCCAACCGATCGGACGACGCGCGGAAGCCGTCGCCGTCGGCGGTCGAATGCACCCGCTTCGGAGAGACGAGGAACGCCGTCAAACCGGGGAGGTTTCCGGCCAGGAAGCGGATCGACCCGGCCTCCTCGCCCTGGAACCCTTCCAGCGTCTCGAAGACCTTCGCCTTCTGGGCGAACGAGAGGTTCGCGAACGTGGATGCGAACTTTCCGCGCCGCGCAGACGGAGCGACGTTGGCAGCGACCTCGTTGAGGATGGTCGCTGCAGCCGAGGACAGCGGCGGGGTCGACGGCAGGAAACGGTCGAGCGTGCGAATCAGGCCGCCGTGGCTCCGGCTTCGATTCCGCCCGGCGTCCTGCTCTTCGTTCCCTGCGCAACTGAGTAACGGTCGCGTCCTGGGACGATGAACGCGACGAGCCCGTTCATCGTCTGCTTCACGAGGTTGGGCTGCGCCGCGTAGGCGTCTTCGAGCCAGCCCTGGATCCGAAGGGCGCGCGGCAGATCCGCAAGGGCCGCAGCCCCGGCGAGCAGCGTGGCGCGGCCGAGAAGCTCCCGGCGCTACAGGCCTCGGTCGGCCGCATTGCTCACCTCATGAATATTCAAGCAACGCTGACGATCACCAAACAAAGCGCGCCAAGCGCGCCGGAAGGCTGTCCCAAACGCCCTAGGCGACTGCGGGCTCGGGCGTCCGAGCCTTCTCGAACACGAGCTCACCGTCGTGCGCCTCGACGCGCACGGTGTCGCCGTCGGCGAACTCACCTTGGAGAAGCCGCAGCGCGAGCGGGTTCTCGACCATGCGTTGGAGCGCGCGCTTGAGCGGACGCGCGCCGTAGGTCGGGTCCCAGCCGGCCTCGGCGAGCAGCTCCTTCGCCTCGTCCGTGAGCCTGAGCTCGATCCGGCGCTCGGCCAGGCGCGCCCGCAGGCGCTCGAGCTGGAGCTCGACGATCTCCGCCAGCTGCTCCTTCGTCAGCTGCCTGAACTCGACGATCTCGTCGATCCGGTTCAGGAACTCCGGCCGGAAGACGGCACGCATCTCCTCCGGCGAGCGCAGGTTCGAGGTCATGATCAGAACGGTGTTACGGAAGTCGACGGTGCGGCCGTGGCCGTCGGTGAGGCGTCCGTCGTCCAAGATCTGCAGCAGGACGTCGAAGACCTCGTTGTGCGCCTTCTCGATCTCGTCGAGGAGGACGACCGAGTAGGGGCGGCGTCGCACCGCTTCCGTCAGCTGACCGCCTTCCTCGTAGCCGATGTAGCCGGGCGGCGCGCCGATCATGCGCGCGACCGTGTGCCGCTCCTGATACTCGGACATGTCGAGCCGGACGAGGGCGCGCTCGTCGTCGAACATGAATTCCGCGAGCGCGCGCGCAAGCTCCGTCTTGCCGACGCCGGTCGGGCCGAGGAACACGAACGACCCGATCGGACGGTTCGGATCCTGCAGGCCCGTGCGCGCGCGGCGGAGCGCGTTCGCGACCGCTTCCACCGCCTCGTCCTGTCCGACGACACGCTGATGCAGCCGCTCCTCCATGTGGATGAGCTTCTCGGTCTCGCCCTCGAGTAGCCGGTCGACCGGGATACCCGTCCAGCGCGCGACGACCGCGGCGACGTCGTCCTCGTCGACCTCCTCCTTCACCATCGCCGTCTCGACGCGTGCGTCGCGTTCGGCGAGCTCGCGCTCGAGCGCCGGCAGCTCGCCGTGGCGGATCTCGGCCGCACGGTTGAAATCCCCCGCTCGCTCGGCGCGCTCGTATTCCATCCGTAGCTCGTCGATCTTCTGCGTGATCTCCTTCACGCGGTCGAGCGCCTCCTTCTCCTTCGCCCAGCGAGCCTGCAGCTCGTTCCGCCGCTCCTTCGCCTCGGCGAGCTCACGCTCGACCGGCTCGCGAATCTCCTTCGACTCCTTCGCCATGGCGGCGAGCTCGATCTCGAGCTGGCGCACACGGCGCTCAGCCTCGTCGAGCTCGACCGGGCTCGAGTCGATCTCCATCCGCAGTCGCGACGCAGCTTCGTCGACGAGGTCGATTGCCTTGTCCGGGAGGAAGCGGTCGGTGATGTAACGCTCGCCGAGAATGGCGGCCGCCGTCAGCGCGGCATCGCGGATCCGCACGCCGTGGTGCGCCTCGTAGCGCTCCTTGAGGCCGCGGAGGATCGCGATCGTGTCCGCGACGGAGGGCTCGCCGACGAGGATCGGTTGGAAGCGGCGCTCGAGCGCGGCGTCCTTCTCGATGTGCTTGCGGTACTCGTCCAGCGTGGTCGCGCCGACCGCGCGCAGCTCGCCGCGCGCGAGCATCGGCTTCAGGAGGTTGCCGGCGCTGACCGCACCTTCGGCGGCACCCGCACCGACGATCGTGTGCAGCTCATCGATGAAGAGGATGATCTGACCCTCCGCGGTCTTGATCTCGTTCAGGACGGCCTTCAGGCGCTCCTCGAACTCGCCGCGGTACTTGGAGCCGGCGATGAGTGCGCCGATGTCGAGCGCCCAGACGCGCTTTCCCTTGAGCCCTTCCGGCACGTCGCCGGCGACGATGCGCTGCGCGAGCCCTTCCGCGATCGCCGTCTTGCCGACACCCGGATCGCCGATGAGGACCGGATTGTTCTTCGTGCGGCGCGACAGCACCTGGATCACACGGCGGATCTCCTCGTCGCGGCCGATGACCGGATCGAGCTTGCCTTCCTCTGCCGCTGCGGTGAGATCGCGGCCGAACTTCTCGAGCGCCTGGTACGTCTCCTCCGGATCCTGCGAGGTGACGCGCTGGCCGCCGCGCACCGCCTTGATCTTCGCCTCCAGCTGGTCGCGCGGGACGACGTCGAGCGCGAGAAGGAGGTGCTCGGTGGAGACGTAATCGTCCTCCATCCGCCTCGCCTCGTCGGCGGCCTGGTCGAGGACACGCGAGAACGCCGCCGAAACGTTCGGCTGCTGCGTCATGCCCTGGACGGACGGCTTCCCGCGCAGCTCCGCCTCGGCCTGCGCGCGCAGCGCAGCCGCGTCGGGAACGAGCTGCTGCGGCAGCTCCTGGTCGAGCAGCGCGAGCAGCAGGTGCTCAGGGTAGAGCTCCGGATTGCCCATGCGCCGTGCGAGCTCCTGCGCAGCCGCGACGGCCTCCTGGCTCTTGAGTGTCAGCTTGTTGAAGTCCATGTCACCTGTGGATTCTTTGTCACACTTTCGGCACGGTGTCTGACACCGGGACGTGGGGTGTCGGGACAGGTCCGAGTTGCGCGCAAAATCGCTTGCTTGCTCGACCTGTGGAGAGCACGTCACACAACGGCGTGGGTGTCTGACACCGGGACGTGGTCATCAGCGCCTCGTCGGAATGAGGTCGACCGGCGGCTTCCACGGGACGAGGTCGCGGCGGTACTGGCGATGCACCTCGTTGATCGCCCTCCGCATCTCGCGTTCCATCCGATCAAGCTGCCGCCGCATCCGCAGCAGCTCGTCCTCAAGGCGAAGCACCTGCTCGACGCCGGCGAGGTTGAGCCCGAGCTCGTTCGTCAACTGCTGGATCAGCCGCAGCCGTTCCAGGTCCGCCTCGGAATACAGGCGGGTGTTCCCCTTCGTCCGGTTCGGGCGGATGAGACCCTTGCTCTCGTAGATGCGGAGCGTCTGCGGGTGCATGCCGACGAGGTCGGCGGCGACGGAGATCATGTAGCGCGGCCGGTCGTCCATCAGTCGCGTCCCTCCCTGAGCCGGCGCAGCTGCTCGAGCTTCCGCTTGGTCAGCACGAGGCTGACGATCAGACCGATGGAGCCAACGGAGACGAGGATCCAGGCCGCGAGCTTCATGAGAACAACGCCCCCCGCGGGTCCTCGCGCGAGACCTTCTCGAACTCCTCGAGCGCCTCACGCTCCTTCTTCGTGAGCTTCTTCGGGACGGTCAAGCGCAGCCGCGCGATCAGGTCGCCCTTGCCGCTACCGTCGAGCTTCGGCGCGCCGTGGCCGCGGATGCGGAGCAAACGCCCGTCCTGCGTCCCGGCGGGAACCTTCAGCGACACACGCTCGCCGTACGGCGTCGGGACCTCGACCGTCGCGCCCAGCGCAGCCTCCGCATACGTGACGGGAACGTCGATCATGAGATCCGTCCCGCGCCGCTCGAACAGCTTCGAGGGCTCGACGCGCGTGACGACGAAGAGGTCGCCGGGCTGCCCACCCGCCGCCCCGAGCTCACCCTTGCCCTTGAGCCGGATGCGCGTGCCGTCCTTGACGCCGGCCGGAATCTTCACCGTGTAACGCCGCGTTCGGCGCTCCCGGCCCGAGCCGCTGCACTTCCGGCACGGCTTCTCGACGACGGTGCCGTTACCGCGGCAGCGCGGGCACGGCTGCGAGAGCGCGAACAATCCCTGACTCTCGGAGACCACACCCCGCCCGTTGCACTCGGGACAGATGATCGGCGACGTTCCCGGCTCGGCACCCGTGCCACCGCACTCGCGGCACGCGGTCGTGACCTCAACCGGGATCTTGGTCTCGAGCCCGCGCAGAGAGTCCTCGAAGGAGAGATTGACGAGAACCTCGACGTCCGCGCCCCGTTCGCGCTGTGGCCGTCGCGTGCGCGTGCTGCCCCGATTGAACAGGCCGCCGAAGAGATCGCCGAGGTCGCCGAGGTCGTTGATCGTGAAGTTGCCGCCGCCTCCAAAGTTGCGCGGATCGAAGCCCGCCCGCCCGTTCGCGTCGCCGAACCGGTCGTACTGCTTCCGCTTGTCCGGATCGGACAGGACGTCGTAGGCGTTCTGCACCTCCTTGAACTGCTCCTCTGAGGAGGCGTCGCCCGGGTTCCGGTCCGGATGGTATTTGGCGGCGAGCTTGCGGTAGGCCTTCTTGATCTCGTCGGCCGACGCGCCCTTCTTCACCCCGAGCGTGTCGTACAGCGTCGCCATTACGCCTCGTGGATAGGAGGTGCAGCAACGACGACACGAGCAGGCCGCAAGACCTTGTCGCCGAGCTTGTAGCCCTTCTGCACGACCTCGATGACCGAGCCCTCCTCCTCGTCCGAGGGCTGTGAGAGCAGCGCCTCGTGCACGTGGGGATCGAACTTCCCGTCCGTCTCGATCTCGGCGAGCCCTTCCTTCGTGAGCAACTCGGACAGGGAGCGATGGACGAGCCGGACGCCCTCGAGCACCTCGTCGCTCGTCGGGGGAACCTCCCGGTTCCCCCGAACCCCCTCCCCTGGTCCGCTATCGCGGACAGGCCGCTTCGCGGCCGCCTCCTCGTGCTCGGCCGCCGCCTCGAGCGCACGGCCGAGGTCGTCGAGGATCGGAATGAGCTCTTTTACGAGCCGCTCGTTCGCGCGCTCGCTCAGTGCCGCCTGCTCGCGCGCGTTCCGCTTGCGGAAGTTGTCGAACTCCGCGGCGAGCCGCTGCAGGCGGTCGAACAGTTGGTCGCGTTCAGCCTGGAGAGCCTCGATATCGAGGCTCTCCTCAGCCTGCGTCTCCTCGGTGACCTGAGGCTCCTCGGTCATTACGCCTTAGGAGCCTCCTGCTCCTCGTCGATCACCTCGTAGTCGCCCTCTTCGACGACCTCCTCGTCGGAAGTCGACGCGCCGTCACCGGATGGGGCCTGCGTGGTCGGCTGCTGCTGCGCCGACGCGTAGACCGCCTCGGCCAGCTTGTGCGAGGCCTCCTGCAACGCTTCCGTTTTCGCGCGGATCTCCCCGATGTCCTCGCCCTCGAGTGCCTGCTTCAGCTCCATGATCCGGCCCTCGATCGTCGAGGCGTCGGACTCGTCGAGCGCAGCACGGTGATCCTTGAGCGAGCGCTCCGTCTGGTACGCGAGCTGCTCGGCCGCGTTCTTCGTGTCCGCGACCTCGCGCAGGCGGCGCGCCTCGTCCGCGTGCGCCTCGGCGTCGCGGATCATCTGCTGGACCTCGTCTTCCTTCAGGCCCGAGCCGCCCTCGATCCGGATCTGCTGCTGGTTGCCGGTGCCGAGGTCACGGGCCTGCACGTGGATGATCCCGTTCGCGTCGATGTCGAACGAGACCTCGATCTGCGGCATGCCGCGCGGCGCGGGCGGGATCCCGACGAGCTGGAACTTGCCGAGCGTCTTGTTGAACGCGGCCATCTCCGACTCGCCCTGCAGGACGTGCACCTCCACCGACGGCTGGTTGTCCTCCGCGGTCGTGAACGTCTCGGACTTCTTCGTCGGGATGGTCGTGTTGCGCTCGATCAGCTTCGTGAACACGCCGCCCTTCGTCTCGATGCCGAGCGAGAGAGGCGTCACGTCGAGCAGGAGGATGTCCTTGACCTCCCCCTTGAGCACGCCGGCCTGGATGGCCGCGCCGACGGCGACGACCTCGTCCGGGTTGACGCCTTTGTGCGGATCCTTGCCGATCAGCTCCTTGACCTTGTCGACGACCGCCGGCATGCGCGTCATGCCGCCTACGAGGACGACGTGCTCGATCTTCGACTTGTCGATGCCGGCGTCCTTGAGGCACTGCTCGGTCGGGCCGACGGTCCGCGCGAGCAGGTCGGCGGTGAGCTCGTTCAGCTTCGCACGCGTCAGCTGGAGATCGAGGTGCTTGGGCCCCTCCTGCGTCGCGGTGATGAAGGGGAGATTGATCTGCGTCGTCATCGTCGACGACAGCTCGATCTTCGCCTTCTCCGCCGCCTCGTAGAGACGCTGCAGCGCCATTCGGTCGGCCGCCAGGTCGATCCCCTGGTCCCTTTTGAACTCGGAAACCATCCAGTCGACGATCGCCTTGTCGAAGTTGTCGCCGCCGAGATGGTTGTCCCCGTTTGTGGCCTTCACCTCGAAGACGCCCTCGCCGAGCTCGAGGATCGAGACGTCGAACGTCCCGCCGCCGAGGTCGAAGACGAGGATCGTCTGGTCGGCGCCCTCCTTGTCGAGCCCGTACGCGAGCGAGGCCGCGGTCGGCTCGTTGATGATCCGCAGGACGTTCAGACCTGCGATCCGGCCCGCGTCCTTCGTCGCCTCGCGCTGCGCGTTGTTGAAGTACGCCGGGACGGTGATGACCGCGTCCGTGACGGGTTCGCCGAGGTAGGCCTCCGCATCCGCCTTGAGCTTCTGGAGGATCATGGCGCTGATCTCCGGGGGCGCGTACTCCTTGCCCGCGGCCTTCACGCGAGCATCGCCGTTCGGGCCCTTGTCGACCTGATACGGGACGATCGTCATCTCTTCCGACACCTCGTCCCACTTGCGCCCCATGAAGCGCTTGATCGAGAAGATCGTGTTCTCGGGGTTCGTCACCTGCTGGCGCCGGGCGGGTGCGCCGACGAGCCGCTGGCCGTCCTTGGTGAACGCGACGACGGACGGCGTCGTGCGGCCGCCCTCCGCGTTCGGGATGACGGTCGGCTCGCCGCCTTCGAGCACTGCCATGCAGCTGTTGGTGGTACCGAGATCAATACCGATAGTCTTTGCCATCTGTGGGTTGCCTCCGTGGGTCTACTGAGAAAATCTAAGCCGCATATTATCAAGTTAGGTACGCAGCGCAAGACCCTTTTTGCCTCCCTCGCCCTCGCCCTGCTCGCGGCCGCCGTGCCCGCGGAGGCGGCCAAGCCGCCTCCGCCGCGGCTCGTGCGCGTCTCGACCGACACCACCTCGACGGGTGGCGGGGCCCAGCACGCGACGGAGGTTGAGCCCGACGCCGTCGCAGTGGGCTCGAAGGTGGTGGCGACGTTCCAGGTGGGCCGGTACTTCGGGGGCAGCGCCGGGGCGATCGGCTTCTCGACGTCCGCGAACGCCGGCCGGGCGTGGCGAGCCGGGATCCTGCCCAGTCTGACGCAGACATTCTCCCCGCCCGGCCCCGCGACCGCCGCGAGCGACCCGGTCGTCGCCTACGACGCCCTCCACCGGCGCTGGCTGATCGCGACGCTCTCTGGGTTCGCGGGGCAGACCGTACTCTTCGTCAGCGGCTCGTCAGACGGGCTCTCGTGGGAGGCGCCTTCGACGGCGATCTCGTACCCGCGCAATCCCGTCGCGGGAACGTCGCTCGACAAGGAATGGATGGCCTGTGACAAGGGCCGCACGAGCCCGTTCCGCGGCCGCTGCTACCTCGCGTACACGGACCTTGCGCACGATCCCGATCCGCAACACGTCGGCAGCCACGTCGCGGTGCAGAGCTCGACGGACGGCGGGCGGTCGTGGACGCCTCCCGTTCTGCTTACGGTGGACGCCGACGTCGTCTCACCCGGCGCGCAGGTCGTCGTGCGTCCGGACGGCGAGCTCGTGGTCGTCTTCTTCGAGGACGGCCTCGTGGAGGCGGTTCGTTCGGCGGACGGAGGCGCCACCTTCTCGCAACGCGAGCTCGTCTCGGGCCTCGCGTTCCACGATCGCCCGTTCGAGCCGACGCGCCTGCGTGCCTTTAGCCTGCCCAGCGCGACCGTCGATGCCGCCGGTGCCGTGTACGTCGCCTGGTTCGACTGCCGCTTCCGCGCGAGGTGCGCGAGCGACGACATCGTCTTCTCGCGCTCGTCGGCGCCGCGGCAGTGGACGCCTCCGCGTCGCGTTCCGCTCGGCGACGTCCGGTCCGCAGTCGACTTCGTCCTTCCGGACCTCGCGGTCGACCCGCAGAGCGGTGGCGCCCGGGCGCGGCTCGCGCTCACCTACTACGCGGTGAGCTCCGCCGACTGCACCGAGGCCAACTGCCTGCTCGACGTCTACCTCGTCACCTCGAAGACAGCCGGGAGCCGCTGGACGAAGCCGCGCCGGCTCAACCCACGGCGCATGCGACTGGACTGGCTCGCCCGCACGACGAGCGGACGGATGGTGGGCGACTACGTCGCCAGCGTCTTCGCCGGGAGGCGC
>WNFU01009410.1_pt1 | contig 11041 bp, 10 predicted proteins | sample 5400121 | NCBI WGS metagenome assembly WNFU01 (sample SAMN13153360, study PRJNA577476) | soil metagenome | isolation source: 100 cm soil or saprolite under grassland replicate 1 | place: USA:California | collected 2016-06-15
GTAGGCTGATGGCTCATCTCAATGGGCAGAACGAACCGACAACAACGTGGGTTAGCAATGAGGGCAGCGGCTGCGCCGCACACACTCTAGCCGGAGCCGGAGCCACGAGTGGGCCGATGCAAGCGGCCACTGTTTGTCCGCCTGGCGCACGGCCTACGCCTGCGAAGATGCCCTATGCGAAGTTTATCAGGCGATGGCCAGCCAGGACATCGGGAGCGCACCCATGCCCGCCAGAAGGTGAGCTCCCTTCGGCGGCGCCAGTTGCGGCGCTGGGTACGGAAGGGTGAGACTCTCGACGGCATCGTAGATCGCCTGCCGCAACGTCCGAATTAGCGAGAAATCGCCGGAATTAGGCGGCCGCAAGCCGGCACTTCCTCCCGCTGACGATCATGCAATTATAGCGCTGGCGCCACCCACGACTACCTTCGTCCCGTCTGCCTTCTCGCACCACACCTGCAGTTGCGCCCTTTGTCGCGAGCCCTCGGGCACTACCGCCCGCACGATGCCCCCGCAAGTCAGCACATCCCCTCGCCAGACGACATTCACAAGGTTTACGTTCATCCTGCCGCCCGCGAACCAACCTTCGCCAAAGCGGTTCGTCATCATCTCCGACATGAAGCAAAGCGGCATCATCCCTTGCACGACGATGTCCGGGAATCCCAGCTTGCGCGCCTCTTCGACGTCGTTGTGGTAGTTCTTGCGTGGCCCGGAGAAGCGTACGCACATCTCCAGCGTGATCTCCTTGGCGCGCCCGGCTACCTCTTCCAGGACCTCTCCCTCGGCGACGTCGAACCGGCGTTCCGGGCGTTTTTCTCTCTCCTTATCGACGACGACTCCCAATTGTGGCGCCCGGTCCAAGAGAAAGCTCTGGTGGGTTCGGCCACGGTTTAGCGTGCGGCCGTCTTGACCGAAACAGGTCACCTCATTCACCACGTACTCACGGTCCCGTTTGATATAGCGATCGATCACGACTGAGCGAGTAGTCACACTATCCCCAACCATCACCGGCTGAAAGAGGTCCCATTCCTGGCGGGCATGCAGGTTGCCGTAGACTTGTGGCAGATACCAGTCCAGTGTCCGGTATACCTCCGAATGAAGCACCAGCGCCGGCGCCACGGGCCCACCGAAAGGCGATGGCCCGGTGTACCACGAATGATGGTCGTCGACAGATCCCGAGTACTGCTCCACCAGCTCTGGCCCGATCTCCACGGTCCGCTCGCCCTGATAGCGACCCACATAGACATTACTACCGCTGCTCATGTTCGCCCTCCTATCTCTGCGGGACGGTTGCGTGTGCCTCCTGGCCTCCATCGTTCGTTATCTTCACCAGATCAGAGCCGTCCGTGTTAATAACGTAAACATCGCGCCGGCCCTCATGGAACCCGACGAACGCTATCCGTGACCCATCCGGCGACCACGCCGGTGAGAGGTCGGGATTTGGATCGTCTGTCAGCCTTATTTGTCCAGTGCCGTCAGAATTCGCGATATATATCTCCCGATTGAAGTCCCTGTTTGAGACGAACGCGAGTCGCGTCCCGTCGGGCGACCAAGCCGGCCAGGAGTCCTCCCGTGAGGCGGTTGTAACCGCATTCAGGAACGAAAAGTCGGTATCCAGCACGTAGATCTCCATGTCCGCCGTCCTGTCCGATACGAACGCTAGGCGCACCGCATCTGGAGACCACACCGGGTCGGCATCGCGCAACGGCCTCACCGTCAAGTTGATCAGATTTGAGCCATCCGCATCCACTGTGAAGACGTCGACATCAGCGCCGCGAGCCGATTCAAAGGCGATACGCGTTCCGTCTGGAGACCATTGGGCTGCGACATCATGACCGTCCGCCTTCGTCAGCCGTTTCAAACCGTCCCCATCAGGCTGGACCGAATACAGGTCCAGGTTCCCATTCCTTCCGGAGGTGAACAGTAAGCGCTGTCCGTCGGGAGACCATCCGTATGGGATGTCCAGCGCCGGATCGTCCGTGACTCTAGCAACGGCTGATCCATCGGCGTTCATTACGTATACGTCGCCCTGCCCGGCTCGCTCCGAATAGAAGGCGATCTTGCTTCCGTCCGGTGACCAATACGGAAACGCGTCGGAAGTCGGGTCGTCCGTCAACCGGGTGAGGCTCGTACCGTCCGCGGACATTGTGTAGATGTCCACGTTGTTGTCTCTGTCAGCCAGGTTGAAATTGCGGTCGGAGTAAAAAGCTATCCGCGTCCCGTCCGGCGACCAGAAAGGCTGCGAGTCCCACGGCACGACACGACCCAGCTCTACGGGCTGGCGGTCATTGGTCGTGCGCAGACGGACATCGTAGTCGCCGCTCTGCCGCGAAAGGAAAATCAGCCTATTGAAGAGGCGCGGCTTCGCCTCTTCGCGGCACGCTGACACTGCGCCGAAAATGAACAAAAGCGCGCACACTAGATTTGCCGTGTGCTGCTGCTTCATTACTGGCATTTGCTGCCTAAGGTGACGGCCGCCAGGCGGGCGCCTCTTCTCCACCGCGGTCAGACGTCACTCGAATCAAGTCCGAACCATCCGCGTTCACCGTGAAAATGTCCCTGCTCGCCCCACGGTCGGAGACAAAAGCGATGTACTTACCGTCGAGAGACCAGACGGGGTCGAAGTCCGCACCAACGTCTTCACTGACATCGGCGAGCCCGGACCCATCGGCGTTCGCGACAAATATTTCTGGGTTCCCGCCGCGTTCAGATACAAAAGCGAGACGCGCACCGTCTGGAGACCACGCCGGCGAGGTATCGCGTCCTGGCGCGATCGCTATGGGCGTGAGACCGGAGCCATCGGCACCGATGACGTAGATGTCTCTGTCTCCACTCGATTCCGACTCGAAAGCGAGGCGAGATCCATCAGGCGACCAGGCGGGAAACTCGTCCTGGCCAAGATTGTTAGTGAGCTTGACCACCTCGCTTCCATCGCTACGCATAAGGTATATCTCTGAGTCTCCGTCGCGATCCGAAGAGAAAGCCAGAAGGGATCCATCCGGAGACCAGGCCGGCGCGAAGTCCGCCGCCGCATCGTTGGTCAGACGCCTTACCTCTGAGCCGTCGGCCCGCAAGGAGTAGATCTCACGGTTACCGTCTCGGTCCGATTCAAACCCAAGATTATTGCCGTCTGGAGACCATACGGGACGGCTGTCGACCCCGCCATTGTCTGTCAACCTCATCTGGTTAGAGCCATCGGCATCCATTATGTAGATCTCGCTGTTGCCATCTCGATTTGACTCAAAGGCAAGTCTGCTCCCGTCCGGAGACCACGCAGGCGATAGGTCTGAGAATGGCCGGTCAGTTAGTCGGGTCACCAGCGAGCCATCTGCCTCCATGATAAGTATCGTCAGATTGCCATCTTGGCTCGAAGAAAATGCGATCTTCGAGCCGTCGGGAGACCACGCCGGCGCGAAGTAGGTGCCGTCGCCGCGCGTAACCTGTACCACGGCTCTACCATCGGCGTTCATTACGTAAATATCACGGGAGCCGTCCCGATCGGAATAGAACGCGATGCGACTGCCGTCGGGCGACCAGCTCGGATCGCCGTCATCGGCGGGATGATTGGTCACCCGCACCAGGTCCGATCCGTCCGCGTTTGCCGTATAGATATCGCTGTTCCCCTCACGGTTCGAGCCGAATGCCAGGCGCTTGCCGTCCGGAGACCACGCGGGCGCGAACTCCACAGCGTCCTCAGCGATCAGCGGTCTCTGGTCGGAACCGTCCGCGTTCATGACGTAAATGTCAACATTACCTGCGCGGGCGGACTCAAAAGCGATGCGTGAGCCGTCCGGAGACCAGTCGGGGAAGGTATCAGCGCCGGGGGAATCAGTCAAACGCCTCTCCTCGCTGCCATCTGCCCGCATCACGTATATCTCACTGTTGCCGTCGCGAGTTGAGGCGAAAGCTATCGACCCGCCATCGGGAGACCAGGCGGGAAAGCCGTCCGCCCCCGCGTCCTTCGTGATCCGCGTTTGGCCCGTTCCGTCAGCGTTCATCACATACACGCCCGCGCTTCCTTCGCGCTCCGACGTGAACGCCAACTTATTGCCGTTCGGCGACCAATCCGGATGGCTATTCGTCCAGCCCGCCCTGCCGGAGAGATTCACGAGTCCTGAACCAAAGCGATTGACCCGATGGATTTCAACCCTGCTGCTGCGAACAGATACAAATGCCATCTCCTCCGCCGCAATAGGTGACGAGGTCGGCCGAGGCGTCCTTTCGATCGCTTCGTCATCGTCAGCACCGCATGCCGCCGCAAAGACCGTCACGAGGCCGGCGGTGAATGTGCTCAGAAATAGACGCGAGAGACGGCCGGTTCCCGCGCTGGATGAGGATAGTCTAGCGGGGATCAATGGGGGTTCTCAGATAAGCTTCTCTCGTTAGATGTACGTTGATTCGCCGAGACTCGTCTCATTGCAGGCTAACTTGAACACGACTTAAACTACAATCCCACGGTATCCCCTTATGCTACTGGTCGCCCGTAAGAACCTCTTCGCGGAGAGGACTCGCCTTGGCATTTCCGTCGGCGGCGTTGCCCTCTCTGTTTTTCTCATCGGCATCCTCCTTTCGTTATACCGTGGCTGGAGCCACCAGGTCGGCGGTTTCGTAGAGCACGTCCCCGCCGACCTCTGGGCCACTAGTGATGGCACAACTGACTTCGTCGCTGCAGCCTCGGTGCTGCCCGATAGCCTCGGCGTCCAGCTCAAGCTGCTGCCGGAGGTCGACGTTGTAAGCCCGCTAATCGTGCGTCCCATGAAGCTTTACCGCTCCCAGGACCGGCCATCGCAAACCTTCGATGTGCAGCTGGTTGGCTACGATCCGAAGATTGGTCTCGGTGGACCCTTAGCGATCGTAGAGGGCAAGAGCCCCCCAGGCCCGGGAGAAATTGTTGTTGACATCGAATTGCATAACCGGCACGGCGTCCAGATCGGCGATAGGCTCATAAGAGGAACGCGATCGCTGATCGTAGTTGGATTCGCCCGTGGTGGCGACTTCATCTACACGCAGGTGGCGTTCGCGACGCTCGACAGCACAATTGATTTCCTTGAGCTCGAGCCGAGAACACAGCGGACGTTCTTCGTTCTTACGCTCGATAACCCGAGTCAGCGCGATGCGTTCGCCAACCGCGTAGAGCTCGCGGCACCCGGAGTCGAGATGATTACAGGTGAGGAATTCGCGAACGAGACCAGGGATCGCATCCTCAGCAACATCCTCCCAATCCTGATCGTTGTGCTGATCGTCGCGTTCGTCGTCGGCCTCGCCGTGGCCGGTCTCACTATCTATACGGCCACCGTCGAAAAGTCGCGTGAATATGGGATACTGAAAGCTGAGGGGTTTACGAATCCGTACCTGTATCGGGTTGTATTTGAGCAGAGTATGATTACGGGCATCCTTGGCTTCCTGCTCGGCGCCGGAGTGACTGTCCTGATAGCCCCTTTCGCGCAAGATACCGTCCCTCAGTTCGTTGTCTGGGTGCGCTGGCAGGATATCGCCGGAATTGCCGCCGCGACGCTCCTGATGGCGCTCATCGCGGCTTATATTCCGGTCCGCCGGCTAAGCAATATTGACCCCGTGATGGTCTTCAAAGGGTAGACCATGGACGGCGCGCCACCGCTGATCCTTCAGTTGGCCGGCGTCAGCAAGATATACCGCTCCGGCGATTTCAGCATCACCGCACTTGATGACGTTACGCTGAATATCCGGGGCGGCGAGATCGTCGCCGTCATGGGGCCCTCAGGTTCCGGCAAGACTACCCTGCTAACTATCGCGGGTGCCCTTCTTCGTCCCACCCAGGGACGAGTCCACATCTGCGGCATAGAGGTGACCCACATGGATGAGTCACATCTGGCTGCCGTCCGACGGCAGAAAGTGGGATTCGTATACCAGAGTTTCAACCTGCTCGAGGCCCTCACCGCGCTCGAGAACGTTCGGGTCGTCATTCAGAACGGTTCGCGCAACGGCCGGGTAGACGCTGCTGAGCGCGCATCCAGTCTCCTCGAGACGTTCGGCCTGGGCCACCGCCTCCACGCCCTTCCAAAACGCATGAGTGACGGCGAAAAACAGCGCGTCGCCATTGTACGGGCCCTGGCGAAAGACCCCGACCTGATACTCGCCGACGAACCGACGGCGAACCTCGATGCAAAGCGAGGGCACGAGGTTATGCAACTGCTGCGACAAAAGGCACTCGAGTTACACAAGGCAGTCGTCGTCGTCTCGCATGACGACCGCATCCGGCAGTTTGCTCATCGCGTGCTGTGGCTGGAAGACGGCCGCCTCCGCGATCACCACTGACCCGCCCTCGTGCGGACACGACCAATAGAGTCTCTTCTGGCCATGAGGCTACGCGACTACCCGCTGGAGGCTGTAAGATAAGTGGTCGCCAGCCCGGCTCTTCCGGGCCGTCTTCAGAAGGAGGTAACTCATGCCAGACGTGATCTTTGAGAAGCGTGAGAACGGAGTCGCGCTTATCACCCTCAACCGCCCCGATAGCCTAAACGCCATGGGCGGCGACCTCATGCCGCTCCTCGCCCAGCACCTGGACGAGTGCCGCTGGGACAGCAATATGCGATGCGTTGTCCTGACCGGTGCCGGTCGCGCTTTCTGCGCCGGAGGCGACGTCAAAGACATGGCCGCGCGCGGCGCTGGCGGCGACGGCAAGCGCTCCCCGGCGGCGCAATTTGCCCGCGGCGTTGATGAACTGCGAGAGTCCCAGCGCCGGACCAGCGGCGCGCTCCACACTATGCCCAAGCCGACGATCGCCATGGTCAATGGACACGCGGTGGGAGCCGGCCTCAGCCTTGCGCTCGCCTGCGACATTCGCATCGCCTCCGATCGCGCGAAGTTTGGCACGGTTTTCCGCAATGTCGGCTTCAGCGGCGACTTCGGGGGGTCTTACTTCCTCCAGCGCCTCGTGGGCAATGAACGGGCGCGCCTGCTCTACTTCACCGGCCAGATCATCGAGGCCTCTGAAGCGCACGCCATGGGAATGGTGAGCAGGGTCGTCCCACACGACAACCTGGACGAGGAAACGATGAATCTCGCCTCACTCATCGCCGGCGGACCCTCCCTCGCATACGCTCGCATGAAAGAGAACCTCAACCGGGCGGAGACGTGCGATCTCCTCACGCTGCTGGAACAGGAAGCGCTCAACATGCGCTTGTCCGGGACTACCCAAGACCATCGCGAAGCGGCGCGCGCCTTCGTCGAGAAGCGGACGCCCACGTTCAGCGGCGAGTAGGCGAAGCGGATGCAGCAGGGCAGCTTCCGCGGCTTCGAGGTCACGTTACAAGACTCGGGAATCGCCGTCATCACGTTCAATCAGCCAGACCGGTTGAACGGGATGACCCAGGGCATGAAGCGCGACCTTGTCGAAATCCTCGCCGAGGCGCAGATGGACGACCGCGTGCGCGTTCTAGTTCTGACTGGCTCCGGCAAAGCCTTTTCCGCCGGCGACGACATCTCCGGGCATCCCCTCAACAGCACCGACGGCCGCCATCTCGTTCCCGACATTGGACGCGGGCACAGCGACCCGATTGGCACTTACTCGGCGCTTAGGTCCATCTCTCAGAGGCTCAATTTGGCCGTGCGCGATCTCGACAAGCTTTCCATCGCCGCGATCAATGGATTCGCCATCCAGACCGGCCTCTCGCTCGCGCTCTCCTGCGACTTCCGCATAGCCTCAACCGATGCCCGGCTGGGCAGCGGTACCCTGCGCTTCGGCCTCCTGCCCGATGAAGGCGGGCAATACCTCCTCGTGCAATTACTTGGCATCGCCAAGGCGATTGACTTTCTCATGCGCAACCGGATCGTCACGGCCGAGGAGGCACTGGAGCTTGGCCTCGTGCACGAAGTCGTGCCGCCCGCGCGAATCCTTGACCGCGCACTAGAACTGGCCCGCGAACTCACCGAAGGCCCTCAGGTTGCGATGCGCATGCTCAAGCGGTCGGTCTACAACGCCGCTGAAATGCCGTTCGCGCAAGCTCTGGACGACATCGCCTCCAAGACGGCGGTGACCGACCACCATCCTGACGCGCTCGAAGGGATTACCGCCTTCAGGGAGAAGCGCAAACCTCGATTTAACGGAACCTAGAACCGGGCCCGCCAGGTGTCAGACTCTCGTCTGTACTTCGACGTCCACGGACGCGAAGGACCATATCTACTCCTCGTCCACGGGATGCTCTCCAGCCGAGCGCAATGGCTCCTGAACATAGAGGCTCTGTCCACCTTCTGCCGTCCTGTTGTCGTTGAGCTCCTGGGCCATGGACGCTCACCGACTCTGGATGACCCCGCCGCTTACTCGCCGGACGCCTACATGGCCGAGTTCGAGGCCATACGTGTCGCGCTCGGAGCCAATCAATGGCTCGTCTGTGGCCAGTCGCTCGGCGCGGCGCTCGCGCTCCGCTACTCGCTAGACCACCCAAATCGCGTGATCGCGCAAGTCTTCACGAACTCGAACTCCGCGCTCGCGGGTCGCGACTGGGCTCAACGCGTGCTACCGCTCATGGAGGCTCAAGCACGACACCTGGAACGCGCTGGGCGAGCCGCCCTCGACAACCATCCATTAAGGCCCGGGCGCAGCCTTCGCATCCCAGCGGATGCGCGGGCAGCCCTTACAGATGATTATGCGCTTCATGACCCCGCCGGCGTAGCCCGCACCGGTCTCTATACTGTCCCCCAATCGTCAGTGCGAGACCGCATCAAGACCAATACCGTACCAACCCTTCTCATTGCGGGCGACCGTGAGGAAGGGTTCCACGCGGCGCGGCGCTTTGCGGAGCAGAATATCCCGCAGCTCTCAGTGGTTGGGCTGGACGCCGGTCATGCAGTGAACTTGGAGGCCGCAGCAGCGTTCAACGCCGCCGTCACCGCATTCTTTGGCAAATGGACCGGAGCCTGATTCGTCAGTTGAAAGTCAGCACGGTCCGCGCAACTTCCCCGGCCTTCATCGCTCGAAACGCCTCGTTGACATCTTCCAGTTCGCCCTTGCGAGTGATCATCTCGTCCAGCTTCAGTCGTCCCTGCAGGTAAAAGTCGATGTAGCGCGGCATATCCACCCGAAAGCGGTTGGAACCCATGATACTGCCCTGTAGCTTCCGCTCGCTAAGCAAGATCCTCGCGTCGATCTCCACCTTCTCGCCGATCGGGATCATACCTATCACCGTCGCCGTACCGCCGACATTCAGACACTCGAAAGCCTGCGCCGCCGCCGTCTTCAGGCCGATCGCTTCGAAGGAGTAGTCGACTCCGCCATTCGTCATCTCGCGTATCTTCGCGACGGGGTCTCCCGCAGATGCGTCAACGCTGTGCGTCGCTCCCAGCTCTCTCGCGGTCGCAAGCTTGGTTTCGACGACGTCGACGGCGATGATCTGCCGTGCGCCAGCGATGCGTGAGCCCTGAATCGCCGCCAGACCAACACCACCCGCCCCGAAGACCGCGACCGTTGATCCGGGCTCAACCTTCGCCGTATTCAGAGCCGCTCCCACTCCGGTCATTACGCCACAGCCAATTAGAGCCGCCGCCTCCAAAGGCATATCCTCCCGGATCTTCACGACTGCGTTCTCATGCAGAAGCATCTTTTCCGCGAAGCTCGATATGTTGATGAACTGGTTTATCGGCTTTCCATTCTGTGACAGCCTCGGTGGGTCGTCCGGCCCCCGCCGCGTCTCAGGGTTCCAGCAGCGGTTCGGATGCCCCGTCAAACACTGCTCGCAGTGTCCGCAGAAGACCGAGAGGCAAGCGATGACATGATCTCCCGGCTTCACGTATGTAACCTGCTCCCCGACCTCTTCGACGATGCCTGCCGCTTCGTGGCCAAGCACGGCAGGCGGCGGAAACGGCCACAGGCCGTCCACGAAGTGTAGGTCACTGTGACACACTCCTGTCGCGGCCGTGCGGACTATGATCTCCCGCGCCATTGGCTGGCCGATCTCAATTTCCTCGATCGTCAGCGGCTCGTGAACACCATGGAATATCGCTGCCTTCACATTGAACTCCTTACGCGCTCGACTGCGGGCAAGCTGGCGCCCCCGACAGGACTCGAACCTGTGCACCCGGCTCCGGAGGCCGGCGCTCTATCCGACTGAGCTACGGGGGCGGCTGTAACACATCTTAGACGCAGGCATCCCGCCCATCAAGGCTACGGGAGAATTTGACAGTCCTCGCTCTCCTGGGCAATGCTGAACCTGCCCGCAACATGCCGGGCAGCCATGATGCCCGCATCAAACGGATCCTCATCCCCTCAGGACAAGCTCCAGCGGCTTAGGGCGCTGAGCGAACAATTGCTCGAGCGGCGCCGGCTGATCATAGCCAGCAATCGCGGCCCCATGGAGTACAGCATCGAGGCGGACGGCGCGCTTGTCGCCAATCGAGGAAGCGGCGGCATGGTCACGGCCCTCATGTCGGCTGCCCGCTTCGTCCCGGCCACCTGGGTCGCCTCCGCCATGACGGACGGTGACCGGCTCGCCGCCGAAAGGGCAGGCGGCGCGCTCCTCCAGGTGCCGGACAACGAAATCTATGTGCGCTTCGTGACCGTCCCACAGTCGACATACCAGCGCCACTATTACGTCCTCTGCAATCCGCTGCTGTGGTTCGTGCAGCATTTCATGTGGAACACGCCGCGAACGCCCAACATCGGCCGGGCTGTTTACGAGGCCTGGGAAAGCGGCTACATTCCCGTCAACGAAGCCATAGCGGACGCGGTGATCCACGAGGCTAAGCAGCAATCGGCACCACCATATGTCTTGCTGCAGGACTATCATCTGTACCTAGCGCCGGCGATGGTGCGGCGCGGCGTGCCGGACGCTACGATCCTTCACTTCACACATATCCCATGGCCAGGCCCGCGCTATTGGGGAGTCCTACCGGAGTTCATGCGCAGGCGAATACACGAGGACATGTGCGCTTCCGATATCGTTGGCCTCCAGACGACAGGTGACACTCGAAACTTCCTCCATTGCTGCGAGGCCCTCCTCAATGATGCCGACATCGATTATGGCAGGAGCCTTCTGCACTTTAGAGGTAGAACGACACGCGTGCGTGCGTA
>WNFU01009900.1_pt1 | contig 11040 bp, 16 predicted proteins | sample 5400121 | NCBI WGS metagenome assembly WNFU01 (sample SAMN13153360, study PRJNA577476) | soil metagenome | isolation source: 100 cm soil or saprolite under grassland replicate 1 | place: USA:California | collected 2016-06-15
GAGCTCGACCGCACGTACATTAGCGGGATCGAACGCGGGACGCGCAACCCGACGATTCTAAGCAAGCTTTGCGTTGAGCTACGATTTTCGGAAAATTGTCGCGACGTGCTTCGATAGGAACGCAGAGTCTGGCAGAACCGCGTCGTCTGGAAAAAATAAGGGCTCTCCTGCATAAGCGCCGAAATTCTCAGCAACAGCACGCTGCGAAAGCTCAACTTTCAGTCTTGGCGAAAGTAAGAGCCGAAAGGTCTCATCGAAGCTGATCAAGCCGCGATCAAACGCGGCGTCGTGCAGCCGGGAGAGACAAATGCCATTTCGCACATTGAGTCGATGTTCTGGATGGCTGCGCCAGGGCAAAATGTGCGACGCAACGAGGAGATCGCGGATAGCCAACCGGGTCACGCTGCAACAGCCGCCACTGTTATTGATAACTGCCTCGCGAAAGAAATCCTGACCGCGCCGCACTTTCGCCGGCACAGTCACTTCGGTCGGTCCGAGTGGCTGGCGTCTGTGAACGCGCAGACCTTCTTTCGGAGACACTTCGAGTTCGCTGCGCTTGCTGGAGCGACATCGTTGAGATGAGCATGAAAGTCGTTCCACACAGCACGGTCAAGGGAGCTTGCGCCTGCGAGTCCTTTGATGCCCCGCAATTTCAAAGCCGGATCAAGCGACGCAAAATTGCAGACCTTCATTGCGACGCTGTTCGCACCACGACCAAGCTTCTTCGCGAGCGCGATGATTATGGGTTGCCGAGCGTGAAGCTGCCCAAAACGAAGCTTGTGATAGAGATTGAGCGCAATGAGTAGCTCCTCGCGTGTCCAGCGTTTGCCAGCGGCCATCGCGAAATGGTCATGGGGAATGCTCGAAAATAAAAGCTTGTTTTCAGGCGAATCCTGGCCAGGTGATTGTGTCCAGCATGGGCAAACAAATGCGAATCAGTTTGGACAGCCTCGACGTCGGCCAACTACTCGACGGCCTGCGCGGGCGAGCTGATTCTTGGCAAAAAACGGCCGAGTTTTTGGAGTCCGGATACGTCGCAGATGATTCTTTCATTTGCGAAGAATGCTCGGATGCGAATGAGGCGACGCAAATCGCAGAACATTATCGCAGCCTCGTACTCTCGATCGAACAGCAAGTGGATGAGCAAGGAGGCTGGTAATGGGAATATTCGAGTCATTCCACTCGCTCGCTCGCGTTCTACGACTCAACGTTCAATTATTTGAGAGAACTGGGAATTTCCGAAATCGGATGAACCACTGAGCGATTGCTCCTCGGCATGCCACGGCCGGAGGGCGAAGGCGGCCGCGCAAAATGTAATCTGCAGAACGGAGCTGATGGGATCAGCGACATAGAAGGTAAAATCGCGAGCGTGGCGACGAGGAAGTCTGGAGACGACCGAGTTTTAAATCAGAGAAGCTTCTCACGATCGCTCCGCATGCTCGCGAAGAATTTCGGAGTGGATTTTCGTCGGCGCTGCGGCTGTTTCACATGTTGGCAAACACTTCGATAAACACCGTAAGCGCTGGCGAACTTTGGCTCTGAGCTTAATATAGAAGATGCTAACCGAAACGAGGGCGCCTTATCGCAGCCGACCAGGCCGCGTTGATTCCTTCCTCGTAAGCAACCTCGTTCCGATTCGTCTACCCCATTGCGAAATCAAAGTTAGCTATGTTCCTTACAAATCAAAAGATCATCTATCCGCGCTGCGTAAGGAGCACTTTGGCGCGTATATTTTTCTTCGCCAAGATGACGATCGGATTGCTTGCGTCAGATTGGATGGAAAAGAGCCCGAACTCGGAAGCGATACCACTCCGGTGATGCTGGCCGATGCGTTATCAATATCCGCGATGCTAATTCGCTACGCGTTGGTGAACGATTATCTCGCCCGCGGTTGCGAGGTCACTGATTATCGACCAATCGAAGTGATCTCTGCGAGCAGTCGTCAAAACTTGCTTTCAAATGTGGTTCCTCAGGGGACGGTGGTTCCCGATTGGATTTCGGTTCGACAGCTTGCCGAAATGGATGTGCGAGTTATTTGGACAGGGATTCGTCCATTCATCGGCTTGGCGATCAATCTGCGCATTCGCAAACGAATTACTCTCCCATGCAATGAATTATTGGAAGAGGGCATAGACTTAACAGATCTTTTCGTTGCGATGCGTGGGAAATCAGACGACCCGCGAATATCGCCAGCAAATCGGATCGTCGGACGCGTCAAGTCGATCAGTGGTAACACGCTTACCCTTGAAGACACTCGGGAAGATAATGACACTGTAGACGCACGCGAAGCATTCCTACGTGTCGATCCAGAGGCCTTCGAACGGGTCCTTGTGTCGCTATTCGGTGAAAATGCTCAGCATTATGCCGATCGGCTCAACACCCATTTGGCGAGTCTTTCTCAAGGAAAGCTTCGGTTGGATCGAATTCAGGCCGTTCTAGCTGACCTAAAACAACGGAAGATCGAGATCTTGCCCGGTGCTGCTGTCTCGTTCGGATCTTTTCTCAGCGAGGCAGAGGAAATCTTTCCTCCGGTCGTCAAACTTGACGAGCCCGTATTTGTTTTTGATCCCGCGGGGCGCAAAAACGATGGAAGCAAGCCGCGCGGTTTGGATAACTTCGGTCCATATACAGCCCAGACTTTCACTCCTGAGCAACCCAGGATCTGCGTCGTCTGCGAAGCGACTAAGCAAGGAGTGGTCGAACAGTTTGTCCACAAGTTTCTTGATGGAACAAATACCGCGGGTCTTCGCTACCCGCCTTTCAAAAAGGGATTTTGTCGTAGTTATCATTTGAAATCGATCTCCACAAATTTCTTCGTTGCGACTGGACCATCAGCTGTGGCCTATCGAAAAGCGGCTCAAAACGCGCTGGATGCATTGAGTGATGGGTCGCGGTGGGATTTAGCGCTGGTTCAAGTAAGTGAGGCCACACATCATCTCCGTGGGGAAAACAATCCTTATATCGTTTCAAAGGCCGTCTTCCATAGTCAACAAATTCCTGTCCAGGAGTTCGAAGAGGAGACGATGGCAATGGCTGCCGCGAATCTCGAGTATGCTCTCAGTAACATGGCACTCGCGTCGTACGCGAAACTCGGAGGGATTCCGTGGCTAATGAAAGCCGACCCTACAATCGCTCATGAGTTCGTCGTAGGACTGGGGAGTTCCTATATCGGAAGCGGCAGCGTACTCGGAAGCAAAGAACGCGTGGTCGGTATCACAACGATTTTTTCGGGAGACGGAAATTATTTTCTTTCAAATCTATCGCGTGCGGTTCCAATGGAACAGTTTAAAGAAGCGCTTCTTGAAGCGTTGCGAACGAGCTTTGACCAAGCGAGAACGCGCATGAATTGGCAAAAAGGCGATAGTGTGCGCTTAGTTTTTCACTCCTTTAAGCCAATGAAAGACACCGAAGCTGATGCAGTGATCGCGTTAGCTTCGGAACTGAAAGACTACGCGGTTGAGTTCGCATTTCTTCATGTTATTAACGACCATCCCTTTCTATTGTTTGACACTCGTCAGCGTGGCGACATCGATTTCCGAACGAAGGCGGTTAAAGGCGAACACGTGCCAATGCGAGGTTTCTATCAACCCTTTTCAAGATCTGACGCATTGCTTACACTGACGGGTCCAAAAGAACTGAAACGGGCCGAAGACGGTATGCCATTCCCCGTGCTTCTGCGATTGCATCGCAACTCAACTTTTGTGGACCTTAAGTATCTCGCTCGCCAAGTATTTCACTTTTCGGCACACTCTTGGAGAAGTTTTCTCCCAGCCTCGATGCCCGTGACAATTGTTTATTCGCAGCTAATTGCTCGTCTGTTGGGCAACCTGTCGTTGATCCCGCATTGGAGTTTTGATTCCGTTCGGGGACGCTTGGGTCGTTCGCGCTGGTTTCTGTGAACACAATCAAAGACTTGTTAGTGCAAGATGCCGTTGATTCATACAGACGATTTTGGGCTCAGCATCAGCGCGACGATTCATTGATTGCCGCTTTCGGCTGCTGGCTTGGCTTACACAAAGACCCGCAGAATGTAACGGCCGAAACAGTTGCACAACTGACACGCAAAAGAGGAGCGCAGCGTTCCTATAAGGATGCCGCTACGGCCGGTTTTCTCACGGCACTTGGCACATGTAACGAAACCAACGAGTTATTTCTCAAAACGATAAATTGGCTGGTTCCTCGGCAAACCTCTTTTGAAGGAGTTCCTACCGGCGTAGTGGTGGATGGCGTTGCCTTGTTGGGCATTGCCGTGGGCGCCGTTGCACTTGGAGATGCGGAGATGACGCGAATGGTAGGTCAATGGGCAAACGGGTTTCTGCCAGATAGCGTTAGATCCATCGGAATTGAAACTTGGAAGAGGGTTTTGATGAACGCTGCTGGTGATCTTCTCGGCCTGGGTGATACCGATATTGATTACGATGAGAATGTCGCCGATGTCGTGATTGCACTCATCGCTCAAGGAGCCAAGAAGCAGGAGGGACATGAGTTCGTCGAAGTTGCCGCTGCAGCGGTCATCAATTTATTGCGCCGTCAGCCACCGAACCAAATCGAGTTGGAACGTGTGCCCCTACGGCTTGCTGCATATGAATGGATAGACACTACGACTGCAGCCATCGCAAGGCCGATTGCAACCGTTCAAGACGTCTATCGCGTCCTACGAAATATCGATCGTGTGTTCTATCGATGGACTTGGGAAAAGGCCGCGAGGACGGCCGGAAAAGATGCCGAGCCGCGTCAATGGCATGTAGATAATGAATACCATTTACAGAATCTTCTATGGATTGTCCTCGCTCCGCTATTTCCTGACCTGAAAGAAGAAGAATTCGTGAGTTCCGTTGGTCAGCTTCAACCACGAGTTGATCTTGTCATCCCGTCGCTCCATTTGATCATTGAGGCTAAGTTCATGTACAGGCGAAAGACGCCGAAGGCTGTGATCGAGCAGATCGCGGCGGATAATTCTTTATACCTTCAACGCGACTCGCAATATCGTTCGATTCTCCCGGTCATTTGGGACGATGCTGCCCGCACAGAGGAGCATCCAATGATGATTGAAGGTTTGAAAAGGCTTCGTGGAGTCGACGACGTCATAATCTTATCGCGACCCGCAATCATGCGAGAGTCACATCCGGTTGACTAAGCGTGTACTCCGAAAGAAACGGTTGAGAGTTGGTTGTTAAGAGAAAACAAGATCGACCTCGTTTCATTGCGTATTCCAGCATGCGCATCAGGCGTCGTCGAACTTTGGTTTGCCGTTGCTGATTTTCCGAAAGGTGCCCTCGGCGCGGACGTTGTGACCAAAGCCGCACTCCTCGCCCTGTTGCTCGACCTTCAATTTGCCGTTTGGGAGAAACGTCATCGTGATTTTGCAGTCACCAAATCCTTCCGGCACGAACACAGCGACATCGTTCTCGATCGTCGCTTCGCCCGACGCGTCGCCGAGGTTCGCCATTGGCTCTCCTCCCGATTTGAACTCGTAGATGAGCGCCAACTGGACTTTCAGTTTGCCGTGTCCGAGCGCGAGGATTCTTATTTCACTATTGCCTTCAGCATCGCGATACGTGCCGGTTGCTTCGGCCGCGGTGACGCTGCGTTCGCCGGCAGTGGCGGTCGGCGCGGAAAAAGCAGGAACGAGAAGAGCGAGGAGACACAGAAGGTTGATGGTTGAGCAGCCTACGCCGAGGCTACGGCTCGCCGAGGGAGTGGATGGTTGATTGACATGATCACTGAGAGTCATTTCATTCGGTCGAGACGATCACTTTCGCGCGGTAACCCAGTCGGCGGAGAAATTCCTCGCAGTCCTGCCAGCGCAGTCCGAATTCAGCAACGTCAGCAAGGCCTAAACGGCCGACAATATCAGTGAGGAGGTCGGTGTCGGCTTCGTCGAAGTCGGCATCCATCATCGTGCCTTCGGCCCAATCGACGAGCTCCGCTTGGCTGAGCTTGCCATACAGATATTCAGCAATCTTATCAGCAACAATCTGGCGGGTGATTCTCATTGGGTTGCCGCAACCTACGGTTGTTTGTGGCCCAAATCGAAGGGAAATGGCTAGCGCCGCGTGATCCGTTAAATCGTTACATCGTTACAACGGGAAAATTCTTATGATAACGGGCGCGTCCGCCTGCACGGCCCGCAAACTCGCGAACGTATCGTCGACCGCCATTCGGCAATTGTTCCCAATATCTGAATTTGCGTTCGTTTTGGGAGCGCGATGCCATCGCGCGAGCAGGCTATCACAGAATTGCGGCTGACACAGCCGCCACTACGGCACTAGCGCTTCTTGTAGCCAAGAAATCGCGACGGCGGATGTCTATTTGACGACGGGCACGTTCACGGGGTTGTCAGGGAACAGGATTTTGCTGATGTCACGGAGCAAGACGTTGATTCCCTGTTCGCCGTTGACTTTTCTTGTCGCTGTTCATCGCGGTCACGATGGTCGCGTCAAGCTCCGGGTTGTAAACCTCGAAAAGATCGGAATCTTTCAGGACGTAACGGTGATTCGTCACGATAAGAAAATTGATCTGCCGGTTACGCCGGTGGAGGCGCGGATGCGTGCGTGATGCAGGAAGCATTTATCTTGCACATATGATTGATGTCTCTTTCACACCTTTCCCATTTCTCACAACAGAGAATTACGCGCTGCGGAATCTCATGCCAGAGGATGCGCAGGAGATTTTCGCTCTGCGCTCCAGTGACGAGATCAACAAATATCTTGATCGCCCGAAAGCAAATACGCTCGATGATGCACGAAACTTCATAACCAAAATCATAAACGGCATTGCAAAGAACGAATCGATATTTTGGGTAGTGACACCAAAGGGTGAATCAAAATTTCTCGGATCAATTTGTCTCTGGAAAATTTCAAGAGAGGAAGCGAAGGCGGAAATCGGCTTTGAGCTGCTTCCGGAAAATCACGGCAAAGGAATCATGCAGGAAGTGATTCCAAGAATTATTCAATTTGGATTTGAAGAGATGAAACTACAAACCATCGAAGCTGAACTTAGCCCGCGAAATCTGAAATCGGTTCGGCTGCTTGAGAAAAATAGTTTCACCTTGGCAGCGGTGAATGAAGAGAATCCTGATACGGAAGTGTATGCGTTGAGGAGGTGAGATGGCGACAGAAAAAATCAGAGCGCCACACCAAAGGGAGAATTGGGGTCACAAAGGAGAATTGGGGTCAGGCAACAAATCTTGACAAGTCTCCGCTGACGAACTGACGCGACGGCTTTTTGCTCCTGGGATCATGCGTGGGCTTGACATCCCCAGGTGCGACGAGCAACAAAAACGCCCGATGAAATCTGAGCGGCGCGTCACTGTCCGTCTATTTGATGACGGGCACGTTGACGGGGTTGTTAGGGAACAGGATTTTGCTTATGTCGCGGAGCAAGACGTTGATTCCCTGTTCGCCGTTGACTTTCTTGTCACTGTTCATCGCGATCACGATGGCTGAGCTGCATTGAAACTCGCTCGTTTCCCTTTCTCGCTCGTCGCTACCTCGCGACTTTACCTTCTATGTCGCTGATCCCTGAGCTCCATTGAAACTCGCTCGTTTCCCTTTCTCGCTCGTCGCTACCTCGCGACTTTGCCTTCTATGTCGCTGATCCCTCAGCTCCATTGAAACTCGCTCGCGTCCCCGCTTGCTCGCCGTTACCCGTCACGGCTTTACCTTCTATGTCGCTGCTCCCGTCAGCTCCATTCTTCTGGTGACAGTGCGAATCTGGTTAAGTATATTTTGGCATGCCCGCGACTAAATATCGTCCAATTCGCGAAGTTCGAGGGAACGGCACAGTGTCGAAAGCCAGGATCAGGAAGGCCGTAAAGAAATTGGCCGAGTTAAAGCGAGCTCATCCTGCCCGCTACAAGGAAAAAATTCGGGCCAGCGCGAGCACACCTGTCCAGCTAGTTGTTCGACACAGTTAACCGAAATGCCGGCGTCCCCCAGCGCTAGCGTATTCATCAACTGCCCGTTCGACTCGCGGTATCAGCCGCTTTTTGAAGCGATCGTGTTCTGCGTTTCCGCGTGTGGGTTTGTGCCACGATGCACGCTGGAGCTTACAGATGCGGGCGAGGTTCGGATCGAGAACATCTATCGATTGATCGACGAATGTCATCAGGGTATTCACGATATCTCCCGCACTGAGGTGCGAGGGCAGCCATATGGGTTACCGCGATTCAACATGCCGCTCGAATTAGGCATTTTTCTTGGCGCAAAACGCTTTGGAAAATATTCCGCGCAGAAACGCGTCTTGATTTTGGATCGCGAGCCTTATCGCTACAGACGTTTCATTTCGGACATTGGCGGCCAGGATATTCAAGCTCACCGGCGAAGCCCCGCGAGAGCGATTCGCCATGTGCGTGACTGGCTCCAATCCGCTCCGGGCAAAGCCGCTATTCCGGGCGGCAGGAAAATCTGGGACGATTACCGCCGTTTCCGGCGAGAACTTCCCGCGATCGCCGAAGAGGCGCAGCTCGATCCGAGGCAATTGACGTTTATTGATTACCTCCTGCTCGCTTCGAATTGGCTGCAGGAACATCGCTGATAAAATCGCAATGGTGGAAGTCGACGACGTGGAGTTCGTCTTTAGGGCCACGTTGCAGCGGATAGGCGTAAATTTTCAAGTCGTTCTTAAAGAGACGCCCGAAGTTCTCAAGAATGCCGCCGGGCAAGTCGGCATAATGTTTTTCGGCGAACAACTCATAAACACTCGGGGACACCCATAACGATGGCGATGCGTTCGCCCGTTTGCAGTCGTTTTTTGAAAAAAATTGAGATTTCGGCAACTTCGCCTCGCTGTTTCCGTAGAAAGAGTAAGAGGAGGGACACCGGTGAGCGCTCCCGCCAAGCCGGGTTGACGTGGGAATAAAAGCTCGCTCTTTACGTTATGTTTGTCATTCTCGACCCGTGAGCGGCAATCTTTATCGCATGCGCATCGCGGTCAGGTTCATAGCGGCGTACGAGTATTTTTGAACATGCTGGCGAAGCCAAATAAGACGGTGGTTGAAGGCACTGTTCGAGCGATCGTGCCAGCCAGCGACGGTCAAGGACACGAGATCGAAATCGAAGTGTGTCGTAATCTCTCGCATGGGCGAAGCGACGACTTTATCCAGCCCGCAGAGGGGCAGTCGCTCATTCTCTTTGCTGCCCAAACGCCAGATGTGACGATAGGCGATCGCGTTCGTGTGCAAGCGCGATTGCTGGCTGGGCCGTTCGGCGAACGGACAGTTCTCGAACAACTCAATCCATTGTCCGACCAGGCTTGATATGGAGCTACACCTCTGCCTGCAAGGTCACGATACCTCCACTCATTGCGATATTGGTAAGCGCTACGCGTGAAGGAGAGCCCGTATTTGCTCGTGTTGATGGCGTAGTATTGTCGTCAACCGCCGCGACACATTTATCGCCAGGGAAAAGATCCCCGCCATCGCCTGAATTCTTGAGTAGTTCTAGGTCCTTGTTTCCATCCGCCTGCAGGAGTGCCACGAGATAGGCGAGGGGATTGTCATTGTTTGATTGCCGCTCGTCGATATGCCAGACGGCAAGGCCTGATCCCGGAAGCGCCGCGTCGAGACCTTTGGCCTGGCGATTCTCGAGAAGGAAGTATTCCGGCCCGGTTGCTCCTTTTGTCCAAAGTCGGTAGCACTCCATTTTTTTTTCTTCCAGCGTGTTGAGTTGAATCGATTTTTTTCTGGTAACCACCTTTGGCTTGATCCAACCGAGTTTCGAGAGACACCAACACGACATTCGCGTGGGACGATTTCCTTTGCCTCCCCAAGATCCGGCTGCCATGAGGCACCAATCACCGATTCCATGAGATCGAAACGTCGTGTCGTAGAGGTCGGGCAATCCAAGCAGGTGACCGAATTCGTGCGAAAAAACACCGACCCGCCCGTCTTCCGGTTCGGTGGAATAGGCGAATACTTTGACTCCCTGATGTACGAACGGCTGCGGAAGGGTCCACTTATGCGACCAGATCATGTTTTTTCGCTTCGCCGGATTTTGTTCTGCTTCCGCACCCCCGCCCGCATGGATCAGAAAAATCGCATCTACAAACCCGTCGTTGTCCGCATCAAAGCGCGCCAGGTTGTCGTTCCGACAAAAAATCGTCAAGGCATCGTTGAGCAGCCCGGGCGTGTTTTTGGGATAATTGCTTCCTGTGCCGCTTTCGCTTGCTGTGTAATAGCTGTAAGGCTGAGGCGCCCGCACGTAGCCGATGACTTCCCCGGTTAATTCCAACGCGCCGTAGGAAAGTTGTCGGTAAAAATTCGTCATCGAGTTCGGGTTCGCTTTGTCAAAGAGCAGGTTCTCGAAATCCTTTGCCCGCCGCATTCTCTTGTTGTCGGAAAAGTCGACCAGCAGTGCAATGGCGTGCACCTTCCGTTTTTTCGGCCTCTTTGAGCCGACTGAAGCGACCGCCGCTTTTGGAATCACCTGCGGGGAACCAGGTCCGGCGGTGGAGAGTTCGTACGGAAAAAAAATTCCGTCATTAAAGCCTGGCCGCGCGACGGCAGTAGTCGCGACGATCCCCATTAGCCGCGCGATTTGCAGCTCCTGAGCGGAGATGACGTTGTGCTCGTCGAGCTGCTTTGCAATATTTTTTAAGACTTTGGGGTGTGCTGTGCAGGCTGTCGCGCCGAGAGCGCGCATTTTCGATTCCCCTTCTGTCAAGGTTAGACAGACCCTCCGTGCACCCTGGTTAATACCCGTAATTCACGTATTAAACTCCCCTTGGTGTGAGGGGTTTCGCACTATTTCGATCGAATTCAGCCGTAATGATCGAGTGGGTGATCCCAAATCATGCATCGCGCCTACGCCTCGCCGGTGGGGGTCGGGTCTGCCTTGCCGCTCACACGCGTGTCGATGGCAATCCAATTTATTTCCCAGGTCTTGCCGCCGTCCGTTGAGAACGATTGCTCGAACTTGCAGGATTCTGGTTTGATGTCCGAGATGATGAAGCGCACCAGGACCGGTCGTCCGTTGAAATCCTCCTGATCGAAAAATTCGCCTCGGCCATTTTTGAATTCGCCAATTGTCGGCGTGCCGA
>WNFU01039294.1_pt1 | contig 11039 bp, 7 predicted proteins | sample 5400121 | NCBI WGS metagenome assembly WNFU01 (sample SAMN13153360, study PRJNA577476) | soil metagenome | isolation source: 100 cm soil or saprolite under grassland replicate 1 | place: USA:California | collected 2016-06-15
AACACGTCTTTTACGGCGAAATCCCCAATCACCTCCTCAGCGGGGCGAAAATGAACAGGGCGGGAAGGCAATCCTACGTCGCCGACGTGGTCTCACGGACAAGATTTCGATTCTCAGTGGCAGTTGAAAGATTGCTGTGCGGCGTGTTGGTGATGATCCATTGCTGGGCGGTTGCATTGCATGCCAATCCATCAAAATCCGGCGTCATGCTTTTTGATCGCACCGCGTTTTTGAACCATTCATCTCCGGAGATTGAGCCATGGTTCGCTGCCGGGCTTACCAACTGCGACCGATCGCCCATGTTCCTTCGCCGGCTTCGTGAAGCAGGCGCAGACGGGAACGTGCATGCAGAAGGATACTTGGGCATGCTTCTGTTGGAGGGCGATGGAGTGCCTCGCGATGTAGCCGAAGGGACTCGCCTGCTGCGCAGTTCTGCCAATAAGGGCTGTCTTCCAGCGATGAATCATTTGGGGTTTGTCTATTTGAAAGGTCGCGGAGTCCCGGCAGATCCGGGCGAAGCAGTGAAGCTGTTTCGTCCGGCCGCCGAACGCGGCTGGGCAGGTGCGCAATTCAATCTCGGATATTGCTACGAGCGAGGCTTGGGGGTAGCGACAAACCTTACGGAAGCCGCCGAATGGTATCGGATGGCTGCTGCGCAAACGAATGCTGTCGCGATGGGTTCTCTCGGCGCGCTTTACTTGGAAGGGCGCGGACTGCCACGCGACTACGCCTTGGCGGAGCAATGGCTGTTACGGGCGCTGGACGAGGGGAACGTCCGGGCGAAACTGAATCTGGGCATACTCTATTTCGACAGGGGGTTTGGCAACAGGACGCCCGAAGTGGGCCTCAAACTGATTCGGGAGGCAGCTGACGCAGGCGACTTCATGGCGCAATGGAGTCTGGCTGTGTTCTACTACAACGGCAAAGGGTTGCCAAAAGACATGACGAACTACGTCTGCTGGACTCGCAAGGCTGCCGAACAGGGCTATCCCGAGGCTCAATACAGGCTGGCGAGCGCCCTTTTTTCAGGGGAGATACTTCAGAAGGACATGATGGCCGCCAGGCAATGGACGGAGCGGGCGGCGCGCCAAGGCCACCCGTGGGCCTGCTTCAGTCTCGGCCTCATGACGGCCAATGGAGATGGAGGCGAAAAGAATTTGGATCAGGCAAAGGAATGGTTTCGCAAGGCGGCGGAACAAAACCATCGCGACGCGCAATTCCGACTGGCTGTTAGTTTCTTCATGGGACCAGATACGGAAACAAACAACGTGGAGGGATTGTACTGGCTCCGGCGTGCGGCTGATGGCGGTTGGCCGACGGCGGAGTATTTGCTCGGCAATCACTATTCATTGGGGAAACGAGGTCTTCCAAAGGACGCGGAGCAGTCCTTGAAATGGCTGCAGCGGTCGGCTGAACACGGTAATTCCCAGGCTCAATTTCACCTTGCCTGTAATTACCTTTACGGCCGCGACCTTCCTAAGGACCTGTCGGAGGCGGTGCGCTGGTTTCGGCGCGCCGCCGAACAGGGTCATGCCGAAGCCCAAAACTCGATCGGCTACGCGTGCGACACGGGCGTTACCGGCGAGACCAACGTTGTGGAAGCTTACATGTGGTATCAATTGGCTGTTCGGCAGGGAGAGCCCAGGTCCCAAGTCAACTTGAAACGGTTGATGCCCCGCTTGACGCCTGAACAAATCTCCGAAGGAGACCGTCGTCTGTCGGCGTTTGCACCTCGTCCGGCCGAAATTCCTAACGCCCTTCCAATGCAAGCTACGCCTTCTCCTGCCACCGCCGATTAGACGTGCCTGCCGCTCGAATCCCGGGAGCGGATGTTTCGCACGGAGGGCGTCGGTCATATTTATGCCCCGGAAAAGGCCGAGGTTTGGTTCGGGCGGGGCAATCCCTTTTACCTGTTGCTTCCAGGGACCTTCAGGTTCCGGGCCGGTGGCGGCGTCTCCGATATGCGACCGGCGATGAGTAGGATCATCAACTTCTCCCAGGCGTCCCCCGCAATCGTGCATATCCCGGTGATGGTGATCGTGAGTGGGTTCTTTGGATCGTTCTTCATCCGGGGAAATTAGCGCGCTCGGCGGGACCGCGGCGACCCATGACGACGGGCGTCGGCTTCCTCGACGGGAATGTAGTCACCACTGGCACAGGCGGACATGTCCCAAATCAAGGCCAAACTCGCGCGCAAGGTAAACGGACAAAGCCTCACCCCGATCTCCCTCTCGACAGCAAGGAAACCAAAGGGTACCGTTGGTTTATGATTCCCACTGTGGCATCAATTTCGAAGCTGACATAATTGTTGGGCGGCATCGCAAACCCATGCGCCTCCATGCGCTCACAATCATTGGCTTGTTTGCATACGCCTGCGCAGGAGGTGCATCACTGGCGGTATCATCACGACACTCGCTCGACGGCATGAAAGTCTTTTTCACCTGTTCGGCGTGCAGCCAGCAATTCGCTGAGCTTCGTTAGACCATATGGTGCGCCTTGAACATTGCAGCAGAGCCCGGCTCGGATTTAATCTGCTATTATTTACAGTCTTCTGTTGGTCGTTCCTGTTCCTCGATAAACTCGGGTGGTGGTTGATTTCAGTCATTGCTCTCTGCTGTTGTTGCCTTTCCACCACTCGCGAGGATCTCAGGCGCCCAGTCTCAAGACGTGAGTGGATACTGAGCATCATAGGGGCTGTTGCACTGATTCCCCTGATTTGGAAGTTCCAAGAGCGCAGTACTGCCACGGCAATTGATGCTTGGTGCCTCGCGCCCATTTGGCTTATCAGAGTGGCTGGCACAATCAGGGCATGGAGGTGCAGATCGCAGTCCAACCAGCCAGTCCGTGGAAGCCTGAATGACATAAATGATCCTTCCGATCCCGTCCAGACGCAGTCGGAGAAGGCCGTTGGTTTCCACGGTGGCGAGCAGCGTATTGGATAGTTCCGCCGGGACGGCAAAGGGAATTGTCTGCACAACATCTTCCCAGGACAGAACCGTGAACGCGTAATTCCCAGGGGCCAATCTGCCAAGCACAAACGCCCCTTCCACGACCGTGTCCGGGTCGAGACAGCGACATTGCCCGTGTTTATCGCCAGGTTAAATTCGAGTTCGAAGTCGCTCCCGGAGCGAACCAGCGGCGCGACCTCCCAAAGCCGATGACAGGAGTCAGGCAAAGTTACCCAGAACCGAGCATAGCTGTTTTTGCGCCGGGCTCGCATTGGCGGTGTTGTCCCGGATTGCGTTATTCGCCAGGGTGGGCGAAGCACTATCGCAAAACACTCCCCCACCTCGAGCCGCCAGCCCGTTCCGAATCGTGAAACCGTCCACCGTGCTCCATTGACCTCCCTCGAGCGCCGTCACCACGGTGCCTGACTGATTGCCGCCGAGAACACTCTGGTTCGATTTCCAGTCTCTTTGGTCGCGCATGGTTTCGGTCCCGGCAAAGCCGCCGTAGAGATGCACGAATGGCTGGCAGTAATCCGTTCCGCATAGCTTCCGGACGCGACCCAAACTTCAGTGGGCCCGTCCAACGGCGCCGCTTCCAATGCCGCCTGGATGGTTCGTTTGGCAAGGCTCCAGCTCAAGCCGTCGTCGGCATCATCCCCGGAAGGAGTCACGCGGATGACCCGAGCGGGAGCGGGCAGCGGTTTCGCTCCGTCAAACTCGTCGGCCCCGATGTCCACGCCGGCTGCTTGCACCCGAGGTCGACTGTCGAAATCGCTGTCGTTCGTCGATGCCTGCGAGCTGTCGCCCGCGTCGATGCAAGGAGATCCCGGCAACAAATGCACATCGAAATATGCAGCGCCGCGGAGGAGGTGGGGATCCACCGAGATGTTGCCCGCGGCCGGATTCGCAATATTGTTGGCAAGGTTTCCGAAGATGCAGTTGTTCCGCAGGTTCGAGGGGAAGACGCCTTGGAACGCGGAGGATCCGAAGGCGATGAGATTATTGGCCACGATGGTCCGCGTGCTTTGTGACCGGATTCCGCCGCCGCTGTCCGAGGTTGGGGTCAACCTGGCGATGTTCCCAATCAGAGTATTATTGATGATCTTCGCCGACGATTGGCTGTCACAATAAATGCCGACGCCGCCGTTGAGCATTCCCGTGGCCCGATTGTAGAGCAGGCGGTTGTAGTATTTGCAGAATGAGAAAGCGCGTGTTAAAGCGAACGATCCCACGAATTACCGTCGAGCGCCACACCAAGACACGCGCTCAATACTCTCCGAACGACTACGTCCCACCAAAACCGGACTTGACATGTGGTGAGAACGACAAAAAGTACCCGGAACTGAGTTCGATAGAAACGCAATTCCGTGAACCCTCAAAGAAAGCGACTTCAGTTAGTGCGGTATCGCAGCAGTACTGCATGACCATGAAGTCGATTGAACCGGTTCGGCCTGGGACCCGGGCGTTCACGCTGATTGAACTACTGGTAGTGATCGCGATCATCGCCATCCTCGCGGCCATGCTCCTGCCAGCGCTGGCCAATGCCAAACAGAAAGCGTATCGCATCAGTTGCATGAGTAACCTTCGCCAGATTGGAATCTCTACTCACATGTACGCCGCGGACAACCGGGATTATGTTCCTATGCACCCGAATGGAGGCAGTTGGATATGGGATGTGAGGAAAGAAACCGCGAACGCGATGATTGACGGCGATCCGAACACGACCACCGCGAACCGGGGAAAAAGGAGAATCATTTACTGTCCGGGTTCATTAGCCAACGTAAAGTGGAACAACGACGCGCTCTGGCACCAGGACCCAACTGTGATCATCGGTTACGGCTGGTTGGGCCTGCGTACGGGTGAAATTGGCGACCAGCGCAACGGAACGGCCCGGCTCTCAGTCGAAAAACACTTCGTCACTAAAACCACTCAAGTCGTCACCAACACGGTGTCGAGCACGGAGTTGGTGGTGGATCCGACTCCTTCCATTACGACCAATGCCAGCACGATCAATTGGCACAGTTGGAATACAACTATGGGAATGGGAACCGATCTTCCCCATTCCGGACACATGAACGGCAAGCAGCCCGCTGGCGGCAACATCCTTTTCCTGGACGGCCACTCTGCCTGGCGAAATCGGCGCGATCTCGGCCCGTGGTACGACACCCACGATCGCACTGTGTTCTTTTGGTATTGACCGAGATGGCACCTCTCGTTCGCTGTATGGCATGCCCTCGCAGAAAACGAATCCTTCTCTCGCGCATCCGCCTGAAGGCTCGGACCATTCGCCAGCTCGATGACACTGCCTTACATCCGAACCGCTGGTTCACGAGCAGGGAACCAGCCGCAAGACGTACCGCCACCCGGCTCGTGTCCGAACGATACGCTGAGCAAGTTGGTGCGAAGTGTATTCAGATGTTGGAATTGGCTGGGCTGCTCTGGGAGCTGTCGAACGGATGGCTTCGCCTTCCAATCAACCCGCGACTTGATTGTTCCATGCCCTGGATGACGTGGTGCTGGAGCGCTTCGAGAAGTCCTCCGGCGCTGGTCCGAGCGGGCCCGCCCGGTCGTCTTCTGATTCCGGGCATTCAATTGGGCTTCTCGTCCACGTAATCGATCCGAAATGCTTTGTTCGTCACAAACAGGACCGTCACGTCGCCTTCGGTGCTCGCGCCCTGTTCCATCACTTCCCCTTCGGGAAACCAGACGAACGTTCCTGGACCGAACGTTCCGGCGTGGGTCACGAGTTTTCCTTTCGAGAAAGGCAAAGTGCCCAGAATTCCGTCTCGATCGTGGACAGGCTCTCGATCAATTGATGTCGGGGTGAGGGTTCAAAGTCCGCAAACGCACTGGTATGTCTTGTGCTGATCCGACGGCACACATGTCGTTGATGACATATTTGACAAAGTGCCAGTTCGTTGAACCTCCGGCGGTTACCCCACCTCGATCAAACCTGGGCTCCGCGCGTTCGAACCCTGGCCCAATGCTTGCCACGGTGTCGATGTTGAAGCGCATTCTCGGACCGATTTTCCTGCTGAGCGGTGCCCTTGCCGTTCACGCGCAGATTGAGTTTCTCCCCGCAACCGCACCCCAGGCCGTATTTGCAGGTGTGCTATCGGCCGTCCGAGTCACGCTCCGCAATCGGGGCTCGGAAACCGTGCAGTCCGAGTTCTCGACCCGTGTCGTTCAAGTCAGTTCAACAACAGCCATGCCCGTGAGCGGGCCGCGGCCTTGGAAGCGGATCCAAGCGTTGGCGGAGCAGACGATATTGGAATCAGTGTCCGTGAGTCTCCCGGAAGTCCGCACGGTTACGCTGTTCCGCGTGGAGGTTCTGGCCGGAGGAAAATCTGTCGCCCAGTATCCGGTGTTCGCCTGCCCGCAAGATTTGCTCAAACAATTGACCACAATCTCGGGCGGAAGGCGGGTGGGAATCTTCGATCCGGAGGGGAGGCTACGACCGGCCCTGGTCAAGGCCGGTGCCGCGTGGGTTGACCTCGAAACGAGCGATCGGGGCTCTTCCGACGAGTATGCACTTGCGATCTTCGGTCCATTCGCCAGCCGCGACAAGGTGCCTGCGGAACTGTCCACACGCGCCAACGAACTTAACAAACGCAATGTCGCCGTGCTCGCGCTGCTGCCGCCTGGCACGCTGGGTGGAGTGGATCAGGGCGGATCTTCGCAAATCATGTTCGCCTCACCCGGCGGCACAAACCCGTCGATAGTATTCTCCGAGGGCGGCGCGAATGAGATCGCCGATTCCGCCGGTTCGCAGCTTTCCATTATGCGCATGGCTGAACTGGCACTAGGCCTTCGTCCGCCCCTTATACGGGACGTCGCTGGCCGGTAAATCCCGCCTGAGTATGCACCGCTTCCCCATTACCAAACACCTCGTGTTTCTCTGCCTGCTGGGATCAACGGCTGCCCTCTTTGCTCTCGACCCGCCCTTGAAGGAGATCCAATCGGCGGCACAAGCAGGCGACCTTGCGCGACTGGAAAGTTGGGTCAGCCAGAGTGGAGTCGCGAGCACGACGGCGGCAAACATACTTTGCGTGGCAGCCGGCCATGGAGATCGCGCAATGGTTGACCGGCTGCTGTCCTTGGGCATCTCACCAAATTCCACCCATATTGATGGATTCACCCCGCTGCTGACGGTTGCACAGAACGGACAGACTGAAATGGTACGGCATCTCCTGCAGCGCGGCGCGAAGCCAAACACGATTGCGTTTTGCGAGCGGGCCGGCTGCAAGGGCCATACGCCGCTCATGGGCGCGGCGTGCAAGCAGGACCTGCAGATGGCCAAGCTGCTGCTCGAGGCTGGGGCAGATCCGCGGGCCGTCGCTGATTCGGCCATCCAAACCGCCAACGCAAACTGCGACGTGGAATTGTATTTACTGCTCAAGCAATTCGGCGGGCATGAGAAGCCCGTTCAGCCGTCCAAACAATCCGCCCGGCGCACAGATTCGGCGTCCGGATCAGAATTGGCGGAACCAGCGACTCCCTTTGCCGGTTTGGGACTGACCGAACTGCTTCCGGGAAAACCGGACCTCGTCAGCTCCGTGCCGGCCAAATCGAAGGGCCGGCTTTCGGTCATAGCGGATGAGGCCAATGTTGCCTTGGCCGATCTCCTCGCCGCTCAGCTCTCTTCCAAGCCATCGCTTGAGATCGTCGAGCGACAGGAATTGGACCGCATTTTATCCGAGCAGAAGCTCACGCGGCAGTTTGCTGCCGACTCGGCGAATTACGGGCGGGTCGCTGGTCTGCTGCGCGCCGACGCGCTGCTGCTCATTAACGAGCGGAAGCTGGCCGGAAGGAAAGTCGTTGAGAGCCGTTTGATCAGAGTCAACCCTGGACTCGTGTTGGACACCGCCTATTCGGCCGCTCCTATTGCCAGCCCCTCGGAGTGGGCTGAGCGCATGGGCACCCGTGTCACCGGGCTGGCCGGCAAGGTGGTACGCCCCGACGCCATCGCGCTTGCGCTGCTGAACATTCGAGCGTCCGTCAGCAGTTCCTCAAGCCGCGGGCTTGATCGGACACTGGCCGTGCTGTTAAGCGACCGTCTGGCCCACCAACCCCACTTCGTAATCCTGGAGCGCTCCGCGATGGAGCGACTGGCGTTGGAGAACGCCGGCCAGTTCTGGACCGGCAGTTATCTTGTGGATGGCGCCTTGGAACCGGCTCTGGACGGCAGCGGCGCCTTTTCGCTCTCCGTGCACTTTCGGCCGACCGGCGGCGGCGAAGGCTTGACCTTCGCTGGTGGCGGGCAGCGCGCGAACCCGGCGGCAGCGGTGGACGATCTCTTGGCGAAAATCAACGCGCGGCTTGCCGGGTCGCAACCTCCGGCCAGACGCGATCTGGTCGACGAAGCACTGCGGTACATGGAGGAAGCGAAGTGGGCTCTGGACGCCGACCAACCCGCAATGGCCCAGAGCGCGGCGGAAGCCGCCTGGGTGCTCGGCCTGCGCTCACTCCAGGTGGCACGCCTTCGCGTGCTGGCCGCCATGCGGATGGTGCACGACTTGCACAAGCGGCGCCCAACCGATTCGCGCCCCTCCGCAGAGTGGCTTGATCTCGCCATCCACGGCATCACGGTGTGGCGCGAGACCCTCCAAGGCGAACTGGTTCAAGGTCGTCCGGAAAACCTGAGCAACTGGCTCGAACTGGGCCTGGAGGCGACCGCCGGCGCCATACTGGCCCTCATCATGGTTGACACGGCAGCGGAACAGGTAAGGCAAACCGAACGCCTGGAGACACTGCGCGAGCTGATTTGGGAGTCGCTGGAGGAGACTTGGAAACGGTCCGGTGAGCTGCCGACCGTCTCTGGGATCGGCGAAAAGGCTTCAGATAAGCAAGCCGGTGCGGTTCGTCTTCTCTTTCCGCGCACTTCACGGTTTTTGCCCGCCGCGCGGACCCTTCTGGCCCGGCATTTCAGGAAGGAGGATTCCGTTACGCGTGCCCGCGTCCGTTCCAAACTCCTGCTCAACTGGAACCACGCGAGCGTCATGGTCCAATCCAGTCGAACTTCCAGCGGCAGCGTGAACCTGCCCCTTTCGCCTGGGGAGGAGGCCAGTCGTCTGCTGGCGAGCGAACTCCGCAATTCCCCGGCGCCGGAAGACCGTTATGTTTCGGCCCTGCTCGTGATCGGGACCGCGAGCTCGCACCAGGAGGCAACTCGGGCAGATCTTGATCGACTCCTCGGCAGTTTATTCGACATGGACAAACTCCTGGCGGAAGGCGGGGAAGTCTTTCGCTTGTACTGGGAGCGCTTCGAAGGGCTCGACAAACTCAACGGCGTTCCGTTTTTTGCGATCAACCGCAGCTTTAGTCCCAACCGGGATCAGATGTGGGAAAGAAACACGCCCGAGCATACTGAATTTCGCCGGCAGCTCTTCCTTCGCATCTGCGACGTGGCCAAGGTGCCTGCTTCAGAGTTTAGCAAGCTCGTTTCCCTCTACCAATACACGCCCGAACAGGCCGCTCAAGTCGCCGCCGCCCACGGTGGCTCTGTCGCTGGCTCCAGCCCCGGGCGTGTTTCGGAACCGACCGTCCAGCAACCGCCCCGTAGCAGCGCGCAACCGCTGGAGGTCCGGCGATTGTGGAATCCCTTTGATCTTGGTGTGCCGATTGTCCCCGAGTTCGAGGCGGACTTCGGGAGCATGACGTGGGCGGAGGGGCGAATTTGGCTCCATGGATTTACCCTCGATGAGGGGGGACAGCCGGACAAAGATTTTATTTTCGTCATCGAACCCGACTCGATGCGAACGGAGACGATTCCGATGCCCGAGCGCTGCTCCAAAGGGAACGCCCGGATTATCGTCACCGCCACGCACCTGTTGTTCGTTTCCCAGGATCTTCTGGCGCTCCGCGATCGCGGCACAGGGCGTTGGGATACTTACAAAGAAATCCATGCGGCCGAGATCAACCAAGCGGCTGACATCAAGCCGACGGCGCTCGTGGGGGATTCTGTTTACCTGATCGTCGCCGAACCGCCCGGAAATGCGCTGCTTGGTTTCAATTTCAAACAGCGCACCACTGAAGTCCTCGCCAGCACCCGCCGCCGGCCGGCGGCCAGCCCGTTTGACGATCCCGGCCTTGTGATCAAATCCGTCACGAGCAACGAGGCTGACGAAATTGTCGTGGTCGCCGACACCCTCGCTCCCAACGTTCCACAAATTGAGCGGCTGAGTCATGCCTGGTCTCCGACGCAACGCACGTGGCGAGAGGTCCACCCGCGGAAATTGAAATCCGCCGTACCCGGGGGCCCCCAGCCCGTGCGCGCCGAATACGGTCGAGTCGGCACGGTTGGCAAGGTGGGCGAGAATATCGTCCTCCGCTTTTCCCTAAAAGACGCTTCCGCGAACGACATCCCGTTGGCATTCGCACGCCCGGCGGGCATCAGATTGCCGGCGTCGCGCTACGGCCCGCAGAACATCCGGCCTGAATTAGCAAATTCGTTCCGCGGTGGATTTGTACTCGTACCCAAATTCGGCTCCGGCTTCTGGGTGATTCTCCAAAAGGAGCTGGACGATTATCTCCAACAACCCGTCGCCGCCAACAAGCCCACTCAATCCGCCGCCAACTAATCACGCAACACTGGAAGCATTATGAATATGAAATCAAAGCTACTTTTTCTCGCCACCGTGCTCCTCGCGATGGGCTCGTCCGTCTCCACGGAAGAACCGCCGATCACCGTTGCTGTTTTTGATTTTCTCTCCCAGGACGAGGGCGTGCGTGACCTGGGGCCGAAGGTCTCGGCGCTTATCGGCGCGAATCTTTCCGCCGACCCACGCTTGATCACAGTCGAACGCGCGGAACTGGACAAAGCGCTCGGCGAACAAGAACTCGGTCTGTCGGGCACCATCGCCGCGGACTCGGCCGCAAAAGTCGGCCACCTCACCGGCGCCAGAGTGCTCGTTACGGGCCGCGTCATGAAGGCGGCCGACGAAACGATCATCGTCGCCAAGGTGATCGGCACAGAAACGAGCCGCGTCTTCGGCGCGACGGCCAAGCCAGAACCCGGTGCGTCCTTCGCCGAGACGGCGGCAACACTGACGAGGTCGATTGCCGACATCATTTCCAAAAACAGCGCCGCTC
>WNFU01009418.1_pt1 | contig 11035 bp, 8 predicted proteins | sample 5400121 | NCBI WGS metagenome assembly WNFU01 (sample SAMN13153360, study PRJNA577476) | soil metagenome | isolation source: 100 cm soil or saprolite under grassland replicate 1 | place: USA:California | collected 2016-06-15
TTGGGATTCGCGCCAAGCGCCGCGGTATAATGCGTCTTCGCCTGCTCGAGATTACCTTTTGCAAATAGCCCGTCGGCCAGTCGTAGTTGGGCATCCAGATAATCGGGTTTGAGCTGGACCACCCGCTGCAACTCGTTCATGGAATCATTTTCTTTTCCTGTTGAGGCAAGAAACAATGCGTAGTTGTAATGGGCCTCGGGTGAATCCGGCAGGAGGCGCGCGGCTGCTTCATAGTGAGGTCCGGCTTCGTCTCCGCGCCCAAGTCGCTGGAGCAAATTGGCGTAGCTGAAATGAAACTCGCCGTCGTTTGACAGGAGACGCGACGCCGCTTCCATGTGTGGTACAGCCGCATCGTATTTGGCCTGGGCCGTCAAAACAGTGGCAAGGTTCATATGCGATTTGGCGTCAGCCGGCTTGAAACCGAGCGCGGTCTTATATTGTTCTTCCGCTTTTTCCCACTGACCTTCTTTTTGCAATGCCAGGCCGTAATCAAAGTGCTGTTTCGCACCCATCGGCACGTCTGCTACAAGCCATGCTCGTCGTTGGACGTCCGGCACATTGAGATGCGTCTGCCAAAACCAGAGCGCGCTTAAGGGCAGAACAAATACCGCAGCCCATTTCAAGCCGTGCCAGGCCCAGCCTGGAAGAAAACCGCCCAGTGATACGTCAGCCGTTCCACCCGCAAGCCCCAGCGATTGGCGCGTGGAACGTTCCCGAACCTTCCAGATAAATCCGTCATAATAAAAATGGAGCAGCGTGGATGCTGTGACTACACCCGTGAGGATGCGCTTGATGTTCTCTATTCCAAGATGCGCATTGAAATAAGCGACTGAGCCATAGGCGAAAACCAAGCCGACATAAAGTCCGATGAGCGAGCCGCTCCGTCGGAATACAAAGCGCATGAATCCGCCGATGTTGCTATCCTTCTCCACGCGATTGCGATTGTAGATCCAGACCAGCGAGAGGTACTGCACGTCGTGGAAAACTTCGAACAGCGCAATGCCTACGATAATATTCGCCACGAGATTATTGCAGTACCACCAAAACGCGATGCTCGTAACAAGCAGAGCCAATTTCACGGGATTGGGCCGGTGCCCTATGATCCACATGCGTCCGAAGTGCAGGATAAAAAGCACCGAAACGACGATGGCCACCAAAAGAATCAGCTGTTGGCCGTGATGAATTATTGATGGCGGGATAAATGGCCCGCCACACATATAGTACGTGTCGAGTGTATCGCTCAGGCGATATGGTGAAAGCGCTACCGCAGTGGCAAACCAGATTACGCACATCGCGAAATCGAGCCGTCGCGTGAGGGCGTCGAAGGTTCCCGTTTTCGCGTCGTAGATGCGACAGAATCCATAGGTCTGCATTAGTCCGTGCCAGACGCCCCAAAAGAAAACGACCAGCAAAATTCCCTTCAGGTCCCACCAAAAAAAGGCCACGCAGACCGCGAGAAGGAACAGCGGCGCGAGAATAAAGCGCCATTTGAAGCGTTCGAATAAAGCGCGATCGCCATAGGCACGGATCATCCCCGGCAGGTGATGTCCCATCGCGCCAAACGCCGCGACAAAAAGGTATATGTCCTGCGGACTCCAGCGCGCCTGGGCCAGCGCAAACGCCGGCAGCAGTACCAGCGGCGTGCCAACATACAGAATGAGATCACGCCATGAATCGAGTATCCACAACTTCGGCCTGGGCGCGCTCACCGGCGCAGGCGGGACAGTTTGCAGACCTGAAAATGCGGGACCCTGCTGCATGAATTCGGGAGCTAGTTTTCCCTAACTCAGTGGGAAAATCAATCCTGCCATGCAGAAGACAGAAACCGACCGGCACGTTTCGTGCGCGCAATCGGGAACTCGGGCGCGAAAGTTAAGGTAGCCCTGTGAACAAAACGGCCGAGAAACTTAAGAAAAACGAGCGAGAACGCAATTTCTTTTGCGTTGTCAGTGATGCGTTCCGAATTTTCGCGCGCCATTCTGCCGCCATGCTTGGCAGCGCCTGGGCCTTTGGCGGGGCGGTGTTCGTCATCCTCGTTTGGATCCTCACCGGTCCCACCTTTCATTTCTCCGATACGTGGCAACTGATTATCAACACTGCTACCACGATCATCACCTTCCTGATGGTATTTCTGATTCAGAACACCCAGAATCGGGACGCCAAAGCAGTGCATCTCAAACTGGATGAGATGATCCGAGCGATTAAGGGCGCACGAAATCAACTTGTCGATTTGGAAGATCTCTCCGACGAGGACTTAAAGAAACTCGAAGAACAGTTTCAACGACTGCGAAAAAAAGCAGAACACGACGGAACGCGTTCACGCCAGGTCGAATCAGCCGAATCTCGTTGAAACGAACGCTTGTTTGCTTAGGGCGGAGTTGGCCGCGGTCTGGGAGCCGGACACGGTCGCTCGGGCTGTGTCTCGACTGAACCGATGTCGATGCGACGGCTACGACCGAATGCGCGATAGTAGCAAGGGCCTCGTTGGTCGTGGAACGGCGGAGGCGTAAAATTCGGATCGCCAGCGTCGATCGCCGGGCTACCAGGCAACGGCGCATGTGTAAGCGTTGGTCCACCGTTGTTCTGCAAGGGACCAAGCATCGGATCGGTATTGATCTGATCCCCAGGCCCATTCAAATAACCGCCGCCATCATCGCTGCTAAGATTGTATCCATCGGAGATGACCGTGCCGCCGTCATTGAAGATGTTTTCGCCCGATGCGCCGGCATTAAAGATCGTATTTGCCGTTTGGAGTACCGCTCCGAATTGCGCCGCTGAGTTGTAGATGCCCCCACCGGAACTTGCTGAGTTACCGCTGACTGTGCAATTAGCAATCTCCACCAGCCCGGCAAAGTTGAAGATTCCGCCGCCGCTGGTCCCGGCCGAGTTGCCGCTGATCGTGCTATTTGCAGCGTGCAGCGGCAAGCCGACGTTGTAGATACCGCTCCCGCTCGTTCCAGTTGAATTGCCGCTAATGGTGCTGTTCACAATGCTGGCCTCCTGATCAAAAAAAACACTGTCATAGATACCGCCGCCAGGCTACAGCGGCTACCGTCTCATCTTAATACGCTCGAAACCGCCGCCGATGGCGCGAATCGTATGCACAACCAAGCCGTCATTCAGCGTTCGTTTTCTGCGCCTGGCCCGTGCGCAGGAAAACTTTCCCGCTGGGACATAACCGAACCTCGCACTGCGGACTTGCTTCCTTAGCACGGCGCCATAGTCGGGCATGGACAGGAAGTTGACGGTGGTCTTGGAGTCGGGAGCGGTGGCGGTTGCGGTTGTGTCTCGACTGAACCGATACCGCTTTCAAGGCTGGAGCCGACGGCTATCGCAATTCAAAAAGCGGTCCACCGGGTGCACTGGACGGTGCCAACAAGCGATGAAATGCCGGTTGCTCAGGGCGCGACCAAGGACCAGCCAACCGGAAGAGTTGGCCCATAGGCGGCACTGACATAAACGTTGTTATTCAGGTACCAGATTGCCGTTTGATGTGTGCCAGCACTGTAAAGGACGTAATCCGGTTTGCCGTCGCTGTTGAAATCAGCAACGCCCGCTAGCACGTAACCGCTGGCAATAGTTGGACCGTACGCACCACTAACAAGCACATTGTTGTTCAGATACCAGATTGCTGTTTGACGCGTGCCAGCATTGTAAAGGAGGTAATCGGGCTTGCCGTCGCTGTTGAAATCAGCAACGCCCGATACCACGTAGCCGCTGGCAATGGTTGGACCGTACGCACCGCTAACAAGCACATTGTCGTTCAGATACCAGATGGCGGTTTGACGCGTGCCAGCATTGTAAAGGACGTAATCGGGCTTGCTATCCCCATTGAAATCACCAACCGCCACTAATTGCCAACCGCTGGGCAGCGTCGGACCGTTTTTGGTGTAAATCCACTGATTGTTGTTCAGGTACCAAATCTGCGTTTGACGCGTGCTGGCGTTGAACAGCGCATAATCTGGGTTGCCATCACCATTGAAGTCCGCGACATCTGCTATTGTCCATCCAGTCGCAAGAGTCGGTCCGTAGCTGGCGCTGATATAGGTGTTGTCGTGCAGATACCAAATGGCTGTCGCTCGATTGCCGACATTAAAGAGCAGGTAATCGGTGAAACCATCGCTGTTAAAATCCCCTCGCAGGGGAAAGGAGCCGAATTCGAATGCGCCAATGTCGCTCCCGTCACCGCCGGTGGCGTTAGGGATGCCGGGCACATCAAAGGGGCGGTGGAAATGGCGTTGATCGACATGTAGGCCGTTGGAGTTGCCTTTGTCTATGGCCGGGCTGCCGGGCAACAGCGCGTGCGTAAGGGTCGGTCCGCCGTTGTCCTGCAATAGCCCAAGCAACGGATCGGTATTGATCTGATCGGCTGGGCCATTCAAATAACCGCCGCCGTCATCGCTGCTGAGATTATATCCAAGCGAGTTGAAGAGGCCGTTGTTGTTGACAATGTTTTCACCCGATGCACCGGCATTCAGGATTGTGTTGGAGATCTCAAATTGGCCCTGGTTATAAATGCCCCCGCCAGAACCTGCCGAGTTGCCGCTTATCGTGCTATTTGCAACGTGAATCGAGTAGTTGACGTTGTAGATACCGCCGCCTGTTCCAGCTGAATTGCCGCTAATGGTGCTATTCATAATGCTGAGACTGGTAAAACCACCCGCAAGGACGCCGCCGCCTCTGTCTCCGGACAAATTGCCGCTAATGGTGCTATTGATAATTGTAACTCCCGCAGAGCCAATCACCCCCCCCGCGGCAGAGAAAACACCGCCTGCTGAATTACCGCTCACCATGGTGCTGACGATCGTCGCGTCCGCGATTCCTTCGGTGGCGTCCATACTAATACCGGCGCCGCCGTTGTAGCTGACATTACTATTGATGACCGTCAGGCTGGCTTGCGCGTTACGCCCGATAGCACTTCCCGCATTGGAGATGCCGCCGGCGGCGTTATTGCCGACAAAGCTGTGTCTGATTGTCATGCAGGCACAACCACTGCCGTTGGGGAACGGGACCAAATTGAAGGCGCCTGTTCCGGAGTTATTGCTGATGATGCTGTTGGCGACCGTCATGGAAGCCCCCGCGCCAGGATCTTGTCCGGCATGGTTGTAGAGCCCGGTGAATGAGTGGCCGCTTAAGATGCAATTACTGACCGATACCGTGCCCTGATTATTCGAAATCCCAAACCGGGCGTTCCTGATGCTCAGGCCGGAGATACTGACAGTTCTCTGGGGAGCGACTTCGAACACAAAGTCCCCTTGGTTGCCATCAACTGCGAGTTGGTTGGCGCCAGGACCTGAAATCGTGACGTTCTTAGCAATCGAAAGTCCGGCGCTGGTCAGCGTGATAGTACCGGTTACAGCGAAATTAATCCCGTCGCCATTATTCGCGTTCGCGAGCGCCTGACGCAATGAGCCGGGGCCGCTGTCGCCTCTGTTGGTCACCGTTATAGTGGCCGCTCTTGCCTGGATCGCAATTGCGCAAAGCAGCGCGCCAATCATGGCAAAACCTTTTCGCTTCATTCCTCCATTCATCTTAGCTTCGGGGGCGCCAAGTCTTAGAAAATCCTTTGGGCTGAGTCGAGCAAAAACGGAAGGAAAATCTAATCTAGAGCGATTTAACGAATGTTGTAGCCACGGGCCTGTGGCCGGTTCGGCTCGGCGCTGCTTTTTACACCAAGGAAAACGGCCCACAGGGCCGTGGCTACAGCGGCTACCGTCTCATCTTAATACGGTCGAAACCGCCGCTGATGGCGCGAATCGTATGCACAACCAAGCCGTCAATCATCGTTCGGCTTCTGCGCCTGGCCTGTTCGCAGGAAAACTTTGCCGCTCGGACACAACCGGAAAACCTCGCATCTGCTGCAATCAGGCTTGCGCGCATAACAGCGTCGGCGGCCATGCCAGATGAGCCAGTGACTCCAGTCGGTCCAATGCTCGCGCGGAATAAGCTTCATCAAATCGAGTTCGATCTTTTCTGCGTCCTTGTGTTTCGTTAGGCCAAGCCTCTGCGACAGCCGGATCACATGCGTGTCCACCACGATCCCTTCGTTTTTTCCAAACGCATTGCCCAGCACGACATTGGCGGTCTTGCGCCCAACGCCCGGCAAAGCACGTAACTGCTCCATCGTGTCAGGGACCTTTCCGCCATGTTCATCTGCGATGACTCTCATGGCACCGCGAATGCTTTTTGTCTTGGCGCGATAAAATCCGGTCGACTTAATGGCATTTTCGAACTCAGCCTGCGGCGCGTTCGCATAATCTTTCGCAGTGCGATATTTCTTGAACAACGCGGGCGTGACCATATTGACGCGCTTGTCCGTGCACTGCGCTGAAAGGATCGTCGCCACGAGTAGTTGAAGCGGATTCCGAAAGTCCAGTTCGGTATGCGCGTCCGGGTAAACTTTTGGCCAAGCTTTAATCAATTGTTTTACCCGCTCGCGCGCAGTCATTCGGCATTATGTGATGCAGACAATCTTGTCTGCAAGTTTTCAAGGAGCGGCGGTCTCCAGTCCGCCGCTGGGGCGATCTGGAGATCGCCCCTCCTTGGGATCAAGCAAGCGTCACCGTCTGCTGGATTTTCTTCTGCCCATTACCGTGGCGACCTGCTATCGGTTGCCAGCAACTGTGATCCAGGAAGCACCCACTGAAGCAATTGACCGTCGCCCAATCGCAACGCGCAACCGAAAATGGGCGCAGGACGCGACGGCCTGGCTCGCTTCACGGAATGTTTCGCCGAACGCAATTTCGATTGCAGGTATGTGTGCATGCATTGTCGGGGGCATCGCCCTCGGCGTGACTTCAATTGCTGATTACCGAATCCTGTGGCTCATCGCCGCCCTTGGCGCGCAACTGCGCCTGACTGCGAATATGCTCGATGGGATGGTTGCCATCGCTTCCAGTCGCACGTCGAAAACCGGTGAACTCTACAACGAGGTACCCGATCGCATTTCGGACGCTGCTGTATTCATTGGAGCCGGCTTCGCGTGGGGCGGAAATGTTACACTCGGTTACATCGCAACCATTCTGGCCATCTTCACCGCTTACGTTCGCGCAGCAGGAAAAATCGCCGGCGCGCCTAATGAGTTCTGTGGACCAATGGCAAAACAACATCGCATGTTGGTCATCACGCTGATCTGTGTTTACGCGGCAATCGCGCCACCGTCCTGGCAGATGGTCACGTTCAACGATTCGCAGATTGGTCTGATGACTTTGGGGCTTGTCGTGATCGTCATGGGCTGCGTAATCACGGTTATTCGCCGAGTCGGACGAATCACACATGCGCTAGGAGCCTGATGAAGTACTCAGCCATGCCGCGTTGCTCGCTCCTTACAGGTCGCTGTGGACATGCTCGTCGCTCGCGTCTTGCGTTCCAGCCCAAAGCGTTCTCGCGCGACATGGCTGAGTACTTCATCAGGCTCCTAAAATGAGCGAAATTACGCGCGAACGACTCTTTGGATTTCGTCACGCCTTTGACGATCGCGTGACTCTTGTTCTTACACTGACGGCTCTCATTCTATTCCTGTTAGCACCGCTGCTCATCTTTGTTGTCACTCGCGCAGCCGACAGCACCAGCGATAAGAGAAAGGAACTCTGGGACCGTTACCGGTCCTGGATTTGGCTGGCGCTGTTCATCCTGATTCCCATTCTGGCCGGCGCTTTTTGGACGATCCTCGCCGTGGTGACGCTGAGCTTTCTTTGTTATCGCGAATATGCCCGCATCACAGGGTTGTTTCGGGAGCGAACGATTAGTCTCATCGTGGTAATCGGCATTCTCTTCATCACTTTTGCCGCGCTGGATAATTGGTACCGACTCTATGTCGCGCTGTTTCCATTAACAGTCGCATTGATTGCGATCGGTGGGTTGATTCCCGACCAACCAAGGGGCTACATCCAGAGAGTTGGTCTGGGCGTGCTCGGCTTCGCTCTCTTCGGAAGCGCGCTCGGCAATCTTGGCAACATGGCCAACGATTGGAACTACCGGCCGATCCTTTTGCTGATCATTTTCGCGGTAGAGCTCAATGACATCTTTGCTTACATCTGCGGCCACTTGTTCGGTCATCGAAAATTCGTCCCCAACACCAGCCCAAACAAAACAGTCGGAGGTGCGCTCGGAGCGATCGTGCTGACTGCACCACTCTTTGCGCTTGGTGCCCATTTTGTCTGGTTCGGCACGCCTCTGGACATGCCCGTTCGCTTAATAGGCCTTGGCATCATCGTCAGTGTGGTCGGACAATTCGGCGATCTAATGCTTTCATCTATCAAACGTGACCTCGGCCTGAAGGACACGGCAAAACTCATTCCCGGACACGGCGGCGTTCTCGACCGGTTCGATAGTCTGATCCTTGTTGCGCCCGCCGTGTTTCACTATGTCAATTACTTTGTCGGCTTCGCAGTCGGCCAACAGCAGCACATTTTTACTGGCTGAGAAATCAGATGGAACCTTGGAATCTGCAGCCTGCTCGCGATACCGGCCTGACACCGGGCGAGCGCTTCCGCAGCGTACGGCGCGAAAGCGGACTTCTCGAAAGCCTCGCACATCACGCTTGTTTTTCGCTGATTCGAAGTTATTTCGCGGTCGCGCATCGCCTCACGATCATTGGCCGTGAGAAGCTACCGGCGCACGGGCCGTTTGTGCTCGCAGCGAATCATTGCAGTCACCTCGACGCACTGGCTCTTGGAGCAGCGCTCATACCCAGACACCGCGAACGCGCCTTTCCGATCGCTGCGGGCGACGTTTTCTTTCAAAGCACGGTGACGAGCACGTTTTCGGCAATCATGCTCAACGCATTACCGATGTGGCGAAAGAACTGCGGCCCGCACGCACTCGTCGATCTGCGCCAAAAGCTGCAGCAGGAAAAGGCAATTTTCATCATCTTCCCGGAAGGCGGGCGCAGCCGCACCGGCTCGATGATGCATTTCAAGCACGGACTAGGAATGCTGGTTGCAGAAACCGACGTGCCGGTCGTGCCGTGCAGTCTTGTTGGAACTTTTGAGGCTCTGCCACCAGAGCGCAATTTTCCGCGACCTGTCGCGATCAAGTTGGCTATTGGAGATCCGCTCCAATTTCCATTAACCGCCAACGATCGGACGGGCTGGTCGCAGATCGCCGCCAGCCTCGAATCCCGCGTTCGCGATTTAGCTGGTCAGTCCCGCACTGAGTAGTCAGCCAGCTTCTGTTCCAAGTGCGGTGGAACGTGGGCGACGATCACAGCGTCGCTCTCTTCGTAGCGTAGCTCCAGCACGTGACCGACCCGATGGATCTCGGCAATCAATGCAGATTCTTTCGATGAAATACGAAAACGCGAGCGCAATCGCCACGAGCTAAGCGCATCTTCCAGCGCCTGCACCAGTTTGTTGACCCCTTCTCCGGTACGCGCGGAGATCGCGACGCTCCCGGGAAAGCGTTTCAAGTATGAATCGGCTAGCTCGCGGTTGGACAAATTATCGATCTTGTTGAACACGATCAGAGTTTGCTTGCCGTAGGCATTCAATTCCTTAATTACGCCATCGACCGCTTCCATCTGCTCGTCTACGCGCGGATGACTGAGATCGACAATATGAATAAGCAGATCGGCTTCGCTTACTTCTTCGAGCGTCGCCTTGAACGACTCGATCAACGTGTGGGGAAGTTTTCGCAAAAATCCAACGGTATCGGTGAGAAGGACCCGCTGTTTGTTAGGCAAAACAAAACTGCGCGTCGTGGGATCGAGCGTCGCGAAAAGTTTGTTCTCGGCAACAACGTCCGCGCCGGTGAGCAGATTCAACAGCGTAGATTTCCCAGCATTCGTATACCCAACCACTGAGGCAACAGGCCATTGATGTCGTTTGCGACCTTCGCGCTGTATTGCGCGCGTTTTGCGCACCGCTTCGAGCTCTCGCTCGAGCCGCGCAATTCGTTCCTGCACGCGGCGGCGATCAACTTCCAATTGTGTTTCGCCTGGGCCACGCGTGCCGATTCCACCCGTCTGTCGTGACAAGTGATGCCACATCCGGGTGAGTCGCGGCAAAAGGTATTGCAACTGAGCCAGTTCAATCTGCAATCGGCCTTCGCGGCTGCGTGCGCGCTGGGCGAAGATGTCCAGAATCAACTGCGTTCGATCGATTACTTTGCGCGCGAACAAATTTTCCAGGTTACGACCCTGCGCGGGTGAAAGTTCATCGTTAAAAATGACCGACGTCACCTGTTGATCCTGACACGAATCTTTGATCGATTCTGCTTTGCCGCGACCGATGTAGTACGGCGCAGTCGGTCTTGGCAACTTTTGGGTGACCATATCGACGACCTTGGCGCCCGCGGAGCTCGCCAGCTCGCGCAGTTCTTCGAGCGAATCCCGCAAATCCCATTTCGAGACGCCTTCTTTTTCCAGGCCAATCAGGAGCGCGCGCTCCTGCGTTTTCTGCGGACGCGTTTCGATCATCCCTTTGCGCGAACCCTCGAAACCTTTCGGCGCTCCGAAAGCATTCGGAGCAGAATCAATGCTTCGTTGTGAGTAAGAAGCGACAAGTTCAGCGCTGAAAAATTAGTTTGTCGCCGAAACCAGGTCAACTGTCTTTTGGCATATCGGCGCGTTGCCTGTTGAATGGCGGCGATACACTGCGAGATCGACATTTTGCCATCGAGCAATTGATGGATTTCGCGAAAACCAATCATCTGCGATGCAGTCACACTTACCTCTCCGGCGGTACGCACTTGTTCGATTATGTCGTTCTCGAACATTGCTTCTACTCGCTGATTGATGCGGGCATAAAGCTCTTCCCGATCGCGAAAAACGAAAACACCTGTAGCCGCGGGCGCTGGCCGCGGCGGGATCTTTCCCAAGCTGCCGGGGTCAGCGCCCCCGGATACAACTTCCGACACCGGCATTCCGGTGCGCAGGCAAATCTCCACGGCTCGAACCACGCGGCGGCGATTCTTCAGGTCGATCTTTTGGGCCGCTTCGGGATCGAGTTCGGCGAGATGGGTGTGCAATTCGTCCAAGCTCATGGCGTTCAATCTTTCACGCAGCTTTGGATCGGATTCGGGCAACGGCGCTAGT